>Ga0335075_10012957_pt1 | contig 12572 bp, 11 predicted proteins | sample Lox_Sample_24_FD_206723 | JGI IMG/M metagenome (GOLD analysis project Ga0335075, IMG submission 206723) | Soil microbial communities from Loxahatchee National Wildlife Refuge, Florida, United States - Lox_Sample_2.4 | ecosystem: Environmental > Terrestrial > Soil > Wetlands | place: USA... | reverse complement strand
GTGTAGATCCCGATGAGCATGATCTGCCGCTGCCAGTAGGGGCCAACGCCGAGCCACGGCATTACGGCCACGACCGCCGCGGCCGCCACGGCGGTCCATGGGCCGGCCAGGATCGTGCTCCGAATGCGTTCGTACACCTCAGACCACCCTCAGGCCGCGCTGCCCGAACAGGCCGGTCGGCTTCAGGAGCAGGAGGAGGATCAGGATGCCGAACAGGATCAGGGGCGGATAGGCGACACCGAAATACCGGCTGGCGTAGGACTCGACCAGGCCGATCGCCATGCCGCCGACCAGGCACCCAGGGAAGCTGCCGAAACCGCCCAGCGCGAGCGCGACGAAGCCGTAAATCGTCAGCGATATCCCGGTCGATACGTCGATCCCCGCGACCGGCCCGATCAGCGGGCCGAGCGCTCCGCCCAGGGCGCCGGCCAGGATGAAGGCACTCACCCTCAGGCGGGCTACGTTTACTCCCCGGACGATGGCGGCGGCCATGTCATCGGTGATGGCCCGGCCGGCCAGCCCCCACAGCGTGTACCTCGAGACGGCATGCAGCCCGAAGGAAATGACCACGGCCGCGACGATGAGCCACAGGTCAACCGGGAGAAGGCGCCCGCCGAGCAGGCTGAACGCGTTGTTGCCCGCGAAGAAGTTCACCGACCGCGTGGTGCTCCCCCACGTCGCGAGCAGCACGCCCTCGATCACGACCGAGGCGCCGACGGTCGTCACCAGGATGGCATGGCTGCCCTTGGCCACGACCGGGCGGATGGCCACCAGCTCCTCGACGGCCGCGATCAGCCCTCCGGCAGCCGCCCCGCCGACGATCGCCACCCACCAGGGCCAGCCGCGGTCGCCCATGGCGAACCAGGCGAAAAACGTGCCGAACACGACGATCTGGCCCTGAGCGAAGTTGAACACGCCCGTCTGCGCGAGCGGGATGTTGTAGCCAAGCGCCACGAGGGTGTAGATCGCGCCCACCGACAGCCCTGCCCACAGGATGGTCATCGGCTCTCCTTCGGCGCCCGATCGCTGAGCGGGTTCGGCTCACGGTCAAACCAGGCCGGCTTCACTCGGCATGATACGCTAGATAAGAATTATTATTCAACTATTTATGCGAAGCTGAGGGCAGCCCGCGAGCCTCAGATCAGGCCGCAGGCCGCGACGGCGCGCTCGAGCGCGCTGAGGAGGTCGTCCACGTCGGCGGCGGTCATCGCGGCGCAGAGGGTGCCCGCCTGAGCGGACATCATGAGGTAGCCCTCGTTGAACAGGGCGAGCAGCAGATGGCTCATCACGTCGCGGTTGGTGGTCATCGCGGTCGCGAAGTCGGTAATCGGCACCGGGGTCCAGTGCAGCGCGAAGAAGTGCGCGGCACCCGTCGCCTGGAGCGGGATGCCGTGCTCAGCGGAGATCCGGGCCACGCCGGCCCGCAGCCTGTCCCCCAGCGCGTGCAGGTGCCGGTAGACCTCCTCGGTGAGGTGGTCGAGAACGGCCACGGCCGCGGCCAGGCACAGCGGGCTGCCGCCGACGGTGGACGCGTGGCGGACCGGCGGCCTGGCCCCGTGCAGGCGCGGGTTCACCTGGTTCATGATCGGTGCCGTCCCCGCGAAAGCGCCGAGCGGCGTCCCGCCGCCGATCGCCTTGCCGAACGTCGTGATGTCGGGCTCGATCCCCATCGCACCCTGGACTCCGGCGGGGCCGTAGGGGAAGGTGACGACCTCGTCCATGATCAGGACGATGCCCTTGCGGCGGGTGACGTCGCGCAGCGCCTCCAGGTAGGCGCTGGTCGCTGGCACCATGCCGCTGCCGCCGAGGATCGGTTCGACGATGACGCCGGCCAGGTCCTCGCTGACCGATTCGACGATCTTGAGGGTGGACTCGACGTCGTTGTAAGGCAGCAGCACGACCGATCCTTCGGTCCCCGGGACCAGGCCGCTGGGCGTGAAGTAGGCGTCGGGATAACGGCCGTTGACGATCATCGATACGTCATGGATGCCGTGGTAGCCGCCGGTAATCTTCGCGATCTTCGGGCGGCCGGTGAACACGCGGGCCAGCCGGGTGGCCATCAGCGTGGCTTCGGTGCCCGAGGCGGTGAAGCGCACGGAATCGAGCCACCCGAACCGGGCCAGCAGCCGCGAGGCGGCCTCGTACCCGAGATCGGGATCGGGCATGCAGAACGTGGGCCCGTTCGCCAGCTGGGCGGTGAGCGCCGCGGTCACCGCAGGGTGGTTATGGCCCAGCGGGTATAGCCAGTCGCCATAGACCAGGTCGACGAGGCTGCGGCCATCCGCGTCCCAGACATGACAGCCGTCACCCCGCTTGAGGTAGATCTGGTACGGGAAGTACTGCACGATCCCGCCTGGCACGCCCGCCGGGATCAGCGGTGCCGTGCGCTCGAAGGCCGCGCGCGAGCGCGGTGTGAGCTCGCGGTAGCGGTCTTCGACCTGCCGCGCCGCCTGCGCGGGAACCACATCGGAGGCCACGCCGGCCTGACCACCGTTCCCAGGTTTCATCTGATCACCCCACGGCACCTCGATACAGGTCAAAGGTACTAATAAGTTATCTGTATGACAAGCTTCGGTTGCAGTCAGGCCACATGCTGCCCCGAGGAGTTGACATGGACCTTCTCGTACAGCAAGATACTACGAACTATTAATCTTAGTTAGATGATTTAACCTGAGGAGACGGGCCATGAAGAGGGTACGCAAGGCGATCACGCTGTGCGGGGCCGCGGCGCTCCTCGCCGTCGCCGCGTGCAGCAGCAACAGCAGCAGCGCTGGCGACACCGCGGCCGCGGGTTCTGGCACCTCGTCGGCTGGCACTGGCGGAGGGCTGAGCATCCTGGACATCGCCGCGCAGAGCGGGATCCTGGCCGAGGTGGGCAAGGATCAGGAATACGGCGTGAAGGCGGCCGTGGCAGCGGTCAACAAGGCAGGCGGGGTGAACGGCAAGCCGGTGACCGTGAAGTACGCCGATGACGCCAGCACCGGCACCCAGGCCGTGAGCGTGCTGTCGCAGGCGCTGAGCTCCGGTTCCCGGCCTGACGTGGTGTTTCCCGGCAGCACGAGCACCGAGGGTGTCCCCCTGGCGCCCATCCTGATGAAGTACAAGATCTTCACCGTGACGCACTCGGCGACGACCACACTGTCCAATGCGTCCAAGTTCCCCTATCTGTTCGGCACGATCTTCATTTCCGGGCAGATGGAGAGCACGCTGGCTGGCAGGCTCATCTCGAAGGGGTTCAAGAAGGTCGCGATCGTCTCGTCGGACGACGAGCTCGGGCAGTCGGGGTCATCGGCGCTGAAGGCCGCCCTTCAAGCCCGCGGCGTCTCCGCGTCGGTGCAGCTGGTCCCGGATACCTCGGTCGACGCCACGCCGCAGCTCGAGGCGCTCAAGGCAGGCAACCCCGACGTGCTCGTCATCGACAACTTCGGGCCGTCGGCCGCGGCCGTGCTCAAGGCGCGCACCGAACTGGGCTGGACCATTCCCGCCTACGGAAGCGAAAACCTCGCCGCAGACAACCTGTCGCAGATCGCCACGCCCGCGCAGCTGAAGGGAATCACCCTTCAGTGCCTGACCTACGGGGTGATCGGCAACCCGGCCCAGCAGACCAAGGGGTTCAAGACCTTCTACCGCGGCGTGACGGCGCTCAACGGCGGCCGCTTCACCTTCGGCATCAACGACGAGATCGTCGGCTGGGACGACGTCATCGTCGCCGCGGCGGCCGCGAACAAGGCACATAGCACCAGCGCGGCCGCGATGCAGTCCGCCGCGGAATCGCTGACGACGGCCGAAGCGCCGCTGTGGGTCGGACCGGTGCCCATCGGGTACTCCGCGACGGACCACTACCCGGTCTACGGTCCCAGCGTCTGGATTTACGTGCCCGCGGGTCCGACCGTCGACGGATCGGTCAAGCCCGGCTCATGAGGGGCCTCGCCACGAACTGGCGAGGCGCACGCCCGGCAGCCGGATGCACGTCCCGTTCTGCGGGCGGAGGCCGGCTGCCGACATGAACAGGAATACGGCCCGAACGGGATGACGATGGGAGGCGAAGTGGTCCTGGTGCTCGATCCGACGCTGGCTCCGGCCGCCGATGCCGGCGACAGCGGACCCGGCGTGGAGACCCTGGCCGGCCAGCGCGTCGGCTTCCGGGTGGACATCCTGTGGCGCTCGTGGGACTGGGTCAGCGACGAGTGGGCCCGGCTCGCCCGCCGCGATGGAGCCGAGGTGCGGTTCTGGCGCGCGCGCGGGCGGACCGGCGACGAGGGAGACGCCGTCCTGAAGGAACTGGACGAGTTCGTAGCCGGCATCGACGTCGCCGTGGTCGGCCTGGCCAACTGCGGCTCGTGCACGTCATGGACGATCCACGACGCGCTGCGCGCGGCGAGCGCCGGCATCCCGGCCGTGGCGGTCTGCACCGATCACTTCAAGGACCTGGCCGGCACGCTGGCTCGCCGAGGCGGCAGGTCAGCGCTGCGGCGGCACGTCCTGCCCTACCCGCTCGACACCCTCCCGGAGGCTGAGGTCCGTGACATCGCCCGCACGCATTATCGACCGCTCCTGCGGACCCTCGGGCTGTGAGGTCGACTGGCTGACCAGCGAGCGGCACCAGGCCGACGACGACGTGGTGCGGTTCACCCGCTGGGCCGCCGAGCGGGGCTGGGGGGACGGGCTCCCGCTGGTGCCGCCCACGGAGGGCAGGGTGCGCGCGTTCCTCGCGCGCAGCGGCCGTTTCCCCGATGAGGTGGTGGCCGAACTGCCGCCGCTGCGCGGGGAGTGCACGGTGGAGAAGATCGCGATCAACGCGGTCATGGCGGGGGCGGACCCGGCGGCGATGCCGCTGATCATCGCGGCCATCGAGGCCATGGCACGGCCAGAGTTCAACCTGGCCGCGTTGAACGCCACGACCGGTTCGGTCGTGCCGGCGGTCGTGGTCAACGGCCCGGTCCGGGACGAGCTGGGCATCCCGTACGACGTCAGCTGCGTGGGCGGCGCGGGCGGCGGCGCTCCCTCGATTGGCCGCGCGATCCGCCTGGTCATGCGGAACCTGGCCGGCCAGGAGGCCGGGGTGACCTCCCAGTCGGTGTTCGGGACACCCGGCAGGGTTGCGGGCATCGTGTTCGGCGAGTGGGAGGAGGTCTCGCCCTGGGCGCCGCTGGCGCAGCGGCGCGGCGTGCCCGGGAACGCGGTCACCGTGTACGGCGCGATGGGCACCACCAACATCTGCGACATGATCGCGGACGACGGCCGGTCGCTGCTGGAGTTCGTGGGCAAGGGCCTGGCCTACCACGGGGCGAACGGCGCGCTGCCCTCATCGGCGTTCTGCGAGGTGTTCGTGGCGCTCAATCCGGTGTGGGCGAAGATGATCGCCGCCTCCTACCCTGCGATCGAAGACGTGCAACGGGTGCTGTGGGAGGCCGCCTCGCTGCCGGTCCGGTCCTTCCCGCCCGGGTACGACGCCGGGCTGGTGCTCAGCCGGCGACACGGAGACCGGGTGCACATCGCCCAGTCGCCGCGGGACGTCATCGTCGCCGTGTGCGGCGGCATGGGCAACCTGCACGCGCTGTCGATGCCCAGCTGGGGCGACACCAGGTCGGTCACGGCCGGGATCCGGTGAGCGCCCCGGGGAACGGCGGCGCGCTGGCCGGGCTGCGCGTCCTGGACACCGCGACGCTCTACGCCGGGCCGTTCATCACCACCGTGCTCGCCGACCACGGCGCGGACGTGATCAAGATCGAGCCACCCGGCGGCGACAGCTATCGCCACACCGCCACCCGCATGTGGCCGCTGCTGGCGCGGAACAAGCGGTCCGTCGTCGCGGACCTGCGCAGCCGGGACGGCGCGGGCCTGGTCCGGGCCCTGGTCCCGGAGCTGGACGTCGTGGTGGTCAACATGCCGGACCGGCTGCTCAACGACGCCGGCCTGAACTACCAGACGCTCAGCGCAATCAACCCCGGCCTGATCTACGTGCACGTGACCTCCTACGGCCTCGACGGGCCGTACGCCGACCGTCCGGCCAACGGGACGCTGGGCGAGGCCCTGAGCGGGCTGACGCACATGACCGGAGCGGCCGACGGCCCGCCGGTCCTGGCGTCGGTGCCGGTGGGCGACGCGGTGACGGGGTATGTCGGCGCGTTCGGCGTGCTGGCCGCGTGTTACCACCGGTTGGCCCACGGCGCGTGCGGCCAGCTGATCGACGTGAACCCGGTGGACGCCATGCTCCAGATCACCGGGCCGGTGCTGAGCCAGCACGAGGACGGCGCCGACCCGCCGCACCGGCTCGGCAGCGGGCTGGCCGCGTCCGCGCTGCGCGGGGTGTTCCGGACCAGCGACGACGCGTGGGTGGCGGTCGGCGCCTCCACGCCGCGGCACCTGCGCGAGATCGCCGGGCTCTGCGGTCACGCGGAGTTCGATGGCTCGGGCAGGCCGGCCGGGGACGTCGTGCCGCGGGTCGAGCGGTGGGTGGCCTGCCGGAAGCGGGCCGACGTACTCGCCGCCTTCGCCGAACGACGGCTGCCGATCGCGCCGGTCGCGACCGCGCAGGACGTGCTGGACGACGAGCACCTGCGCGCCCGCCGCGCGGTGCGCTACGTGCACACGGCCGAGCACGGGCCGGTGCCCGGCCCGGCCCCCGCTCCCCGGCTGCTGGGCAGCACCGCCGAGCTCCCGTGGCGCACGCCGGACCTGGACGAGCACGGCGCGGCGGTCCGTACGGGCCGGAACAGGGAGACCTTGCCAGCCACCATCGATAGCAGTAAATTATTCAGCTAAGTAAGGTGAATTTTCGTGCCTATTCCGGAACGATGGCCACCAGGATCAAGGAAAGACCCCTTGGCTGATGTCGTGATCGTGAACGCCGTGCGCTCCGCGGTGGGCAAGCGCCGGGGAACGCTGTCGTCGTGCGAAGCGCCGGACCTGCTCGGTGACGTGTACCGCGGGCTGCTCGACGGGGCCGCCGTGGCGCCCGATGTGGTGCAGCAGGTCGTCGCGGGCTGTGTCAGCCAGGTCGGCGAGCAGTCGGGGAACATCGCCCGTAACGCCTGGCTCGGCGCCGGGCTGCCGCTCGCGACGGCCGCCTCGACCATCAACGCTCAGTGCGGCTCGGCCCAGCAGGCGCTGACCGCCGTGCACGGCATGATCGCGGGCGGCCTTGTCGACGTGGCCATCGCCGGCGGGGTGGAGTCGATGACCCGGATCCCGATGGGCTCCGCGTCCGTTCCGGGACTGGGCAGCGCGCGAAACGCACGCTTCGCCAGCCACTGGGAGATCACGACCCAGTTCGACGGCGCGGACCGGATCGCCGCGATCTGGGGCTTCGGCCGGGACGAGCTCGACGAGTACGCACTGGGCTCGCAGGCCAGGGCGGCGCGGGCGATCGCCGAGGGCAGGTTCCAGAGCCAGATAGTCACGGTCGAGGTGCCCGTGGCCGACGAGAGCGGCGCGGTCCTCGGGACCAAGGCGTTCGCCACCGACGAATGCCCCCGGCCCTCGACAAGGGAGGGCCTGGCAGGCCTCAAGGTAAACCGCAGGGACGCCCCGGACGGCATGCACACGGCCGGCAACTCCTCGCAGATCGCGGACGGCGCCGCGGTCGTCCTCATGATGCGCGCCGAGAACGCCGCGCTGCTCGGCGTGCGCCCGCGGGCCAGGATCGTCGATTCCGTCCTGGTCGGAAGTGATCCGGTGCTCATGCTCACCGGCCCCATCCCGGCGACCGAACGGTTGCTGGCGCGCACCGGCCTGTCAATCGACGACATAGACGTGTTCGAGGTGAACGAGGCATTTGCCTCGGTCGTGCTCGCCTGGCAGGCCGAGACGCACGCCGACCCGGCGAAGGTCAACGTCAACGGCGGCGCGATCGCGCTCGGCCATCCGCTCGGCGCCACCGGGGCGATCTTGATCACCAAGGCGCTCAGCGAGCTCGAGCGCGTGGGCGGGAGATATGCCCTGGTCGCCATGTGCTGTGGCGGTGGCCTCGGCACCGGCACCGTCATCGAGCGGCTCTGAGAGCCGCAGGCCGGGCATCCGGACGATGGCCAGACGCGCCCGGCGACAGCCAGACACGCCCGGGCGATAGCCAGACACGAAGGAGCGCTGCTTCGGTGCTGAGAATCACCGCACTCGTCAAGTACGTACCCGAACTTACCGACCGGCGGTTCGCCGCGGACTTCACGCTCGATCGGGCCGCCGCGCCTGGGCGCCTGTCGGAACTGGACGAGCACACGGCTGAGCAAGCGATCAGCCTGGCCGAGGCCAGGCGTGCCGATGGCGGCGCGGCGGAGCTGACCTACCTCACGATGGGACCGGCCGACGCAGCACACGCCCTTCGCAAGGCGCTGTCCATGGGCGGCGACCGCGCGGTGCACGTGCTCGATCCGGCCCTGCACGGATCGGACGTGCACGCGACGTCACGCGCGCTGGCCGCCGCCATCGAGCGGATCGGCTTCGACCTCGTCGTCTGCGGCATGGCCTCCACCGACGCCGGCCTTGGACTGGTGCCCGCCATGCTCGCCGAGCGCCTCCAGGTACCCCAGATCAGCTTGGCGTCAAGCCTGTCGCTGAATGGCGCCCGCGTAACGATTGAACGCGAGTCCCAGCTGGCCACCGAGACCATCGAAGGAACGCTCCCGGCGCTGGTGAGCGTCACCGACCAGACCGGAGAGGCACGCTACCCGTCGTTCAAGGGCATCATGGCCGCCAAGAAAAAGCCGCTGGAGGCCTGGTCGCTGGAGGACCTCGGGATCGCCGAGGCCGACGCCGGACTCCAGGCCACGTACACCAAGGTCCTATCGGCCACAGCACGCCCGCCGCGCGCCAGCGGCGAACTGGTCACCGACGAGGGCGACGGAGGTACCCGGCTCGCCGGGTACCTCCGCGCCCAGAAGTTCATCTAGGGAGTGGGTCATCGTGCCGTATGTGCTCGTCGTCGCCGAAACCCCGGACGGCTCCGTACGCAAGCCCGAGCAAGAACTGCTGACTCTGGCCCGACGCTTGGGCGAGCCCGCCGTCATAGCCCTCGGCGTAGGCGCCGCGCAGGCCGCGGAAGCGCTCGGGTATTTCGGCGCCTCGCATGTCTACGTCGCCGATGACCCGCTGCTCGACGGGTACACCGCCGTCCCGAAGGTCGAGGCGATCCGGCACGTGGCTGCGATCCTGGCGGAGCGCGGAGGCCTGATTGCGGTGCTCCTGGCGGCCACGCCGGAGGGCAAGGAGCTGGCCGGGCGGCTGGCTGTCAAGCTGGACGGCGGGGTCATTGCCGACGCCACCGACCTGGCCCTGAGCCCCGAGCTGGGTACGGTGCTGACCACGCAGTCGGTGTTCGGCGGCTCCTTTACTGTGCAGGCCACCGTGGTGCGGGGACCGGCGATCGTCGCCGTGAAGGCCAACGCGGTCACCCCCGAGCCTTCGCCCGCGACGCCGCAGGTCGAAACGCTTGCCCTTGAGTTCTCCGATCTGGCCACGACCGCCCGCGTGATCGCCCGGACCGAACGGCCTCCGAGCGGCCGCCCGGAGCTGACCGATGCGACCGTGGTCGTCTCCGGCGGACGCGGTCTCGGCGGACCGGAGCACTTCTCATTGCTGGAACACCTAGCCGATCAGCTCGGGGGGGCGGTCGGCGCCTCGCGCGCGGCGGTGGACGCGGGCTGGTACCCGCATCAATTGCAGGTTGGCCAGACCGGGAAGACCGTGTCGCCACAGCTCTATCTGGCGGTCGGCATATCCGGCGCGATCCAGCACCGGGCCGGGATGCAGACCTCGAAGACGATCGTGGCAGTCAATAAGGACCCGGAAGCGCCCATCTTTGAGCTGGCCGACTTCGGCGTGATCGGGGACCTGTTTACGGTGATTCCGCAGCTGACTGAGGGAATCGACCAACGGGAACGATAGATCCCAACGGTCTCAGGGGTGTACCGCAGGGGGTCGCAGAAGGCTCTGACCTGCCAAAACACGATCGTCCAGCCGCATGGATTGTAAGCCGCAGTCAGCTGACAGCGGAGCGGTCATGCCACTCAAGTGCCCCTCGCGGCGAGTAAGGTACTCGGTTCTATATTCGGAAAATCGCCACAACCTGGAGAGGTCTTCACATCTGGGCCTGACCTGCGGCGATGCGCGTTCCTGATGGCGGCGTCCACGGGTTAAGCGGGCCGCGTCCACAGGGTTATGCGGGTGTTTGCCGGGTTCAGGTGTCGTCGATGCCGACAGCCTGCAGGGTGAGGTCCTGGATTCTGGCTAGCAGGTCGCGCATCTTGCGGGCGTTGTCGAACAGGGGCTGCCAGGCGGCTAGCTGCTCAGGGGTCAGGCGGCGGGTGACGGTCTTGCCTTCGATCTTGCGGGTCCACTCGGCGTAGGGGCCATGCAGCTGGGGCGGGTCGCCGTGGCAGCGGCAGCGGCGCTTGCCGCAGGCGTAGGAGCGCACGGTCAGGGTGCCGGGCAGGGCAGGCCCGGCCGCGGCGGCGAGCTCGGCGGCGATCTGTCCCACGGCCCGTTCCGCGGATGGTTCCATACGACACACCGTCTCAGATCCAGGGTTCCCGTGCCTGTCCACAGTAATTTACTGTGGACGCGAGGAGCATCCGATGGCAGTGCCAGCCGACAGCGAGGTGACCGGCTACCTGACGCGGTGGAAGCCCGCCCGGGGGACTTCGCCGGCGGCCGCGGCGTTCGCCAGGTCCGTGGTGGCGGCGGCTGGGCCGGGCAGCCAGGACCGGGCCAAGTGCCTGCTGTGGGCGGCCTGCAAGCTCGCCGGCTACGGCATCGGGCTGGGACTGGAACCTGTGCCGGGCGTGCTGCTGCACCCGTCGGTGATCGAACGGTTCGCCGCGCACTCCCCGGGCCTGTCCGCGGTGGCGCGCCGCACACTGCGCACCAACCTGCGGTTCCTGGCCCGCGCGGTGGTGCCGCACCTGGACCCGGCGGATGCGCCGCTGCCACGCCAGCGCGCCAAGGCTCCTTACTGCGCTGCCGAGATCGCCGGCTACCTGGCATTAGCGGACGCCCAGCCCACGCAGGGCCGGCGCTCGCGCGCCACGGCGCTGGTCTGCCTCGGCGCCGGCGCAGGCCTGATCCGCTCCGGCCTGCGCAACGCGCGCGGCACCGACGTGCACGCCCGCTCCGGCGGTGTGGTCGTGCAGGTCCGCAGCGGCCGCGCGCCGCGGGCAGTGCCGGTGCTGGCGCGCTACCACGCGCCGCTGCTATCGGCGGCGGAGTTCGCCGGCCAGAACTTCCTGACCGGCGGGGACAGGCCCGAGCGGGGCAACATCACCAACCCGCTGACCCGCTCGCTCGCCGGCGGGGGCGGGCTGCCGACCCTGGACACCAGCCGGCTGCGGGCCACTTGGCTGGCCGAGACCGCGGCGCTGACCGGCCTGGCTACGTTCCTGCACGCCGCGGGGATCACCTGCTGCCAGCAACTCGGCGACATCGCCGCCGGCCTGGACCACGGCACCGAAGCCGACGCGATCACCCTGCTCGGCGGGCTGGCGGCAACCCCGCCATGACCCTCACGCTGGCCGGCATCGAGCAAGTCATAGCCGGCTCGGGCGCCGGCGAGGCGCTCGAGGTCCTGCTGCCGGCTGCCGTCCGCCACCGGCAGCTGACAGCCGGCACGCTGCTGGCCGGCCAGATGCTGGCCCTGGCCGACGGCCGTCCCGCCCACCTGACCACGGTCCTCGACGCCCTGACCAGCCTGCCCGAGGACGACCAGAAGCGGCTGGGCGTCATCGAAGACTGGAAGACCGGGCCGCACCAGCTGACCTACCGGCAGGTCGAGCACACCGCCCGGCTCATCAGACGGGCACTGGATAAAGACCAGCCCGACGGCGCGCCGTCAGCGGAGCTGCAGCAGATCTGCGACCAGCTGACCGAGGCCAGCATCCCCGAGCCGTTCAAGGACGCCAGCACCTCGCTGGCCGCCGACTGGACCGACGTCGAGGCCTGGTCACGGCCGGTCCCGGCCAGCAGCCCCGGCACCGGCACCGACCCCGAGGCCCGCTGGGGACACCGCAACGTCAACCGCAAGATCCAGGAAGGGGAGATGTTCTTCGGCTACTACCTATCAGCGGCCGTCATGGTGGCCGACGAGAACGGCGAGCCCGTGCCCGAGTTCGCCCGGCGGATCACCGTGGGCAGCAGCAGCCACGACCCCGCCGCCGCCCTGGCAGCAGTCCTGGCAAACATGGCCACAGCCGCCGGCGTCCCGCTCGGCGACATCCTGGCCGACTCCGGCTACTCCCACCGCGTCCCGCAAACGTGGGCAGAACCGCTGCGCGCCGCCGGAGCGCAACTGGTGCAGGACCTGCACCCCAGCGACCGCGGACCCCAGGGAACCCACCAGGGCGCGATCATCGCCAACGGGAACCTGTACTGCCCCCAAACCCCCAAGCCACTACTGGAACTGGTGCCGCTGCCACCCGGCACCAACCCCGCTGATACCGCCGCCCACGACCAGAAGACCGCTGAGCTAGCCCGTTACAAACTCGGACTGCACGCCGGCGAGGACGCCGACGGCTACCGCCGCCACACCTGCCCCGCCGCCGCCGGGAAAACCCGCTGCCCGCTGCGCCCCGGGTCGCTCAAAC
>Ga0335075_10012956_pt1 | contig 12572 bp, 14 predicted proteins | sample Lox_Sample_24_FD_206723 | JGI IMG/M metagenome (GOLD analysis project Ga0335075, IMG submission 206723) | Soil microbial communities from Loxahatchee National Wildlife Refuge, Florida, United States - Lox_Sample_2.4 | ecosystem: Environmental > Terrestrial > Soil > Wetlands | place: USA... | reverse complement strand
TGTCGGAGCGCTCGCCGTGGTTGCTGCAACTCAGTGCCGGGTCCGGCGGCATGGTGTGGCGCGTATGAGCGATGAGACGAGTCCGTCGGATCAGACTGTGGGTCGGAGCGCGAGGATGGGCCGCTCGCTGACAAGACGTTCCCGGGCCTCGGTGGTGCCGTCGTATTGCCATCCGACTAGGCGGCTGAGCACAAAACGTACGATCGGCACCAGCATCCGGTTGCGTCGCTCGTAATCGGCGAGCACCTGCGCTGCGTCGGACACCGACAGTTCGCGGTAGGTCGGTGCAAAGCGGTCTCGGCCGATCCTGACCTCGACTGCGCCGCCCGCGATCAGATTGCGGTACCACTGCGCGCGTCGACCCAGGCCGACCATGACGAATATCTCGTGTTCGGACGGACGCTCGCCGATGACCTCGAGCATCAACTGAAACAAGCGGCCTGAGCGTCGCCCGCGATGGGTCAGTCTGAGAAACCGACGGCCAAACAGCCAGCCGAGATCCACGTCATAGAGGACTGCAGGCATCCGCAGCGCCCGGACCGTGAGCCGATTCAGCGCGCTCGCTGGCATCCGACAATTATCCCGCGACGCCGCTCAGGACCCGCCGACCGTGGTCGCAGAGGAGCCGACAATGCCGACCCCAATCGGTTGGATGGCCGACCCGGAACTACGGTGAGCGGAGGGTCGCCCTCGTCTGGCCCGGAGACGTCGTTGCTGGACCGTCAACTCCGAGCTTCTGCCGTCACTTCCGCTCATCTTCGGCTCCGAACCGCGGCAGAGCAGCTTTTCGCGACTCGAGGTAGCGCCGCTCTGGAGTGCTTGTGGTGAGGCGCGCGGCGCGCTCGTATGCCGCGCAGGCGCCGGCCTCGTCGCGGGCCATCTCGAGAAGATGGGCAGCGACGGCCGCCAGGCGGTGGTGGTCGCGCAGCGGCTCTTCGAGCGTCTCCAGCAAGTCCAGTCCCGCGCGCGGACCGTGGACCATCGCGACTGCGACGGCTCGGTTGAGCGTGACCACCGGCCCCGGCGAGATGTGCTCGAGGACCTCGTACAGGGCGAGGATCTGCCGCCAGTCGGTCTCCGGTGCGGTTCGTGCCTCGTCGTGGATCGCGGCGATTGCGGCCTGAAGCTGGTAGGGGCCTCCCGGCTTGCTCGCCAGCGACCACTCGACCAGCGCGACGCCTTCGGCGATCTTGGCGCTGTCCCACCGGGCGCGGTCCTGCTCGGCCAGCGGGACGAGGCTTCCGTCCGCGCGGGCGCGCCCCGGACGACGAGCGTCGGTCAGCAGCATCAACGCAAGCAGCCCTGCCACCTCGCCGTCGTCCGGGAGTCGGCGGCGGACCTCCCGGGTGAGGCGGATCGCCTCGGTGCTCAGCTCGACGCGGGCGACGTGCGCGCCTGAGCTCGCCATATAGCCCTCGTTGAAGATCAGGTAGAGGACATGGAGGACGACGGGCAGCGCCTCGGGCGCGGGAGGCGCGAAGCGAGCGCCCGCGGCGCGGATCGTCGCCTTGGCACGGCTGATGCGCTGCGCCATCGTGCTCTCCGGAACCAGGAACGCACGCGCGATCTCTGCGGTGGTCAGGCCGCCGACGGCGCGCAGCGTCAGCGCGACCTGCGACCCGGGCGTCAGAGACTGGTGGCAGCACATGAAGAGGAGCTCCAGCGTGTCGTCCTCCTCGGCCGCCGCGCCGGGGGGCGGCTCGCGCGCCAGGCCCTCCTCGCGGCGGCGTCGTGCACTCTCGCTGCGCAACTCGTCGATCAGCCGCCGATGCGCGGCGGTGAACAGCCAGCCGCGGGGATTGTCCGGCGCACCGTCGCGCGGCCATCGCAGCGCCGCGTCGAGGAGCGCCTCCTGCACGGCGTCCTCGCACGCGTCGAACCTTCCGTAGCGGCGCACGAGCGTCCCGAGGACACGCGGCGCCAGCTCGCGCAGTAGCTCCTCGGTGCTCACATCTCCTCTCCTCCGGGGGTCATCACCGGCCGCACCTCAATTCCCATCCACCGCGCATCGGGCCATCTCGCCGCGACATCGAGCGCGCGCTCCAGCGAGTCGCAGTCGATCATGCAGTAGCCGGCCAGATGCTCCTTCGCCTCCAGGTATGGGCCGTCGGTCACGGCCGGGAGGCCGTCGTGCACGCGCACAACCTTCGCCTGCGAGGCGTCGGCAAGGCCCTCGCCTCCGACCCATTCGCCGGAGGCCGTCAGCTCTTCGATCAGGCGCCCGACCTCGGCCCCGATCTGGTCCATCGGCTCCGGTGGGTCGTCCATGAAGTTGGGGTTGTGATGGATCAGCAGCATGTACTTCACGACGTTGCTCCTTTCGGGGTTTGAGGTGAGATCGGAGCCAGTTTCTCGTTCTCGACATGTCGAGTGATGAGTTCTGGCTCCGACTCCGGTCTGAAAGTTCAAATGCCGAAGGAAAGGACCGACATGACCGCCGACCGCTCCCGCTGGATCGCTCTCTATGTCCTCTGCGTGGGGATGCTCATGATCGTCCTCGACGTCACCGTGGTGAACGTCGCCCTTCCGTCCATCCAGGACGATCTCGGATTCTCGACCTCCAGCCTCGCGTGGGTCGTGAACGGGTACCTGATCTCGTTCGGCGGGCTCCTGCTCCTCGCCGGACGCCTTGGTGACCTGCTTGGTCGCCGGACCATCTTCCTGGCGGGACTCGCGCTGTTCACCGGCGCTTCGGCGCTGTGCGGCCTGGCGCAGAGCGAGGTATGGCTGGTCGCGGCCCGGTTCGTGCAGGGCATTGGCGGGGCGATGACCTCGGCCGTCATCCTCGGCATGATCGTCACGATGTTCCCGGAGCCCCGGGATCAGGCGAAGGCGATCGGCGTCTACGCGTTCGTCGCCTCGGCGGGCGGCTCGGTCGGCCTGCTTGCCGGCGGCCTGCTCACCCAGGCGATCGACTGGCACTGGATCTTCTTCATCAACATCCCGATCGGCATCGCAACCGCGATATTCGGCCGTCGCCTGCTGGCCGCCGACGAGGGCATCGGCCTGAGCCAGGGCGCCGACCTGCCAGGTGCCGCGCTCATCACGGGCGCGCTGATGGTCGGCGTCTACACGATCGTCAAGCCCGCGGCAGAGGACGGCTGGGGCGCATCGACGACGCTGATCATCGGCGCCGTCTCGGTCGCCCTGCTGGCCGCGTTCGTTGCCCGCGAGGCGAAGGCCGCCACCCCGCTGATGCCGCTGAGGATCTTCCGCTCTCGCAACGTGACCGGCGCGAACCTCATCCAGGTGCTGACCGTGGCCGGGATGTTCGGGATGTTCTTCCTCGGCTCGCTCTACCTGCAGCGGGTGCTCGGCTACGACGCGCTGCAGATCGGACTGGCGTTCCTGCCGGTCACGATCGTGATGGGCACGCTGTCGCTGCGTTACTCAGAGAAGCTGATCGGTCGGTTCGGCGCCCGCATGATGCAGTTCCCGGGGCTGGGCCTGATGGTCGCCGGCATGGTCCTATTCGCCCGGACACCGGTCGACGGCTCCTACGTGCGCGACGTTTTGCCGGCGCTGCTGCTGACCGGTACCGGCGTGGGCCTCTGCTTCCCCGCCTTGATGGGGTTGGCGATGTCGGGAGCGACGCCGAACGACGCCGGCCTCGTCTCGGGGCTGGTCAACACCGCCGCCCAGGTCGGCGGCGCGCTGGGCCTGGCGGTTCTGGCGACGGAGTCCACCTCGCGCACCAACCACCTGGAGCTCGCCGGAACTGCACACGCACAGGCGCTGACCAGCGGGTACCACCTGGCGTTCCTGATCGCCGCCGGCCTGGTCGCCGCTGCGATCGTGATCGCGGCGGTGGTGGTGCAGTCCGAGAAACGGGCGGCCGTGGCGACGGCGCAGGCCGGCGAACTGGCACACGAGGGCTGCTGAATTGGGTTCGTTCAGAATGTGGGGATGCGCGAGGTCTTGGTGTCTTTGCCATCTGGCGCCGGAGTGCTGCGTCTGGAGGATGGATCGGCTGTGGTCACTGCTGACGTGACCAAGTCAGATGGCTGGACGTCGGCGCTGGACCAGACGTTTCGGCCGGCTCTCGTCCCGACGGAGCAAGAGACCTGCGTGGTCGGAGGTCTGCTGCCACCGCACGCGGTCAGCGTGGAGATCGTTGATCTTCGCGGGGAGCGCGTGAGGGGCGAGGTCGCCAACGGCGCGTATATCGCGGCGCTTGATGAGCGCGATGAGGGCGCGGACCCGATCGTGTGTTGTCGGGATTCCGCTGGGGCGCCTGTCGAGCGACCAAGGCGGGCCGGTCATCTGGGCGTTCCCGTCTCCGACGCGTGCGACCCGTGTCCCGCCTGCGAGGCACTTGATTTTGAGGAGTATGTGCCCGACACGGCCGGGCGTAGCGGCCCGGTCGACCCCGAGGGGCGGATCGTGCCTCGCCCAGTGGTGCGCTGCCGGGTGTGCGGTCATGAACACGAGGAGCCGATCGTGGTGCACGCCCCCGAGCGCGCGGGCGCTCCCGAGCCGACGCTGACCCGCGAGCAGTTGATGGCCAAAGCTGACGCCATGCGTGGCGAGTTCATGTGGAAGGCGGTCGCTGATGGCGTGCTGCATCAGGCATTCCCGATCTACGCCGCCGCCGGATGGCCGGCCCGCATCTGCCAGAGCGGCTCAGAGGACGACGGGCGACTGACGTCGGTGACCGTCGCACACTCGCGCGCCTACGAATCTGCGCAGCCCAACAGTCATGTCCGGCCTCAGCTGACGATCACGACCGAACGCGACGACCCGCAGGACCCCGGCTCCCTGGAACGCGCTCAGTGGGCGCTTCGGCGCTGGGCGCCACCCGGCGACGCCCCCAGACCACGGAACACATCACTGGCGGCGGACACGCTTCACCATCAAGCACGCCGCCGCCGCGAGCGCGCCGCCGCGCTCAACGCGACCCAGCGCGTGCAGCCCGTCGAAATCGACGGTCGGGCGATCAGCTCCCTGTTGCTCACCACCGCAACCGGTGGATGGGCCGCCACCCTCAGGCACGGCGAACTGACGATCACAATCGCTGGCCACGACCTCGACCCCGACTCGCTGAGCCTCGCCCCCGTCAGCGAACCCAGCCGGAGATTCGGACCGCCGCCCACCGACCCCTAGCGAAGACCGCGTCGCAGCCCGCCTGCGATTGCGATCAGTTCGTCTCTGGGTCGCCGTGCCCGTCTGTCGGCTCCGCCAACCCCGCCTGAAGCTCGCGGATGATCGTGCCGAGAGATCCTGCGGCGAGCAACCCCGGCCCGAGCGGACCGGACCTGTTCTCACCGACAGGCGGTAGCCGTCGCAGGGCGGCTCTGGCGGTCACAGACACATGATCAAGCTGCCAGCAGATTTCTGCGCGGACAGCTTCCGCATGCCCCGGGCTGGCCAGCCCAGTCGCCTTGGCGGCATACGCCGCGGCGCCCAAGGCGTGGGCGCCCATATGCGCAACCGCGGCGGCCTGTCCTGCCGCCCGGGCGGCGGCCACCGCCGCGGGAGCGATCCCGTCACGCACAGCGCCACCGCCGACGAAACGGCGTCGGATCTGCTCCGCGACGTCAAGCTCGCCGCAGGCGAACCCCCGAGCCCGAGCGATGGCATCACGCGGCCCGCTGTCACCCGGAACTTCTAACTCAAACAGTTCCAGCACACGCTCTGCGCAGTCCGCCGCCCACTCCGCGACTATCCGACGGTCAGCATCAGAGAGCGCCTGCGGGGAACTCACGTGCGTCAGAGGTTGCGACTGATCCGGAAGACGTGTCCGTCGGGGTGACGGACGTGGAATTCGCGGACGCCCCATGGCTCGTTTGTCGGGGGGTGGGTGATCTCAAGGCCTTCGGTGACGCAGCGTTGGTGGATGGTGTCGACCTCATTGACCCAGATCGCCATCCACACGCCCTTGTCGGAGGTCTCGTCCCCGCCCGGACCGAAGGTCGAGTTGTTGGCGCCCTTGCCGCGGCCGCCTTGGCCGTCGCGGCAGAGGAAGATCTCGCAGCTGTCGGTCTCGACGGCACCGAAGCCGGGGAAGGCGTCGGAGGGGTCCGCTTTCCACTCGAATCCCTTGTCCCAGCCGAGCTTCTTGAACCACTCGAAGCTGGCGTGAATGTCGCTGACGTTGAGGATCGGGACGACCCGCTCGACCTGCGGTCCGCCACTGGCGGACGCCGGCTTGGCGTTGTGGTCGTGGCTGGCCGGGCGTGGCGCCGGGGCGTTGCGCGCGAACGCGAGCGCGTGATCGCGGGTCTTGAACGCGTCGATGCGCACGATGATGCCCTCGATGATCGTGAACACGTCGAACAGTTCGCCCCGCAGGGTCTCGCCGAAGAGCTCGGTCAAGCCCGGCAGTTGCACGCCGAGCAGCACGTGATGCTCATCGAGGGCCGTGACCTCGATGCCGGTGACTCGCTCACGTACCGGGCCGCCGGCGGTGATGTTGTCCAGCACCGCGTCGCGGCCAGGGCAGACGAGATCTCGGCGTAGGCCCTGCCAGACGATGTCTGGGGCGAGGCGGTCAGCGATCGGGTCGGGGTCGCAGCGGCGAAGCGCGTCGACCCAGCCGAAGAGGATCAGCTCAAGGTTCTCGGTGGCCTGGGTCATGGCGTGTTCTGGGCGATCTCCCGACAGGTTCGTTGCGCATGCCGCGGAGCTGAAGCGTCGCGAGTGACCAGCGTTTGTGCAAGTGGTCGGCAGGTTCGGTCGCTCCGTGCACGACCGCGCGTGGGGTCCCACCTCGAGCTTCGCGGGGCGACGTCGGGTTCAGAGGTCGAGAATGAGCGCGAGCGCGTCGTCGACGGCCTGTTGCTCGGCGGCGGTGAGACGACCCGCGAACTCGTCGAGGCGCTCCAGGTCGACTGCCCGGAGTTGCTCGACCAGGACGCGGGTGGGCTGGCCCTGAAGGTCGATCTCGGGGCGGAATGTCGCCGGCAGGGCGCTGCGGGAGGTCGGCGCGATGATCGCGGTCGATAGGCCCAGCAGCGGGTCGGTCTGCACGATCACCCCGTAGCGCGGGCCGGACTGTTCCCGGCCGTGGTTCGCGGGCAGACGGACCCTGTAGATCTCACCACGGGTCACTCAGGCCAGTCCGGTGCGGCCGCTTCCATGTCGGCCATCGCCGCTCGCCGCTCGCCGGTATCGACCGAGTCAATAGTCAGGCGCGCGACCTCGGCTGCCAGTGATGAGCGTCGCCGGCGACGTTCCGCGGCCTCGGTCAGCGCGGCGCGGACCGCCTCTGATTCGTTGCGGCCTTCTTGCATCAGCGCCGAGAGTGCACGCTCAGACGCATCGTCCAGCCGCGCTCTGACGACCCGTGACGGCATATCGAGACTGTAGCACAGGATGTGCTACAGGATCCGAGATCATCGACCCGGGGTGGACGAGGTCAGGGCGTTCTTCGGGATGTGCTCGCACGGTGCAGTGCCGTGTGCACGAGCTGGATGGCGGGTGGTCAGTGGGTAAGCCTGTGTTCGGGCTGATCTGGATGATTCGCTGGCTGTGGCTGGTGAGTGAGATGAGCGCGGTGATCCCGCCTGTCGGGGAGGCGGCGTAGGGCACGGTCCCCGTCCCGAATTCGTCATTCCAGCCGGGGCCGGCACGTTGCCAAGGGTCGTTGCGGGTGAGGTACCGGCCGGCGGTGTCGCTGATTTCCACGATGCGGCTGCGAGGGCCCTGCGGCGCTGTTTGCAGCCATGCGCGGTGACCGGCCGCGGTGAGCCAGGGCACGCCGGCGCTCCCGACGACTCGGACGGTTCGCGGCTGGAAGCCACCGGGTGCGATGTGCAGGAGCGACTCGTATTCGAGTCGCTCCCGCTTGGTGAGGTGGGCGCCCGGCAGGCCGGTCTCAACCGATGGCGCGATCCACAGCCCGTCGAGGTTGACTGCGTCACCGCCAACGCCTCCCAAAGCACCCTGACCACCAAGACCCAGGAACTGCTCACCTACGCCCACCACCACGGCTATCAGACCAGCGAACTCATCGGCCTGATCAAACGGCTGGCCCGATGAGCCACGCTCCTGACGAGGTCGCCGGTCAACGCGACCGGACGAGCGTACGCTTCGCGTCGTGACGAATCGTTCGGCGCCAGTCGGTCCAGTGATCCCCGAACTCGCCTATCCCGATGTCGGGGCGGCGGTCGCATGGCTTGTCGAGGTGCTGGGATTTACCGAGCGGGTTCGGATCGGCCCCGGACACCGTGCGCAACTGACCTTCGGGGAAGGCTCGTTGATCGTGGCCGATGTGGGCCACGGTCGCATGGCGCCACTGGGCGAGGACGCGTCTCAGTCCGTGATGCTTCGAGTGACCGACGTTGACTCAATGTGCGAACGGGTCCGCGACGGGGGCGGTGAGATCGTGCGCGAGCCGTGCGACTACGCCTATGGCGAGCGCCAGTGCACCGTGCGTGACCCGGCCGGCCACCGGTGGACGCTCACCCAGACCGTGCAGGATGTCGAACCAGAGCAGTGGGGCGGCATCACCGTCGAGGCTCGATAACGGCCGGTGGCCCCCGCGGCCATCAACCCGGAAAGACGACTGAGCAACGCCTGGACCCCCGGCCGTTGAGCCTGATTGGGTCCCTGTGTCCTCAGGCCGCTGACGAGTCGTTCAGGCGCGCGCCGACGCGATCTCGGTCGACCTCGAGCGCGTCAAGGAGCGCCGCGGCTGGGTCGGGTGGCGCGAGCGACAGCAAAGCGATCAGCACCCGCTCGCGAGACCAACGAGGCGATGGGTCCCACGGCGCCCCGGAGCCGCGCCCACCCCGCCGGTCCTTCCCGGACGCCTCCAGCGTGCGCTTGGCAACCGGCGTCATCGGCAGGCGATCCCTCAAGGCGGCCTTCACGATGGCCCCCCGGCCGCGGAGCACCGGTTCGCGGGTTGGCACCGGCGGCGCGTCGAGTTCTCTGTCGATTCCGACTGCTACAAGCGCGTCGTGATCCATCGTGTCCAGTGCCTCACGCGCTGCGGCTAGATCACAGCCGAGCACCTCCGCGACCTCGGGCTCATGCAACAGCCCGAGTAGGACGTGCTCGGTACCGACCCGCCGGTCACCACGCCGCCGCGCCTCCTCGCGCGCATACACGTAGCTCGCCCACGGGATAAATCCGCCGGCCTTGCTCGCTTTCCCGGTCATCGAACCCACTTTCCGTATTTGGCGTGGACCGATTGCCGAGTGATCCCCAGAGCGTCGCCGATCTGCTGCCAGGACCATCCCTGAGCGCGGGCGACAGCGACCTGGCGTGCCTCGATGCGCTCCGCAATGCGGTGCAGCGCGAGCACAGCACGCAGTCCCTGAGCCGGATCGTCAGACCGGATCGCGTCGGCAATCTCACCGAACTCCATGCTGTCAGTCTAGACTGACAGTGCTCGTCCTGTCAAGCCAAACTGACACACAAGCGACGATCCGTGAGCCGGGACCCGGGATCGCGTCGCGGCTTGACCTGTCGCCCGGACGTTCAGAGCTCGAGCGGTTCTGCCGTCATCTCGCCACCAGCGTCTCCCGTGTTGACGGTCCCGTCGGGCTCGATGAGCAGCACCTCGGTCTCATCCTCGGCGTCGGGGCAATGTTCAACCCCGCGCGGGACCACGAAGATTTCTCCCGGCTCGAGTGTCACGTCACGGTCTCTGAGGTGGATCGTCAGGCGGCCGCGTATGACCAGAAAGAAGTCATCGGTCTCGTCGTGCTTGTGCCAGACAAACGGTCCCTTGGCCTTGACGATCTGCAGCTTGTAATCGTTGATCCGGCCCACGATCGCCGGCGTGTAGGGCTTCTGCAGCATTGCCAGCTTCTCAGCCAGGTTGATCTTGTCGACCATGGGCACCTCGGGAGTCGATGACAGATCGCCTCATTCTCGCCCAACGAGCCCGCTCGGCCGCGGTGGAGCCGGCCGAGCTCTGCTCACGAAGGGCCGGCCAAGGAGAGCCATACTTGATCTCGGAGGGGGATGCCGTCGACGTCGGTGGGTGGGTAGCCCGCTTCGGGCGTGAACACATCCCGCTCGATGCGAAGGAAGCGGAAACCCAGCCGCTGGTAGAAGCGCAGGACCCCCGTGTCGGCGGCCGCGGTTGCGACCAACAGTCCCGGCAGACCCTCGTCGCGAGCGATTGTGGCCGCACGCCTGACAAGAAGCCGACCGACCCCTTCGCCTTGGCGATCCTCGCGAACGGCGAGGCTCTTGACCTCCGCGGCGCCTTCGTCCGCGCCGTCCACAAGCTGCAGGTGGCCGACCACGATCGAGCCGTCACGGGCGACCAGGATCCGACCGAGGTCGCGGTAGCGCGCCACCTGGACGGGCGAGTCGTCCGCCAGCGCGAACAGATCGGCCAGTTCGGCACGCGCCCCCTCAAACCATTCGATCGCCACCACGAGATAGACGTTACGAAGCCATGAAAACGACGACATCTCTCGCTCGGGGAGCCGGGGCACCTCCGGATGGCTCTCTTCGCCCGGACGCCTCCCCGGACGCATGATTCGTGAGCAACCCTTGACCTATGTGCATCGTCTGGCTAGAGTCCGCGCCCTTCGAAGGGACAGACGGGGCGCGGTGACGACAGGGATGCGGGGGTGACACATGGGCTGTGGACGATGCAATGTGCAACGGCGTCATCGGGTGTGGGTGGGCCGCTCGATCGGTGCTCTACTGACCGCACTCATGTTGAGTGCGTTGATGATGACCTCGGCCGCACATGCGGGGGTGTGGACCGAGGATCCACTCGCGCCGCTGGCCGACCCTCAGAGCCAGGAGACGGGCTACGGCCTCCTGTACACCGATGCCTGCGTGCCGGGGGCGAACTGGTGCATGGCGCTCGGCGTTGATTACACACGCGGCATCACCAACCAGTTGAACCTCGAGGAGATCTACAGCGGTGGGACGTGGACGCGGGTCCCGGGACCGCCCGGGTTCGCCCGCACCAATCCCTCCGCCGAGTCATGTTCCTCCACCTCCTACTGCATGGCGGTGAGCGCCTACTCGGGAACGGTGGCGATCTGGAACGGGGCCTCCTGGAACCTCGCGAGCGCCAGCCGCGAAATCGCCCTCCAGGCGGTCTCCTGCCATGGGACGACATGCGTTGCCACCGGCACGCGCGGACGCACAGACATCCCGTCCGCCGAGCTGTGGCGCAACGGCGTCGGACATCGCATCGCGCCGCCGATCGCCGGCCTGGACCCGGGGAGCATCTACTGCGGGACATCGTCACGATGCATCGCGGTGGGCGACTATGACTGTCCCGAGCAGGGGCGGTGCCCCTCTCCCCATCCATTTGCCGAGATGTGGAACGGCCGCACCTGGTCGGTGATGAACGGCGCAACTTCCTCCCGAAACGCGGTCGACCAGATCTCCTGCCTGTCGCTGAGCTGGTGCCTCGGGGTCGAAGGTCACCGCACGGGGCGGTGGGATGGACGTCGGTGGACCGCTCTGCGACAGCGTGCTCCGGCGGGCCTGGGCAGCGGACTGATCTCGTGTGCGACCGAGACATCGTGTGAAACCGTCGGCTCGGTGCCGAACCCGACCAACCTCCATGAGACGGTGCTGACCGCCGGCCACTGGGACGGGCAGAACTGGACAGTCGAGCCCGTTCCGGACAACGGAGCGATGGATGCACAGCTGCGTGCAGTGAGCTGCGCGTCAACCGTGCTCTGTACCGCGGTCGGATTCTCCGGGAGCGACATACAGACACCGCTTGCCGAATCCTGGCAGGGCTGAGGCCGACCCCGCCGGGGCCCGACGTTCGGTCTATTTGGGGCGTGCGGTGGCGGCGAGGATCGCGCCGAACGCCGCGTTGTCGGCGAGCTGCGGACCGAGCGGCAGTGACGCGATCGCCGGGTAGCGCCGCGGCGCGATCACCGACAGGTTCACCCAGCCGACCCCCAGGCCGACAAGCGTGCCCCATGCGATCGAGCGTCTCCGCGGCAGCGTGACCCCGAGTAGCTCGCCCACCGCGAGCGAGATCGCGCCATGGGCGAGCGCCCCGCGCAGGAGGCTCGGGGTTCCCGGCCACACGAGCGTCCCGATCGCGCGCGTCGCGGCCACGCCCTGCGCCCATGGGTCGCGTCCGCGCATCAGCGCGTAGACGCTCGACGGGACACCGCTCGCCACCGACGCGAGGGCCGCGCCTCGCAAGATCGCACGTTGGTCGCGCACCACCGTACGGAGCATCTCACGAGCGGATCGTGATCGCCGCTCGTAGAGCTGACCTGGCTCCAGGCGGCGCTGCAACGTTTGGCATCGTGCTGGACATGATGGGATATGCAGCCGGGTGCGCAGACGGTGGGACGCGAGCAAGCCGAGCTTCGCTTTGAGCGCCTGTACGCCGAGCATGGCCGGGCTGTTCTCGCGTTCGCGGTCCGTCGGGTCTCCGATCCCCAAGATGCGGCGGACGCGCTTGCCGAGACCTTCCTGGTGGTGTGGCGCCGCCTGGATTCGGTGCCGCCTGGCGAGGATGCCCGGCTCTGGCTGTATGGCGTGGTCCGGCGCGTTCTCGCCAACCAGCAACGGTCCGAGCTGAGGCGTCAGCGGGTCGCGGAGCGGCTTCGCCGTGAGCTGCCCGCGGCGCTCGCCGAGATCGCGGTGACCCACAGCGGGGATGGCCCAGCATCCGT
>Ga0335075_10012955_pt1 | contig 12573 bp, 9 predicted proteins | sample Lox_Sample_24_FD_206723 | JGI IMG/M metagenome (GOLD analysis project Ga0335075, IMG submission 206723) | Soil microbial communities from Loxahatchee National Wildlife Refuge, Florida, United States - Lox_Sample_2.4 | ecosystem: Environmental > Terrestrial > Soil > Wetlands | place: USA: Florida... | reverse complement strand
TGACCACCGGGGCGACCGGGCCGAAGATCTCCTCGGACAGGATCCCGGCGCCCGGCGGCACAGCATCGAGAACGGTCGGCTGATAGTAGTAGCCGACCCGGTCTGGCGCGTGCCCGCCGGTCAGCACCGCAGCGCCCGCGTCGGTCGCGGACTCCACCAGGCCCGCCACCTTGTCCCTGGTGTCGGCGTTGACCAGCGGCCCGAGCTCAACGCCGTCTTCCAGCCCCGGTCCGACCCGGAGCGCGGCCATCCGCGCCGAGAGCTTGGCGGAGAACTCGGATGCGACCTTGTCGTGCACGTAGAACCTGTTCGCCGCGGTGCAGGCCTCGCCGCCGTTGCGCATCTTCGCGAGGAACGCGCCCTCGACTGCCGCGTCGATGTCGGCATCCTCGAACACCAGGAACGGCGCGTTACCGCCGAGTTCCATCGAGCAGTTCGTGACGTACTCGGCGGCCTGCTTGAGCAGCATCCGGCCGACCTCGGTCGAGCCGGTGAAGGACAGCTTGCGCACTCGCGGGTCGGCCAGCACAGCCTCGGTCAGCGGACCCGGCTTGGCGGTTGGGAGCACGTTCACCACGCCGTCCGGCAGGCCGGCCTCGGCCAGGATCGCGGCCACCGCGAGCGCGGTCAGCGGTGTCTCCTTGGCAGGCTTGAGAATCACCGTGCAGCCCGCCGCGAGGGCGGGACCGATCTTGCGGGTAGCCATCGCCGCCGGGAAGTTCCACGGCGTGATCATGTAGCTGACCCCGACCGGCTGGCGCACCACCATGATCCGGTTGGCCCCGGACGGCGCGACTGACAGCGAGCCGTCGACGCGGACTGCTTCCTCGGAGTACCAGCGGAAGAACTCGGCCGCATAGGCGATCTCGCCGCGGGCGTCCCGCAGGGCCTTCCCGTTCTCCACCACCATCAGCCGGGCCAGCTGCTCTGACCGCTTCGTCATCAGCTCGAAAGCGCGGCGCAGGCACTCAGCACGCTCCCGCGGCGGCCTGGCTGCCCATGCTGGCAGTGCCCCGGCCGCAGCATCGACGGCCGCGAGCGCGTCCTCCGGGCTGGCGTTGGCAACCTCGGTGACTGCCTCCTCGGTGGCCGGGTCGACCACCGGCAGGGTCCCGGCACGTCCAGCCGACCACTGGCCGCCGATGAGCAGGCCGGTCGGGGCCTCGATGCCGGTCTTAGTCGCCAGGTCCGCCGTCACGGTGTCCTCCTGCCAGGGCTGTTCTCTTGCCCGACAGTATCAACGCCTGGCGGGTCCGTCATGATGCCGAGAGGCGGCGCGGTCGCTCATTCGTGCGCCGGGCCGGGCACCTGGAGACGCCTCGGCAGCCACCCGGAACGGCGGCCTCGGGTCCTTGCGACCCGCCCGACTCAGGCGTCTTGAGGGCTAGCTAGCGCCAGCGTCGTTGCTGGCGTCGGAGCCGGTCGCATCGCTGCCGCCCTCCTCGCCGCCGTCACCTGGCGCAACTGCGCCGTTCGAGCTGGTCGGGACGCCGGCCTCGGCCAGCAGGGCGTCCAGCCGCGGGCCGGTGAGACGGCGGAATACCCGATGCGTCCGGTTACGCTCCAGCAGCGCCACTTCTAGCTGCCCCGCGGTGAACTGCTCGGGACTGGCGCCGTCCTGAGTGCCGAGCGACGAGATCGTGAGCCGCATTGCCTCGGTCAGCGACATGGTCGGCGTATACCGCTCCTTGATCGCGCCTGCCACCTTGTCGGCCTGGCCGCCCATGACGACGAAGTTATGCTCGTCGGCGACGGACCCCTCGAACGTGATCCGGTAAAGCTGGTCGTCGGCCGTGTCCTTGCCGACTTCGGCGACCACGATCTCCACCTCGTAGGGCTTCGGGTTGTCGGTGAACAGGGTGCCGAGGAGCTGGCCGTACCAGTTCGCCAGACCGACGGCTGTAACGTCCTGCCGGTCGTACTGGAACCCGGTCATGTCGGCGCGCCTGACTCCCGCCACGCGGAGCGTCTCGAACTCGTTGTACCGGCCGACAGCCGCGAACGCGATCCGGTCGTACATCTCGGTGAACTTCCGCAGGGCGCGAGACGGGTTGGGAGCGACGAACAGGATCCCGGCCTCGCAGCTGATCACGACGCCACTGCGGATCTGAGAGATGCGCCGGCGGGCGTAGTCCGCCTTGTCCTTCATCACCTGCTCAGGTGACACGTAACCGAACGGCATCGACACCGCAGGCGCTTCCTTACTACTCGGTCCGGCTTCTTCGGGTCAGGGCTACGAGCTGACGAGGCCCGTGGGTAACGCTAGCTCAGTGCCAATCACGACGCGGCGATCAGGGACGCGGAGATCCGACGGAGTGATCACGATTGCAGCGACTGCATCGGCGCGGCGGGCCCGTCCGGGAGCTGCATGCGCGAGGACACGACTGCTTCGGCGTAGCGGCCGGCCTCCTCATCGGTCAGCCGGCGGTAGCCGTCCGCGGTGACCGTCGCCACCGACGGGTAGATCTGCCGGGACATGTCCGGGCCGCCAGTCGCGGAGTCATCATCCGCGGCGTCATACAGCGCCTGCATCAGCACCAGCACGACATCCTCCGTGCTCATGCCGTCGCGGTACAGCTTCTTCAGCGAGCCGCGCGCGAACACCGAGCCCGAGCCGATGGAGAAGAACCGCTGCTCGGGGTACTTGCCCCCGGCTACGTCAAAGCTGAAGATCCGGCCCTTCCCGGAGTCCTCGTCGTAGCCCGCGAACAGCGGCACGGTTACCAGGCCCTGCATGGCAGCGCCAAGGTTGGACCTGACCAGGCCGGCCAGCCGGTTGGCCTTGCCGTCGAGAGATAGTGACCGGCCCTCGAGCTTCTCGTAGTGCTCGAGTTCCACCGCGAACAGCCGGCACAGCTCCACGCCGAGCCCGGCGACGCCGGCAATGCCGACGCAGGAGTACTCGTCCCCGCGAAACACCTTCTCGATGTCTCGCTGCGAGATCAGGTTCCCGGACGTGGCACGCCGGTCGGCTGCCATCACTACGCCGCCATCGCATTCGGCAGTCACGATCGTGGTGCCGTGCGGAAGCGTGGCGGCCGCGCCACCACCGGGCGCGGCGACGTCCACCTGCCGCGCGCCGGGCAGCAGGTCGGGCGCCGCGACGCCGAGGAAGTCGGCGAACGAGGAGGATCCGGCAGCGAGGAACGCCGACGCCTGCCACGGCGCCTTCCAGCCAGCCTGGGGGTCGATGCTGCCCACCATCATGTCCTTCCGGTCTGGAACCCTGTGGTCTGAAGCCCTGTGTCTGCAGCACTGGCGGCCGCGAGGGTGCCGACGGGATGAGCCCCGTGCTGCCACGTTCCCGGTAAAACCCTGCCGCGCAATCTGACCCTAAGCCCTGCCGACGGCCGAGAGGCCGGCGGCGTGCTTACGCCAGCCCCGCGTCACCGCCCGCGCGCGTCGGCGGGCGGCTCACTCGCCGCCCTTCTGGACGTACGACCGGACGAACTCCTCGGCGTTCTCCTCGAGGACCTCGTCAATCTCGTCGAGGATCGAATCCACGTCGTCGGTCAGCTTCTCCTGGCGCTCCCTGACCTCGTCAGATTCCTGGACATCGGTGTCCTCAACCTGCTCGGTCCGCCGCTGTGTCTGCCGCTGGCCGCCGGTGTCCTTCGTCGCCATGCCATAACCTCCGTGCTCACGCGGGTGCGTCCGCAGTATCAAAGCTATCCTCGCCTGCCCGTCAAGTGCTCAATCCTGACGAGGCGGATCGGTATCACGTCGAGACAATCCGCCCTAGGGACGGACACGCCGGAAACTCTCGCGGCCGAGCGATTTAATCCGATAGTTGGTGATTGTGGGCTACTGGCCGGTAAGTCCGGCCACCAGCTCGGCCGCAGTCGCGCTGCTATTGAGGAGCGCGCCCACGTGGGCCCTGGTTCCGCGCAGCGGCTCGAGCGTCGGCACTCGCTGCAGTGACTCGCGGCCGGGGATGTCGAAGATCACCGAGTCCCAGGACGCCGCCGCGACCGCTTCCGGGTACTGGCGCAGGCAGCGGCCGCGGAAGTAAGCCCTGGTGTCCTCCGGCGGCTCGTCCATCGCGGTCTGCACAGCCTGCTCGGACACGAGCCGGGTGATCCGTCCGCGCTCCGCCAGCCTGTTGTACAGGCCGCGGTCGAGCCGCACGTCGGAGTACTGCAGGTCGACGAGCTGTAGCCGGGGATGTCCCCAGGCCAGCCCGTCACGCGCGCGATAGCCCTCGAGAACCCCGAGCTTCGCGACCCAGTCCAGCTCGCGGGAGAGGAGCATCGCGTCCTCTGCCAGCCTCGTCAGCACGCTCTCCCACCGGCTCAGCACGTCGCTGGTGATGTCGTCGACGTCGGTGCCGTACTTATCCTCGGCGTACTTGCGGGCGAGCTCGAGATATTCCATCTGGAGCTGCACCGCGGTCATCCGGCGCCCGTCCCTGAGGGTGACAAGGTGCTTCAGCGCCGGGTCATGCGAGATCGCTCGCAGCTCGGCCACCGGCGACTCGATCGCCAGGTCGGCGGCGAGGAACCGGTCCTCGATCATCGCCAGCACCAGCGCCGTGCTGCCGAGCTTGAGGTAGGTGGAGATCTCGCTCATGTTGGCGTCGCCGAGGATGACGTGCAGCCGCCGGTACTTGTCCGGATCGGCGTGCGGCTCGTCGCGCGTGTTGATGATCGGGCGCTTGAGGGTCGTCTCCAGGCCGACCTCAACCTCGAAGTAGTCGGCACGCTGGCTGATCTGGAAGCCGTCCTCGCGGCCGTCGGCGCCGCGGCCGACCCGGCCAGCTCCGCAGACAACCTGGCGGGAGACGAAGAACGGGGTTAGGTGCCTGACGATGTCGGCGAACGGCGTCCCCCGGTTCATCAGGTAGTTCTCGTGGCAGCCGTAGGAGGCGCCCTTGTTGTCGGTGTTGTTCTTGTAGAGCTGAATCACCGGACCGCCGGGCGTCGCGCCGGCCCGGGCAGCGGCCTCGGCCATGACGCGCTCGCCGGCTTTGTCCCAGATGACCGCGTCGAGCGGGTTCGTGCACTCGGGTGCGGAGTACTCGGGGTGCGCGTGATCCACGTACAGCCGCGCGCCGTTCGTCAGGATCACGTTCGCGAGACCGAGGTCCTCGTCGGTGAGCTGAGACGAGTCGGCGGTCTCGGCGGCCAGGTCGAAGCCCCTGGCGTCGCGCAGCGGGTTCTCCTCCTCGAAGTCCCACCGCGCCCGCCGTGCTCTCGCCGCGGTCGCCGCCTGGTAGGCATTGACGACCTGGGATGAGCTGACCATGGCGTTCACGCCTGGCTGGCCAGGCACGGAAATCCCGTACTCGGTCTCGATGCCCATCACCCGGCGAGCGCTCATGCACTAGAGCCTAATGCCGCACTGACGCCGGGCCACACGCCGTGCCATGAAGGACCGCGGGCTAGAGGTACTGGCCAGTGTTGGACACCGTGTCGATCGACCGGCCCGCCTCGGTACCGCTCTTGCCGGAGATGAGGGTGCGGATGTACACGATCCGCTCGCCCTTCTTCCCGGAGATGCGAGCCCAGTCGTCGGGGTTGGTCGTGTTGGGCAGGTCCTCGTTCTCCTTGAACTCGTCCACGCAGGCGCTCAGCAGGTGCGAGACCCGAAGGCCCTTCTGTGCGGTCTCCAGGAACTCCTTGATGGCCATCTTCTTCGCCCGGTCGACGATGTTCTGGATCATCGCGCCGGAGTTGAAGTCGCGGAAGTAGAGCACTTCCTTGTCGCCGTTGGCGTAGGTCACCTCGAGGAACTTGTTCTCCTCGGTCTCGGAGTACATCCGCTCGACGACCCGCTGGATCATCTCGGCCACGGTCGCGTCCCGGTTCCCGCCGTGCTCGGCCAGGTCGTCCGGGTGCAGCGGCAGGTCCGGCAGCAGGTACTTGGAGAAGATGTCGCGCGCCGCCTCTGCGTCCGGCCGCTCGATCTTGATCTTCACGTCCAGCCGGCCCGGCCGAAGGATCGCCGGGTCGATCATGTCCTCGCGGTTCGACGCGCCAATCACGATGACGTTCTCAAGGCCCTCGACGCCATCGATCTCGCTCAGCAGCTGCGGCACGATCGTGTTCTCCACGTCCGACGACACACCGGACCCGCGGGTACGGAAGATGGAGTCCATCTCGTCGAAGAACACGATGACCGGCATGCCCTCGCTGGCCTTCTCCCTGGCCCGCTGGAACACCAGCCGAATGTGCCGCTCTGTCTCGCCGACGTACTTATTCAGCAGCTCGGGGCCCTTGATGTTGAGGAAGTAGCTCCGGCGCTCCTTCGCCGGCAGGCTGCTGGCTGAGGCCGAAGCTGCGCCAAGGAGTGCAGCTCCGGTGCCGGCCAGCCCTCCGGTCGCTGACACCTTGTCAGCTGACAGGACGTCAGCTGATTCGGCACCGGCCGAGCCGGGAGCCGGGACCGACTCCGGGCCGGCTGGGGCTGCCACCGCCATTCCGGCCGACTGGGCGTCTCCGCCATCCTGCAGGCTGCGCGCGGCCACCTGCTTCGCCAGCGAGTTCGCCACGGCCTTCGCGATCAGCGTCTTGCCGCAGCCGGGCGGGCCGTACAGCAGCACGCCCTTCGGCGGCCGGAGCTGGTGCTCCTTGAACAGGTCAGAGTGCAGGTACGGCAGCTCGATCGCGTCCCGGATCTGCTCAATCTGCGGGCCGAGTCCGCCGATCTCGTTGTAGCTCATGTCCGGGACTTCCTCAAGGATGAGCTCCTCGACCTCAGCCTTGGGGATCCGCTCGAATACGTAACCAGACCGCGGCTCAAGCAGTAGCGAGTCACCGGCGCGCAGTACGCGCCCGCGCAGCGGCTCGGCTAGCCGCGCGATGCGCTCCTCGTCTGCGTGCGAGATCACGAGCGCGCGCTCGCCGTCCTCGAGCAGCTCCTTGAGCATGACGACTTCGCCGATCGTCTCGTAGCCCTGGGCAATGACGACGTTCAGTGCCTCGTTCAGCACGACTTCCTGCCCGGGCCGCAGGTCGCCGAGCTCAACGCCAGGGCTCACGCTGACACGCATCTTGCGGCCGCCGGTGAACACGTCCGCTGTTCCGTCGTCGGTAGCCTGCAGGAACACGCCAAAGCCGCTCGGCGGCTGAGCCAGCCGGTCGACCTCTTCCTTCAGCGCCACGATCTGGTCGCGCGCCTCCCGAAGCGTGCTCGCCAGCCGCTCATTCTGGCTGGTGATGGCCGCCAGGTTGGCTTCCGCCTCGCGCAGCCGCTGCTCAAGCAGGTGCGTCTGCCGCGGCGAGTCGGCAAGCCGGCTGCGCAGTGCGGCGACCTCCTCTTCTAGGAAGGAGACCTGCGCGGTCAGGACCTTGACCTCGTCATCGTGGCGCCCGGAGTGAACGCTGTCGTCACGAGAGGCCATGCCCCTCACCCCCTCCTGAGAGCTGAGTTACCTAGACCCTACCTATCCACGGTCAATACGTAACCAGGTGGCAGGCCCAGACTCGGCATTCTGCGTTACGATCCGGAAAACTGGAAGCCCCTTCATGCCCTCGTTAACCAGCGCGGTCCGGGAAAACATCCGTCCCGCTGGTATCAGCAGGCGCAGGTGCGGCTGCTGCCAAGTGGGCCAGGCTACCTCAGCCCGGCCCCTCGCTCACCAGCCCAGGGCACATCCTCTTGGTCCGGCGTCAGATCCGCCGCCTTGGCTTCTGCCTCGTCTTCTGCTACCTCGGCCGCGGCAGCCGCAAGTGCCGCTGCCGCCTCGGCGCCCTTCGACGGCCTGCGCCGCCGCGGCGGTGCGACGACCCCGTCCGCCAGCCGGCGGGCGGTGATGAGGAAGCCGGTGTGGCCGATCATGCGGTGCTCGGGCCGGACCGCCAGACCGTCCACGTGCCAGCCTCGCTGCAGCGTCTCCCAGGCGGCCGGCTCGGCGAAGTTGCCCTGCTCCCGCAGCGCAGTGACAGTTCTGGCCAGCTGGGTCGTGGTTGCCACGTAGCAGCACGCAAGACCGCCGGGGACCAGCATCGCTGCGGCTGCCGGGAGCACGTCCCACGGTGCGAGCATGTCGAGCACCACCCGGTCCGCGTCAGTGATCCCGGCAGAGTCCAGCTCGCCGATCACGAGCCGCCAGGCCGGATGCGGGCCGCCGAAGTACCGCTCGACATTGGCCGCCGCCGTCTCCGCGAAATCCGCGCGGCGCTCGAACGACGTCACGGTGCCGGATTCGCCGACCGCGCGGAGCAGCCAGCAGGAGAGCGCGCCCGATCCCGCGCCCGCCTCCACCACCCGGGCGCCGGGGAAGATGTCAGCCAATCCGACGATCTGCGCAGCGTCCTTCGGATACACGACCGCAGCGCCGCGGTCCATGGAGACCGAGTAGTCGGCCAGCAGCGGCCTGAAGGCGATGTAGGGCGTGCCGCCTGCCGAGATGACCAGGCTTCCCTCCGGCTTGCCGATGAGGTCATCGTGCGCGAGCGCGCCCCGGTGAGTGTGAAACGATCGGCCCGGGCTGAGCACGAGCCGGTGCTGGCGGCCCTTCGGGTCGGTCAGCTGCACCTGATCGCCAGCGGCGAACGGCCCGCGCGGATGCTTGATCACGCCAGACAGGCTAGCGCCGGAGGCCGGCGCAGCAGACCGGTCAGGCCCTGGTGCCGGCGAACGCCCGGTCGAGGTCGGCGGTTGACAGCACGCCGTATACCTGGCCAGACGGTTCCACCAGCAGATATTCCGAGGCGGGCGCCCGGCGCACAGCCTCGATCAGGTCCATGCCGGACAGGTCGGCCGACAAGATCATGTCTGGATCGAGCGTGCGGGCCAGCGACCCGGCGTCTATCCATGGCCTGCGCTGCTCGGGCGTGGCCATCACAGCGCCCTCGTTGACGATCGCTATCGGCTTGGCGTCGTGATCCACCACAACAAGGGCCCTGGCCTGGGCCAGATCGGCGCGCCTGATCGCCTCGGCGAGCGGCAGGCTGGACGGGATGGGAATAGCCCGCCTAGCCAGGGCACGCGCCTGCAGCGCTGGCAGTCGCTCGCGAACCCGCGCCGAGCGCAGCGCCTGGCCCGCGCTCATCCACATGAACGCGGCGATGAAGATCAGCCAGAGCCCGTAGCCCCTGGTCAGGCCGAAGAACTCGTTCTCCGGCAGCAGCAGCACCAGGCCCGCGAGCGCGATCGCCAGCACCCGCCCCGCCCAGGCAGCGAGCACGGTGGAGTAGCTGCTGTTACCGGTGAGCTTCCACAACCCGGCCCGCAGCACCCGGCCGCCGTCCAGCGGCAGTCCTGGCAGCAGGTTGAACACGCCGACAACAGCGTTGGCCAGGACGAGGCGGTTGACCAGCAGCTCCGGGATCCCGGTGGCTGACGAGCTCGGAATCAGGATCATCGGCCAGTGGCAGAGCGCGTCCACACCCAGCCCGATCGCAGCGAGGAGGAGCGACACGGCCGGCCCGGCTGCCGACACGAGGAACTCCTGGCTCGGCGTCGGCGCCTCCTTCTCGATCTCCGAGAAGCCACCGAGCGGGTAGAGCAGGATCCGGCGCACTGGCAGCTTGAAGCCCCTGGCCACCAGGCTGTGGCTGAGCTCGTGCACCAGCACCGAGAGATAGAGCAGCACGACAAAAGCGACCGCGACCAGATAGCGCGCCACCGGCCCCTGGACCGTTCCGGGCAGCGTGTCTGAGCTGGAGTAGAGCACCACCAGCACCGCAGCGACGAGGAACCAGTACGGCGAGACGTACACCGGGATGCCGAACGGCCTGGCGATGATGATCCCCAGCCGGGCGCTACGCCGCGCGCCCTGCGTCCCGCTTGGCTGGCCTGGCTGCGGCTGGCCGCCCGGTTGCATTCCTGCTGCCACGCCTAGATGCTACGCGCGAAACAACCCGGTCAGATCAATCACCGCAGGGCCGCCACCGGCGCGCCGACGCGCGCCAATGCTCGCCGGGTGTCAGAGGTCTCCCCTAGTCTGCCTGCATGAGCGACACACTCGCGCAGCCGTCAGCGCGCGCCGCGGCAGGCACCGGCATGCCTCCGGCCGCGCCGCTGCTGACGCACAGGCAGGGCCCGGCTGACCTGCCGGTCGCTGGTGTGCCGCAAGCTGGTGTGCCGCAGGCTGCGGACGGAGCAGCCACCGCCGATGCAGCCGAGCCGGTCCCCGCAGGCACGCAGGAGACCGCCACCGTGGAGGCGGAGGGGACAGTCGCCGCCGAAGCGGAGGAGAGCGGTCCGAGCCTCTCTCCGTCGCGCGCCTCGGATTTCATGACATGCCCGCTGCTGTACCGATTCCGGGTCATCGACCACCTGCCCGAGGCGCCGAGCCCTGCGGCCGCTCGCGGCACGCTCGTGCACGCCGTCCTGGAGCGGCTCTTCGACGAGCCTGCGAGCGGGCGGACTCCGGCTGCTGCCCGCGCTCTGCTCCCCCCGCAATGGGAGCGCCTCGCCGAGGAAGACCCGAGGCTCGCCGATCTGTTCGACGACGACGCGGAGCGAGCGGCGTGGCTGGACGAAGCCGCCGGCATGCTCGACCGCTACTTCACGCTGGAAGATCCGACCCGGATCGAGCCGACGCACCGCGAGCTATCCGTGCGTGCGCTGCTGGACTCAGGTCTGACCCTGCGCGGCTACATCGACCGGCTCGACATAGCGCGTACCGGCGAGGTACGCATCGTGGACTACAAGACCGGGACGGCGCCGCGCGAGGAGTATGAGGCCAGGGCGCTGTTCCAGATGAAGTTCTACGCGCTGGTGCTGTGGCGCGCTGGTGGCAACGTGCCGCGATTGCTCCAGCTGATCTACCTCGGAAATGGGGAGATCGTCCGGTATGCCCCGGATGAAGCCGATCTGCTCGCGACTGAGCGCAAGATCAACGCCCTATGGCAGGCGATTGACCGGGCTCGTACATCCGGAGACTGGCGCCCGCATCAGAGCCGCCTCTGCGAGTGGTGCTCCTACCAGGCGCTGTGCCCGGAGTTCGGCGGCACGCCGCCGCCCCTGCCGCTGGCCAGCCCCGTGCCGCTGGGCAGCCCCGTGCCGCTGGCCAGCCCCGTGCCGCTGGCCAGCCCCGTGCCGCTGGGCAGCCCAGTAGCGGTAGCCAGCCCCGGCCCGGTTCAGCCCACCCAGGTGGCCTGACGGCGTCATCGATCGGCCTGCTATGCCGCGGTGGTGTTCTCCGGGAAGTGACAGGCCACGATGTGGCCGGTCGCCAGCTCAGTCAGCTGCGGTTCCTGGGTCCGGCAGATGTCCTGCGCCTTCCAGCAGCGGGTGTGGAAGCGGCAGGCAGCCGGCGGATTGAGCGGGCTGGGCACATCCCCGGTCAGCCGGATGCGCTCCCGGCGCTCGCGGGTGCCGCCCTCGCCGCGCACCGGCTCAGGGATCGGCACAGCTGACATCAGCGCGACCGTGTAAGGGTGCCGCGGCTGCGCGTAGAGCGAGTCCCGGTCGGCGACCTCGACGAGCTTGCCGAGGTACATGACCGCCACGGTGTCGCTGATGTGGCGCACCACCGACAGGTCGTGTGCGATGACCACGTAGGTGAGCCCAAGCTCGTTCTGCAGGTCCTCCAGCAGGTTCACCACCTGTGCCTGGATCGACACGTCGAGCGCGGAGACCGGCTCGTCCGCGACGATCAGGCGCGGCTTGAGTGCGAGCGTACGGGCAATGCCGATGCGCTGCCGCTGGCCACCGGAGAACTCATGCGGATACCGGTTGTAGTGCTCCGGGTTCAGGCCGACGAGCTCGAGCAGCTCCTGCACCGCCTGCTTGGTGCCCTGCTCGGTCTTGACTCCCTGCAGCCGGAACGGTGCTCCGACGATCGCGCCGACCGTCTGCCGCGGGTTCAGCGACGAGTACGGATCCTGGAAGATCATCTGGATGTCCCGGCGCAGCGGGCGCATCCGGTTCATCGACAGGTGCGTGATGTCGTGCCCGTCGAAGAGGATCTGCCCGCCGGTGGGCTCGAGCAGCCGGGTGAGCAGCCGCCCGGTCGTGGTCTTGCCGCAGCCGGACTCGCCCACCAGGCCGAGGGTCTGCCCGGCCGACACGCTGAAGTCGATGCCGTCGACGGCCTGCACGGCACCGACCCGGTGCCGGAAGATGATGCCCCTGGTGACCGGGAAGTGCTTCTGCAGGCCGATTGCCTGCAGCAGCGCGTCGCCGTTCGCCCCGGCAGCGTTCGCCGGGCCAGCCGCTGGTGCGGTGCTCGCCGCGGTGCTCAACTGCCGTCCTCCTCGCCGCGGCCGCCAGCCGCAGCCGTCACTCGCTCCGGGCGCAGCCTAGCCCGCTGCGCGGACGTCAGGTGACAGGCCAGCATGTGGCCTGGCTCAATCTCGCGCAGCAGCGGAACTTCCGTCGCGCTGCGGCCGTCGGTCAGCGACGCGAAGTCGCAGCGTGGGTGGAACGGGCAGCCGGGCGGCACATTGATGAGGCTGGGCGGGCTGCCCTTGATCGGGACCAGCCGCTCCGCCCGCGCCTCGTCAATCCGCGGCATCGAGTTGAGCAGGCCCCAGCTGTAAGGGTGGCCCGGCCGCCAGAAGATGTCCTCGGCCGTTCCGTACTCGGCGACCCGGCCGCTGTACATGACCAGGATGTCGTCCGACAGGTCGGCAACCACGCCCAGGTCGTGGGTGATGATGATCACCGCCGAGCCGAACT
>Ga0335075_10012954_pt1 | contig 12573 bp, 10 predicted proteins | sample Lox_Sample_24_FD_206723 | JGI IMG/M metagenome (GOLD analysis project Ga0335075, IMG submission 206723) | Soil microbial communities from Loxahatchee National Wildlife Refuge, Florida, United States - Lox_Sample_2.4 | ecosystem: Environmental > Terrestrial > Soil > Wetlands | place: USA... | reverse complement strand
CTCGTCGACGCTGATCAGCGCGGTCGCCATGCCGGCGCTGAACCATGCGAACGTGCCGGGCAGTGGGTCGGCGGAGTAGCGCCCGGCGTGGTTTTCGAGCAGCGTGTGGCGCCACATCAGCGAGGCGATCGTGAGCGCGCCCAGCAGCACGATCTCGTTGCGCAGCCTCGTGTGCTCGCGCAAGCGGCTAGTCAGCGCGGCGTAGAGCGGCAGCAGCAGGTAGAAGGAGGCCTCGACGCAGATGCTCCACGCCACCGGGTCTCCCGTGCGCGACCACTGCTCCTTGTATATCTGCAGGAACGCGACGTTCGCCACCACCCGGGGGTGAATCGCGAACTGCAACCCGGGGTACACGGCCAAAACCGCGAGCGCGACCCAGTAGGCGGGCGCGAGCCGCAGGAAGCGGCGCCAGCAGTACAGCCGCACGTGGACGCGCGGGGCGCGCCCGTAGGCCGCTGCGACGAACGGACGGTAGATGAGGAAGCCCGTCAGGAAGAAGAAGACGGCAACGCCCACGTCCAGATGGCACAGCAGCCGGCCGAGCGGCTGGTTCTGAGCTTCTGAGAACGTGGTCGCGTGAAACGCGACCACGGCCAGCGCCGCCAGCCCCCGGATGCTATCCAGGAGACCGAACCGCGGGTTGCCCTCCGGAGGTGAGAGCGCGTCGGGAACGGGCGCGTCCGGCGCCATCTGGCCTGCGAGGTACCCGTCTCGGCGGCCTCCAAACCTCACATGACACGGTGTTGTGTGAGTGCAACGCATGCGGAACGGGGTCGTGGTGATAGGTTGGATCGCCGATGAGCGTCGCAGCGCGCGAGCAGCACCGCGAGATGCGCGTGTGCCTGGCGACGACCAGTACGAGCGTTGGTGGCGTGTGGCATCACATGGTCCATCTCGCCCGGGGGCTGCGCGAGCAGGGACACGACGTCCACGTCGCGCTCGGGGCGGGCGCCGCCGGACCGCTCGCGCAGGCGCGCGAGCTGCGCCTGGAGGCTCGTCCGCTGTGGAAGAGCATCGACAGGCGGGTAGACGTCTGGCACGTGCACCTGCACGACTCATACGATCGTGCCGCCGCCGGCCTGCTGGCGGCCCGGCACGCTCTCGGGGCCGCGGTGGTGACCGAGCACCTGCCGCATTTCAACGGGTCCGACCGGACCCTGCTCGCCGAAGGGCCGCGCAGCGCGCTCACCGCGCCGGTCAAGACGGCGCTGAAGCGTGTGTCCATCGCCACGTGCGATGCGGTGATCGTGCCCAGCGCGCGAGTGAGCGATTTCTTCCGCTCCCGTTACCGCCTGGGCGACACCGACAAGCTGCACGCGATACCGCTCGGCGTGCCGCCTCAGCCTGCGGCGGGTCCGATACCCGAGGGAGCGATCGGCGAGGTCCTCGCCTCCGGCAGCATGATCGTGCAGAAGGGCTTTGACTTGCTCTGCCAAGCGGCGCGCCTGGCGGAGCAGCCGTGGCCGCTGACGATCCTCGGCGACGGGCCGCACCGCGCTTCGATCGAACGCGCGTTCGCCGGCCTGCTCGGCGCGCGCGCCACGTTGCCCGGCTGGCAGGACGAGCCGCTGGCGTGGCTGGAGCGCGCGCGCGTCGTGTGCCTGCCCTCGCGCTGGGAGACGTTCCCCCTCGCCGCGATCGAGGCCCAGCTGGCGGCGCGTCCGGTGGTGGCGTTCGCCGTCGACGGCATCCCCGAGATCGTCGTGCACGACGCCACCGGCCTGCTGGTCGAGCCGGGTGACCTCGCCGGCCTGGCACGCGCACTCGACCGCCTGAGCAGCGACCGCGACCTGGCGATTCGCATGGGCCAGGCCGGGCGTGAGCGGGCGCTGGAGCTGTTCGGCCTGGATCGGATGATCCGCAGCACGGAAGCCGTCTACGAAGCTGCGCGCGAGCGTTGAACACGCCTGCGAGCAGCTCGGGCGCGGCGCGGACGTCCGTTCGGACGGATGACGCGGGCGGCGCCCAGCTCGGCTTGGAGGCTCCCGCGGGCAACCCGCGCTACCCGCAGGTGGACGCCCTGCGAGCGCTCGCGGCGATCTCCGTGCTGCTCTACCACGCGAGCGTGGTCCAGCGGTTTCCCGGGTTCGTGCAGCGGCTGGCCTCGCACGGCAACATCGGCGTCGTCCTTTTCTTCCTGATATCCGGCTTCCTGCTGTACAGGCCGTTCGTCACCGCCCGCCAGGGAACGGCCCCGCGAGTGCGCGTCAAGCGGTTCTACCTCGCGCGGCTGCTGCGCATCGTGCCCGCATACTGGCTTGCGCTCACGCTGATCGCGATCTGGCCGGGCGTGCCGATGTACGGCTCGCGGTGGTGGCAGCTGTACCTGTTCGGGCAGATCTACGATCCTCACACCGTGTTCGCCGGCCTGGGGCCGGCCTGGAGCCTGTGTGTGGAGATGTCCTTTTACCTGCTGCTGCCGCTGTACGCGCTCGCCGCGGGCGCTCTCTGGCAGCTGGTGCGGGGCGAACGAGCGCGCTGCTTGGTCGAGGTGGCTCTGCTCGCGATCCTGGCGTTGGTCTCGATTGGCGTGCACGTCTGGATCTCACACCACCAGGCAGACGCGAATCTCGGCTTCACCCTGCCTGGCACGTTCTATTTGTTCGCGGTTGGCATGGGCCTCGCGGTGATATCCACCCAGCCGTGGTACCCCTCGCTGTTCGAGCGCTGGCGAGGCTGGTCTTCGGCGAGCTGGGCGATCGCCGTCCTCGTTTTCGTGGCAATCGCGACGACGCTCTCGAGCGCGTCCACCGGCTCGGTCAACCCGGCCTATGTGCCTACCGCGCTGCTGTTGCTGCTGCCGGCGATCGCGCCGGCGCAGGGGCTCCCTGTGAGGATCGCGAGCCTCGGGTGGCTGCGGTGGCTCGGGGCGGTGTCCTATGCCATCTATTTGTGGCACCAGGTGATCGTCGTCCAGGTCGCTCGCCATGTGGAATCGGTTTGGCTCACCGTCGCGATCGCAAGCGTGCTCGTCGTGTGTGTCGCCGCGGCCTCTTATTATCTAGTTGAGAGCCCGTTCCTGCGCTTGAAGGCGCGCCTGCGCGGCTGATGAGCGACGGCTGCTAGGTTTCGGCGATGTCCGTACCCGCGAGGGCGCACGGCGCAGGCGTGTCTTGGCCTGGCCTGACTCGCGCCGAGGACCGTCTCCGCGTGCTCGGCGTCGCTGTGTGCGCGCTCGCCGCCGTCGCCGGCGCGAGCGGGCTCACTCAGAACGCGCTGTTCACCGCGTCGTCGAACCTGAAATACGCAGTCACCGTCCTCGTGCCGATCGTGGGAGCGATCCTCCTCGCGAGCGCGCGACCCCTGCGCTCTGCGGTGGTGATCACGATCGTGTGCATTCCGTTCGCGGACGCGGCGGCGCATTTCGCGGGCACGCACGTGACGCTGCTGACGGCCGCGCTCGCGCTCGCGACCGCCGTGTCGATCCTTACAGGCCCCCGTCCGCAGCCGCTCTCGGGCTTCGCGGCGGCGTGCCTCGCGGCGATCGCGCTGCTCGTAGGCCCGCTCCTGATCGGACACGACAGCGGCGGGGCGGTGGTGCTGAGCGCAATGGTGCTCGTGGGATGGTTGACAGCGCGCGTGGCCCGTGAAGGCGAGGACGGGGTCACGGCCATCTATTGGTCGGTCGTCGTCGCCGCGCTCATCCAGGCGGTGATCGCGATCTACGAGTTCAAGACCAACCATCACATCAACCTCTACGGGTCGGCCGGAAGCGGCGGCCTCGAAAGCCACTACTTCGGCACGGCCGCCGGCCACGCGGGCGAACTTCACAGCACGGAACGCCCCAGCGGAACGCTGTACGACCCCATATCGCTCGGCAACATCCTCGCGCTCAGCTGTCCGATGATCATCGTCCTCGCGGCGCGTACCCGCGACGTCCTGCTGCTGCTCGCGCTGGTCGCGGCCGCCGTGGTGATCGCGTTGGCGCTGGCCCTCACCTTCTCCCGCTTCAGCTGGATCGGCGGGGCGGCGGGGACGGTCATCGCAGCATTGCTGCTGCCCACCGCCGGCATGCGCTCGAGAGCCCTCTCGGTGGGGGTGGCAGCGATCGTGCTGGCGGTGGTGCTGGCCCTTGCCACGGCCGGCCCGCGCCTGACCAGCCGCTTCGAATCGATCGCAAACCCCACGCACGCGGCAAACCACGTGTCCGCCAAAGGCGATCGCGAACGCGTCGAAGCGTGGAACGTCGATCTCAAAACGTTTCTCGAACATCCCCTCGCCGGAGTGGGGCTCGGGCGGATTCGCTTCTCGCTCGCCCGCTATCTGCCCTCCGTTCGCGAAGGCTCCAACGGTCAGAACACGTATCTGCAGATCGCCGCGGAGGCGGGCCTGCTGGGAGTGGCGGCGCTGGCGCTGCTGATCGGCGCCCTCGCCACCTCGCTCTCCCGCGGCTTGCGCACGTCGCGCTCCCTGGCTGCGGCGGCGCTCGGCGCGAACGTGTCGATCGCGCTCGTGTGGCTCACCGACGTGACGATCCGCTACTCGCCGGTCGCCGCGTTCTTCGCGATTGTGTTCGGTGTCACGAGCGCGCTGCCCCACATTCAGGCACGACGCCCCGTTGGCGATCCCAGGTTGGACATCCGTTGAGGCCCCAGATCGATTCTCGCGGGGCCTTGCGCGCACGCCGATCCAGCGAGCGTGTCGATCACCTCGCCCTACCGGATCGTCGTGGCCCTCGCCGTGCTCGCGGCGCTATGCCTGCTCGGCAGGCCACCGGTCGCGGCGCAGGCTGAGGTCGACGACGCCCAGCTGCTCCACCAGCTGGAGTCAACGGAGAACGAAGTCGTGCAGAGCTACATGGGCAAGTCGAGCCCGAACCCTCCTCGCTATTACTCGGATGGGCAGTGGTACGCGCCGGAAGGCCCGGAATGTTGGAATTGCTATGACTCCGCCGGGACCGCCGCGGCAGTGCTCTCAGACCAGGGTCTCGGCGGCGAAGAATACGCGCGAGTGGCGATCGAAACGACAGACACGGCGATTGCCGACCACCAGGCCCCCGACGGCGCCTTCGAAGGCTCCGCATCGGCGGACGCCGGCCTGACGACCGGCTTCTACGCGGTGGAACTCGCGCTCAACTACTTCGAGCTGCGCAAGGCGCTCCCCGCGGCCACGCGCGCGAGGTGGGCGGCATCGCTCGCGGCTGCCGCCGAATATCTCATCAACAGCGGAGACACGACCTGGTACATCAACGGCAACGTGAACCTCCGCCAGACGGAGGTGCTGTGGCTCGCCTGGCAGGTCACCGGGAACCCCTATTTCAAGCAGCAGTACGAACAGGAGTGGGCGTTCACGATCGCCCCGCCGCAGAGCCGCTGGCCCGGCTTCGGGCTGCAGATCACGACCGCGCCCACGGCGGCCGACGGGTCCAACGGCGCGGGCTATCTCGCCGAGTCCGGCGGGGGGGCGCCTGGCTTCGATCCCGAGTACACGATGGTGCAGCTGGGAACGGCCACCTCCATGTACATATTCAGCCGAGAAGCACGCTGGCTGCGGCTGATGAACCTCTTTTACAACCAGATCATCCCGCTGGTCGAAGTCACGCCCCCGCCCCACTCCGTGTGGAACCTGAACGCGACACAGGGAGCGAGAAAGGACGAGCTGACGCCATTCATCACCTCCGCCCTGTACGTGCTGGTCTCCGGCGGCGTCAGGCCCGAACTGGAAGAAGGGCTGCCCGCCCAGTTCACGACGATCGAAGACACGTTCCACGGCGCCATGACTTTCACCAACGCCACGCTGTACAAGGACGTCGGCGGCGAACTGACGATGCCGATACTGGACGCGCAATGGCCATCCGGCGTGAGCGGAGAAGAATCCCCTCCGGAAGGCGCCTCGAGCGAAGACGGCGTCGAAGGCCGCTGCGCGCCGTGCCCTTCCACGCCTCCCGAGGTCCCCGCCGCTACGACCACGCCCGAAGAAACGACGTCGCTGCGGGCGCTTGGCCCCGGTCTGAGCGCGTCGAGCGCCGCAACGCCCCTGCTCGCCGCCGAGCGCGCCAGGCCCGTGGTGAAGTCGGCTCACAAGCGACCGCGTGCCAGTCGCGCATCCTGCGCTCGTGCTCGCCGCGGCAAGGACGGCGCCACGAGGCGGGGCGGCTCGCGACGTGGCGCGCACGCGCGTTCGCTGCACCGGTGCAAGGGCTCCGCGTCGTCCAGGTCCAAGCGCGCGTAGCTCGCGCCGCGGCCAGGGTGGTGCGTGCAGCGGGTTCGCTAGAATCGCTGCCTCGCTCCGAGGCGAACAGCAGCATCAATCGAAAAGGCGATCGACGGACAGGTCTCCTCATGCGTGGCCTTCGAACCGCCCGCCTTTCCGATCCCCATTGAATGAGCGCTATTCCGTCCAGCTCCAGATCTGCGCCAGACGCGCGCCCCGAGATCGGGCCGTCGGAGGACATCGCCACCGAGCAGGCGCCGCGACGAATGACGCGCTGGCAAGCGATCTGGTCAGCTCGATGGTATGTGCTGTCCGCCGCGGTGATTGCCGGCGTGGCGGTGTTCGCGGTGTCTCACCTCATACCAAAGCGCTTCTCCGCGTCGGCGATAGTGCGCGTCACGCTGCCGTCGGGCGCGGCGCTGAGCGAACAGTCCGTGCAGGCGTCCAACGATCTGGCCAGCCAATACACCCAGGTCGCCACCGCGGCGCCGATTCTCAGCCGTGCGGCAGCCAAGCTCGGCCCGACCGCGGCGAGCCTGAGCAGCGACGTGACCGCGTCGACCGTGGCCGGGGAGAACCTCGTGCAGATCTCGGCACGCGGCACGTCGGCGGGCGAGTCCGAGGCGCGCGCGAACGCCGTGGCGAGGGCCTTCGTGGCTTATCTGAACGAGGAAAACACCAAGAGCTCGGCCAGCGCGGGCGCTCACCTGCGCACCGTGCAGCGCCAGCTGCAAAAGGTCGAGACGAACATCGAAAACCTGCAGGCCAGCCGGGAACACGGCGAAACCCTCAGCAAAACCAAGCGCCTGCGGCTGACCACGTTGCAGAACGAAGCGTCCTCGCTGCAAGCGCTCGAGCAGTCACTGTTTCAAGCCCAGGTCAACAGCCAGGCGCCGAACCTCAGCGTGTTTTCACCCGCCGGCCCGGGCAGCCAGACCCAGCCCCAGCCGAAGCTGTATGCGCTCGTGGCGTTCCTGGTGGCGCTCCTGCTCGCCAGCCAGGCAGCCGTGTTCCTCGGCGCCGGCGAGCGCAAGGTCTGAGAGCACAAGCCACGCGCCTGGCTGGATGAGCGCCGCACGCACGGGCCGACGGCTGCTGTACGTGGCTCCCGCCGGCGGCGGCGTGGGGGCGGCGGCCAGATCGGCGCTTCCGCATCTGCGCGACTGCGGCTGGCAGGCGAGCGAGGTGTGGCTGCATCGCGGCAGCGCGGCGGCGGCGTGGGTCGCCCTGCGGGCCTGGTGGAGCGTGCGCGAGCGGCGCCGCTGCTGCGAGCTGGTCCACGTGGAGCTGGGCAAGCTCGACCTGCCGTGCTTCTGGTTCGCGCTCCTCTCGACCGTGTCCGGCACGCGCACGACGATCACCGTGCACGACCCGCCGATGCTCGCGCTGCACCCCGCCGCAGGCCTGCTTCCACAGGGCTCGCGCCTGTCGAAGATCTTCACCTACAGGTTGCTGGCGCCGCTGCTCGACGGCCCGCTGGAACGATTCGTGCTGCGCCGCATCGAGGCCGCGGGCGTGCTGTCGCGCGAGGCGACACGCAGCTGGGAGGGCTCGCGAGCCGCCCCGCGCTCGCTCGCCGTGCTCGCGCACGGCGCCGACGCGCGCGGCGAGCAGGGGCCCCCCAGTGAAGGCGAGGCCGTGCTGATGGCAGGGTTCCTCGGGCCGAACAAGGGGCTCGACACGCTGATCGCGGCGTGGACGAAGGTCGGACCGGCGAGCACGCTCCCGCTTTGGGTCGTCGGAGAGACGACCGACCCCACCCACGAGGAGTGGGTCGCCGGCTTGCGAAGACGCTCCGAGGGCCTGTCCAACGCTCCGGTCTGGCACGGTGCGGTCGAGGATGCGCGGTGGCGCGAGCTGTTCCGCAGGGCCGCGATCGTGGTGCTGCCCTACCGCTACTCGAGCCCTGCCAGCGGGCCGCTGATCAGGGCGCTGGTCGAGGGCCGCGCGATCGTGATGAGCGACGTGCCCGCCGCGCGTGCGGTGCTCCTCCACGAGCGAAACGCGTTGATCGTGCCCCGCGAGGACGTCGACGCGCTGGCGGCGGCGCTGGGGCGCCTGCTGGAGGACCCCCCGCTGCGCGACCGGCTCGGCGCCTGCGCCGAGCAGACCGCGCGTGCGCGCTACAGCTGGGCCGTGCACGCGCGCGGCCTGAGCGAGATGCTGCTCGCGGCTACGAGCCGCGGCGTCTGAGCGCGCGGGCGGCCGACCACAGCAACGGCGTCAGCGCCGCGCCCTCGCCGGCGAGCCCGACGGCGTTCGCGGCGTGCCACAGCCAGGGGCGCCGCTGCGCCTTGTCGAGGCGGCGTCGGCCACCGAGGTCGACCGACCAGATCGTGTCCGGAAGCGGGTTGCCATAGCCGCCGCGGACCCGCATGAAGGCGCTGATGCCGCGTCCCACCGCGCCGCGATCGTGGAAGGCGATTATCGAGCGGGGCGCGACCGCCGCGCAGAACAGCGCGTCGCGGAGGGCCGCCAGGTCGGTGTGCTCGCCGTCGATGAAGCACAGCGCCGGCCGCTCCGTGATCGATTCGGGGTCGATCGCCTGCGTGTCGGCGTCGATCGTGGTGAGCTTCGTCAGATCCGCGCCGGGCAGCTGCGCGAGCAGCGAACGCATCCGCGCGGTGCTGTTGCCCTCGTAGACGTGACGTTGACCGTCGGACAAGCGCTTGTCCGGCTGGCTCGCCGGCCGGCGGTCGATCGATATGACGGCCGTGCAGCGCTCGTCGAGCAGGTGCGGCTGCAGTGAGCCGCCCAGGTGCGAGCCGATCTCCAGATACGCGTAGGTGCCGGCCGATGCGACGAGTTCCTTGAGAAAAAGCAGCGATTCCCGGTCGCCGTCGGTCGTCTGACTTTCGATGCGGTCGAACACGCGGATGTCGTAGGTCTCGTGCGACACGGCTCACAGGTTACGCACGCGCCTGGCAGGAACGCCGGCGTACAGGCCGTCGGGGGCCGTGTCGCGCGTCACCACGGCGCCCGCGCCGATCACGCAGCCGTCGGCGACGCTGACGCCTGGCAGGATCACCGCGCCCGTGCCGATCCAGCAGCCGTCACCGACGCTGGTGTCGAGGTGAAGGCGCTCTGCGGCCCGGCCTCCGTGCTCTCCGTGACGATGCGTGACGGTCAGCAGCTGCACCTGGGAGGCGATCGCGCAGTTCTCGCCGATGCGCAGCGAGGCAACGGGCGCGAGCAGATAGGAGTGGTGCCCGATGAAGGTCGAGCGGCCGACTCGATGCCCAGCAGCGACAGCAGCCGCGCTCGCAGCCACACCGGTATCAGGGCTGAGCCGAGGACTGCGAAGAGCAGGGTCTCAGCCCACCGCCTGGTGAGCAGCAAACGTTCTGCCACGGGCATGCCAATACCCAGCGCGGCGCGATTCCATGCTCCGGCGGCTGCGAGGTGTGAGAGCGCTCACGCCGCGCCGGGCGTGCGTCTCTTGCCGGACAGCCGCAGCCGCCACAGCAGCGGCACCCCGTAGCGATACGCGAGCGCGACGAGGCGACCGCGGTGGATGCGGTAGTACCTGGTTCGCGCAGCGCGCATCAGCGCGAGCTTGGCGCTCGAGGTGCTGCTGGCGCCGCCCACGTGCACCAGCTCCACGTCGGGGCGGTACACGACCGTCCGCCCCCGCCTGCGCAGCCGTGTGCACAAGTCGAGGTCCTCGTCGTACAGGATGAACCGCCGGTCGAACAGCGGCATGCCCGCGAGGTCCGCGCGCGCGAGCAGCCAGCACGTGGCCCACAGAAAATCGGTCGTGCGCGGGACACGCTCCTCGAGCAGGTCGAGCTGGCGGGTCGCGGCGATGATCCGCCCGGCGTCCCACAGCGACCCGAAGCGTGCGAGCTTCGTGCCGGCGAGCGCCAGCGCGAGCTCGTAGCCGAGCGAGGGCAGGCGCTGGCTGGAGAGCTGCACGCGCCCGTCGGGGTAGATCAGCCTGGGACCGACGATCGCGGTGCGGGGATCGCGGCGGAGCGTTTCCAGCAACGGCTCCACGATGTCGGCGCGCCACACCGTGTCGGGGTTCAAGAGCAGCAGGTAGTCGGCGCTGCTGGCGGCCGCAAGTCGATTGTTCGCGCGCGCAAACCCCTCGTTGGTCGACGAGCGCGTCAGCTCGACGGAGGGAAAGCGCGTCTGGAGCATCTGCGCGGTGCCGTCGCTGGAGCAGTTGTCGAAGACTTTCACGCGCAGCTTGATCCGCTGCTCCGGCGGCCGGTGACGCTCGATCGAGTCGAGACATGCCTCGAGCAGCTCACGGGTGTTGTGCGAGACGATCAGCACGTCGACCGACGGTGGCTCGGAAGCGCTCACGCGCGTGTCCCGTCGAGCATCAAGCCCGCCTGTAGCGCGCGGGCGTGAGGTCGGACGGCCACGCGCCGAGCGCCACCACGAGCACGACGAACAGCGCCACCGCGGCGGGGACGCCGAGCAGCGGAGAGCCGCCGAGCACGAGCCCCACGACGGCGGCGCCCGCGGTCGCGAGCAGCATCCGCGCAGGCGCTGCGATCATCCGCGACAGCCACACGCGATCGCGGACGACGAGGAGCGCGTAGCTCACCACGATCGCCTCGCACGCCACCGTCAGCCATGCGGAGGCCATCACGCCGTAGCGGGGAACGAGGAGGATGTTCCCGAGCACGTTCACGCCGAGGGTGATCGTGTTGAAGATCAGTTGCGGGCGCACTATCGAGAGCGCCGAGAGGACGATGCCCAGCACGTTGGCGGCCAGCGAGAACGTGCCGGCGAGCATCAGGATGCGCAGCAACGGCACGGATGCCAGGTAGGCGTCGCCGTAGACGACCTGAACGACCGGCTTGGCGAACACCACGAGCCCGACGCACAGCGGCAGCGCGCTGGCCGCGATCCAGTGAGCGAGTCGGCCCGCCACGTCGCTGAGTTCGTCGCGGCTGTCGCTCGCCTTCGACAGCGCGGGGATCCCAGCCTGCATGATGAAGCCCGGGATCGTGACGACCAGCGTGAGCAGCTTCACGGCCGCGGCGTAGTGGCCGAGGGCGGCCGCCGGGACGAGCCATGTGAGGATCACCTGGTCGATCGTGAAATACAACGAGGCGATGATCGAGGCGACGCCGAGCGGCAGCGCCATCTTCACGATCGACCGTCGCTGCGCGGGGTTGGCCGGCGCGCGGTTCACGAGCGGCCACGCGAGCCGCGTGCCGACGATCTGGTTCACGCACATCGCGAAGCCAGAGGCGCCCGCGATCGCGACGAGCCCGATTCTCAGCGCCGCGGCGAGGAGCATCCCCGCGCTCTGCAGCACGGAGGAAAGCGTGTCGACCACGAACAGGCGTCCGACGGTGAAGGTGACGATGAACACCTGTCGCGCGGCGCTGAGGCCCGAGACGAGCACGACCGGGGCCATCACGAGCATCACTTCTCCGCGGGGTCCTATCCCACTCAGCACCGCCGCCGCCGCCAGGCCGGCGGCGATCAGCGCGCTCCACAGCAATTGCACCTGGACGGTCGAGCGCATCAGGGTGCCGCTTTCGATCGGCGATCTGGCCATCTCGCGCGAGAGAACGATGCTGAAGCCGAGTTCCGAAAACGCGAGCGCCAGCGCGAACGCCGCCATCCCGCCCGCGTAGTAGCCGTAACCGGTAGCGCCCAGGATGCGCGCCACCACGATCGCCGTGATCGCCGCGAGCCCCATGCCGAGACCCTGTTTGAGTCCCGAGATGGTGGCCGCGCGGGCGGTTCGTCGGGTTGTCTGCTCACCGCCGGATGCAGCCGTGGGCGCGACGCCGGCCGGCGCGAGGGCGGCGAGCGGCTGTGTGGTGTCAAGCTCGCTCAAACAGTGAAGGGTAGACGGCCACCAGCAAGCGGAAGCTATCCTTCGACCCTTGCCCCCCGCGGTCAGCCCTCGCAGCCTCTCCGAGCTGAGGCACATCGATCCCGCGTGGCGCATCTGGGATCTCGACGCGGAGATGCGCTACCAGCCGGTGCTCGACGCGCTCGCGAACGTCGACGGCGTCGTGTGCGAGGTGGGTTCGGGCGCCGCGGGAATTGCACGTTGGACGAGCCGGTCGGTGATCGGCGTGGACCCGGGGCCGGACGAGCGTCATGGCGGCGTGCGCGCGCCGGCTAACCTCGAGCGGGTGATGGGCAGCGGCGAGGCGATCCCGCTCCCGGACGAATCGGTGGCCGCGTGTGTGGCGACCGACACGATCGAGCACATACCGCGAGAGTTGCGAGAGCGGGTCGTGGCGGAGATGGTGAGGGTCACCCGCAGCGGCGGCCGCGTGATCCTCATCGGCCCGACCGGCGCGCACGCGGCGGCGGCCGACAGACGACTGCTGGACTTGCTGCACCGGCGCGGCGTCTACGGCGGCTGGACGACGTGGCTGGAGGAGCACCTCAGCTTCGGCGTGCCTTCGATCGAGGAGCTGGAAGGCCACCTGCGCC
>Ga0335075_10012953_pt1 | contig 12574 bp, 11 predicted proteins | sample Lox_Sample_24_FD_206723 | JGI IMG/M metagenome (GOLD analysis project Ga0335075, IMG submission 206723) | Soil microbial communities from Loxahatchee National Wildlife Refuge, Florida, United States - Lox_Sample_2.4 | ecosystem: Environmental > Terrestrial > Soil > Wetlands | place: USA... | reverse complement strand
AGTTGCGCAGACCCTCGGGTGGGAAGCCGCGCCGGCGCAGGGCCGAGAGGGTGGGCATGCGCGGATCGTCCCAGCCTCGCACGTGGCCCTCGCTCACAAGCCGCCGTAGGAAGCGCTTCGAGAGCACCGTGTACGTGAAGTTGAGGCGGGCGAACTCGTATTGGTGCGGGCGCGAAGGCACCGGCAGGTTCTCGAGCAGCCAGTCGTAGAGCGGTCGGTGGTCTTCGAACTCGAGCGTGCAGAGGGAGTGGGTGATGCCCTCGATTGCGTCCGACTGGCCGTGGGCGAAGTCGTACAGCGGATAGATGCACCACTCGTCGCCGGTCCGCGGGTGGGTTGCGTGCAGGACCCGATAGAGCACCGGGTCGCGCATGTTGATGTTGGGCGAGGCCATGTCGATCTTTGCCCTGAGCACTCTGGCACCGTCCGGAAACTCCCCCGCGCGCATGCGCTCGAACAGGTCGAGGTTCTCATCGCTCGAACGGTCGCGCCAGGGGCTGTTCTTGCCCGGCTCTGTGAGGGTGCCGCGGTGCTCCCGGATCTTGTCGGCGGAGAGGTCGTCGACGTAGGCCTTGCCGGACTTGATCAGGTGTACGGCCCAGTCGTAGAGCTGTTGGAAGTAGTCGGAAGCAAAGTAAAGATGCTCGCCCCAGTCGAAGCCGAGCCAGCGGATGTCTTCCTGAATCGAGTCGATGTACTCCTGCTCTTCCCCGATCGGGTTGGTGTCGTCGAAGCGCAGGTGGCGGCGGCCGCCGAACTCCTGGGCGATCCCGAAGTTGAGTGCGATCGCCTTGGAGTGGCCGAGGTGGAGGTATCCGTTCGGCTCGGGCGGGAAGCGCGTCACGACCTCCGCGACTCTGCCCTCGCGCACGTCGGCGGCGACGATCTCGCTGATGAAATCGCGTCGTTCGGGAGAGGCAGGAGTGCCGGCGCTCACGCGGCTGTTGCTTGTCACCTCGATTAGAGTAGTGCAGTACGTCGTCGCCATGTCTGGCGCAGTCGCTGCGCTCATGTTCAGGTGACAACCTCACCGCACACCCGGAAGCCGCCGGCATCATCCGGCAGGCGAGCGGTTTCCTACGCTTTGATGAATTCCTCGGACCTCGCTTCGCTCTGTCTGCGGTCCAGCTTGACCACCCCACGGCAGCGCGGTCCCTGCGTAGAACGGCCCGTCCCCAAGGGGATGGGCCGTCTGCATGCTTGCCCGTATCTACATGCACCGCCATAGCAGCGACGCGATCCTCAGTTACCGTGGATCTTTCAGGGCCAAAATGGCAAGCTCGCTGCTCAATAGCAGTGTGCCGGTTAGGCATTTTGGTACAGTCGCCCCTCGGACACAAACCCTTTGGGCATAGCACGATGCCGTCAGCCTTGCAGTGGCTGTGCTGAGGCGCGCCTCCCTGCCGACTATGTCCCTGTCAAGCGCCGCGCCGATGGACTGGGTGCCGCGCACAGAACGTCCAGTTCCGGTTCACGCTGCGCCCTCATCGCGGCATGAGGGGGCTCTCCACTGCCGCAGCGCATTGTGATGAAGTGTCCTGGTCCGGCGTGTATGTTGTCGCGGTCCACACCTGGAAGGAGGCGGCAGAAGTGACTGCCGCTAATTAGCTCATAGCGCAATTTATTCGCGCTTGAAATCGATCAATAGGAAGCCGAAGCGCTGTTCTCCGAATATTAGAGGAAGTCCGGACCCTAACCATCTGTAGGTATGCGGCTGGTATCGAGGAGAGGTTGCGCGGGTGGATCAAGTCCGTTCATGACGAGATCTGCAGTTCGCCCGAGATGCTGAGATACTAGTGCCCGAACAATTGTGAGTGCAGGGGTGGATCATGGCACGTGCGGTAGGTATTGACCTCGGGACGACGAACTCGGTTGTCGCCGTCCTCGAAGGCGGCGAGCCGACGGTCATCGCCAACGCCGAAGGTTCGCGGACCACTCCGTCAGTCGTCGCGTTCGCTAAGAACGCTGAGGTTCTCGTCGGCGAGGTCGCAAAGCGGCAGGCCGTCACCAACGTCGACCGGACGATCCGTTCGGTCAAGCGGCACATGGGAACCGACTGGTCCGTCACGATTGACGGCAAGAAGTTCACCCCGCAGCAGATCAGCGCTTTCATCCTGCAGAAGCTGAAGAGGGACGCCGAGGCCTACCTGGGCGAGAAGATCACCGACGCGGTGATCACCGTCCCGGCGTACTTCAGCGACGCGCAGCGGCAGGCGACCAAGGAGGCCGGGCAGATCGCCGGCCTGAACGTCCTCCGCATCATCAGGGAACCATTCGCGGCGGCCCTGGCATACCACCTAGAGAAAGGTGAGTCGGCCAGGATCCTGGTTTTCGATCTCGGTGGCGGCATTCTGAACGTGGCTTTGTTGAATGTTGGCGATGGCGTGGTCGAGGTCACGGCGGCCAGCGGCGACAATCACCTCGGTGGGGACGACTGGGATCTGCGGATCGTCGACGGGCTAGTGCGGGATTTCAAGAGCGAGAAAGGCGTCGACTTGTCCAAGGACAAGATGGCACTGCAGCGGCTGCGTGAGGCCGCGGAGAAGGCCAAGATCGAGCTGTCACAGTCGCCCGAGTCGCGGATCAACCTGCCCTATATCTCCCACTCTGCCAACACGCCGCTGCACCTGGATGTCAAATTGACCCGGACTGAGTTCCAGCGGATGACCTCAGACCTGCTCGATCGATGCAAAAGCCCGTTCCAGCAGGTCATCAAGGACGCCGGGGTCAAGATCGACGACATCGACCAGGTGGTGCTGGTCGGCGGCTCAACCCGAATGCCCGCGGTGGTAGACCTGGTTAAATCGCTGACCGGCGGCAAGGAGCCGAACAAGGGCGTCAACCCGGACGAGGTCGTCGCGGTCGGCGCCTGCCTGCAGGCCGGGGTGCTCAAGGGCGAAGTTAAGGACGTCCTGCTACTACCTGCCACCACGCTGTCGCTGGGCATCGAGACCAAGGGCGGCACCTTCACCAAGCTGATCGAGCGCAACACCACGATCCCGACCAAGCGGTCGGAGATCTTCACCACGGCCGATGACAACCAGCCGTCGGTGCAGATCCAGGTGTTCCAGGGCGAGCGTGAGATCGCCGTCTACAACAAGAAGCTCGGCATGTTCGAGGTAACAGGCATCGCGCCCAAGCCGCGTGGCGTGCCGCAGATTGAGGTCACCTTCGACATCGACGCCAACGACATCCTGAACGTGTCCGCCAAGGACCTGGGCACGGGCAAGCAGCAGTCGGTCCAGATCACCGGCGGGTCCGCGCTGCCCAAGGAAGACATCGAGAAGATGGTCCGCGACGCGGAGCAGTACGCCGAAGAGGACCGCAGGCGGCGCGAAGAGGCGAAGATCCGCAACCAGGCTGACACGCTGGTCTACAGCACCGAGAAGTTCCTCGCCGAGAATGAGGGCAAGGTGCCAGATGACATCGAGTCCGAGGTGCGCGAGTCGCTGGTTGAGGTCAAGAAGGCGCTGGAGAGCAACCACACCGATACGATCAAGTCAACCAGCGAGCGCATCGCGCAGATCAGCCAGAAGATGGGAACCGCCATATATCAGGCTGCCCAGGCGCAGCAGGCCAACGATGGCGACCAGGGCGTGCTGGCGTCCACCGACGTTGAGGTCGTCGACAACGAAGTCGTCGACTATAGAGAAGGCGCTGCTGAGAGCGCCCACGAGACCACCAGCCAGGATGCGCAGATGGTATCGGCCATGGGCCCCGACAAGAACCGAAAAAGCCATATAGCACCTGATGTGCCCGTCTTGAGCGCGTTCGTTTCATACTGTCACAAGGATGAACGCTTTCGTCAGGCCCTAGATACTTCACTTGCCCAGCTCAAGCGTAACGGACTAATCTCAGTCTGGAATGACAGAAAGATTCTTCCGGGCCAACAATGGGATAAAGAGATTGACAAGAACCTCGACACGGCCGACATAATCCTTGTGCTGGTTAGCCCTGATTTCCTTGCTTCGGACTACGCCTATACTCGTGAAATGCAGAAAGCAATCGAGCGGCACCACGCTGGCCTTACCACGGTGATCCCGATAATTTTGCGGCCTTCCGACTGGCAGCACAGCCCGCTTGGTGACTTGCAGGCCCTGCCCAGCAACGGGCGCCCAATTTCAATATGGTCCAAGCGAGACCAGGCATGGCTTAATGTAGTAGATGGATTGCGACAACTAATCTCAAGTCGACGGTGAGGTCTCAAACGAAGCCCTCATCTCGGCCACTTGAGCGGAAGTTCGGGGCCGGACCGATAAGCGTCCAGGTCGGCCAACTCTGCGCTGACTTGGGGCGGTTACTTGCGCGCTGGAGTGGCGAGTCCTGGCCTGATTGAGAGCCGCGGTGCTTCTACGCGTTCGTAAGCGCTGTCAGGTACGCGCGTACCTGCTGCGCACGTGGCTGCCCGACGTGCAGCCGGGCACGGATCGCCCGCACCGAGGGCACCCGCCCGGCCGCCACCCCACCCGCGAACGCCTCAGCAGCCTGCGCCTGCAGCGGATCACCGCCGGGAGCGCCGGATGGTCCCGATCCAGCCTCCGAAGCCGCCGGCGCCTGGGCGGAGCGGATGATCGCCATGAGCAGCTCGTAGGAACCGACCAGCGCGGCCGCAGGCCACGCGGCCACAACAGCGCCGGACGGCCCAAGGCCGAGGCCATGCGCCACGTTGGCCGCAAGCGTCGCCGCAACGCCTAGGCCGAGCGGCCACCGCGACAGCGGGGGAACCGGCACCTTCCGCCGTGCCGAGTCGAGCATCACCATCGAAAAAGGCCGACAAATCAGCAGTTTGAAGTGCCTTACCAGCTTGCGAGTTCTTCTGTAACGGCTGGCGCGTTCTTGGCGAGTGTGCTGCGCCAATCCAAGCGTCCGGCGTTTTGGAGTTGCCCGACCACTACGATCGGAGCAAGTCCTCGTTCTCTTGCCATCCGCGTTACCCATGCCTGATTTATGCGCTCCCGGGCTGGCGGCAGCGGTTGCGGGAGTATCCATGATCCAGCGAGCTGGTTAGCGGCCTCTTCGCACGCATTCTCGGATGCGTGCTGTTCGACTTCCTCGACGATGATGTTTGCCTCGTCTGGCTTCACGTGCTCACGGAGGAGGTGGGCGATCTCGTGAAGCAGTGCGAACAGGATCTTGTCCATTCTCTTGCCACGGCCAGAAAGTCCGATCACGGGAATTCCGTCAAGGAAGAATGTGCATCCGTCGATCTTGGCGCCGGGAAGGGCTTCCACGTAGACCAGCCGGACGCCAACTTCCGCAAAGAGATCAGGAAGGTCGCGGAAATTATCCGGAGTAGTGAGTATGCGGGGGAGTTTTGAGGCGAGGAGGGCAAGCCCCTTCGCCGAATACGCGGCTGCGGGTTTGCGTTCCCTGGCGGCATGACGAATGCAGCCTATCCAGGCTAGTTGCAGAGTCGAGAAGGCTTCAGACATATTGCTGCGTTTGGCTGCTAGGATGAACACCGGATCGTCATTTATATCGTGGAGATCATAGAGTTCCATGATCTCCGCTTCCTGCTCGTCGAGGGTCCGGCCGCAGATGATCTGACGCTTTAGCAGCACAGGTATAGGGGCTAGTTCGTTGAGCCTGGCGCGGCGGCGGACGTCGCGGAGTTCGCGCTGAGTCGCCGAGTCCTTCGTGTGCTTGTAGAGCAGGTAGTCGTCCTGGAGTTTCAGCCAGTATCCGGGTGTATGGCCGGTTGCGGCGCCGATCTGGGCGGCGGATTCCCGGGTGATCTCTTTCTTGCCGCTGATGATCTCGGAGACGAACTGAGTGGGGCGGTCGATGACGGCCGCGAAGTCGGCCTGAGTCCATCCGCGGTGTTCCAGCTCCATGCTCAGGATCTGCCCCACCGGCACAAGGGGAACGACGGGATCGCTCATCGTGTTTCTTCCATTTCCATCGACAGGACCGAGAACATTACGGTCTGGGACGTGGCGTCGGTCCCGAAGGCGAGAAACAGCCGACGACCGGAGCTCAGCTGGACAAACCATGTGCCCGATTGGCCGTCGGCGTTCGGCCTGATACGCAAGACGCGCGTCGCATGCAGGTCGTCGGCGACCTGCGCGGCCTGTGCGCACTGAGCGACGAGGCGGAAGTGACTGATCTCCGGCTCGTTCCACCCTTCTGGAGCAAAGGTCGGCTCGGCGGCAAGGCGACGGAGGACCTGGTCCTCGAAGCGAATGTGCAACTCGTCCCTCTGTCATCACCCATACGCTGATGCCCCTGGGCAGAACCTAGCAGGCAGCAGCTCTCAGTGCCAAGACGAACACTCGTTTAATCGTATCTCTACTTCACCCAATCGGTGAATCGCTGTAGTAGAGTTATGTCAGGCACTGGATGGTGGCGCCGGCTCTGAAGAGAGCCAAGGGACATCAGATCTCAGGAGGTCCATGATGGACACCTCGGTCAAGAAGGACGCCGTGACGGTCAGCTACAACGGCGACGACAAGGTCTTCGGCTACACGCCGGAGGAGAAGGTCCGCACGGTCCTCGACCGCGCGATCAGCGAGTTCCACATCACGAGCAACCCGCACCTGATGGGCCTGTTCACCGAGGGGAACGCTGAACTGCCGGACGACGCCACGATGAGCTCAGCTGGGGTCAAGCCGGGCGAGCTGCTGATCCTCCGCGTGAGCACGGTGCGCGGCGGAGCGCGCCGCGAGGCCTGAGTGCGATGGCCCTGACGCTGGCACGGGGCATCCTGGCGGCCACCTTCGGGCGGCTCCGGGACTGCGGACAGGGTCGCGATGAGTGCGTCGTCTACTGGACCGGCCCGCGGGAGACCTCGGGAGCAGTAGACGACGCACTCATCCCAGTGCACCGGGCAGGCCCTGACTGGTATGAGACGGACCCGGCATGGGTCACCAGCTTCTTCCTGGAACTCCGCCGCGAAAGGCGGATGGTGCGAGCGCAGGTCCACACCCACCCGGGAATCGCCTCGCACTCAGACACAGACGACCGCTACCCGCTGGCACCTAGCCCCGGCTTCCACTCCCTTGTCATACCGCGCTTCGGCATCGGCACCGTCATGCTGGATGACGCGTACCTGGCCGTGCTGAAGGACGACGGCACCTGGGCGGAGCGCGACCCGGATACCGAGATCAAGGAGACCACGTGACGCCTGAGCATGCCCTCGACCGGACAGCACGACTGATCCGCATGGACCTGTTCGCACGGGAAGTATCGATCAGCCAGATCATCGACGGCCTTCAGGGGACGACCGTTCTGATCCGCGCTGACCAGGCCAACCTGTCATCCCCCAACGGCCAGACGGCGCTCTGCACCTTGTTCAGCCAGATCGCCATGATGGGCATCGGCATCAACCTCGACATTCCCGACGTGCCGCTGCTGATCGCTCAGCCCCCTCTGAAAGGAACCCGGCTGCTCACGGCGCTCCTGGACTACGCCACCGACCTCATACCTGGTAGCCGCTGCGGAACCGGACTCCGGAACACCGACCTGTCATTCGCACTTGGCGACACCGCGACCGACGACCTGCACGTCGTCCGGGTAACTGGCGGCGATTGGTCCTGCGCCATCGGACCGGCCAGGCAGACTCCGCCCCGCCTCTGGCAAGGCACGTGGCCGGTCGGCGCCATGCTCGCCGCCGCCGCAGCCGCCCCCGAAGCACTGCGGATAGCCCTAACGCGGATCGCCGCCGCCGCTGGACGCGAACCGACTCAGGAGTTCCGCACCAGCCCTGGGCTCCCCGCCAGGATCGACCTGTCCAGCCGGACCATCCCCGCAGGGCACCTCGACCTGGGGCGCGTCGACATCATCAGCGGCGGCGCCATTACCAACGCGACCATTTACGCACTGCTGCGGATCCCAGGATTGTCCGGCCTGCTGCGCGTCATCGAACCAGAGACCCTGGACCTCACGAACCTCAACCGCTACCCGCTCGCGCGATACTCAGACCTGGAGCAAGCGAAGGTATCCGTTCTTGAGGGAAACTCCCGAGACGGCCTGCAGATCTCCGGCATCCAAGGTCGTTTCGATGACTCGTGGCCAAGCCTGCTGGGCGCCCTCACGCCGCGGGTACTGATCGGCGCAGACCAGATCCCAGCCCGGTGGGCAGTCCAGCGTGCCGCACCCCCGTGGCTTCAAGTCAGCGGAACGAGCCACTTCCTGACAATGTCGTCAAGCCACCATCCTGAGGGACCATGCGCAGGATGCGCCCACCCAAGGGACGAGCAGGGAAACGACCCTATTCCGACCATCTCATTCGTCTCGCTGTGGGCCGGGATACTGCAGGCGGTAGACCTCCTCAATGACATCAGCGGACAGGAAAGCGCTGGGTTCTACACCATCTGCTCACCCTTCGGCTTGTCTGGCACTCGCCCACTGATCAGCAGGAAGCTCACGCCGGCACCCAACTGCCCAGTCCCCTGCGGCGCTGCTCAGTCGCACGCCGCGACGCTGCCAACAGCGGTCTAAGTATTCAACCGCCGTCATGCTGGACGATGACCAGCATGACACAGTACTAAGATGACCTGGTCATGCCGAACAACCTTGATCACGTGTGAATGAACCTCGCGTAACGCCGATATTGGGATGCACAGATAAACTGGCTTGGTACTGTGGCGGACGCTTCGCGATAGGATAATTATGTATAACTTGCTCATTGGCCGAATCAATGGCACATTGCCCGCAAACCGTATGCTTGAGTATACAGATGGATCGGTACGGGGATATGTCGCTCCATACGGTACCACTGTTGACATATCCCGACTGGTCAATCTCCCGACTCTTCTCATGCCGGAGCTTCAAGACACCGGATCGCTGCAAGTGGCACGCGTCGGCGACATACGTGATCTGACTCTAGTTGGAAGCGACTATCGATTCCAGTTTGTACCCAATCCTACAGTACCTGCGATTGCCAGCGATAGAGTTGCCAAAGCGTCGATACCGTTGCAGATCAACGCCCCAACAGAGTTCAATCGCACCCACTGGGCGGTCAAGAATGTCGATCTGTACCGGGTAGTTCAAGAATCTATTCTCGATTCAATGCTGGCACCCCAGGTTTTTAAGCTACCTATAGAAGTCCTCACGGAGCAAGACCTTGTGGCAGTAATGATGCCCTTTGACGCGCGATTTGACAACGTATACACCACGCTGCAGCAGGCGGCCGCAGAAACAGGAATGCGCTGCAATCGCGCGGATGACATCTGGATCAATAACCACATAATGGATGACGTGATAGGTTTGATCTGGCGAGCCCGAGTCATCGTAATCGACATGAGCTCAAGAAACCCCAACGTCTTCTACGAAACGGGCATCGCCCATACGCTCGGGCGCAAGGTTATCCAAATCACGCAATCGATGAATGATATACCTTTCGATCTCCAGGCAATTCGGTCAATACAGTATCTGAATAATCGGGAAGGTCTCGAGGAGCTAAAGACCCGAGTCGTTGAACGTATCAGATATCTGACTAGGGTCGGCTAAAACCATCGTTCCTGCTTAAACGAGAGAACTCATCTTCATAACCGGACACTGCCGACTGTCACTATCATCGGCAACGGCCGCGAGGATGAGTCGAGGTATTTGGGGTTTTAGGAGACATCCGCTGCTAGTGTTGGAGAGATGGTTCGTCATGACAGAGAGGTCATGCAACCATTAGACTGCCGACGCGCGAACCAGCGTCTGCCGCACTATTCATCGCTTATTTAAATTGGACAGACAGGATGGGGCAATGGCACGATTTATTTATCTTGACGAGACCGGGTCTGTGGGGAAGGGGGCGGCTATGCAGCCCCAGCTCATCCTCGTAGCGGTCATGGTGGATGAAGACAAGGTTAAGCCTCTCGGCAAGGCGATACGCACGGTTGCTATGGACCATCTGGAATGGGTCCCGGAAGATTTCGAATTTCACGGATATGAGATATGGAGTGGAACGAACTGGTGGCGCCATATGGAGCCGCCAGTTCGGATCGAAGCTTACGGAACGGTTATCAACCTGCTCACAAGCCTTGAATTGAGCATAGCCTACTCGACGATTAATAAGATGGAGCTTCACCGGAAATACGATGGTCTCGCCGACAGCAATGCGTACCTTCTCGCTCTGCAGTTCCTACTTGAAAAGATCGATTCCGTTGGCTCCGAGAATAAGGTTATCGTGGCGGACGAAGCTAAGGAGCATCAGTTCAGAGCTATCAAAATGGTCGCAGACATGCAGCAATGGGGCTGGGGGGAGGTCCCCGGTAAGCAACTCAAGACAGTGATCGACTCCTTGCATTTCGTACAGTCACACGCTAGCCCGGGTGTCCAGATGGCGGATCTAGTTGCATTTATCATTCAGCGCTTCCGGCTCAAGAAGGATACTCACCCGAGTGCAATCGCTACCGTAGCGCGACTCATGGATGTGATCGATAATCGTACGTCGACATGGCGCGATGCCTGGCCGCGGAAAATTTATAGATCCTCCTGATAGCCGTTCGACCTGCCAGACTAACCATGCACCCGCACGAGATCGTAGGCGTGTTCGTAGGACGCCACCGCGGCCACCGCCGCAACGCCGAGCACCGCGCCGACAGTAGTCCACCTGATGACTCCATCCACCACCGTCATCGGGCACTACCGAGCGCGAACGTCCTGGTCAGGGCGATATCGGTGGCATGCCCAATTGGTAGGCCTTGGTCCTCGGACACATACGAAGCTCTCTGGCCTGCGGTTATCTGTTTCACGGCGGGAGTCAGGTCAGTAACGCCGCAGGTTACAGCCATAGGGGTTCAACTCCCTCTCGGACACACGCTTACGTACATGCTGGCAGCCCATGTCGGGCGCTGCAGGCATCGTTTCGCCGATGCGGCCGGGCCTGGATGGACGACTTGGCATAGGGCTCGATGCGGCTGGCGAGCGCGTATTCTTCCCCGCCCACGACGTCCGGCTGTGGCCCGGCTGCATCTCCAGCCGCGATGATCGCGCCCGGCATCGCGGCGCAGGCGGCCGTAATGCGCTTTTACTGAATGCCGAAAAAATAATCCCCTGCGCCGTCGGCCTACTCTAGGCCGGCTTCCCGGAATGCGATGCGGTGGGTACGGCTCACAAGGTCCATAGCGCCTGGGTGGGTGATAGACGGGCGGCGCGGATGGCGGGGAGCAGCCCGGCGAGGGCACCGATGAGCAGGGCGGCGGCCAGGCCGCCGATCCAGGCCTCGAGCGGGATGACAATGGCCCAGCCCTTGGCGTGGGCGTAGACGGCGGTGGCCGCGGCGCCGACACTGTCGCCGGCGGCGCCACCGGCGAGGGCGAGTAGGATCGCCTCGGCCAGGAACTGGGTGCGGATCTGGCCCTTGGTGGCCCCCAAGGCCCGGCGCAGCCCGATCTCCTGGCGGCGTTCAAGCACGGAGATGATCATGATGTTGGCGACGCCGACCGCGCCGACCAGCAGTGCGACGGCGCCCAATCCGAGGAACAGCGTGTTGAACGCGCCGGCGGCGTCGGCTTGGGCAGTGAGGGCGGCCGACGGCTGGGATACGTCGACCTCGCTGGGGTTTTCCGGGTTTGCCTGAGCAGCGAGCAAGTTGCCGACGGTGGCGACCTTGCTGTTCGCGGCCCGCAGATAGAGTTCCGTGGGGTGCCCGTCGAAGCCGAGGTAGTGCTCGGCGGCGGGAAAGCCGACCAAGATAGAGGAGTCGATCTCCGGGGCGAGGGTGGCAGGGTTGAGGATGCCGGTCACGTAGAACCACTGGCCGCCGACCCGGATCCGCTCGTCCGGCCAGATGCGGTCGATGCCCAGCCGCTGGGCGGCGACGGCACCAAGCACCGCAACCGGCTTGCTGGCCGTGGCGGCGTTAAGGTACCCGCCCTGGGCCATTGAGGTGCCGATGACCAGGGGTAGACCCAGGCTGGAGGCGGCTACGGTCAGCGCGTTGGTGTTAACCGGGGGGATCAGCGGGTTGCGGTAGGCGCTGGCACTGACGGTGCCGGTGTACTGGACGGCGGTGACGCCGGGCAGGCCGCCGATCATCCCCGGGGCGGCGTCGGGCAGCTCGGCGGGCTGTCCGGTGAAGTCCTGCCCGTCGGTGACCGTCAGCAGGTTGGTGCCCAGGCGGCTGATTTCGGTCAGCAGCCCGGCTTGGGAGGAGCTCGCCAGGCCCAGGACGGCCACAATCGCGGCCACTCCGATCGCGATCCCCAGCGCCGACAGTGCTGCTCGCAGCTTCCGGGTTCGCAGCCCGACGCTGGCCAGCCCGGCCAGGTCCCCAGGACGCAGCCGAACGGGAGCCATGGCGGCGGCTGAGCGGCATGTGGTCGTCATGGGTGTCCCTCCAGGGCCGGCCGGATCCCGTCCATGGCCGGGGCGGGGCCGGTGTCGCTGGTGATGTGCCCATCGAGCATCTCGATGCGGCGCCGCATCCGGGCGGCTACCGCATGGTCGTGGGTGATGACGATGATCGTGGTGCCCTGGGCGTTGAGCTCGTCCAGTAGGGCGAGCAGCGACACGCCGGTGGCCGAGTCCAGGTTGCCGGTCGGCTCGTCGGCCAAGACCACCGGCGGGCGGCCGGCAATCGCCCGGGCCACCGCCACCCGCTGCCGTTCTCCACCCGACAGCTGGGTCGGCCTGGCAC
>Ga0335075_10012951_pt1 | contig 12574 bp, 5 predicted proteins | sample Lox_Sample_24_FD_206723 | JGI IMG/M metagenome (GOLD analysis project Ga0335075, IMG submission 206723) | Soil microbial communities from Loxahatchee National Wildlife Refuge, Florida, United States - Lox_Sample_2.4 | ecosystem: Environmental > Terrestrial > Soil > Wetlands | place: USA: Florida... | reverse complement strand
CGTTGTTTCGCATGCGGGGGCGTCCGGGCAATCGAGCGCCCACCGACAAAGGCGCACGAGCAAAGAAGCACGCGTCTCGCGTTTTCATGTCATTGCGAGGAGCGAAGCGACGAAGCAACCTCGGTCAGGGAAGCCGCTCGAGCGTTCGTGCGCACGCACGACCGAGGTTGCTTCGTCGCTTCGCTCCTCGCAATGACATATCATCGCAATGACATGTGGGGCATGTTCGGCCCGGACGCTCGCGCGTTCCCCTGCCTCATGTGCGTTCCCCTTCCACACGCACGCGCACGTCACGCGTTCGCCCGTCGAGACCGACCCGGTGTTGTGCCGAAGGCGGCGCGGAATGCGGCACCGAAGGCCGGGCCGCTGGCGTAGCCTACCGCGGCCGCGGCGCGCGCCGGGGTTTCGCCTTGCGCCAGTGCTGCCAGCGCTTCCGTCAGTCGCAACTGCCGCCGCCAGGCCTGGAAACTCATGCCTGTCTCGCGCCAGAACAATCGCGCCAGCGTCCGCGCCGATGCGCCGGCCATGCTGGCGAAGGCTTCCAGACCGCGCGGATCGGCCGGGTCGGCGAGCAAGGCTTCGGCGACGCGTTGCAGCCGCCCATCGCGGCAGGCGGGCACGGAAATCGGGCGCGTGGCGGCGCGTCCGATCTCGTGCAGCGCGAGTGCGACGACGTGCCGCACCGGGCCGTCTTCATCCCACGTCACCGATTGTGCGCACGCCGTCAGGATCAGCTCGCGGAGCAGGGGCGAGACGGCGACCACGGTGACCGCGCCGGGACCGGCGCGGGCCGCGTCCTCGCGCAGGAACAAGGCGCGCATGCGCAGGCCGGGTGGCATGCGCGTGAGGTGAAGGATCTGCGCGGGCATCCATAGCCCGGTGCCGGGCGGGACGATGAACCACGCCGTCTCGGTGGCCACGCGCATTACGCCGGCGATCGAGAACAGAAGCTGGGCGCGCGGATGGCGGTGCCAGCCGGTGTCGTGGGCGGCGGCGTAATCGGAGGCGTAGCCGACCAGCGGGCGCGGCGCATGCTCGAAGGGGCGCAACCGTGCGGGGTCGGGCAGGTGTCCGATCTGAGACATAACTTGGCCGTACGTCGAGGAGCAGACAGCCTACCTTGCGCGGGACGAACCTGCCAATCGCCGAGGGACACGTCGATGCATCCGCAGAACGCTCGCCTGATCGCCTTCATCAATGCGGCGCACACGCTGACGCATTACGCGCTGCTGATCCTGCCGACGGCGGTGCTGGTCATGGTGGCGCCCGGCGGCCGCTTCGGCGACGCGTATGGGCCGATCCTGGCGCTCGCGACGGGGATGTTCATGTTCTACGGCGCATTCTCCTTGCCGCAGGGGTGGATCGCGCAGCGCATCGGCCGGCCGGCGCTGATGACGGTGTTCTATTTCGGGACAGGGCTTTCGATGGCGGCGACGGCGTTCGCCACCTCGCCCGCGATGCTGGCCGTCGGGCTGTCGGCGATCGGGTTGTTCGCGGCGATCTACCATCCGATCGGCACCGCCATGCTGGTGGACGCCGCGGGCGACACGCCCGGGCGGGTGATCGGCGTGAACGGCGTGTTCGGCAATCTGGGCGTGGCGCTGGCGCCTGTCGTGACGGCGTTCCTGGCGCACCAGAGCGGCTGGCGCGCCGCCTTTCTCGCGCCCGGTGCCGTGTGCATCGCGCTTGGGATCCTGTGGCTGCGCGTGAAGTCGCCCGAGGCGGCGGTGCAGCGCGCGTCCCGCCCGTTCCCGAAGATCCCCCGCCATTTGGTGCGCCGCGCGGTGGTGGTGCTGCTGCTGATCGCGGTGGTGTCAGGACTGGTGTTCAATTCCTTCACCCTGCTGTTGCCGAAACTGATGCAGGAGCGGCTGGGCAGCAGCCCGGGCCTGCTGCCCCTGGTCGGTGCGGCGGCGTTCCTGGCGACTCTGTGCGGCGCGCTGACGCAGTTCACCGTCGGGCGCATGATCGACCGCACCACGCTGAAGCGCGTGTTCCTGCCGGTGAGCGTGCTGCTGGTGCCGGGGCTGGTGGCGGTGTCCTACGCGCGGGGCTGGCTGGTGCTGCCGACCTCGGCGATCGTGGCGGCGGCGATCTTCGGCCAGGTGACGGTGAACGAGACGATGACGGCGCGTTACATCTCGCCGGCGCTGCGGGCGCGGATGTACTCGGTGCGGTTCTTCGTCGGGTTCCTGGGCGCCGCGGCATCGGCGCCTTTGGTGGCGTGGCTGTACGACCGCACGGGGAGCCTGGCGACGGTGACGCTGGTCATGGCCGGGTTCGGGGTGGTGACGCTGGGCTGCGCCCTGGCCTTTCCGGACCGGAAGGAGGAACTGCGGCCGGAACTATGGGAGGTTGCGGCGCAGGGTGCCGGGGCGGTGGCCGCGGCGGAGTAGCGGGGCGATCCGGGCTTTGGCCGGACGTCGTGGCGCAGTATCGGGGTGTGGCGGTGCGTGGCCGGAAACGGTGCATCGCATCACGTGGTAACGGTTTGCGGGTGGCGCGGCGGGTACCTTGGGTACGACAGGTCGTGGGTTGCGAGCCGGATTGTTCTCAATGCTGGAACGCCGGCGAAGGCTGTTTTTGGTTTGCACTGGCGGTACCTGCAGCGGCGGTATCTGCAGCGGCGGTATCTGCTTGCCGCACATTTCCCGCGTGGCTAGAATCGAGTCAGCATAAAAATGGGCTGGTCATGCTTCACATGATAGTCCTTGGCTTGTGTGGATTGCTCGTCGCTTAGGGGCTTGCGGGCTTCTTCCTGTCGCTTTGGCGGGCGCGTCCAAACCCGGACGATTCGTCCCGCGGACCCTCCGTGTTCTAACCCGTCGCGGACCATGCATGAGGATAATTGCATGATATGGTGCGTTGGCGTTCGGCTAGAACAGATAACCGGCTATGACGGTGTCCACGGGTGTGGCTTTCGGTTCGCGGGTCGGGAATGTTCATTTATTTACGTTGCGAGCGGCTGATTCGGGCGCGCGCCGGTTGCAACTTGCGACCATGATTGCGGATTGACAGTTGGTTATTGCTTGCGAGCAGAGAACGTGACCGGAGGGTTGGTGGACTGGCGCGACGAATGCAGCGAACGGCGCGCCCATCCGTGCTGGTAAAGTTATGATATGGCAAATTTCTGCCTATTCTGAACTTTGATAGACCATTTACGGAATGGTGTGAGCTATTTCACACCTTGGCCGGCAGGGCCGCCATATACGGACCGGCATGACCCTGGACGACGAATTCAACAATCTGCCGGCCGCCGCGTTGCGCCGACTCGCTCGGGAACTGCGGCACCGGGCGAGGAGTCCGGACATTGAGCCTCTGGAGCGCCGTCTGCTGCTGATCCGCGCTGCTCGGACGGCGGAACTTGCCGAGCGAAAAGAGCCTTGGTTGCCGACAAAGGGTCAGTCAGCCGTTACTGTTTGACGATCGCCGACCGGGGTTTGCGCCTTCTCTGTTTCTCGCGGGCCTTCAGCGGCAGGCTTTCAGGCACGGATGACCGCACTGCCGCCGGCCGAACGTTCCGGATGCCCGCCACCAGAACCAGCCGATGAATGAATGAGGACGATCCAGCGTTGTTGGGCGGCGCGCGTCAAGCGTGCTCGTGCGTACACAATTATCAACGGCCACGCAATGAGCCCGCTGAGAATCAGGTCTTGTCCGTATCTATATTCAGCGCTTCTATCGCGAAGTCTGTTGGCCCCCACCCACCCCTGGGCCAACTCTTCGTGGGGCGCCGCCGGCAGGGAGAAATCATTCAGCCGCAGATGCACGCCGATGGACGCAGATAGGCATGAGCCTGGCATGCCGGTCCGCCGCGCAACTCGCTCCACGCGCCATCGCGAGCCGCGTCAATCCTCCGCGCAAGTGTCCCATCTGCGTGCATCCGCGTGCATCTGCGGCTCAAAATTCTTGGTTGTCGCCCACAGGTTCCCGGCCGCGGCCGGTTCCCAACACGCTTCGCGATAAGCGCCATATTCAAAGAACCCCAGCCTCGGGGTCATCGCGTTCACCAGGCCAATGCTGGAAGTCGAATCCAATCGTCGAGCAGATCTCACGATCTCGAATCTAGGCGCTGGAACGAGTTGCAAAAAAGGTAGGACGCGGTCGAGGCGATTTTTCGCCGTCCGAGTCCGAGGTGGCTCCGCGCCGCAAATTCCGCGTTCCGGATTGAGGATCGACTGGCCGAACAATCCAATCGTTTGAATGGTGGGCGCACAAGGACTCGAACCTTGGACCCGCTGATTAAGAGTCAGCTGCTCTACCAACTGAGCTATGCGCCCACATGCGCCCGGTGAACCTCATCCAGCCGCAGGCAAGGGCCGCGCTATAGCAACCTGCGCCGGGGCTGGCAAATCGGTATTGCCTCATTTCGCGCAGAACAGACCCTCGGTCGGGATCGAGGCAGGCGAGGGCTGCCCCCTGGCCGAGGCCGCAACGCTTCGGCAGCATGCCGCCATGCGTCTGACCCATCGCACCATCCGTCCGACCGGCCGGATTATTGCCATCCATTTCGAAGGCCACCCTGTGCCGGCCCTGGACGGCGAGACCATCGCCGCCGCGCTTTCCGCGGCCGGGATCGTGGCGTTCCGCCGCACCTCTTCCGGTGCCCCGCGCGGCCTCTATTGCGGCATGGGAGCCTGCTTCGATTGCGTGGTGACAGTGGACGGCCGCATCGGCCAGCGCGCCTGCATGACGAAGGCCGTCGACGGCATGCAGGTCAGCGGCGCATTGCCGCCGGCACCCGCGGCGCTGGATTGCCCGCCGGAGAGGGACGCAGCCGAAGACCGCACCCCCGACGTGCTGGTGGTGGGCGGCGGGCCGGCGGGACTGTCCGCCGCCATCGCCGCGGCGGAAGCGGGCGCCGCCGTCGTGCTTCTCGATGAACGCGCCGCGCCGGGGGGGCAATACGCCAAGCCGCTCGCCGACAGCCACGCGGACGCGGCACCCGATCCGCAGTTCCGGGCAGGGCTGGCGCTGCGGCACCGCGCCCAGCAGGCCGGCGTGCGGATCGAACCCGACTCCGTTGCCTGGGGAGCGTTCGCCGCGGACGAGATCGGGGCACTGGTGGGCGGCCGCGCCGTCACGTTCCATCCCAGGCGGCTGATCCTGGCAGCCGGCGCCCATGAAGCTCCGGTGCCGATGCCTGGCTGGACCCTGCCCGGCGTGATGACCACCGGCGCCTTGCAGACCCTGGTGCGCGCCCAGCGCGTCTGCCCGGGGGAACGGCCGCTGATCGGCGGCACCGGTCCGCTGAACCTGCAGCTTGCCTGCGAATTGCTGGCCTGCGGCGTGACGCCCGTGGCCGTGGTGGAGGCATCGCCGAAGCCAGGCGTCGGCGCCTGGCGCGACGCATGGCGGATGCTGCGCAGCGCGCCGGACCTGATGCGCGACGGCATGGCCATGCGGGCGCGGCTCCACGGCGCCGGTGTGCCGCTGCTGTGGGGAACCCGCGTGGTCGCGGCGGCAGGGCAGGCCCGCGTGGAGTCCGTGCGTGTTGCCGGCCCGGATGGCGAGCGCACCCTGGACGCGGACGTGGTGGCGCTGAACATGGGGTTCCAGCCGGAGGTCGGGCTCGCGCGGGCGCTCGGCCTGCCGCACCGCTTCGTCGATACCGGGCTAGGGCACCTGGCGACCGAGACCGATGCGGATGGACGCACCGCGCTGGCCAGCGTGTTCGCGGCCGGTGACGGTGCGGCGCTGGTGGGCGCACGGGTGGCAATGGCGCGCGGCCGGCTGGCCGGGCTGGCGGCGGCGCGCGATCTTGGGCTGCGGGCACCGGACGATCCCGCCGCGCGGACGGCGCTCGCCCGCGGGCTGGCGTTCCAGGACGCGCTGTGGCGATTGTTCCGTGTCCCGGCTCAGGCTGTGGCGACGCTGCCGGACGACACCGTCGTGTGCCGATGCGAGGAAGTCACCGCCCGGCGCCTGCGGGCCGAGCTTGCCGCCGGCCTGACCTCGCTGCCGGCGCTGAAGAAGGCGACGCGAGCGGGCATGGGCCGCTGCCAGGGCCGCTTCTGCGCCGCGACCATCGCCCGGCTGTGTCCCGGTGCGCCGGACGACTGGTCGTTTGCCGCACCGCGCGCGCCGCTGCGTCCGGTGCCCGCCGCGCCGCTGATGTTCGAGGCGCCGGAATTCGTCGCGCCATTGCTCACCGCGCCGCCCGCGCCGGCGCATCTGCACAGGCTGCCGGCGCTGGCGGCCGAGCTGCGGCGGGCGGATGTCGTGGTGATCGGGGGCGGGCTGGCGGGGCTGTGCTCGGCCTATTACCTGGCGCAGGGCGGCGCCGACGTGCTGCTGGTGGAACGCGACGAGGCCGGCATGGCCGCGTCGACCGCCAATGCCGGCAGCCTGCACGTGCAGCTTCTGTCTTACGACTTCACCGATGAGACACCGGAGGACGGAGGGCCGGCGGCATACACGCTGCCGCTCGGGCCGCGTAGCATCGCGCTGTGGAAGGAGATCGGCGCCGCGGTGGGCGAGGATTTGGGCATCCGCACCGAGGGCGGGCTGATGCTGGCCGAGGATGAGGCGTCGCTGGCCTGGCTGCGGCGCAAGTCGGCGATGGAGCAACGGTGGGGGATCGAAAGCCACGTGCTGGGCGCGAACGAGTTGCGCGCATTGGCGCCGGCGGTGTCGGAGCACATGGTGGGGGCGGATTTCGTGCCGGCGGAGGGGTACGGCGACCCGCTGCGCGGCACGATGGCGGTGCTGCGCCTGGCGCAGCGTCATGGCGCGCGGCTGCTGCGCGGCGCGGCGGTGCAGGCGATCGAGCGTGACGGTGCCGCGTGGCGGGTGGAAACGGCGAAAGGGCCGGTGATGGCGGGCCGCGTGGTGAATGCGGCGGGACCCTGGGCGGCACAGATCGGGCGCATGGTGGGTCTCGACCTGCCGGTGACCGGGACGGTGCAGCAGGTGATCGTGACCGAGCCGGCGCCGGCGCTGACTCGCCATCTGATCGCGCTGGCCAACCGGCATCTGTCGCTGAAGCAGCAGGCGAGCGGCGGGTTCCTGGTGGGCGGCGGCTGGTTCGGCGGCTTCGATGCGGCGAAGGGACTCAGCCATACGCTGCGGCGCAGCATTGAGGGGAATTTGTGGGTCTGCGCCCGGGTGCTGCCGGTGCTGCGCGGCCTGCGGATCGTGCGGGCGTGGACGGGGATCAATCCGGCGATCGATCGCGCGCCGATTTTGGGTGAGGCGCCGGGGCTTCCGGGATTGTTCAACACGGTGACGGCGAACGGCTATACGCTGGGGCCGGTGGTGGGGCGGATCACAGCCGATGCGATCCTGCACGGCGAGGCGGTCGATCCGCATTATGGGCTGGAACGGTTTGGTTGATTCGGTATCGCAGCGCCGTGGCGCGCAACCGGCGGACGCAGGTCAGGTGGGGAATTGAGCGAGATGCCCATTGCTCACTTCGTTACGGACCGAGAAGTGGCGATCGATCCGTCTGTGCCGGTGCTGCAATGGCCGTTGCCGTCGCAAGGCATCAGGCGGATGACGCTGATGCTCTGCGCAGACTCGGAGCAGACGTGGAGCGCGCGATCGCCATGGCCGGTGCAGACGGAGACATGGCGATCATCTCCCATGGCGGCGCCGGCACGCTGTTGCGGTGCCATTTGCAGGGTGTGCCAATCAGTCGCATTGAGGATCAGCCTGTTGGTGGAGGCGGTAACGGGTTCTCCTTCGATGTTGCGTCACGCCAGCTTCTGACCGGATGGCGGCGGATGGACCAGCAACCCGAGTCCGGCGATATCTTGCCACACCTGGCCTTGTGGAAAAACCTTCGCCGCACAAGCCACGCAGGTATTGCTCGTTGCCGGCAAATTTATCGCTGAGAAAGGTGAGGCCCAGAGCACGCGGAGAAGCGTCATGAGCCGTTCCGTTGGGTTTGAAGCAGCGTCCCCCAGCGAATGGGACCGCTGCAAACAAAATCTGCTCGCGTGACGCGGATGCTGGAGGCAGCACGGATGAATGACGGCTTCTCTGCGTGCTCTGCGGCTCGCCTGCCTCAGCGATAAATTTGCCGGCCGCCTACCGCACAGCCGGACCGGTCGTTCCCCGGCGGCGGGCGGAAATCACTGATCGGCCATCGGATGGTCACCCTGGGACCACACCAAGCCAATGGGACTACCAGGCCGCTGGGGCCACACCGAACAGGATCGGATGGAGCCATAGCATCGCGGCCCATGCGACGATGGCGATCGACGGCACGAGCCAGCCGATCTCCCGCATGACGAACTTGTTGCGTCCGGCGAGGATGGCGCCGAACGGGATGGCCGATGTCGCCGCCGACAGCGCCGCCCAGGTGGAGGGATCGCGCCGCGCCAGCTTGGCGTCGATCGAGGGCATGCCGGCCAGCGCCGTCACCAGGAACGCGCCGAAGAAGATGACCGACGCACTGTCGCCATTGCCGATGACGTGCACCGCGGCCCAGATCGCGAAGGACCACAGCATCGGGTGCCGCGTCACGCGGGTCATGCCGCGGGGCGGTTGTGCGGTGGCGCCGGCGGGTCCGATCATCGTTGGGTTCGGGCGGCTGACGGAGGCGACGAACAACAGGAACGCCGGCAGCATCGCGAGGACGAGTATCCAGCGCAGCCAGTCGGGCGTGAACCATAGGGGCTCGGTCGGCGCGGTGCTCCAGGCGCGCACGAGGAAGACGATCGTTGCGATGGAGAGCAGCGAGAAGACGCCCCGGAATGGCGTTTCGCCGATGCAGGCCACCAGGAGGTCGCGCAGGCGCGTGCCGGCGAGGCCGACATGCACGCCGATCCAGACCAGGGCGGCGATCACCAGCAGGATCATGGCACGGCGGCCCGTTGGGGCGTGTGTGCGTCGCGCATGGGGTTCCCTCCGCGCCGTTGCCGCCTAGCATGCCACCGATGGGCGTGGAAATCGAACCGCACGTGCGCTGCGGCAGGCGCGCTGCCTTCCCTCCTCTCGAGGCTGTCGCGCGATGGTGGACGGGCACGGCGAGTTTATTGCAGGATAGGGACAAGCCTGTCGCCGAACACATAACCGTCGTCCCCGGGAGGCGTGGTGGCCCGACGATACGCAGTGATGGTGTCGAGCAGTTTCCGCGACCTGAAAGAGTGCAGGGCGAAGGTGCGCGACGCGATCCTCGGGCTGGACATGCATCCGTTGATGATGGAGCCCGACTCGGCGAACCCCAATCGCGGTATCATCGAGAACTCGCTGGCCAAAGTGGATGAAGCGGACGCCTATGTCGTCCTGATCAGCAGCTACCGCTATGGCCAGATCATCGACGACGCGGCGCTGAACCCCAAGGGTTTGTCGGTCACCGAACTCGAATTCGAGCGTGCGGAGGAGCGGAAGCTGCCGATCTGCGTGTTCCTGATGGACGAGACAGCGCCGGTTGCGGTGGCCGACGTGATGAAGGAGGCCCCCAACTATCCCAAGCTTCAGACGTTCCGTGCCCGTGCCAACCATCACAGCCGTATCACCGCGACGTTCCGGACGGAGGACGAGCTCAAGGCGCAGGTGACCCAGACGCTCGCGCGCCTGAAGACTGAGATGGATGCGGCCAGCGCGCCCGCGCGGCCAACGGACCCGCCCGCGCTCGCGCCGCCCGCACCGCCGCCCAAACCCGCCGCCGACACGATCCCGGCTCCGCCGGCGTTCTGCGCCAGGCCGCCCTACATTCCCGGCTGCGCGTTCCAGGGCCGCGTGAAGGAACTCGCTGCGATCCGCGACTGGGCCGGCGCGGCCGACCCCGTGATGCTGTTCGAGGCGATCGGCGGCATGGGCAAGAGCATGGTGACCTGGGAGTGGATCACCAAACACGCCGCGGAAGATTGTCCCGGCTGGGCCGGCATAATGTGGTACAGCTTCTACGAGCGCGGCGCCGATATGCGCGATTTCTGCGCTACCGCGCTGGCCTACATGACGGGCGGCAGCCGCGCCGACCTCGCCACGCGGCCGGCCGGCGAACTGGCTGACGCATTGCTCGGCCATTTGCGCGCGCAACGCTGGCTGCTGGTGCTGGACGGGCTGGAGCGGGTGCTGATCGCCTATAATCGCTACGACGCCGCGCAGCTTGCCGATGCGGCGGCGGAGACCAGCACCGGCGCCACCGGCGGGGCGCCGACGAAATGCATCCGGCCGGAGGATGACGACCTGCTGCGGCGGCTCGCCGCGGCGGGGCCGTCGAAGCTGCTGATGTCGTCGCGGCTGATGCCGCTGGCGTTGCTGAACGAGTTTGGCCAGCCGCTGCAGGGGGTGCGGCGGCTGCAATTGCCCGGGCTCGATCCGCGCGACGCCGAGGCGATGCTGCGCGCCGCCGGCATCAGCGGTGACGGCGAGCGCATGCGGCGCGACCTGGAACGCCGGTTCGGCTGCCATCCGCTGGTGGTGGGCGTGGTCGGCGGGCTGGTGCTGAAGGATTTTCGGGCGCGAGCGAATTACGACCGCTGGGCGGACGATCCGCAGGCCGGCGGGGCGGCCGAACTGGACGATCCGGATATTCGCCGGCGGCAGGATCGCATCCTGAAGCTCGCGTTCGCGGGGTTGACCGGGCCGGAGAACGCGCTGCTGGCGCGCATCGCGATGCTGACGGATGCGGCGGACTGGGAGACGCTGGAGGCGCTGAACCCGCAACGTCCGCCGCCGCCGGAGGCGGTGATGCCGCCGCGAGTGCTGGATTTGGAGGGGGATCGTGTGGTCCGGCACCTGCGCGCGCGGATCGCCGGGGCGAGGCTCGCCGGGCAGCGCGCGGATCTGGAGCGGCGGATCGCCGAGCGGCAGCGGGACTTGCGGGAGAGTCACGAAGCCGCGCGGCAGCGTTATGCCGGCTACCAGGCGGCGTTGGCGGCCTGGCAGGGTTCGCCGTCGGTGCGCGATGCGCGGCGTTGTCTGAAGGAGGCGCTGCACGATCTGGAAACCCGCGGCCTGCTGCAATGCGACCATCGAGCGGGAAACGTCGATCTGCACCCGGTGGTGCGAAGCTACGTGGTGGCGTCGCTCGGCCCCGAGGCACGTGCGTCGGCGGGCCAGTCGGTGGCCGATCATTTCGCCGCCCGGCCGCCGCCGGCTTACGACAGCGTGACGAACTGGCTGGCGCTCGCCAACGCGATGCAAGTGGTGCAGGCGCTGAATCTGGCCGGCAAGAAGCGCGAAGCATGGGCCGTGCTGCGCGGCGACCTTCGCGTGGCGCTGTATCGCCTCGAGCGGCACCATGAGGCGCTCGCGCTGCTGCGGCCGCTGTTCCCGGCCGGCTGGTCGGCCCCGCCGGAGGGTATCGACGATCCCAGTCTTGCTGCGAATGAGGCTGCGGTCGCGCTGGCGGCGATCGGACGTTTGGACGACGCCGCGGCGCAGGAAGCGTTCGCCATCCGCGAGGGCATCAAGGGTGGGATCAGCGCCGAGCTCGCCATTCGGCTGCAGAATCACTCCGCGACGGCCCGCCGCAACCGGGCGTTGGCCAGGTCGGAGCGACTGACCGTACTCGCCCGCGACGTAGCCGCCGTCGCGGAATCAGACCAGGAAACCCTGTGGTGCGATCTGTTCCTGCTTGGCGGCCTGATGGATCGCGGCGCTCTGGCGGAGGCGCGTGCGCTCTGGGCCGGCATCGCGAGCCGCCTGCCCGATGCGGCACGGCAGGACGGGCAGCTCGAAGCGCAGGCACGCGAGGATGAGGCGTGGCTGCTGTTCCGCGAAGGCGCGTTCACCGGGCAATTGCTCGACGACGCCCTTGCGCGCGTGCGGGCGCTGGGCGAGCCAGCCGCAGAGCGCAGCCTGCTGCGCCTCGCCGGCGCGTGGCACCAGGCGGCCGGGCGCGACGAGAAGGCGGTATCAGAGTTTGGCGGCGCGATCGCGCTGGCCCATGCCGCCGGCCTGCGTGACACCGCGTCGGAGGCCGGACGCGGGCTTTCCCTCGCCCGGCTGGGCCGCGCCGACGAGGCCCGCGCCGCGGCCGCCGCCGCCGAAGACGACCCGCCGCACGACGTCCTGGCCGCGCTGTATCTGGCGCTGGGCGAGCGCGACAAGGCGCGCCACCACGCGCAGGAAGGCTACAAGCTGTATTGGGCGGACGGTCCGCCTTACGCGTTCCACTGGGAGCTGGAAGCCTGCCGGGCCGTGCTGCGGGAGCTGGGCGAGCCCGATCCGCCGATGCGGCCCTACGACCCCGCCACCATCGCGCCGATCGACTTCGAACCCGACATCCGGCGCTTGCTCGCCGAACATGCCAGCAAGTCCGAGGCGCCAAAGCAGTAATGTCGCACCAGGTTTGGACCAAACCGGCTGAGAGATGGGCGGCGACCGATTCGCCGCCGGGCGGGAAGCGGCAACTCGCACACGCCGCCGGCAGCACCGCGGACCAAGCGTCTTCGCCGCCATGGCGGCCGAGGCACCGACATCAGTGGACGGCGGATTCGTTCTTATACCAGACCGCCAAATGGCTGACTCGTGGCTGCCGCCCGCATGTCATTGCGAGTTGCCCACCGGCCGCGGGGCCGACCCGCCCTGGATGAAACGGTGCGGTTTTGCTGTCATTGCGAGGCCCGCAGGGCCGAAGCAATCTCCCGCGGGGGATTGCTTCGGCCCTGCGGGCCTC
>Ga0335075_10012948_pt1 | contig 12576 bp, 7 predicted proteins | sample Lox_Sample_24_FD_206723 | JGI IMG/M metagenome (GOLD analysis project Ga0335075, IMG submission 206723) | Soil microbial communities from Loxahatchee National Wildlife Refuge, Florida, United States - Lox_Sample_2.4 | ecosystem: Environmental > Terrestrial > Soil > Wetlands | place: USA: Florida... | reverse complement strand
CGATCGTCCTGCTCCTCGCATCCGTCTTCGCTCTGGGCATCTCGGCTCGTCTGCAGCGCATGATTTCCGAACCCATCCTGCACCTGACGCATGTGGCCAGGGAGGTTTCAGGGAGCGGCAGCTACGACCTGCGCGCCGTGAAGACCTTTGACGATGAGACGGGGCTGCTGATCGATCAGTTCAACGACATGATGGAGAAGATCAACGACCGCGATATGCGGTTGCAGCGGGCACAGGACGAACTGGAGATGCGCGTCGCCGACCGCACGCGCACGCTGGAGAAAGAAATTGCCGAGCGCAAGGTCATTGAGCAGTCGCTCGTCAATGCAAAGCTTGCGGCGGAAGAGGCGAATGCGGCAAAAAGCGTGTTCCTTGCCAACATGAGCCACGAGTTGCGCACGCCCCTGAATGCGATCCTCGGCTACAGCGAGATGCTGGAAGAAGATGCCGTCGAAAACGGCATGAACTCGTGCGCGAAAGACCTGCATCGCATCCAGTCGGCCGGACATCATCTGCTGGCGCTGGTCAACGACATCCTCGATATCTCCAAGATCGAGGCGGGAGCCCTCGATCTGCGTCCGGAGCTCTGCGAGATTGGCGCTCTGACCGAACCGGTGATCGCAACGATTGAACCGCTGGCAAGCCGCAACGGCAATCGCTTTGTTGTGGAAGCAACGAACGTCACCGGCATTGTGTCCGTCGATCCTCTCAAATTCCGGCAGAGTCTGATCAATTTGCTCAGCAACGCGTGCAAGTTCACCGAGCGCGGAACCGTCTCGCTCTCGATTGTTCGCGAACAGGACGGAGGGCGCGAATTCATCGCCTGGCAGGTGAAGGACACCGGGATCGGAATCGATCGTGAAGATCTGAACCGATTGTTCCGCCCCTTTTCTCAGGTCGACGCTTCCGTCACGCGTCGGCACGGTGGGACGGGACTCGGACTCGCCATCAGCCAGCGACTCTGCCGTCTGATGGGTGGAGATATCACAGTCGTCAGCCGTCCGGGAGAAGGCAGTACTTTCACGCTTCACATGCCCGCCGCTCATCCCGATACCGCTCTCCAGGCCGACGACGGACAACCGCTGGCTTTGGCCTGACATTCCTGTCCCGTCGCCGCTGCTGTTCGGTGTGCCGGTTGAAACAGGTTTGCGCTGAGCCGTCAGCGGACGGTGCGCCGGGTGTGGCCCTCACTCCGATCGGCTCAGGCTGCAGTGTGAGATCGGGCGTCAAAGCCTGGAGCGACCCTCTGGAAAGATTTCCAGACCGCTACGGTTGTGCTGCCGCGCGCGGAATCACTTCAGGCGGCCCAAAGCCGGCCGATTCGCTGGAGAAGGTCGGCAGGTGGAATCGGCTTATGGAAAAACTCGAATCGATAGCCGAGAAACAGAGTCGACTGCACGAAGGACTTGCTCCGAGGCTCGCCCGAGAAAAGCAGAATGCGGCACCCGGGAAACAAGGTGCAGATCTCCATGGCCGCGGCAACGCCATCGACCTCCGGCATGCTCACGTCGCTGAGGAAAAGATCGGGGCGCCAGCGGCGGGCCTTCTCGATCGCTTCCCTGCCTCCATACACGGCGCTTGCGTCGTAGCCGGCCTGCGCCAAAATCACCGACAGGCTGTCGGCAATGGCGCGCTCGTCATCCGCAATCAGGATACGTCTTCTCTCATCCATCAGCATTGCGAAGGCCTCCGATCCTCCGGCACGCGGAGGGTTTCCAGTATAGGCGGCAAAACGCTGATTCGCCGAGGGGACGCCGGAATGGCGTGCATTGACGCATGGAGCGATAGAAAAACGTGGACTCAGCGAAGAGGACCAGAGGTCTTGCCCGAAATCGAAGCGCCGTCCGCGCGGATCTCGCGCAGGCATTGTACGGCTCGCTTACTCCGGCTTGATCATGGGTCCGTCTCCGGGCCAGGACTCGGTCATGGAGTGAACATGAACATCGATCACCGGCAGGATCGAATCATCGGTGTTCTGCGCCAGAGCTCCGGGACTGGCAGCGAGGGGGGGCACGACGAGCGAGAACATCAGGGCGGCTGGGGGAGACGCACGGGGACGGATTGGCATAGGGTCTCCTTGCGCGAAACCGCAGTATAGATCCCGCCAATGAACCGGCGGGCTTTCGCTGAGCGGCGACTTCGACCTTGCCTGACGCCGGCGGGCGATACTTGCCTCCCCTGCGTGCCCGAATCCTAAGGAGACCCGCGCTGACCAGGGGCGGCGACTGCAGAAATTACGTTGTTTGCGCGAGTGCGATCCTTAGCGCCGACCGCAGGTGCCGCAGCATCAGCTTTTCCGGCAATCCGCGGCGATCGAACATCAGATTCAGCGCAAGACCATCGAGGAGCGCTCCCACCTGGGCCGTCTGCGTCCTCTTTTGTTGCGGGGTCAGGCCTGAGAATCCGGGAATCAGCTTCTCGACATTGGCTTCGACACAGCGCATGCACATCGCCGAATGCAAATCGGCCAGCCTCCTGGTGCTTTTTGCGTGACGGATCGCATAGAGCTTGAATTCCAGCGCCAGCAGCATGCGTCGCCGATCGCCGATCAGCGTAAGCATGTGCCTTGCCAGAATCTCGATCCGCTCGTCGTCGGAACCGGCCTCGCTGAGCTGCTCGCCCATGTGGCGCTTCTCACGCCGCAGATTTTCTTCGAACAGCGCGAAAAATACGTCTTCCTTGTCGCGAAAATTTGCGTAGAAGGCACCACGCGTCTTGCCGGCGGCTTTGGCAATGTCTTCCAGACGCGCCATTTCGAATCCGTCCCGCGCAAAAATGCGTCGCGCTGCTTCCATCAGATCGCGGCGTGTGGAAATCGCCCTGTCTTGCTGCCTGCTTTTGTTCACCTTAGCAGGGATGCGCCGGCTTGCTCTGGGCTTCGTAATCATTTCCTGCGCGGACTTCCATCACATTTTGCATCGGCCGGAGGGCGGCCCGAATCTGAAGCCAATATACATGCGTGTATGTTTTGCGCAACAACTCTTTCATCGAGGATTGACCAATGACGGCGCAACCGACCTTACGATCCAGCCGGCCTGAGACCCGCGGCCTACGCATCATGGGGGCGTTCTTCTTCCTCGCTCTGTCCGCTGCCGCTCTCACCGGCTGTCAGACGGGCCGCGCAGCCACGCCGACAGCGATGGGCCCAATGCCGGTTTCCGTGGTCAGTGTCAGGCAGGCGGATGTGCCGCTGACCGGCTCCTGGGTCGGAACCCTCGATGGCTACGTCAACGCTCAGATTCAGCCCCAGGTCAGCGGCTACCTCGTGAAGCAGGAATACCGGGAGGGCGCACCTGTCTCCAAAGGTGAAGTGCTTTTCCAGATCGATCCGCGGCCCTTCCAGGCAGCGGTCGATCAGGCGCAGGCGCAGGTCGGCCAGGCGAAGGGCCAGCTCGCCCAGGCTCGCGCCGCGCTGGCGCTGGCTCAAATCAACGTGAAGCGCGATACGCCGCTCGCTCAGGCCCGGGCTATTGCCCAAAGTCAGCTCGACACCGAAACCCAGCAGGAGGCTCAGGCTGAAGCCACGGTCGCGGCCGGCGAAGCCGCAGTCGCCGCTGCGCAGGCAGCGCTCCAGACCGCGCAGCTTAACCTCGGATTCACCCAGGTTCGCTCGCTCATTGGCGGCGTCGCCGGACAGGCAACGACACAGGTCGGCAACCTCGTTAGCTCGCAGTCCGTCCTTACAGCGGTCTCTCAGCTCGATCCCATCAAGGTCTATTTTTCCATCAGCGACAGCGAATACCTGAGCCTGATCGACCGAGCCAGGCAGGCAGGAGGCGATCTGCTGCAAGGCGGATCGGACCTTCCCCTCACCCTGACACTCTCGAACGGACAGCCCTATCCGCATAAAGGCCACATCGCCTTCGTCGATCGCCAGATGAATCAGCAGACCGGCGCGATCCGGATTGCCGCTGCCTTCCCCAATCCTGGTAACCTACTGCGCCCCGGCCAGTTCGGTCGCGTGACGGCGGCAACGGAAATGCGCCACGACGCGCTCCTCGTTCCCCAGGCCGCCGTGCAGGAGCTGCAGGGCATCGAGCAGGTCTATACCGTCGCACCCGGCAATCACGTCCACGTCGTGAACGTGAAGCTTGGCCCGCAATATGGCAGCGACTGGATCATCGACAGCGGTCTCACGCCCGGCACGCAAATCATCACCGACAACCTGCAAAAGCTGAAGGAAGGCGCTCCCGTCGCCCCGCATGCGGTCCAGGTTCCCTCAGCCAATAGCTCCGAGGCAGGGAGCTGACCCATGTCGAAGTTCTTCATCAGACGCCCCATCGTCGCGATCGTCATTGCCATCCTCACCGTCATCGTCGGCACGGTGTCGATGCTCATGCTGCCCACGTCGCAGTATCCCAACATCGTTCCGCCTGAAATTCAGGTCCAGGCTACCTACCCAGGAGCCGACGCGAAGACGCTCACCGAATCCGTCGCCACGCCCATCGAGCAACAGATGAACGGCGTCGACAACATGCTCTACATGTATTCGGTCAACGCCAACAACGGCCAGTCAACCGTTTACGTGGATTTCGATGTCAAGACCAACGCCGATACCGATCAGGTGCTCTCGCAGCTGCGCGTGTCGCAGGCGCAGTCACAGCTCCCGCCGGAGGTGAATACTTCCGGTGTTACGGTGCTGAAGTCGCTCACCTCGCCGCTCATGCTCATCGGCCTCTCGTCGCCCGATAACCGTTACGGCCAGGAGTTTCTCACCAACTACGCCATCATCAATCTCCAGGATGAGCTCACCCGCGTTCCCGGCGTCAGCCGCATCCAGGTCTTCGGCGGCCAGTATGCGCTGCGCGTGTGGGTCGATCCCAACCTGATGGCGAAGCTCGGCGTTACCGCGACCGACGTCATCAATGCCATCCAGACGCAAAACAACGTCAACCCGGCCGGGAAAATCGGCGGCGAGCCCATCCGTGCAGGCCAGCAGTTCACTTACACGGTTCGCACCCAGGGACGCCTCGTTACGCCCGAGGAATTTGGCGACATTGTGATTCGCGCCAATCCTGACGGCTCCGTTCTCCACCTCCACGATGTGGCCCGCGTGGAGCTCGGCGAGCAGGATTACAGTCTCTCGGCACGTTACAACAACGCCCCGGCCGGCATCATGGCCGTCTATCAGCTCCCCGGTTCCAACGCTGTCGAGACGGCGCGTCTGGTCACCAAGCGCATTCACGAGCTTTCAGCGAATTTCCCCGCCGGCATGCGTTACGACATTCCTCTCGACACCACGAAGGCGGTTACGGCGGGCATTCACGAGATTGTTGTTACGCTCGGCATCGCGCTGTTGTTCGTAGTGCTCGTCGTCTATCTGTTCCTGCAAAGCTGGCGCGCGACACTGATCCCGCTCGCGGCAGTGCCGGTTTCGCTCATCGGCACGTTCATTATCTTTCCGCTGCTCGGCTTCTCCATCAACACGCTCTCCCTCTTCGGTCTGGTTCTGGCTATCGGCCTCGTCGTCGATGACGCCATCGTCGTTGTCGAAGCGGTTGAGCACCACATTGAAGAGGGTATGCCGCCCCGCGAGGCAACCGTACGCGCCATGGAGGAAGTGGGTTCGCCGGTAGTCGCGATCGCGCTCATCCTGGCCGCGGTCTTCATCCCCACCGCTTTTATTCCCGGCATTACCGGCCGTCTTTATCAGCAGTTCGCTGTCACCATCGCAATCTCGGTTTTGATTTCGGCATTCAACGCTCTTACGCTCAGCCCTGCCCTGTCGGCGCTGCTCCTCAAGCCGCGCGTGCACAAGATTCGCCGCAGTCCTCTGCAACTCTTCTTCGATCGCTTTAACTTCCTGTTCAGTCGCACCACCGATAAGTACGTCAGCACCTCTGGGCGGCTGATCCACAAGTCGCTGTTCACCATGCTGGCTCTGGCCGCGATTGCGATCGTAGCCGTCTTCATGGGCGGACGCCTGCCCTCAGGCTTCCTTCCCCAGGAGGATCAGGGTTATCTCTTCGCCGCCCTCGTACTGCCCGATGCCTCTTCCATGCAGCGCACCGATGTCGCCGTCCAGAAGGTGACCAAAGCCCTGCTCAACACACCCGGAGTCGGCGGCGTCGTGGGCGTCGATGGCTTCAACCTGCTCACGCTCACGGAGAGCACCAATACCGGATTCTTCTTCGTTTCGCTCAAACCATGGGAGCAGCGCAAGTCGAAGGCGGAACAGATCGAAGCGATTCAGGCCAGCGTGCAGCATCAGCTCATGGGTCTCGGTGACGGCCTGGCGTTTTCCTTCCCGCCGCCGCAGATTCCTGGCGTCGGCACCTCCGGCGGCGTCACCATGATCCTTCAGGATCGCACCGGCAACGACGATCCGTCCTTTCTTACGAAGAACCTCTTCGGATTTCTCGGCGCCCTCTCGAGGCGTCCTGAAATCGCCGCAGCGATACCTTCATACATGCCTGCAGTGCCGCAACTCTATGCCGACGTGGACCGCGAAAAGGCTCTCCAGCAGCAGGTGAATCTCAACGACGTTTACACCACCATGCAGACCTTCATGGGCGGCTATCTGGTGAATTACTTCAATCGCTTCGGCCGTCAGTGGCAGACTTTCGTCGAAGCCGAAGGCGACACGCGCAGCAACATTCAGAACATCGGCCAGTTTTACGTGCGCAGCGCCAACGGCAGCCAGGTGCCGCTCAGTTCGCTCGTTCATGTGAAGCAAATCACCGGCCCGGAGTTCATCATGCGTTTCAACGAGTACAACGCCGCTCAGCTCAACATCACCGGCGCTCCCGGCTACAGCTCCGGACAGGTGCGCGCCGCGCTCGAAGAAGTTTTCCGCCAGACCATGCCCGCCGGCATGGGCTATTCCTACTCCGGCATGAGCTTCCAGGAAGCACGTGCCGCCGAAGGAACGCCCGCCTGGGTGGTCTTCGCGCTCTCGCTCCTGTTCGTCTTTCTCATCCTCGCTGCTCTCTATGAGAGCTGGACACTTCCCTTCAGCGTCCTGCTCAGCACGCCGGTCGCAATCCTCGGCGCGTATCTCGCTCTCAGCGCGCGCTCGCTCGAGAATGACATCTTCGCCACCGTCGGCCTCATCATGCTCATCGGCCTCTCCGCGAAGAACGCCATCCTCATCGTCGAGTTCGCCGTGCAGAACTATCGCTCCGGCAAGAGCATCGCCGATTCCGCCCTGCAGGCTGCTCGCGTTCGGTTCCGCCCGATCATCATGACCGCTCTTGCGTTCATCGTCGGCTGCATTCCGCTCTGGACCGCCAGCGGCGCCGGAGCAGCATCTCGTCGCATCCTCGGCACCGTCGTCATCGGCGGCATGACCCTCGCCACCGTCATCGGCGTTCTCATGGTCCCCACCACGTTCTCGGTCGTCGAGTACCTCTCCCACCGCTTCGCTCGTGGCGGCAAAGGCACCACGATGGATTCAACCCATGGCCCCCAGAGCGTCGAGGCCGAACCCGGCATCGCCGAACCAGAGGGAGACGCAGCATGAGCCCCATTTCCATCGCACGATTTCGTCAGCTCGTTCCGGGCGTTTTCCTGCTGCTCCTCCTCACCGGTTGCACCGTCGGCCCCAACTACAAGCGGCCCCAGGTCCCGGCCGCGCCTGCGTTCCGCGGTGCCGACGACGCCCAGGTGGCCACCACCGACAAGACTTCACTCGGCGACGAAAACTGGGCGCAGGTCTTTCAGGAGCCCGAGCTGCAGAGTCTGATCCGCACCGCGCTCGAGAATAACTTCGATGTCCGCATCGCCGCGCAGCGCGTCCTCGAGCAGCAGGCGCAGGTCAAGATCACCCGCTCGCAGGAGTCTCCGACGCTCGCCGTGGGCGGTAGCGGCATTGGCGCAGAACTGCCGGATTCGCTCAGCAAAACCTTCGGCGGCACCTCAATTTACGCCGGCAGTTTCAATCTTTCTTCAGCATGGACGCCGGACTTCTGGGGCCTCTATCGCCGCCAGACTGAGGCCGCTCGCGCCCAGTTGCTCGCTCAGGTTTGGGCGCAGCGTACGGTCCGCATGACCCTCGTCGAGCAGGTCGCCTCGGCGTACATTCAGCTGCGCGCCCTCGATCGCCAGCTCGCCATCGCAAAACAGACTCTCGAGATCCGTCAGCAGTCCGTCGATCTCACCCGCCGCCTCGCTGACGGCGGATCGGCGCCGCTCTCCGACCTCCGCCAGGCCGAAGAATTGCAGTACGCCGCCTCCTCGCAGATCCCCCAGATCGAGCAGCAGATTCAGCAGCAGGAAAACGCGCTGCGCCTCCTCCTCGGAGAGAACCCTGGCTCCATCGCTCGCAGCGACGACAACGCTCTGGCTCCGCCCCCGCAGAATCTCCCCGCAGGCCTGCCCTCGCATCTGCTCGAGCGCCGCCCCGATATCCTTCAAGCTGAGCAGCAGCTCGTGGCCGCCAACGCCCAGATCGGCGTGGCTCGCGCGCAATTCTTCCCGCAGCTCTCCATCAGTGCATCGGGCGGAGTTGGCGGCAACGACTGGTCAAATCTTTTTGACCCCGCCAGCCACACGGTCTACGGAATTGCTTCTCTTGCTCAGCCCATCTTCGAAGGCGGCAAACTGCGTGGCCAGTTGCAGCTATCCGAACATGAGAAGGAAGAGCTGGTTCTCAATTACCAGAAGACGATTTCCGGCGCCTTCCGCGACGTTTCCAATGCCCTCATCGCCCTCGATAAAACCCGAGCCACTCGCGAACAAGAGACTTCGCTCGTCGCCGCAGCCCAGGATGCAACCCGCCTGGCCCGGATGCGCTACCAGGGCGGCGCAACCAGCTATCTCGAAGTCCTCACCACCGATTCCGACCTCTTCTCCGCACAGTTAGATCTCGTCAACGCGCAGGAGGGAGAAGCCCTCTCGCTGGTGCAGCTCTACGGCGCTCTCGGCGGCGGCTGGGACTAGAGCAATTCCAGCATAGCTGTATACGGGCGCCATGAAGGTAAATGCCGCTTTCCGCCAACGAAAGCGGCACCTGACGGCGCCTAACGGTGCATAGTAATGCTGGAATTGCTCCGCCGCGGCCTCCCGGCCCTTGCGACAAAGCTCGCGCCGGTCCTTCCGTCTCACCCGCAAACGCCGCATCCCCACTACAATGGTCGCGTGCCGCTGAGCCGCCCCATTCCTGCGCGCTGCTGTTACATCCTCACCCAACCCCGCAGCGCCGCTTTCTCCGCGCACGCGTCTTGCATTCCCATCGCTGCCGGCGATAGCGCCGGCGCTGCGTGTTTCTCTGTCTCCATCCCCCATCTCTCCCAAAGGACTTCCTATGCCCAGGTTGACCCGTCGTGATGTTCTTCGCTCCGGAATCGGTGTTTCCGGCGCCGCGATGCTGTCGCGCAGCGCCTTCGCGCGCATCCACGCGCTCCTCCAGGCGGCCGAAAACGATGCTGCTCTCCCGGCGATCGCGCCGCGCGAAAAACTCCTCGCCGATTTTGGATGGAAGTTCAAGCTGGGCAACGCCGACGATTTTGCGAAGGACCTGGACTTCGGGAAAGATCAGGGCGACTTCGCCAAGACCGGCGATTTCAAATTCGCCAAGGCCGGCTTCGACGATTCCTCCTGGCGCTCCCTCAACCTTCCCCACGACTGGGCCGTCGAGCTGCCCTTCGTCTGGGACGAGGACCTCAAATCCCACGGCTACAAGCCGCTCGGCCGCAAATATCCGGCCACCAGTGTCGGCTGGTATCGCCGCAGCTTCGACATTCCCGCCAGCGACACAGGCCGCCGCATCACCCTCCAGTTCGACGGCGCCTTCCGCAGCGCGTTGGTCTTCCTCAATGGCTGTTTTATCGGCCGAAATGATAACGGTTACGCGCCCTTCACCTTCGACCTCACTGACTTCCTCCACTACGGCGGCAAGAATTATCTCGTCGTCCGCATGGACGCCAGTTTCGGCGATGGATGGTTCTACGAGGGCGCCGGCCTCTACCGCCACGTCTGGCTCGTCAAGCAGGATTCCCTGCACCTCGGCCAATGGGAGAGCTACGTCCGCCCGAAGCTCGAAAACGGAACCGCGACTCTCGAGCTGGGCGCCGTCGTCGAGAATCACGGCAAGTCCGGCGAGAGCGGCCGCGTCCGCTGGCAGATCCTCGATGCCGATGGCAAGGCCGTAGCCTCCGCTGACACGCCCGCGCAAACCGTCGCCGTCGACGGCAAAGCCGCCTTCACCGCGACCGCGCGCCTTCCGCATCCCGCGCTCTGGTCGCCGGATACTCCGCATCTCTATTCCGCCGTCGTCACGCTCGAAACCGACGGCAAACCGCGCGATGCCGAGCGCGTCGCCTTTGGCGTGCGCACCGCCCGCTTCGACGCCGACCGCGGATTCCTCCTCAACGACAAGCCCCTCAAGATTCAGGGCACCTGCAACCACCAGGATCACGCTGGCGTGGGCGCCGCCCTGCCTGACCGCCTCCAGTATTTCCGCATCGGCGTTTTGCAGGAAATGGGCTGCAACGGCGTCCGCACCTCGCACAATATGCCCACGCCCGAATGGGTCGAGGCCTGCGACCGCATGGGCATGCTCATGATGTGCGAAACCCGCCAGATGAGTTCCAACCCCGAAGGCATGGCCCAGCTTGAAGCCATGGTGAAGCGCTACCGCAACTCGCCGTCCGTCATCATCTGGTCCATCGGCAACGAAGAGTGGGAGCTCCAGGGCCCCATGGCCGAGCAGGGCGCGCGCATCGGCGCCGAGATGGTCGAGCGCTGCCACGAGCTCGATCCCACCCGCGTCGTTTCCGCCGCCGTCAACGGCGACAATCTTCAGGGCGTGAGCAACGCTCTGGACATCATCGGCTTCAACTACCGCCTCGACGGTCCCGACAAATACCACGCCAAATTTCCGAAGCGCCCTCTCTACGGATCGGAAACCTCGAGCGCCATCAGTACCCGCGGCATCTACTCCACGGACAAGCTTCGCAACTGGGTCAACTCCTACGACGGCGTCGTTCCCTGGGGTGAAACCCCCGAAGCCTGGTGGACCTTCTACGGCACGCGCGAGTGGGAAGCCGGTGGCTTTGCGTGGACCGGCTTCGACTATCGCGGCGAGCCCACCCCCTACGGCTGGCCCTCGATCAATTCGCAGTTCGGCATCGTCGACATGTGCGGATTCCCCAAAGACTACTTCTTCTACTACAAAGCCTGGTGGGGCAAGGAGCCGTCTCTCCACGTCTTCCCGCACTGGAACTGGGAAGGCCGCGAAGGCGAAGAGATTGCCGTCTGGGTCTACTCCAACCTCGACGAGGTCGAACTCTTCGTGAACGGATCCAGCGCCGGCTCGAAAAAAGTTCCGCATCTCGGTCACGTTGAGTGGAAAGTGAAATACGCGCCCGGCGCGATTGAAGCGCGCGGCATCAAAGACGGCAAAGTTGTCCTCACCGAAAAGCGTGAGACCACGGGCCCTGCCGCAGCTCTCCGCCTCACCGCGGATCGTTCCACCATCCAGGCCGACGGCGAAGACATCGCCATGATCCGCGTCGAAGCCCTCGATTCCGCCGGGCGTCTCGTTCCCCTGGCCGATCAGTTGCTCGAGTTCAAACTCACAGGCCCCGGCGCGATCATCGGCGTCGGCAACGGCGATCCCAACTGCCAGGAATCGGACAAGGAGCCGCAGCGCAGCCTCTTCAACGGCCTCGCCCAGGTCATCGTGCAGGGCAGCAAAACCGCCGGCGATCTGACTTTGGAAGCGTGGCCGAAAGACGATGACCATCTCCAGTCGGCGAAGATCACGGTGACGTCGCAGGCGGCGCAGCCAAGGCCGGCGCTGATATAGGAAGTCGAATGAGGGCCCGGCTCCGGGAGATGGAAAGTATGAAGGCGCTGGTTCTTGAGGAATATAAACGCCTCGAATTACGCGACACTCCGCAGCCCGCGCCGGGCGCAGGCGAAGTCCTCATCCGTGTCGCTGCCTGCGGCATCTGCGGCAGCGACGTTCACGGATACGACGGCTCCTCCGGCCGCCGCATTCCGCCCATCGTCATGGGGCACGAAGCTGCTGGAACCATCGCCGCCGTCGGCGACGGCGTCACCGCGCTCCATGCAGGCGACCGCGTCACCTTCGACTCCACCATCTTCTGCGGATCCTGCCCCTGCTGCCTTCGCGGCGAAGTCAATCTCTGCGATCGCCGCGAAGTCCTCGGCGTCTCCTGCGGCGAGTACCGCCGCGCCGGAGCCTTCGCCGAATTTGTAACCGTCCCTGAGCGTATTATCCATCGCCTGCCGCCCTCCATGTCCTTTGCCGAAGCGGCCATGCTGGAACCAACTGCCGTCGCGCTCCACGCCGTGCACGTCAGCCAGATTCGCGGAGGCGAAACCGCCCTCGTCATCGGCGCAGGCATGATCGGCCTGCTCACCCTCCAGGCCGCTCGCACCCTCGGCTGCGCGCGCGTCCTCATCGCCGACGTCGACGAAACCCGCCTCAACCTCGCAAAATCTCTCGGCGCAACCGAGACCCTCCATCTTTCCGGCGCAGATCTCGCCCGCGAAGTCATCGCCCGCACCGGAGGCGTCGATCTCGCGCTCGAAGCCGTCGGCCGCCAGGAGACTCTCGACGCGGCCATCGCTTCGGTGCGCAAGGGTGGCGCCGTTACCCTCATCGGC
>Ga0335075_10012946_pt1 | contig 12577 bp, 11 predicted proteins | sample Lox_Sample_24_FD_206723 | JGI IMG/M metagenome (GOLD analysis project Ga0335075, IMG submission 206723) | Soil microbial communities from Loxahatchee National Wildlife Refuge, Florida, United States - Lox_Sample_2.4 | ecosystem: Environmental > Terrestrial > Soil > Wetlands | place: USA... | reverse complement strand
TCCGGGCACTCGTAGTTGATCACGTGGGTGACGCCGTCGACATCGATGCCGCGGGCGGCAACGTCGGTCGCCACCAGCACGTCGACCTTGCCGGTGCGGAAGGCGCGCAGCGCCCGCTCGCGCTGGGCCTGGCCGAGATCGCCGTGCACGGTCGCGGCGGCGAAGCCGCGCTCGGTCAGGGCGGTCGAGACCTGGTCGCACGCGCGCTTGGTCTGGCAGAAGACCATTGCCAGGCCGCGGTCCTTGGCCTGCAGCACCCGCGCGAGCACCTCGATCTTGTCCAGGTGGTGCGTCCGGTACACGAACTGCGTGGTCAGCGGCGGAGGCGCGGAGTCGCCGGGGTCCTCGGCGCGGATGTTCATCGGCTGCCGCAGGTGCCTGCGGGCGAGCGTCACGACCTCGCCCGGCATCGTCGCGGAGAACAGCATCGTCTGCCGGTCGGCCGGGGTCAGCCGCAGCAGTCGCTCGACGTCGGGCAGGAAGCCGAGGTCGAGCATCTTGTCCGCCTCGTCGAGCACCAGCGCGCGGATCCGGCTGAGGTCGAGGTTCTTGCGGTTGGCCAGGTCGAGCAGCCGCCCGGGGGTGCCGACGACGACGTCGACGCCGGCCGCGAGGGCTTCAAGCTGCGGTTCGTAGGCCCGCCCGCCGTAGACGGTGAGCACCCGCGCGTCGAGCTGCGCGCCGGCCTGCCTGATGTCGTCGGTGACCTGGATCGCGAGTTCGCGCGTGGGCACGACGACCAGGGCCGAGGGCTGCTTGGCAGCCCGGTCGGCGGCGAAGATGGTCGTCAGCCGGTGCAGGATCGGTATGCCGAAGGCCAGCGTCTTGCCGGTGCCGGTGCGCGCCTGGCCGATGATGTCCTGGCCGTTCATGGCCAGCGGCAGCGTGAGCGCCTGGATCGGGAACGTAGTGCGTATGCCAGCGGCTTCGAGCGCGCTGCAGATGACCTCGTCGACACCGAGGTCGCGGAACGGCACCGCATGCTTAAGTTGAGTTGTCAGGGGTTCCTCCGTGCGCTGGATGCCTGGCGCCCGCGTCACTTTAGTCGCGGCGGCGCTAAGACAATCAGCGTCAATGTCAACGCGAACTGGGATGATGGCATTCCAGACGCCCGATTGTTACCCACGGTACCAGACGAACTCCGCCCCGCCCTTTAAACGAAGCCGCCTAAACGATGTTGCCGAATCCGACCCGGCGGGCCTGGTCGGTGCTGAACTCGACGTAGGCGATCTTCTCGGCCGGGATCAGAACCCGGCCGCCCTTCTGCGTGTTGACCGCGAAGACGCCCTTGCCGTCCTTGTCCGCGAGGGCCGCGCTGAGCTCGCGCTCGAGCTCCTCTGGGGTCGACTCGGTCTCGTGCACCAGCTCGCGCGGCACCGACTGAATTCCGATCTTGACTTCCATATCTCTCCCTAGGCTTGGTCGGCCGTTCGCGGCCAGCCGCTGATCCCGCGCCACGCCAGCCGCGCGACGAGCTGCTCGGCCGCCTCCCGGGGGATGGTGCCGACCGTGTTGAGCCAGTATCTGGCGCTTACCTGGGCCATCCCGAGCAGCCCGATCGAGAGCAGGTGGGCCTCGTCGTCGGCCAGGCCGGCGTCCTCCTTGATCACCTCGCTGATCATGTCGGCGCAGCGCTGCTCCACCGCTTCCAGCCGCTCACGGACGGCCGGCTCGCTGATCAAGTCGGACTCGAACACGAGCCGGAACGTCCCGGTGTGCTCGGCGATGTACTCGTAGTAGGCCGCAAACGTGGCGTTGACCCGCTGCCGGTTGTCGGCGGTGGAGCGCAGGGCGGCCGCGACCGCCTCGACCAGCCGCTCGACGCTCTCGTCGAGCAGCGCCAGGTACAGCTCCTGCTTGCCCGGGAAGTGCTGGTAGAGCACGGGCTTGCTGACCCCGGCGCGGTCGGCGATCTCGTCCATCGCGGCCGCGTGATAGCCGCGCGCGACGAAGACCTCCAGGGCCGCGTCGAGCAACTGGCGGCGGCGGGCCAGCCGTGGCAGGCGGGTCCCCCGTGGGCGGGCGGTTGAAGCGGCGGTCACCATGTTCTCCGGGTGCAGGCGATGGTTATTAACGATAATCCTCGTCGTCGTATCCCGCGTCCCTTGTTTGCTCGGCCGCGTCCGCCTCGTCGACCTCGAGCGGGACCTCGTCGAGCTCCTCGTCGTCGGGCTGGACGTCCTCAGCCGTGGCGGGGCGGGCCTGCTCGGCCGCGTCTTCGCCCGGCGTTTCCATGTTGAGCTCACTCACCGCGAGACCTCCGTTCGACCGTAGAGCCGCTGCCCAGTTCCCATCATCGCAGTCCGGCGCGACCGCGGCCGAGCCACCGGGGCAGGGAATCGGTCTTCGAAAGCGTTGCCGAACCAGGAAAACCGGACAACACTGCATGTATCAGCGAGGGCATGTTGGGGGTAGAGACTAAGGCATGCGGAGCATCTGGGCTGGGGCGATCTCATTTGGCTTGGTCGTGATCCCGGTCAAGCTCTACGCTGCCACCGAGCAGCGAGACGTGGCGTTCAGGCAAGTGCATCGCGAGGACGGCGGCCGAGTCCAGTTCCGCCGGTTCTGCTCGCTCGACGGCCAGGAGGTCGCGTACGCCGACGTGGCCAAGGGCTATGAGCTCGCGACCGGGGACGTCGTCGTGCTGACCGACGACGACCTGAAGGACCTGCCGCTCGCGACCGCCAAGCGGATCGACGTGCTGCACTTCAGCCCGGCCGGGCAGCTCGACCCGATCCTGGCCAACAAGGCCTACTACCTGGAGCCCGAGCCCGCCGGGGTCCGCGCCTACGCGCTGTTCCGCGACGCGCTCGAGCGGTCCGGGCGGGTGGCGGTGGCCAAGGTGGCGATCAGGCAGCGGGAGGCGCTGGCGGCGCTGCGGGTACGGGACGGCGTGCTCGTGCTCGAGACCCTGCTGTGGCCGGACGAGGTGCGCACGCCGGACTTCAAGTTCCTTGACGAGGACGTCGACGTCCGCTCGCAGGAGCTGAAGATGGCGGCCTCGCTGATCGACTCGATGACCGAGGACTTCGACCCCTCGCTGTACAAGGACAGCTACCGGGAGGCGCTCGAGGCGCTGGTGCAGGCCAAGATCGAGGGCAACGAGGTGGTTCGGCCGGGTCCGGCCGCCACCGCGGACAAGTCGGGCGGGCCGGCCGACCTGGCCGAGACGCTCCGCGCCAGCGTCGAGGCGGCCAAGGCGAGCCGGGCCAAGGCATCGGGGAAGGACGCCGACGAGCCCGAGGAGCCGGCCAAGGCGCCCAAGCCGCGCAGACCGGCCGCCTCGCGCAGGAAGGCGTCCGCGTGACCAACACCCGGCCGGTGCGGCACTGGCCGGGGCGGATGGTCGATCTCGGCGAAGGCGAGCAGGTGCACGTGGCCGAGCCGCCCTGGGCCGCGGCCGGCGATCGGGACCTGGTGCTGTGCGTGCACGGGATGTCCGGCGCGGCCACGAACTGGACCGACCTGATGGCCGAGCTCGCCCCCGACTTCGACTGCACGGCGGTTGACCTGCCCGGGTCCGGGTCATCGCCGCCCCCGGCCAAGCGGTCCGGCTACTCGATCAGATCCCTGGCCCGCACCGTGATCAAGCTCATCGAGACCCTCGGTCGCGGTCCCGTGCACCTGGTCGGGAACTCGATGGGCGGCGCGGTCTCGATCCGCGTCGCCGCCGCCCGCCCGGACCTGGTGAAGACGCTCACGCTGATCTCGCCGATGCTGCCCGACCGGCGGCCGCACCTGGCCACCATCCACTTCCCGATCCTCACGCTCCCGTTCGTCGGCCCGTGGCTGGTGCGCCGCTGGGCCCAGGCGCCGGCCGAGAACCGGGTGGCGGGCGTGTACCGCGCCTGCTGCTACGACCCGGCCGCCCTGCACCCCGACCGGTACGCGCAGGAGGTGGCGGCGCTGCGGCGGCGCGACCAGCTCGGCTACGGCGACGCGACGCTCGTCGCGGCGGCGCGAACGCTGGTCGGGGAGACGTTCACGCCGCGGCCGCTGTCGCTGTGGCGGGCAGCCGAGCGGATCGAGGCGCCGACGCTGGTGCTGTTCGGCAGCCACGACCGGCTGATGAGCCCGACGCTCGCGGGTCCGGCCGCGCGGGTGTTCAAGCACGCGCACATCGAGGTGCTTGCGCATATCGGTCACATCGGGCAGATCGAGCAGCCGGATCTGGTGGCCGCCCGGTTCCGTGAGATGGTGGCCAAGACGGGAATGCCGGGCGGCGGAACCCGGTTGTCGCCAGACGAACTGACTTCAACCTGACTGGAGTTTGCAGTGTCGCTGCCACCCCTGGTCGAACCGGCCGCGGACCTGTCGGTCGACGAGGTGAAGCGCTATTCGCGCCACCTGATCATCCCCGACGTCGGCATGGCCGGCCAGAAGCGCCTCAAGAACGCGAAGGTGCTCGTCGTCGGCGCGGGCGGCCTCGGCTCGCCGGCCCTGCTCTATCTGGCCGCCGCCGGCGTCGGCACGCTCGGCATCGTCGACTTCGACACCGTCGACGAGTCGAACCTGCAGCGCCAGATCATCCACGGCGTCTCCGACGTGGGCAAGTCCAAGGCCGAGTCGGCCAAGGAGTCCATCGAAGAGGTCAACCCGTACGTCAAGGTGATCCTGCACAAGGAGCGCCTCGACTCGGACAACGTGATGGAGATCTTCGAGCCGTACGACCTCATCGTCGACGGCACCGACAACTTCGCCACCCGCTACCTGGTCAACGACGCCGCCGTGCTGCTGCACAAGCCGTACGTGTGGGGCTCGATCTACCGGTTCGACGGCCAGGCGTCGGTCTTCTGGGCCGACTACGGCCCCTGCTACCGCTGCCTCTACCCGGAGCCCCCGCCCCCCGGCATGGTCCCGTCCTGCGCCGAGGGCGGCGTCCTCGGCGTGCTCTGCGCCTCGATCGGCTCGATCCAGGTCAACGAGGCGATCAAGCTGATCACCGGCATCGGCGAGCCGCTGTCGGGCCGGCTGATGATCTACGACGCGCTGGAGATGTCGTACAAGACCGTCAAGGTCAACAAGGACCCCGAGTGCGCGGTCTGCGGCAAGAACCCGACGGTCACCGAGCTGATCGACTACGAGGCGTTCTGCGGCGCGGTCTCCGAGGAGGCCGAGGCGGCGGTGGTCGGCTCGACGATCAGCGCCAAGGACCTGAAGGGGATGCTCGACCGGGGCGAGGACGTCTTCGTGGTCGACGTCCGGGAGCCGAACGAGTACGAGATCGTCTCGATCCCCGGCGCCACGCTGATCCCGAAGGGCGAGTTCCTCAACGGCTCCGCGCTCGAGCGGATGCCGCAGGACAAGCAGATCGTGCTGCACTGCAAGAGCGGCGCCCGCAGCGCCGAGGTGCTCGCGGTGCTCAAGGCGGCCGGCTTCTCCGACGCCGTCCACGTCGGCGGCGGCGTCCTCGCCTGGGTCAGCCAGGTCGACCCCTCCCTGCCCACCTACTAGCAGACAACCGACGCACGGTGGCCGGCCCCGCGGCAGTCCCGCGAGTGCCGGCCACCGTCGGTTAAGCCCCCAACGAAGCAAATTCCAAGGCTCATATCGAACGGTCCGGTGGTGACCCTGCCAGCCCGGGGGGCGCCCCCCCAAACCCCTCCGGAGGACACACTGTGAAAGGCGACCGCGTCGAGATCGTGGTCGACGCCGGCGAGGGGACCAGGACCTACGAGGTCTCGGCGACCCGGGCCGGGCGCCGGGTCGACGTCAGCACCGGCCGCGGCATCGTCGAGGTGACCGAGGTCACCAGGACCGGCACGGTCGTCAGAACCGCCCGTTTCATGGCCAGCCGCGTCATCGCGCTAGTAGAGCACCCCGTGGACGATCAGTTGGCCCGCCCGGGGGAACCCGCGGCCGATTAGCGGGGGTCCCCGGCAGCCAATAGCATGCGCGGATGGAGCTTCTAGAGCCGGTAACGCAGCCGTACGCGTGGGGATCCCACACGGCTATCGCCGAACTTCAGGGCCGCCCGGCCCCGACCGCCGAGCCCGAGGCGGAGCTGTGGATGGGCGCGCACCCGTCCGCGCCCTCCGGGGTGACGCGGCCCGACGGCGAGCGCACCACGCTGGACGCGGTGATCGCGGCCGACCCGGTCGGGGAGCTCGGCCAGGACACGGCGGCGCGCTTCGGCGGGCGGCTGCCGTTCCTGCTCAAGGTGCTCGCGGCCGGGCAGGCGCTATCGATCCAGGTGCACCCGTCGCGACAGCAGGCCGAGGCCGGGTTCAAGGCCGACAACGCGCGCGGCCTCGCCCGCGGCGACAAGTCCCGCAACTACGTCGACGACTGGCCCAAGCCCGAGATCCTGTGCGCGCTCACGCCGTTCGAGGCGCTCGCCGGGATGCGCGCCCCGCAGGACGCGGCCGCGCTGGTGAAGGAGCTCGCGGTCGGCGAGCTCGACCCGATCAGCGCGATCCTGGCCGGCGGCGGCCCCGAGTCGCTGACCGAGGCGCTGGCGGCGATCCTCGCCTGGCCCGCCGAACGCCGTCCGGCGCTGGTGGCGGACGTGGTGGCCGGCTGCGCGGCCGTCGCCGCGGGCGACGGCCCCTACGCGGCCGCCTGCGCGGCGGCGGTCCGGCTCAACCGCGAGCACCCGGGCGATCTCGGGGTGGTCGCGTCGCTGCTGCTGAGGCACTCGGCGCTGCGGCCGGGAGAGGCGATCTTCCTGCCCGCGGGCGGGCTGCACGCCTACCTCCACGGCACCGGGGTCGAGCTGCTCGCCAACTCCGACAACGTAGTCAGGGCCGGGCTGACCCCCAAGCACATCGACGTGCCCGAGCTGCTCAAGCTGACCGATCCGGCCGTCCCGGTGCCGGTGCTCGAGCCCCGGCCGCTCGGCGACGGCCTGTCCGTCTACGACTCGCCCGCGCCCGAGTTCCGGCTCTACCGGGCCGAGCTCGGCGAGGCCGAGACCAGCCTGCCGGGAACCGGCGGTCCCAGGATCGTGCTCTGCGTCGACGGCACCGCCCTGCTGCGGGCGAGCGCGGGCGAGCCGTCCGGGCTCGCGGTCGGGCGGGGGCAGTCGTGCTTCGTCGCCGCCGGCGACGGCCCGGTCACCATCATGGGCCCGGCCACGGTGTTCATCGCCGCGAGCGGTCTCGACCCGGTGCCATCGGGCTGGTGAGCCGGCCTTCCAGCGTGCCGTCGGGCTCGCGGGTGAGAGCGACGGGCCCGGCCCGGCCTGGTGCGGAAGCTGGCGGGGGCGGCTGAAGCGGGGACCACGGGACCGTTCAGAATAGATGCCTGTGACTTTTGAAGACGAGAAGGCTACTTCGTTCGGAACCGTGGCGGAAAGCTACGATCGGTCGCGGCCTGGTCCTGTCCTCGCCGCGCTTGACTGGCTGGTGCCGGACAGGTGCCGGGTCGCGGTCGACCTGGCCGCCGGTACCGGCCTGTTCACCAGGGCACTGCTAGGCCGGGCGGACCGGGTGATCGCGGTCGAGCCCGACCCGCGGATGCGCGATGTGTGCGCCAGGGAACTGCCGGGGGTGGACGTCCTCGAGGGCCGGGGCGAGGCCATGCCGCTGCCCGACGCCAGCGCGGACGCGGTGTTCGTGTCGACCGCGTGGCACTGGCTCGACCCGTCCCGGGCGGTGCCGGAGATCGCGCGGGTGCTCCGCCCCGGCGGCCGGCTCGGCATCATCTGGACCAGCCGGGACCGCGACCAGGACTGGGTGGCCGAGCTCGACCTGCTCCGGCTGCCCGGCATCGACGACGACGATGACAAGCCGCGCACGATCGACGAGGCCAGAGCGGCGCTTGACCGGCACCACACGGTCGCGCTGCCCGCGGGCGCGCCGTTCGCCGACGCTGAGACCGCGTCGTTCGGGTCGAGCCGGACCGTCTCGGTCGACGACGCGCTCGACTGGCTGGCGTCCAACAGCGGCTTCATCACCGCCTCGGCCGCCGACCGCGCGGCCGGGCGCGCCGCCTGCCGGGCAGCGCTCGAGCGGCACGCCGACGACTCGTCGATGATCGAGATGCCGGTCCGGTCCTGGTGCTGGCGGGCGCGGCGGCTGTTATCGACGCGGGTCCGTTACCGTGAGGTCTCAGTAACAACAAAAACCGTTCGCCGGCGAGTTAGCGGTCGCGGCAAGCCCTACCATTTGCATGTGGCTACGGAGTACGGCGCATACGGTGATCCGCCGTGGCGCGATGCGGAGCCGCGGTACCCCGGCCAGCCCGCGCACGGCGGCGGTCCGGCCAGGTACCAGCCGTCGCCGGGCCGACGGCACCGCCGCCGTCCGCCGGCCGGCACCGCGATCGCCGTCGCGGCCCTCGTGATCGGCCTCGTCGGCCTGGTGATCTCGCTGATCGGGGTGGCCACCGAGCTGATGCCGCGGGACTTCTCGGCGGGGCAGCAGCGGCAGATCACCGACTGGGAGTACGGCCGGAGCTGGCGGACGCTGTCGGCCAGCCAGATCTTCCCGGCCTCGGTCAGCTACCAGGCGCCCGCCGTCCTCGACGACTCCTCGCTGCAGTTGACCGCGCGGCGGATCGGGATCGCCCGGCAGTCGGCCTGCCAGTCAGTCACCGACCCGGCCGCGGCGCAGGTTCTCGACGGCAACGGCTGCCTGGCCATCCTGCGGGCGACCTACGTCGACGGGACCAACAGCTACGTGGTCACGGTCGGGGTGGCGGTGCTGCCGTCCACGGCCCAGGCCGAGGCGGCCAACGCCGAGCTGTCCAGCGGCGCCCAGGTCGACGGGATCCAGCCGGGAGTAGACGCGCTGGCGTTCGCGCGCACCCCGGCCGCCTCGTTCGTCGATCAGCGGCGGCAGCTCACGGGATCGCTGCGGGCCGGGACGTACGTGGCGCTGTACACGGTCGGCTACGCCGACACCAGGGCGCGGGAACCGGTCGCGGGCGACAACTACACCGACCAGGAGATGACCAGCGTGGGCACCGGCGTCGCCCAGGCGGTGCTGGCGCGGGTCGGCGCGCCGGTGCGGGCCCCGCACTGCCCGGGAACGCCCGGATGCTGAGCCGGGTCCTCGCCGGGGTCGCGCTGGCCGGGCTGCTTGGCGTCGCGACCGCGATGCCTGCCGCCGCGGCCCCGGCCGACACGGTCAGGGACCAGCAGCAGTGGGTGCTCAACATGCTCGACGTGTCGTCCGCCTGGCAGCTCACCGAGGGCGCCAACGTCACCGTCGCGGTCATCGACAGCGGGGTCAACCCCGACGTCAGCGACCTGGAAGGCGCGGTGACGACCGGCAGCGACTTCACCGACCTGCACACTCCGAGCAGCGACCCGCACTGGGGGCAGCACGGAACCTGGATGGCGTCGATCATCGCCGGCCGGGGGAACGGCTTCGACGACGGCGTCATCGGCGTCGCCCCGGAAGCGAAGATCTTGTCCATCCGGGTGATACCGGACGGCAACGACCCCGGCTACAAGCAGTACGACAACGAGGCCGAGTCGCAGATCCAGAACGAGCTGGCCGAGGGGATCGACCAGGCGGTGCGCGATCACGTCCAGGTGATCAGCATGTCGATCGGCTACTCGGCGCCGAGCGGCCTGGTCCGGGCCGCCCTGCAGACCGCCTACGACCACGGCATCGTGCTGGTGGCCTCGGCTGGAAACTCAGGCGACAACGACGAGCAGCACACCAAGCCGGGCGCGCACGGCATGGCGCCGGTGTCGTTCCCGGCCGAGTACCCCGGCGTGATCAGCGTGGGCGCGGTCAACATGTCGGGCCAGGCCGCCGCGTTCTCGAGCGGCAACCTCTCGGTCAAGGTCGCGGCCCCGGGCGAGGGGGTGCCCGCCCAGGGCAGGAACGGCGAGTACTACACGGTCAACGGCACCAGCCCGGCCTGCGCGCTGGTGGCGGGCGTGGCCGCGCTGATCAAGTCGAAGTACCCGTCGATCACGCCCGCCGAGGTCACCGAGGCGCTGACGAGCACCGCCAGGCAGCCGATCTCGGGCGGCAGCTACAACGTGCTGACCGGCTTCGGGATCGTGAACGCGTACTCGGCGCTGACCGAGGCGGGCAAGCTGGCAGGCCAGCACCCGGCCGCCTCCAAGGTCTCGCTGTCGACGCACTTCGGCGGCGGTCCGGCGGCGGTGCCCGCCGCACCGGTCGCGCCCCGCGGCCCCGGCCCGCTGGTCATGTTCACCCTGCTCGCGATCGTCTCGCTGGCGGCCGCGGGCGGCGGCCTGGTGGTGCTGAGGCGGCGCCCCCGCCATGGATGACGAGCTCGACGACTACGCCTCGCGCGTGCTCGACGTGGTCGACGCGATCCCGCCCGGCCAGGTCATGTCCTACGGCGACGTCGCCGAGTACCTCGGGGCGGGCGGCCCCCGCCAGGTCGGCCGGGTGATGTCCAGCTACGGCGGCGCCGTCCCGTGGTGGCGGGTGATCCACTCGGACGGCACCCCGGCGCCCGGGCACGACCGCGCGGCGCTGGAGAACTACCTGGCCGAGGGAACGCCGCTGCGGGCGGGGCCGCACCTACCGCCGGGCCGGCCGGTCCGGGTCGACATGCGCCGCGCCCGCTGGTCCGGCCGCTCCTGAACGTTCCCCGCCGGCCCGCGCTGAACGCGCCTCAAATGTCGGTGGGGCGTGGTGGAATTTCGTTCTGATGAACGGTTACCGACTGGTCCGCGCGCCGTCTCCTGGTGCGGCCGCGCCGCCGGTCCTCGACGAGGCACAGCAGCGGGTGGTCGACCACAAGGGCGGCCCGCTGCTGGTGCTGGCCGGGCCGGGCACCGGCAAGACCACGACGATCGTGGCGGCGGTGGCCGACCGGATCGAGCGGCGCGGCGTCGACCCGAGCCGCATCCTGGTCCTGACGTTCAGCCGGAAGGCGGCGGGCGAGCTCCGCGACCGGATCACCGCCCGGCTCGGCCGCACCACCTCGGCCCCGCTCGCGCTCACCTTCCACAGCTACGCCTACGCGCTGGTGCGCCGGGAGTTCGTGCTCGCGGGCGACCAGCCGCCGCGGCTGCTGTCCGCGCCCGAGCAGCTGCTGGAGATCCGCCGGCTGCTCCGGGGCGAGGTCGCCGACGGCGGCCGGGAGTGGCCCGAGCGGCTCCAGCCAGCCCTCGGCACCCGCGGGTTCGCCGAGGAGCTGCGCGACGTGCTGATGCGGGCGGCCGAGCGCGGCCTCGACGGCAAGGCGCTGCGTCAGCTCGGCCGCCGGTGCCGCCGCGACGACTGGGCGGCGGCGGGCGCGTTCCTCGACCGCTACTCGGCTCGGTTCGACCTCGCCCCGGTGCCCGCCTACGACTACGCCGAGATCGTCAGGATCGCGGCCGGGCTGCTCGGCGCCTCGGCCACCAGGCAGCGCGAGCGGGACGCGTACGACGCGGTGTTCGTCGACGAGTACCAGGACTGCGACCCGGCCCAGGAGGCGCTGCTGCAGGCGCTGGCGGGCGACGGCCGGGACCTGGTGGCGGTGGGCGACCCGGACCAGTCGATCTACGCCTTCCGCGGTGCCGACGTGCGGGTGCTGACCAGCTTCCCCGACCGGTTCCGGGGCCCGGACGGCGCGGCCGCCCCGGTGGTCGCGCTGCGGACCTGCCGCCGCAGCGGCCCGGTGCTGCTCGCGGCCTCCCGGCGGATCGCCCGGCGGCTGCCGGCCGCACCCGCCCCCGGCGGCGACGTCGGCTCGCACCGGGCGCTGATCCCGGCCCGGGGAGGGCCGGCCGGGCAGGTGCGGATCTGCGTGGCCGAGACCCAGGCGCAGGAGGCGGCGGTGGTCGCCGACACGCTGCGCCGCGCGCATCTGGCCGACGGGGTCCCGTGGGGCCGGATGGCGGTTCTCGTCCGCTCGGCCACGCACCAGCTCCCGGCCCTGCGCCGGGCGCTGGCGGCGGCCGGGGTCCCGGTGACGGTGGCGGGCGACGAGCTGCCGCTGCCGGACGAGCCCGGCGTCCGTCCGCTGCTGACGCTGCTGCGCTGCGCGCTGCGCCCGGACCGGCTCGACGAGGAGACCGCGGTCGAGCTGCTGACCGGCCCGCTCGGCCAGAGCGACGCGCTCGGCCTGCGCAAGCTGCGGCGCGCGCTCGACGGCCCGTCGCTGCGCGAGGCGCTGGCCGACCCGGGCTCGCTGCACGCGGTCAGCGACCGGGTCGGGGCGCCCGCCCGCCGGATCGCCGGCCTGCTCGCGGTGGCGGCCGAGCGGCTGGCGGCCGGGGCCGGGGCGGAAGACGTGCTGTGGGCGATCTGGGACGCCTCGGGGCTGGCGGCCGTGTGGGAGCGGCAGGCCGAGCACGACCCGGCCGCCGACCGCGATCTCGACGCGGTGCTGGCGCTGTTCGAAGCGGCCGCGCGGTTCGGCGACGACCTGCCGCCCGGCCGACCGCAGCTGTTCCTCGACAGCCTGATCGGCCAGGAGATCGCCGGGGACACGATCGCCGAGCAGGGGGTGCGCGACGACAGCGTGCGGGTGCTGACCGCGCACCGGTCCAAGGGGCTCGAGTGGGACGTGGTCGTCGTGGCCGGGGTGCAGGAGGAGATCTGGCCGGACCTGCGGCTGCGCGGCTCGCTGCTCGGCGCCGACGAGCTCGCCGACGCGACCGGCGAAACCTCGCCCGCCGGATCGGCCGGGACGGCTGGGGCCGGCGGGTCGG
>Ga0335075_10012945_pt1 | contig 12577 bp, 13 predicted proteins | sample Lox_Sample_24_FD_206723 | JGI IMG/M metagenome (GOLD analysis project Ga0335075, IMG submission 206723) | Soil microbial communities from Loxahatchee National Wildlife Refuge, Florida, United States - Lox_Sample_2.4 | ecosystem: Environmental > Terrestrial > Soil > Wetlands | place: USA... | reverse complement strand
CGGCTGAACCGGCTACTGAGCGAGAGGAGCTTCCCGCCGGAGCCGTATCGGTGTAGGGCGGGGATGCACGGTCGCGGGCGATGGCCGGCCCCGGGCGACGGCGAACGAGACACAGCCCATGAGGCCGGCTATCACCGCGCTCGTCGCGAAAATCACGGGAACGCGGACTCCCGCGCCGACCAGCGGGCCGACGCCGAACGCGGCCACCCCGTACCCGGCCTGGTAGCAGGCGATCACCCCGCCCGCCACCGCGGTCTGGTAACCGGCCAGCTTCTCCTGGCCGAAGCTGATCGTGAGCGGCAGCAGCGCCGAGCAGCCGAGCCCGGCAAGGCAGAAGGCGGCCACGCTCGCGCCCGGCGCGTGGTGCGGCAGCACGGCGACGAGCACGAACGCCGCGGCGAGCAGGAACGGCAGGCAGTGGTAGGCGATCCGGCTGGGCAGCCACCGCTGGACCGCGGCGATCAGCACCCGGCCGGCGGTCACCATGGCCCAGAAGCCGGTCAGCGCGAGCGACGCAGTCGCTGACTTGACGCCGAGCGACGCGAGATCGAGCTGGGACCAGTTGCCGTTCATCGTTTCGCATATCCCGTACAGGAAGGCGAACACGCCGAACACCCAGAACACAACCGGCAGTCCCGTCCGCTCCCCGCGCCGCTGTCCCTGCCCAGGCGTCGCGGCAGGCCTGAGCGGTAGCCGGAGGCTGACTACCACGAGGCCGGCCAGTGTGGCGGCGGCGAGGATCGGCAGCCCGATCCAGAACCCGATGCCGTTGAACACCGCGACGAACGCGGGCGCGAGCGCCGTGCCGAGGCCCAGCAGCGCGTTGAGCACCAGAACGGACCTGTCCTCCGCGTCCGGGTGCAACGCCGCGGTCAGCGTGTTCAGCGACGGCACCGCGGCGCCGAAGCCCGCGCCGAGGCAGGCGGTCGCGGCCAGCAACAGCCCGTAAGCCGCGGCGTGCTGGTGCGCGACGCCCCAGCTCGCCAGCAGCAGCAGCATCGCGGCAAGGTCGGCCAGCAGGCCCGCCACGTAGGTGCTCTTCTCGGTGACGCGCGCGGTGAACCCCGGCCACAGCAGGCCGGCGCCAAGCAGCGACGCGACGATCGCCGTGACCACCTGCGGCGCGAACATCAGCCCGTACTGGCTGCTGGTCAGGTTGTAGTCAGCGGGGGAAGTGAAGATCCCGCTCGCCGCGGGAAACGTGACGAGGGCGATGCCCTGCACGAGCCCGGCCGCGTTGACCGTGAGGCTCTCCGCCCGGTGACCGCTCACGGTCCCATCGTGTCACCCGTTAGCCTGACGGTCGTGGCTACCTGGATTTGCACGGATTCCCAGCCGGGCTCCGGCGCGCGCGTGGCGGTGAAGGACCTGATCGAGATGGCCGGCCTGCCGACGACCGCCGGATCGCGCGCGATCGCCGAGCGCGCGGCGCCGGCCGCGCGCGATGCCCCGTGCCTCGCCGGGTTCCGCGCAGCCCAGCAGCTCGGCACGGTCAGGTTCGCGGGCAAGACGAACCTGCACGAGCTCGCCTACGGCGTCACCGGGATCAACGCCGCGTTCGGCACGCCGGTCAACCCGCTCGACCCGCGCCGGGTGCCCGGCGGGTCCTCGAGCGGCTCCGCCGTGGCGGTGGCGACCGGGGAGGCGGACATCGCGTTCGGGACCGACACCGGCGGGTCGGTCCGCATCCCCGCCGCGTGCTGCGGGATATCCGGGCTCAAGACCACGTGGGGTCGTGTCTCGCTGGAGGGCGTGCACCCGCTCGCGCCGACTCTGGACACGGTGGGCCCGATGGCCAGGGACGTCAGCGGCGTCGCCGCCGGGATGGCGCTGCTCGAACCCGGTTTCACGGTCGCCGCCGAGGCGCCGCGCATCGTTGGCCGGCTGGCGATCGACGCCGACCCGAAGATCGACGCGGCAGTCGACGAGGCGCTGCGCACGGCCGGGTTCGAGGTCAGGCCGGTGCGGATCCCTGATGTCGAGGAGGTCATCGCGGCGTCGCTGACCGTGCTCGGCGCGGAGGCGTGGGCGACGAACGCGGACCTGGTGCGGACCTCGGCGGACCTGATCGGCCGCGACGTGCTGGACCGGCTCGGCCGGGCCGCCGCGATCACCGACGCGGACCTGGCGGCCGCCCGGGTCACGCTGGCCGGCTGGCAGGCCACACTCGACGACCTCTGGCGTCAGGTCGACGTGCTCGCGGCGCCCACCCTGCTCGGCTTCCCTGTGCTCCTCGAGGACGGGCCGACGATGTTCGCGATCCGCGGCCTGACCTCGCCGGTGAACGCGGCAGGCGTCCCCTCGCTCGCGATGCCGGTCCCGGCTGGCGGTCCGCTGCCCGCCAGCATCCAGCTCATCGGCCCGGCGAACAGCGAAGATCGGCTGCTCGCGGCCGGTGCCGTCCTTGAGGCGGCGCTGCGCGGTTAACCCGGCACGCGGGCTGGGTACCCCATGACCGACATGCGAGGCTGGCCTAAAGCACGCCTCAACGCGACGGGAGGTAGCGGCATGGAAGCGGTCATCGGCGACACCATTTGTATCCACGGCAACATCGTCGGGCACGCGGACCGCCACGGAGAGATTGTGGAGGTGCACGGCGAAAAGGGGGAGCCGCCGTACGTAGTGCGGTTCGAGGACGGTCACACCCGCCTGATGTACCCCGGACCCGATGCGGTGATCGTGCCCGCGCAGCGCGGCGCGAAGCGGCGGTAGACCGCCGCCGCTGCTGTGGGCAGATCTGCCGACGGCAGCAGGGCGGTCCGTTCCGCCCGTTCCTAGCGCACGCTGGGTGCATGGCTCAGGATGAAAAGACTCCAGTCTTCACAGAACGGACCCGGCTTTCTCTCCTCCAGCGACGCATTCTGGTCCTGGACGGCGTCCTCGATGATGACAACGGAACCCTGCTCGCGACGCAGCTGCTGACGCTCGCCGACGAAGACGCGGACGCGGACGTCGCGCTGTGGATCAACTCCCCCGGCGGGTCGGTCCCTTCGATGCTCGCGATCCGGGACGTCATGCGGCTCGTGCCGTGCGACGTTTCGACGCTGGCGTTCGGCATCGCCTGCAGCGCGGGGCAGTTCCTGCTGTCAGCGGGCACCAAGGGCAAGCGGTTCGCGCTCCCGCACTCCCGCATCCTCATGCACCAGGGCTCGGCCGGCATCGGCGGCTCGGCCGTGGAGGTCGAGCTGCAGGCGGCCGACCTGCGGCTGACTCGCGACACGGTGCTCGGCCTCATCTCCGAGGACACCGGGCAGCCCATGGACCGGGTCTTCGAGGACTCCAGGCACGACCACTGGTACAGCGCCGACGAGGCCCGCGACTACGGGTTCGTAGACGCGGTCGCGGAGTCGTTCGGCCAGATCATGCCCTCGAAGAAGCGGCCGTTCGGGCTGCGGGACAGGAGCGGGTCGTGACGTACACCATTCCCAACGTCATCGGCGAGCACCCGCGCGGCGACCGGATCATGGACGTCTACTCGCACCTGCTCACCGAGCGGATCGTCTACCTCGGCACCGTCATCGACCCAGGCGTCGCCAACGCGCTCACCGCGCAGCTCATCTACCTGGAGGCGCGCAGCCCCGACCAGGAGATCAACCTCTACATCAACTGTGAAGGCGGCGACATGACCTCGATGCTCGCCGTCTACGACACCATGCGGTTCATCCAGGCCCCGGTCTACACGACCTGCGTCGGGCAGGCGATCGCGGCCGGTGCCGTCCTGCTCGCGGCGGGCGCGCCAGGGCACCGGTCGATGCTGCCGCACGCCCGCGTCGTGCTGCACCAGCCGGCGGCCCGCGGCCAGGGCACGATCCCTGACCTGATCTTGCAGGCTGACGAGGTGGTGCGGCTGCGCGCCGACATGGAGTCGGTGCTGTCCTTGCACACCGGCCAGTCGGGGCAGACGCTGCGCGCCGACACCGACCGGGACCGGGTGTTCACGGCCCGCCAGGCCCTGGAGTACGGCCTCATCGACCAGGTCATCTCGGACCGGGCTGATTGAGCAGGCGGGTCTAGGCCGCCATGGCGAGCGCGACGGGGGCGCCCGGGGCCACCGGACCCCCAGTTGGCTGGCGCAGGTCCTCGGTGACCTGAGTCGTCAGGTCGGCCAGCGTGGTGTCGAGTGCCCCCGCGAGGGCGGCGATCATCTCGCTGGACGGCTCCTTGCGCCCCCGCTCGACCTCGGAGAGGTACTGCGGCGAGATACCGGCCCGCTCGGCGGTCTCGGCGAGCGTTTCCGCGCGCTCGGCCCGCAGTGCCCGCAGCCGGGCGCCGAGCACTTCCCGCCACAGCGGTTCCGGCTGCCGCCTCTTCAGCGGGTACACGCGCGCGACCTCGGCCATGGCACCACTCTAGAGACGCGGCGGTGGAAGCGAAATCGGCGTTCACCGTGGGCGGATAACTGGGCTGGCCCGCACCGGCGCGGTCTGCGATTCTGAGGGTATGAGCGACCGGATCACAGCAGTCGAGGCGTACCGGAACGCCATCGTCAAGGGCGAGGACGACGGCGTTGCCGGTTACCTGGCCGATGACGTGGTCGTGGAGACGAACTTCGGGCGGGCTGAGGGCGTCGAGAGGGCGCTCGCGCTGCTGCACGAGCCCAGGATCGCGGGCCTGCTCGCGGCCGGAGCGCACTGGACCGAGCCGGCGGAAAACGGTGACACGATCACGGTCACCGCCCGGTTCCCGGCCGCGGCGCCGTTTGGCGGCGTGGAGTTCCTGTTCACGTTCACCGGCGCGAAGATCAGCCGGGTGGAGCAGCAGACCCTGCCCGCCGCGGCGGTCCCCCCTGCCGGACTGCGGCTCACCGACGACATCAAGGCCGCGGTCAACGGGGCCCTCGACAACCAGACGCCCATGATGATCGCGTACAACGACGATGACGGCGAGATCCACGTGTCGTTCCGCGGCACGATCCAGGCCTACTCCGACGACCAGCTGGCCCTGTGGGCCCGCGACCCGGAAGGCGGCCTGCCCCGGCACGTCAATGCCCGGCCCAAGGTCACGCTCTTCTACCACGACCCGAAGACCAGGACCACCTACACCTTCTACGGCCGCGCCAAGGTCACGGACGACCCGGCCACCAGGACCATCGTCTTCGCGGACTCACCGGCCCGCGAGCGGCAGATGGACTTCCGCCGCCGCGGCGTCGCGATCATCGTCGACCTGTACAAGGTCGAGGGCCGCGGCCCCGCCGGCCGCATCCTGATGCTCCGCTCATAAGGCGTGATGTTCAGCACCCAGGACCGGGACGGCATCAGGGAGCTGTTGCTCGCCCGCAGGAGGCGGCGTCCAGCTCCGCGGCACCAGGGCCGTTGAGGTAATCCAGTCCGGCGTTCATCTGCAGCGCATCGACGACGCCCATCCGGAATATAGGGCGAGAAACATACCATTTCGCGTCCGACTTGCCCGTTTTGCCGTGACGTTTCTCGCCCTAGGCTCTCCGCGTCCAGCCGGGCCCGGCAAAGATATGGGATAGCCGCGGCCCCCATAGGGGCTTTTTCTATCCCATATCTTCTCGAACGGTTCCTGGCGTGGTGCCCCCGGGACTGGAGATAAAGGCGGTGAGCATCCTCTCGGCCGGCAGTGCCCATCGGCAGAATTAACCACCAGCATCTATGCAGCCCGCAAGGTCGCGCGCGCCGCGCCCGATGTCGTCCCGGGCCGCCGCGCCGCCGACAGCCTGCAGCATCATCCGTCGCGAGGATCCTCACCAGCGAGAAAGTCCCGATTAGAGTAGTGAGACGGGCGAGAGTCAGGCGCGTACGTTCTGGATGACTTGTTTTGTTCTTTTGAGCAGCCGGCGGCGCTGCGGTTCGATCGTTTCCGCGGGGTCGCGAGCCGAGGCGCGGCCGGCCTCGAAAATGCCGAAGCGAGTCAGCGCGGAGGACGCGACCAGGGCGAGTCCCGACAGTGCGGCGGTCGTCCGGTCGCGGCTGGCGAGCACCGCGCCTGCCAGGCCCGCCGCTGTCAGCACCTCGCCGGCCTCGAGCAGCTTCCCTGCCCTGCCCTGCTGGTACGGCTTGGCGCCCTCGCCGAGCCGGTTCAGCATCATGCTCTTGGCGGTGAGTTCGGTCACCGCGCCGAGCACGGCGAACCTGACCGCGGGCCCCGCGTGCCGCGGCGCCACCGCCAGCATGCCGAGGCCGCCGGCCGCGGTGGCCGCCGATCCGGCGAACAGGTAGGGCATCTCGCGGTGGCCGTCATGCCAGGCGGGCACGGCGGTATCGCAGATCAGCGCGGCGGTGTAAGTGCTGACTCCGGCACCGAGCGCGGCCGCGCCGGCGGTCGCGGCGGCGCCTGCCTTGGGCAGCTTGCCGGTCAGCGCGCTGGCGGCGGCCGCGCCCGCGAGCGGTCCGTAGCTCGTGATCAGCCAGGTGCCGACGCTCATCGGCGAGGTCACCTTGACCACCCGGAGCATGTTCAGGAACCGAGACGGGCGGCCGAGGTCTTTCACCAGCGCCACAGCGGATAGGGCGATGGCGCCCGTGGCCGCGGTCTTCGACGCGCGGGCCAGTTCGCGGTGGCCCGAAGCGTCCGCGAAGGCCGCGAGCATCGACGAGGCACCGGCCAATCCGCCGAGGAACAGGTAACCGGGGACATCGGGGCTGCCCCAGATCGTCTCCTTGACGACCGGCCTGCCGTAGTAGGACGTCGTCATCGGCTCGTGCCCCTCCAGCGCAGGGTCGCGAGCAGCGCTCCCGCCGCCAGCGCCGCGCCCGCCCCGGCCACGTGCCGCCACATCCTGGGCAGGTCGCGGGTGGTGACGACCGGGTCGGGCGGCAGGCCGTATACCTCCGGTTCGTCGAGCAGCAGGAAGAACGCGCCCGCGCCGCCGATGCCATCCTCGGGGTTCTCCAGGTACAGCCGCGCCTCGTCCTTGCCCTGGTCATGGAGCTCGCTCACCCGGGCGTTCGCGCGTTCGCGCAGTTCGTCGAGCGGGCCGTACTGGATCGACTGGGTGGGGCAGGCCTTCGCGCAGGCGGGCATCTGCCCGTCGGTCAGCCGGTCGTAGCACAGCGTGCACTTGTGCGCGCCGCCGTCGGTCTCCCGCCGGGCGATGACGCCGAACGGGCAGGCGGATACGCAGTATCCGCAGCCGTTGCACACGTCGTCCTGCACCACCACGGTGCCGAACTCGGTGCGGAACAGCGCGCCGGTCGGGCAGACGTCCAGGCAGGCCGCCTCTGTGCAGTGCTTGCACACGTCGCTCGACATCAGCCAGCGGCTCTCCCCCGGCGGGGTTGTCGCGTCACCTGGCCGCCCGATCTGCTCGATGAAGGCGACGTGCCGCCACGTGGAGGCGCTCAGGCCCGCGGTGTTGTCGAACGACATTCCGGTCAGTTCGAGCCCGTCTTCCGGGACGGAGTTCCACTCCTTGCAGGCCACCTCGCAGGCCTTGCAGCCGATGCACACCGAGGTGTCGGTGAAGAACCCCATGCGCGGCGGGTGGGCGTCCCAGCCGGCCCGCGCCGCCGGGTCGCTTGCCGCCGTCGTCAACTCCGGCACCTCACCCCTCCGTTCCGGTCTTCTCGGTGATCCCGGCGCGTTGCTGGTAATCCAGGACCAGGGTCCGCAGCCCGGGGCCGCGCGGCCGCCGCCCTGGCTGGATGTCTACGGCCAGCGCCTTGACCTCCTGGATGTGCACGTTCGGGTCGAGCGACAGGTGCGCCAGCTCGTTCGCCGCGTCCCCGGTGGTGAGCCCGTTCCGCCCCCAGTGGTACGGCAGGCCGATCTGGTGCAGCGTCCTGCCGCCCACCGTGAGCGGAGTCATCCGCCTGGTGACGAGCACCCGGGCCTCGATCGCGTTCCGCGCGGTCACGATCGTGGCCCAGCCGAGGTGCTCGAGGCCGCGTTCGGCGGCGAGCTCCGGAGACACCTCGCAGAACATCGCGGGCTGGAGCTCCGCCAGGTAAGGCAGGAAGCGCGACATGCCGCCCGCGGTGTGATGCTCGGTCAGCCGGTACGTGGTCGCCACGTAGGGGAACACGTCCGCGCCCGGCTCGTCGCCGCTCGGCTGCAGCCGGTTTTCCCTGCTCTTGACGATCTGCCGCACGGGGTTGTGCTGCTGGCCGTACAGCGGATTCTGCAGCGGGGACTCCTGCGGCTCGTAATGCACCGGCAGCGGGCCGTCCACCAGTCCCGCCGGGGCGAACAACCACGCCTTGCCGTCGGCCTGCATGATGAACGGGTCGATGCCGGAGATCGCCGCGACGCCGGTAGCGTCCTCGGGCGGCCGGTAGTCCGGCGGCCGGTCCGGAATGAAGTCGGGCACGTCGTGCCCGGTCCACTTCTTCTGTTCCGGGTCCCACCAGACGTAGGCCTTGCGCTCGCTCCACGGCTTGCCGTCCGGGTCGGCGGACGCCCGGTTGTAGATGATGCGGCGGTTGGCGGGCCACGCCCAGCCCCATTCAGGGGCGACCCAGCTCTGCTCCTGGCCTGGCTTGCGCCGCATCGCCTGGTTGACACCGCCGGCGCGGACGCCGCAGTAGATCCAGCAGCCGCAGGCGGTCGACCCGTCGGCTTTGAGCTGGGTGTACGCGGACAGCGGGTTGCCGTCGGCGTCCCAGCCGTTGACTTCGGCGAGCACGGCGTCGGCGTCGGGTTCTGCCAGCTCACCCTTCACCGGGTAGTTCCAGGTCAGGTCCAGCAGCGGCCGGTCCACCTCGCTGCCGGACCCGGCCAGCTTCTCGCGCAGCCGACGGCCCAGGTGGAAGGCGAACCACAGGTCGCTGCGCGCGTCGCCGGCGGGTTCGACGGCCGTGTGGTGCCACTGCAGCATCCGCTGGGTGTTGGTGAAGCTGCCGTCCTTCTCGGTGTGCGCCGCGGCCGGCAGGAAGAACACCTCGGTGCCGATGTCCTCGGTGCGTATCTCGCCGGTCTCGATTTCCTGGCCGTTCTGCCAGAACGTGGCGCTCTCGATCAGCACGAAGTCCCGCACCACGAGCCAATCGAGGTTCGCCAGGCCCATCCGCTGCATGCGCGCATCGGCCGAGCCGACGGCCGGGTTCTGGCCGAACAGGAAGTAGCCCTTGCAGATCCCTTCGATCTGCGCCCGGACGGTCTCGTACGTGCTGTGGCTGCCGGTGAGCCGCGGCAGGTAGTCGTAGCAGAAGTCGTTGCCGGCGGTCGCCGCGTCGCCCCACCAGGCCTTCAGCAGGCTCACCGTGTATTCGCGGGTGTTGGCCCAGAAGCCCTTCGCCACCTTCTCGACCTCGATGTAGCTGTCCAGGTCGGGACCCGTCGTGGCGAACGGCATGGGCAGGTAACCGGGCAGCAGGTCGAACAGCGTCGGGATGTCGGTGGACCCCTGGATGGACGCGTGCCCGCGCAGCGCGAGGATCCCGCCGCCTGGCCGGCCCATGTTGCCGAGCAGCGCCTGCAGGATCGACGCCGTGCGGATGTACTGGACGCCGACCGTGTGCTGCGTCCAGCCCACGCTGTAAACGAACGCCGTGGTCTTGTCCCGCCCGGAGTTCTCGGTGATCAGCTCGCAGACTTGCCGGAAGACGTCCTCGGGGACCCCGGCGATCTGCGCCACCATCTCCGGCGTGTAGCGCGCGAAATGCCGCTTGAGCACCTGGAAGACGCAGCGCGGGTGCTGGAGCGTCTCGTCGGTCTGCGGCTGGTGGTGCGCTGCCGCGCCGCCGGACCCGTGTGCCTCGCCGCGCGCCGCCTCCTGGACCCGGATGTCCTCCTCATCCTCTTCGGTACCGCGGGCGCCGCTGGCCGCCGCCGGCTCGAAGCCCTCGTAGCGCCAGGCGTAGGGGTCGTAGACCTTCTGCTCCCTGTCCAGGCCGGAGAAGACGCCGTCCAGGTCCTCGGTGTCGGCGTAGTCCTCGGACAGGATCACGGCGGCGTTCGTGTAGTTGAGGACGTACTCGTGGAAGTACTTCTCGTGGGTCAGCACGTAGTTGATCACGCCGCCGACGAAGGCGATGTCCGCGCCTGCCCGCAGCGGCACGAACATGTCGGCCATCGCGCTGGTCCTGCTGAAGCGCGGGTCGATGTGGATGATCTTGGCGCCGCGGGCCTTCGCCTCCATGACCCACTGGAACCCGACCGGGTGCGCCTCGGCCATGTTCGAGCCTTCAATGACGATGCAGTCAGAGTTCTGCAGGTCCTGCTGGAAGGTGGTGGCGCCACCGCGCCCGAAGCTAGTCCCCAGACCGGGGACTGTGGAGGAGTGTCAAATCCTCGCCTGATTCTCGATCTGTATCGCGCCGAGCGCGGTGAACAGCTTCTTGAGCAGGTAGTTCTCTTCGTTGTCCAGCGTCGCGCCGCCCAGGCTCGCGAACCCCATCGTGCGCCGGGTGCGGTGGCCGCCCTGCTCCCACTGCCAGCCCTCGTCGCGCGATTTGATCACCCGGTCCGCGATCATGTCCATCGCGGTGTCCAGGTCCAGGCTCTCCCACTCGGTGCCGTGCGGGCGGCGGTAGAGGACCTTGTACTGCCTGGCGTCCCCGGTGGTGAGCTGGAGACTGGCGGAGCCCTTGGGGCACAGCCGGCCGCGGCTCACCGGCGAGTCTGGGTCACCCTCGATCTGGATGACCTTGTCCTTCGCGACGTAGATGTTCTGGCCGCAGCCGACGGCGCAGTAGGGGCATACCGACTTGACGACGTTGTCCGCCGTCTTGGTCCTGGGGGCGGTCCGCTGGGTTCTGGGACTCTTCGCCGCCGCGCCGAGCCCGAGCCGGTCGCTCCCGGCCAGCTGCCGGTAGGCAGGCCATCGCTGCACCCAGTTCCACGGCGTCATGGATTCCCCTCGGCCTCTTTATGTCGCGGCACGATTAACCCCTGCGTCCTGATACTTACCTTACGAGGATGGGCTAAACACTCTCATCGGGGGTGGACCGCAGGCGGCGGACTGCGGCAAGTGGGCTTACGCGGGGGACGCCTGTAACGTCGGTGCCGTGGTCCGCTACCGCGTATTCGTCTCCGGCCGTGTCCAGGGCGTGTTCTTTCGCGACACGTGCCGCCAGGTGGCCGAGGAGTACGGCGTCAGCGGCTGGGTCAGGAACCTGCCCGACGGCCGCGTCGAGGCCGTATTCGAGGGACCCAAGGAAGACGTGCAGCAGCTCGTGGACTGGACCAGGCACGGTCCGCGACGGGCCGCGGTGGCGGACGTATGGGTGCGCCAGGAGCAGCCGGAGGGACTGGACGCCTTCCAGGTCAGGTGACCGCGGCCAGCCTCCGGGCGGCTAGGTCGGCGACCCCGGGGAGCGCGAGCAACTGCCCGGCCGTCCAGCGCGGAGCGCCCTCGCGGAGGGCGACACGGTCGACGTACACGCCGGCCGGCAGCCAGAACTTCTCCGTACTCAGCCGCTCGGTCACCACGATCCTGGCACCGGTCCAGCCGCCAGCGCGCCCGTCTTGTCCTGGCACCCAGTACACGCAGCCCGCCCGGCGCGCGACCAGCGCGGTGAGGTCCGCGAGGTACCCCCGGTCCAGATACTGCCACAGCCGCCCGCCGTCCAGCGGGCTGCCGGTGAACGGCGGCCAGTCGGCGGGCTGGCTGCCGCCGAACGGCATCACCAGCACACCGGGAACCGCGTCCTGGTCGTCCCACGGCTCGGTCAGCCGGCCGTACACCGCGATCATCGACTGCACCTTGTAGCCGTCCAGCCAGCCGAGCAGCGTGCCGTCGCGCGGGACAGGGCTGGCCGACTCGATCACCCCGCGGACATCGCCGGAGACGGGTTCGTCGCGCCGGATCTCCACGCGCGGACCGTCACGGCGATCCCAGGGCCTGAGGACGAAGAGGTCGTCCCACTCCATGATGAGCACGAAGAACCTCGTGTGGCTTCCGGTACGGTTCATCAGGACCAGCGAACCGTACCTGTGCTCGACGTAGTGCCGCCGGATCGCCAGCGGGTAGCGGTAGAAAAGCCGCAGGCACGCCGCGAAGACCGAGTCGCCGGATTGGACGTCAGCTGGCACAGTTCCCCGCTCCCTTGCGATGAGATAGCCGAGAATCCCGCAGCGCATCCAGCCGAAACATCGGCCAGCTGACGGATAAAAAGGCATTCATTCGAAACGGGCCCGTGGTGACTCCCGGGCGGCCGGCTGACTTACCAGTTGCCGTAGTGGTCGGGCACCAGCTTGACCAGCGGCAGCATGAGGACGAGCAGACCAGCGAAGATGAGGAACACGTGGGCCTGGACCAGTCCGGGGTGCGCACTCCGCGCGATGACCGCCGTGGTGACCGAGACCGCGGTGATCGCCCCGGACTGGCGGAACATGCCGCGCAGCCCGGCGATGGCGGCCACCTGGTCGGGAGCGAGCTGCAGGCTCGCGTTGTTGGCGGCCGGCACCGATAGCCCCATTCCGCAGCCGGTGAGCGCGGCGCCGATGGCCAGCCACGCATACGGCGACAGCGATGGCGTGGCCGCCATCATCACTAGGCCGCCGGCCAGGATCACGAATCCGGCGATCATCGGCCACCGGTAGCCGGTCCGGCGCAGCGCCATCGTCGCCGCTCCCGCGACCGCGATCATGCCGACCGCCCGCGCGGTGAGCAGCGTGCCCGCGCCGAGCGGCGCGATGTGGTACCGCTCCTGGGCGTAGAGCGGGACAAGAC
>Ga0335075_10012941_pt1 | contig 12579 bp, 10 predicted proteins | sample Lox_Sample_24_FD_206723 | JGI IMG/M metagenome (GOLD analysis project Ga0335075, IMG submission 206723) | Soil microbial communities from Loxahatchee National Wildlife Refuge, Florida, United States - Lox_Sample_2.4 | ecosystem: Environmental > Terrestrial > Soil > Wetlands | place: USA... | reverse complement strand
GACCCGCCACCGATCGCGTCGTGAACTGGGCGGGCGACCCGCGCAAGTCGGTGACCGCCGACGCCACCGCATTCCCACCGCGGCTGAGCCCGCGCGGTTCGTTCGCGCTCTGGCGTGAAGTGGTCAAGGGCCGCGCCACCGCGTGGGAGCCGTGGGCCCGCGAGGCGGCGATGACCTTGCGCCGCTCGATGCTGGGCGGCATGCGGCGACGGGTCGAGGAGTTGCGACTGCTCAGCGAACAGCTCTACGAGGCGGACCGCCTGAAGAACGAGTTCCTGGCGACGGTCGGCCACGAACTGCGCACGCCGCTAAACGCCATCGTCGGCTGGCTGCACCTGCTGCGGCAGGAAGCTGCGTCTTCGCCACGTGCCGCGCAGGCCATCGAGACCATCGAGCGCAACGCCAAGGCGCAGTCGCGACTCGTGGATGACCTGCTCGACATCAGCCGCATCGTCAGCGGCAAGCTGACGTTCGACGTCGCGCCGGTCAACGTCGCGTCGATTGCGGAAGCGTCGATTGCGGCCGTGCGTCCGGCCGCCACCGCCAAGCACATCCGCCTGCAGTCGGCTCTCGACTCGACGGCGCTCGTGCTCGGCGACGCAAGCCGCCTCCAGCAGGTGTTCACCAACCTCCTGTCGAACGCCACGAAGTTCACGCCGCGCGAGGGCCGCGTGCAGGTGTTCGTCGAGAAGCGCGACTCGTCGGTGGAGGTGACGGTGGCCGACACCGGCCAGGGCATCGACGCCGAGTTCATTCCGTACGTGTTCGACCGATTCAGGCAGGCCGACAGCGGCCTCGATCGCCGCACGTCGGGGCTGGGACTCGGCCTCGCGATCGCCCGTCACATCGTCGAGTTGCACGGCGGCACGATCGCGGCCGCGAGTGAAGGCGCAGGTCGCGGCGCCACGTTCACCGTCCGGTTGCCGCTCTCGGTGGCCGTCCGCAAGGCGTCGTCGCGGGCGGACACGTCCGCTCGTCGCTCGCTCGACTGCCCGCCCGAGCTCGCCGGCCTTCGCGTGCTGGTGGTCGAGGACGATGCCGACGCCAACGCGATGATGACGGCGATGCTGCAGGAGTGCGAGGCCGAGGTGGCGGCCGCCTTCGACGCGCAGGGCGGCCTCGATCTGGTCTCGACGTTCAAGCCGGACGTCATCGTCTCGGACGTCGGCCTGCCGGTTCGTGACGGGTACTGGTTCATCGCGCAGCTGCGCGAGCGGTCGCGCGAGAACGGCGGCATGACCCCTGCCGTCGCGGTGACGGCCCACGCGAGGGTGGAGGATCGCGCCCAGGCCCTCTATGCCGGGTTCAACAATCACGTCCCCAAGCCGATCGATCCGATCGAGCTCTTTGCCGTGATCGCCGCGCTCCGGCGGCAGCCCTGACCCGCATGTCCATGGCCAGGCCGATGCAGTACGCTCGCACTCGTCGCCCATGACCGACGCCATCGACTGGACCCCGATTCGCGCCGCCTATCTCGACGCCCAGCTGGCCGGTGACCGGCGGCGCGCGGTCAGTCTCGTCGCCGACCTGCTGCGCGACGATGCGGTGGATCGATCGGCAGTACGCTCACGCGTGATCCGCGAAGCCCAGCGCGAGATCGGGCGGCTGTGGCAGGAGAACACGATCAGCATCGCGCAGGAACATGTCGCGACGGCGATCTCGCAGCTCGCCCTGGCCGAGGTCTACCGGCACGAGCCACCCACGGATCGCAACGGCCTGAAGATCGTGGTCGCGTGCGTCGACGGTGAGCTGCACGACATGCCGGCCAGGCTGGTCGCCGACGAACTCGACGTGGCCGGCTTCGACGTGCGCTACCTCGGCGCGAGCGTGCCGACCCACACGTTGCTGTCGTTCCTCGCCGCCCAACGCCCTCACCTCGTCGTCCTGTCGGCGACGATGGCGTTCCACGCCGATGCCGTCCGCGATGCCGTCAGGCGTATCCGCGCCGACTGGGGACCCGCCCTGCCGATCGCCATCGGCGGTCAGGTGTGCGAGTGGATTGGCAACCTCGGGTCCGAGCTGGACGTGCAGTTTGCCGGATGCGATGTCGCCGAACTCCTCGAAGTGGCCTCCCGCGTGGCGGGGCGGCCATGAACGAGTCGCTTCGCGAGGCCTTGCGCGGCCAGGCACGCGAGCTGTCGCAGGCGGTCCTGGATCGGATGTACGAGAACCCGTTCTGGATGGAGCGGTACGGCGCGCGCGGTCGTGGGTTCGCCGACGAAGACAGCCTTCATCACATGCGCTATCTCGACGAAGCGCTCGCCGCCGGTGAACCGGCGGTGTTCGAACGCTATGCACGGTGGCTACGCACCGTGCTGGTCTCGCGTGGCATGTGCACCGAACACCTCGCCGAGAACTTCCGCCTGCTGGCGTCGGGTATCGAGGCGGCGTCCGTGGCGGAGGCGTCGGTGGCGGTCTCGATCCTGACGGCTGGCGCGGACGCGTTGCGGTACACCGAGGGTGACGCGGGTCGGTTGCAGCAGGACGAGCCCAGGCTGCTCGACGCGATCCGCGCGTCGGCGGCGGGCCGGGCGATGCGCGACGACGATCGGCGCTACCTCGTGTCGTACGTCATCGACGCCGCAGCGACCGGCGTCGATACGCACCTGCAGACGTTCGCGGCTCGGTGCCCGGCTGACGTAGTGGCGGCGCTCGCGCAGGCCACCGCCTCGCACTGATTCGAGTTCAGCTCGTCCCCAGTTGCTCACGCAGCCATTCTTCGGCTTCGTCCGGATGGCGGAAGATGTCGATGTCGCGGCCCCGGTTCTTGCCCAGCGCCCAGTACGCGCAGGCGCGCGCATACTGCTCGCCCTCGCGCACGAGCAGCGCCAGCGGTCCCCGCTTCTCCTCGGTACTCATGCCGGCGATGGTCTCGGTGACCCGCGCGAGATCGGCGGACGTCGGCTGCACGTCGAGCGTACGCATGTCGAACAACACGCCATAGCCCCATGCACGCTCCGCCTGCAGGCGCTCGAGCAACGCGACGACCCCCTCGTGGACGTACGTCCCCGACACCGTCATCCGGGCGATGAGGCGCGCGTCGTCGAGGGCGAACGCTGTCTGCATGGCAATGGGCCGTTCGGCGAATCGTCCGTGGAATCGCCGCGAGCCGTCAAGGAAGAACGTCGACGCGACGGCTTCCGTACAACCGGCCCCACCGTGCCGGCGTGATCGGGCGGCGCCGCGCGTGGTTGGCATCGAACATGAAAAGGCTCAGGGCGAACGAGCCGCATCGACGCGGCCGACAGACCTCGGAGGCCCACGATGGCGAAAGCACTTCATGACGCGTTTCTCGACGAGCTCCGTGATGCGTACGACGCGGAGAAGCAACTGATCAAGGCGCTGCCGAAGATGGCGAAGGCGGCGAGTGACGACGAGCTGCGGACGGCATTCCTCGACCATCTCGAGGAGACTCGTGGTCAGGTCCAGAAGCTCGAGCAGGTCTTTGCCAGCCTCGACGAGAAGGTGCGGGGCAAGCACTGTGACGGCATCGCCGGCATCCTCGAGGAAGGCAAGTCGGTGATGGAGGAAGACTTCGACGACGAGACGATGGATGCCGCGTTGATCGCGTCGGGCCAGCGGGCCGAACACTACGAGATGGCGGCCTACGGCACGCTGGTCGCCTGGGCGCAGGCGATGGGGCACACCGAAGCAGCCGACCTGCTGCAGGAAATCCTCGATCAGGAGAAGGCCGCCGACCAGAAGTTGAGTGGCCTCGCCGAAGGGGGGATCAATCAGCAGGCCGCGGCCAATGCGCACCCCGAGGAAGGCGACGAGGAAGAGGACGACGCCTCGGACACGCTGAGCGGGCGCTTCAAGCGAGCCGTGGGTGCCACGGCCCGCAAGGGGACCGCAAAGCGCGCGGCCGCGAGCCGCACCGCCAAGAAGACGGGTGCACCGAAGCGGACCGCCAAGAAGGCCGTCGGTCGCCGCAGGTAGTCAGGAGGATGCGCAGGGGCGCCGGAATGCGCCTCTGCGCGTCGATGACGCGCGTCAGGCTGAGGCGCCCCCGCCAGGCAACCGGGGCGCGCCGGCGTACGTCACAATGGTGTCCGGCCCGGGCGTCTGCCCGTCCCGCTGGCACGCACGTGACCCGACGCACCATGACCCGACGAATCGTTCCTGCCCTTGCACTGGCGGCCGCGCTCGGCGCTTTCTTCAATACGGCGTGCGGCGCCCACTACGTTCGCTCGGCGGCGTTGCCCAAGGGGGCGCCATTGCCAGACGCGCGGATCAGCCGCCACGTGCTGATCGTGTCGATCGACGGGCTGCGTCCAGACGCCATCGCGGCATACCACGCCACCACGCTGCAGCGATTGATGCGCGAAGGCAGCTACACGCTGGCGGCGAGCACCATTCATCCCAGCAAGACTCTGCCGTCGCACACCTCGATGCTCACGGGATTGCCACCCGAACGGCATGGCGTGCTCTGGAACAATGTGGTCACGGCCGACACGGAGACCGTGGGTGTACCGACCGTCTTCGGTGTGGTGCGCGCGCACGGCTACAGCACCGCTGCCTTTTTCAGCAAGGCGAAGTTCGAAGCGCTCCAGGTGGACGGCACGCTCGACTACTCGCAGGCGCCTGGCGGCTGGTTCGGGCGCTGGTCGAGCGACCGCACGGTGGGCGACGTCGCGGCCTACCTGAAGGACGGACGTCCCAACGTGCTGTTCGTGCATCTCGCCGAGCCCGACGCTGCCGGTCACGCCTACGGCTGGATGACCGACCAGTACGGCCACGCGGTCCGGAAAGCTGATCAGGCGGTCGCGCGGTTGATTGCGTCGGCTGAGCAGGCCTTCGGCAAGGGCGAGTTCTCGGTCATCGTCACCGCCGACCACGGCGGCCACGGCACCGACCACGGGAGCGACGATCCGCAGGACGTGACGATCCCGTGGATCGCGTGGGGCGAAGGTGTGAAGGCGGGAGCCCTCGCTCGCCCCCACCTGATGACGATGGACACTGCGGCCACCGTCCTGTGGCTGCTCTCCGTCGACGAGCCGAAGGGCTGGGCCGGCAAGCCCGTCGTCGAGGCCTATTCAGCGGCCAAGGCTGATTAAGAAGTCTCAAGTCTCAAGTCTGAAGTTCCAAGGCCCAAGGCCCAAGGCCCAAGGCCCAAGGCCCTAGGCATAAGGTAGGGACGGCTCGCCGAGCCGTCCGACATCTGTGTCAGCGCCGGACCCCGTGACGCGTCAACTGGGAATGCGCAGCAACGCGTGCGCGTTGTCCCACGTGAGGGTCTTGAACAGCTCTGGCGTGACGGTGCGTTTCAGCAGCCCGAGCGTTTCGCGCGCCACGCACTTGCCCGACATCCGCGCCGCCGCCGGATTGTTGCTCTGGCTGACGCCATTGCCATGTCCGTCGCGGCACGCGCAGTCACTCCCGAATATCAGCTTGCGACTGTGCCGCCGCAGGAAGTCGGCGGTGAAGTCCGGGTCGCGCGACAGCGCGTTGTTGCCCGAGTTGGCCGCCAGGTCGCCGTACAGGTTCGGATAGTCGGCGAGCAGCTTGTCGGTGATGCCGCCGGGTGCGATCGTGCCGGTCGGATAGGCCGCCTCGTTGTGATAGTCCTTGCTGACGTTTGCCCAGAACGCGTCGGCATGACCGATGAACGTGGTCTTCGGAAACGCCTTCAGGATGCCCTCGAAGACCTTCGCGTACCCGGTCGCCCAGGTGCCTTCGTTGGGGAAGTGGTCGACCTCCTGGAAGTGGATCAGGAGCGGCACGTTGAGGTCGGCGGCCAGCGCATAGGCGCGGCGGTATTCCGGGGCGTCGGCGGCGACGTGGAACTTCATCTCGCCAAACCCCTGGGCGCCGGCCTTGATGGCGCGGGTCAGCACCTGCTCGGCATCCGGCTGGCTCACGTCGTAGCTGCCGAACCAGATGAAGCGGCCTGGTGCGGCGGCCTGCAATGCCTTCACCTGGTCGCCGGCCGATGCCCGGGTGAGGAGATTGCCCCTGGTGATGCCGGCGCCGTCGAAGTGCGCGATCGTCGCCGCCGGATCGGGACGCGGGTGGTAGTGCAGGTCGAAGACCGGCGTGCCCCATTCGCCGGGCGACGGCGCCTGCCAGGCCAGCGACGGGACGAGCGCTGCTGTGGCAGCGAGGAACTCGCGTCGATCGGGCATCTCACCTCCAGGTGATTGCGTGTGCGCGGCCATTTGTATCACTGGCCGGCCGACTGAGGGGCGTGGCTGATCGACAACTTGGCTTGCCTTGCCCGCTGCCGGTGACACAATGCCGGAACAGCCATGTTGACGACGGCCAATCCCCAGATGGGTGTGTGCCTCGCGTTGATCCGGGAAATCGACCGGGCCGACGGCCTCGAAGCCATCTATCAGGCGGCGCTCACGGCGCTCGAGGACGGACTCGGCGTGCATCGTTCCGCCGTGCTGCTGTTCGACCACGCAAGAGTGATGCGCTTTGTTGCCTGGCGGGGCGTGTCGGACGGCTACCGGTCTGCGGTCGAGGGACATTCGCCCTGGCTCTTCGGTGCCACCAACGCATCGCCGCTCGTCGTCGCCGACGTGGCGGCAGAACCATCCTTCACGGCGCTCCGGCCGACCATCGAGGCCGAGGGCATCGCGGCACTCGCGTTCATCCCGCTCATGAGCGGCGGCGGCGTGATCGGCAAGTTCATGCTCTACAGCCCGGCGCCTCGGGCGTTGGCCGACGACGAACTGCAGCTGGCGACACTCATCGCCTCGCAGGTGGCCTTCGCGATCGAGCGGACCGTCGCTGAACAGAAGGCGCGCCGCAGCGAGCAGCGCCTGCGGTTCGCGCTCGACGCCGCGTCGATGGGCACCTGGGAATGGGACCTGTCGACCAACAACGTCGAGTGGTCCGAGAACCTGGCGACGCTGCACGGCCTGCCGGCCGGCACCTTCGACGGGACCTTCGCGAGCTACGAACGCGAGATCCATCCCGACGATCGCCCGCGCGTCCTCGCCTCGGCCAGCCGCGCGCTCACCGAAGGTATTCCCCACGACGTGGAGTACCGCATCCTCTCGCCCGACGGCACCATGCGTTGGGTCGAAGGCAAGGGCCGCGTCGAATACGAGGCAGGGCGGCCGGCCAGGATGACGGGCGTGTGCATCATGGCGACGCGCCGCAAGGAGGCCGAACTGGCGCGCCTCGCGCTCGCCGAGGAGGCAAGCCGCTCGAAGGACGAATTCCTCGCCACGCTCTCGCACGAGTTGCGAACGCCGCTGAACGCCATCCTCGGCTGGGTACAGCTTCTGGAACGTGGCCAGCTCGCGGAAGGCCGCACGGCGCAGGCACTGGATGTAATCGGGCGCAACGCGCGTCTGCAGGCGCAATTGATCGAGGACATCCTCGACGTGTCGCGCATCATCACCGGCAAGCTCGAACTCGAACGCCTGCCAATCGGCGTCCCGGTGCTGGTCGATGGCGCCCTCGACGGCGTCGCGCCGACGGCAGCCGCCAAGGGCGTCGTCCTCGAACGACAGGTGTCGGCCGATCTGCCGGTGCTCGAAGGCGATCCCAAGCGCCTGCAGCAGGTGCTCGGCAACCTCCTCTCGAACGCCGTCAAGTTCACGCCCGCGGGTGGACACGTGAGCATCCACGCTGCCTCGGTGGAAGGCGGCGTGCGGCTCGACGTGATCGACGACGGGCAGGGGATCGATCCGTTGTTCCTGCCGCACGTGTTCGAGCGTTTCCGTCAGGGCGATGGGCGATCGACGCGCCAGCATGGCGGTCTGGGCCTGGGTCTCGCCATCACGCGTCATCTCGTCGAGCAGCACGGCGGCCGCGTCGAGGCGCACAGTGAAGGTCCGGGCCGCGGGTCGCGCATGACCGTGTGGCTGCCGGCGGCGGCTCGCGTCGAGCGCGACGGCCAGATGCGGCGTGGGGCCTCCGTCGCCGCCGCGCCGGGCTGCCTCGACGGGCGGACCGTGCTCGTCGTCGACGACGTCGAGGACTCGCGCGACCTCATCGTCACGCTGGTCGAAGGGGCGGGCGGCCACGCGGTGGCCTGCCCAGATGGGGCGAGCGCGCTGGCCCGTGTCGACACGTGGCGGCCCGACGTCGTGATTGCCGACATCGGCATGCCGCACATGGACGGCTACATGTTGCTGGCGCGCCTGCGGCAGCGCCATCCGGGTGTGCGCGCCGTGGCCGTGACCGCCCACGCGCGCCTCGACGACCGCAACCGGGCGCTCGAGGCAGGTTATGACGCCTATCTCACCAAGCCGGTGGATGCCGCGGCGTTTCTCGACGATCTGCAGGGCCTGACGGCATTTCGCCGACCCACTCAGTAGTCGCGCGTCGCGCTTTACATTTCTTTACACGCCAGGCGACGGCCAAACCCGGCCGACGGCCGTCTGGATGACGGTCATGGAACCGGAGCCGCACCGTCGCGCCCTGATCGTCGAAGGCGATACGACGGTTCGACGGCTCCTGCGGGCGCCTCTCGACGACCTGGGCTTCGCCGTGCTCGATGTGGGTGACGGGGTCGAGGGCCTGCGGCGCGCGCACGGCGGTCGCTTCGACGTGGTTCTGATCGACGTCGATGCGCCCGGCCTCGACGGCATGGAGGTATGCCGGGCCATCCGTGCGTCGGGGCCCAACGTGCACACACCATTGCTGATGCTCAGCACGCGGGCCCGCGACAGCGACGCGATCGACAGCCTCGAGAGTGGTGCCGACGATTTCGTGACCGCACCATTTCGTCCCCGCGAACTGCAGGCGCGCGTCGGGGCCCTGCTGCGACGCCGCGAGCGGACCGACCACGATCTACCAGCCTCGCTGGCGCTCCCACTCGGATGGCGTCTCGACGCTCGGGAGCGTGCCCTCGTCGATACCACCCGCAGCATCCCGCTGACACCACGCGAGTTCGCCGTGCTCGGCCTGCTGGCCGCGCGCGCCGATCAGGTCGTGAGCCGCGATCGCCTGCGTCGTGACGTGTGGGGCGAGGCCGCCCCTCCCGACAACCGTGTCGTCGACCTCCTGATCAGTCGCCTTCGCAAGAAGATCGAGAGCAATCCAAGGCGCCCCCGCATGATCCGTACGGTCTGGGGCATCGGGTATCGACTCATCTCCGACTGACGAACAGTCGGCGTTCGTCAAACGGCCTTCGGAACGCCCCTACGCCTGCCATTTCGTAGCCGACCGACTTTGTCGGTCGGTTCCTCGGCCACGCAATCGGTCGGATGGATTGTCAAGCTCGTAAATTTTGTATCGGCGACGATACAAGTTAGCTGACACTTACGTTGAACACACACGCCCCGTCGACCTCTCGCGAGGACTGGTCGACAGCCATAGAGGACACGCGCAGCTGCGTCCGTCGCGCCATACCGCAGACTTCCGGCCGAACGTCGATGGAACCGTGCTTGCACACCGATGCGAGCCGTGACGTTCACGCACTCGCGTCGCCACCATTTCTTCGTTCGGCTCCTTCTGTCGTCCGCGGCCTTTGTCGTGGCGGCCTCGTCGTTCGCACGTGCACAAGCGCCTGTGACACCGGTCGCATCGCCGTCCGAGGACGTGCAGCCGCGCATCATCGGCGATGCCGGGACGACCGCTCTCGGGTTCAGTGGTCACGTCGATCGGGTGTTCACGATCGAACGTGAGACGGCCTTCAACTACACCGTCAACGTCGACGTCGGTCACTTCCTGACGCGCCACCTGGTGGTCCAGGGCGGCGTGGCTGGCAGTGGCCGCATCGGCGGCGATGCCGACGACCTGCCGTCAGGGAGTGGTGTACCGGCACTCCACGCATTCGGCGGAGCGCTCTGGTACTTCACACCGCGCAGTCTCGCGAGCCTCTACTCCGGCGCGGAGTACTGGTCGCAGGTGACGCAGCGCGAAGGGACCGACGCAGGCGCGGTGCTCGCCAAGATCGGCCTGCAGGGTGCACTGTCGTCTCGCGCCAGCCTGTTCGTCGAGGGCGGCTACGGCATCGGTCTCACGCGCAACGACGAGGGGTCGCCGACGCGCATGGTCGGCCGCTTCGGTGTCCGCATCAAGTTGTGAGGCGATGATGCGCACCGCGAGTCACATCACCACGCACAACGGCGCGATGTTCGTGGCGCTGATGTTCGCAATCACGCTCCTTGTGAGCATGCCGGCCTCGCTCCGCGCGCAGGAGCCCGCGCCGGCCGCTGCGGCCGCGCCTGCCGCCAACGCGCCACCGACCATCTGCGGGCAGCCAGTGGCCCCGCCGTCGCGCCTGCCAGCGCCGGACTCCGGCCCGGTCGTCTATCTGCTGGCGCTGTGCTTCTCGGCGCAGGGCAATGTGTCGCTGATCGGCACCGAGACGTACCTGTATTACGTCCAGCTACGACCGAGCCGTCCGTCGCAGGACGCCTGGGTGGCGTACGACGAGCAGGCGCGCGAGACGATGCTCGCGGACTTCCGTCGCTTGTGGGCCACCAACTTCCTCGACGACCTGACGATCGAGGCCAACGACTACGTCTTCAGCAACGGCGTCGTCGGCAAGCTGGTGACGTACCACCTCGAGGAACGTCAGCGCGCACGCGTCATCACCTACGACGGATCGCGTGTGCTCGACGGCGAGGCCATCGACAAGGCGCTGCGTGAGAAGAACCTCGCGCTCAGGGTCGATGCGTTCACCGACCCGGGCCTGCTCGCGCGCGTCCAGTCGACGATTCGCGACCTGCTGGAGGAGAAGGGCCATCTCGACTCACGCGTCACGCACACGGTGACGGCCCTGGCCGGGTCGCCCAAGACCGTCAACATCACGTTCACCATCGACGACGGGCCACGCATCTCACTGCGCGACGTCGAATTCCTCGGCAATCGCACGTTCGATGACGACGTCCTGTCACGGGCCCTCAAGACCAATGTCCCTCGGACGCTGATCACGCTGGTCAGCGGCGGTGGTCACTACCTGCCGGCGCGCTTCGAGGAAGACGCCACCCTGGTCGAGGAGTTCTATCGGGACCACGGCTACATCGACGCGCGGGTCGGGCAGCCGGAACTCCGCCCGCTCGAAGACTCCGAGGATCGACGCACGCGCTGGGCGCAGCTGCGCGTGCCGGTGCACGAGGGACGGCGCTACCGCATCGGCACGCTCGCCTTCGATGGCCAGCACCTGGTCAGCGCCGACGTGCTGCGCGCGATGTTCAAGGTGAAGGAAGGCGACTGGTACAGCCAGTCGGCGATGCGTGCCGGGCTCGACAAGGCACGGGAGGCGTACGGCGCGGCCGGGCACATGGAGTTCACGGGGTTCCCCGATCTCACGCCACGGCCAGGCGAGCCGGACGATCCCGCCCTCGTCGACATCGTCGTCCGGATCGTCGAGGGCCCGCGGTTCACGGTCAACAGCATCACGTTCAAAGGAAATTCGACGACGCGCGACGGCGTGATTCGCCGCGAGATGCGCCTGCTCGAAGGCGGCGTGTTCAACACGCAGGCATTGAAGGCGACGGTTCAGCGGATCAACCAGCTCGGGTACTTCCGTCCGCTCGAAGGCAACGAGAAGGACATCAAGGTCGAGAAGTCCACGACCCAGGCAGACAGCGTCGACCTGACGATGACGCTGAGCGAGCAGAACCGGAACGCGTTGCAGTTCGGCGGCGGCATGTCGCAGTACGACGGCCTGTTCGCCAACGTGAGCTACACGACCACCAACTTCCTCGGTCGTGGCGAGAGCGTCACCGTTGCTGCGCAGCGCGGCAATCGATCGTCTGTCTATCAGGTGGGCTTCACCGAGCCCTTCATGTTCGAGCGTCCGTTGAGCCTGGGCGTCGATCTCTTCTCGCGCAAGATCGACTTCCTGACCGCGGTGGATCAGGTGGGATACAGCGAGGTGCGCAGCGGCGTCAACGTGACCGCGGGCTATCGCCTCTTCGGCTTCGCGCGCGCCTATCTCGGCTACGGCTACGAAGTGGCCGACACGGCCGTCAGCGACGACCTCGAGGATCTGCTGGAAGGTGGCGGCATCGGCGTGCCGCTGTTCAGCAACGGGCTCGACACCGGTCGCAACACCGAAAGCCGTCTCACACCGACCTTCGTGTACGACACGGTCGATCAGCCGCTGATGTCGCGCCGAGGCCGTCGCCTCACGCTCAGCCTGCCGGTGGCCGGCGGTGCACTCGGCGGCACCGTGCAGTACGCGCGGCCGGAAGCGGAACTGGTGCAGTACGTACCGGTGACGAGGCGAACGGGCTTCGGTGTGCGCGCCAAGACAGGCTGGCTGCGGCCCTACGGGCGCACCGGCAATCTGCCCTACTACCTCCGCTACTACCTCGGTGGCGAGTACGAGCTTCGCGGCTACAACATCCGGTCGGTCGGCCCCACCGATGCCGACAATCGCGGGCTCGGCGGTGACAAGTTCGTGCTGTTCAACGCCGAGTACTACTTCGACCTGTTCGGCCCGGTGCGCGCGTTGCTGTTCCACGACGCCGGCCAGGCCTACGCCGAGGGCACCGCGATCGACATGCGGCAGCTCCGTACGTCCTCCGGCGTCGAGGTGCGGTTCCTCATGCCGATGCTCAACGTGCCCTTCCGCCTGATCTATGCCTGGAACATCTATCGCGACACCTTCCAGCCGGCGCGCGCCCTCAAGTTCGCCGTCGGTACCACCTTCTGATCTGATCC
>Ga0335075_10012940_pt1 | contig 12580 bp, 13 predicted proteins | sample Lox_Sample_24_FD_206723 | JGI IMG/M metagenome (GOLD analysis project Ga0335075, IMG submission 206723) | Soil microbial communities from Loxahatchee National Wildlife Refuge, Florida, United States - Lox_Sample_2.4 | ecosystem: Environmental > Terrestrial > Soil > Wetlands | place: USA... | reverse complement strand
GTGCGGCTGCACCTCCAAGGCTCCGCCGCCCACGTAGAAGGGCTGCTCCTCGCCCTCCGGCGGTTGAACGCGCACTTCGCCCGGCTTGAGAAGCGTGAGGAGCGGCGTGTGCCGCGGGAGGATCCCAAGCTCGCCCTCCGAGGCCGGCGCGAACACCATGCGCGCGGGTCCCGAGAAGATCGAGCCCTCGGCGCTCACGATATCGACCTGGATGGTATCGGCCATGCGTGCGTCCCGGTCCGGCTACTGCAGCGTCTTCGCCTTGGCCACGGCCTCATCGATCGTGCCGACCATGTAGAAGGCCTGCTCCGGCAGGGCATCATACTCCCCGGCGAGGATGCCCTTGAATCCGCGGATCGTCTCCTTCAAGGGCACGTACTTGCCCTCCTGCCCCGTGAACGTCTGTGCGACCGCGAAGGGCTGGGAGAGGAAGCGCTGGATCTTGCGCGCCCGGTATACGGAGAGCTTGTCCTCCTCGGAGAGCTCGTCCATGCCGAGGATCGCGATGATGTCCTGCAGCTCCTTGTAGCGCTGCAGCACGGCCTGCACGCCGCGCGCGGTGCCGTAATGCTCCTCGCCCACGACGAGGGGATCGAGCTGGCGGCTGGTCGAATCGAGCGGGTTCACCGCCGGATAGATGCCCTGCGCGGCAATCTGCCGGTCGAGCACCACGGTCGCATCGAGGTGCGCGAAGGTCGTCGCGGGCGAGGGATCCGTGAGGTCGTCGGCCGGCACATAGACCGCCTGGATGGAGGTGATCGAGCCGGTACGGGTGGAGGTGATGCGCTCCTGGAGGATGCCCATCTCCTCGGCGAGCGTCGGCTGGTAGCCCACCGCCGAGGGCATGCGCCCGAGGAGCGCGGAGACCTCGACGCCGGCGAGCGTGTAGCGATAGATGTTGTCGATGAAGAGCAGCACGTCGCGGCCGCGGCCGCCCTCGCGCCGCTCGTCGCGGAAGTACTCGGCGAGCGTGAGCCCGGTGAGCGCGACGCGCAGGCGGTTGCCCGGCGGCTCGTTCATCTGGCCGAACACCATCGCGACCTTGTCGAGAACGCCCGACTCCTTCATCTCGTGGTAGAAGTCGTTGCCTTCGCGCGTGCGCTCGCCCACGCCGGCGAACACCGAGAGGCCGGAGTGCGCCTTGGCGATGTTGTTGATGAGCTCGAGCATGTTGACGGTCTTGCCGACGCCCGCGCCGCCGAACAGACCGACCTTGCCGCCCTTGGCGAACGGGATGAGCAGATCGATGACCTTGATGCCGGTCTCGAGGAGCTCCTGGCCGCCAGCCTGATCGGCGTACGAGGGTGCGGGCCGGTGAATCGGCCAGCGCTCCTCGGTCGTGACGGGCCCCGCCTCGTCGATCGGCTTACCGAGCACATCGAGGATGCGCCCGAGCGTCCCCGAGCCGACCGGGACGCTGATCGGCGCGCCGGTCGCCGCGACCGCAAGGCCCCGTCGCAGCCCCTCGGAGGCGCCCATCGCGATGGTGCGCACGATGCCGTCGCCCAATTGCTGCTCGACTTCGAGCGTGAGTCCGCCCTCGGCGACCGTGAGCGCCTCGTAGATCTTGGGCACGGCATCGCGCGGAAACTCCACGTCGATGACCGCGCCGATGATCTGGGTGATCTTGCCCTGGGGTGTGGTTGACATACCTTGAGTATCCCTCGAATTCAAACCGCGGCAGCGCCGCCGACGATCTCCGCGAGCTCCTTGGTGATCGCCGCCTGGCGTGCCTTGTTGTAGATGAGCTGCAGCTCCTCGATCAGATTGCTCGCGTTGTCGGTCGCGCTCTTCATCGCGACCATGCGCGCCGCCATCTCGCAGGCGACATTCTCGACCGCCGCCTGATAGACCTGGGACTCGATGTAGCGCATCAGGAGCTGATCGAGGATCGCCGCCGCTTCCGGCTCGTAGATGTAGTCCCAGAGCTCCTGCAGCCCGCTCGTGTCGACGCTCGGCACCGGCAGCAGCTCGCTCACTTCCGGCTTCTGGCTCATGGTGTTGACGAAGCGGTTGTTGAGCAGCAGCAGCCGGTCGATGCGGCCCTCGCGATAGGCATCGAGCATGACCTTGACGCAGCCGATCAAGTCCGCGACGTGCGGCCGATCGCCCAAGTGCGTAGCCTGCGCGAGGATCGGATATTCGAGCCGGCGGAAGAAGGCGACGCCCTTCGCGCCGATCAGGCACAAGCTCACCTTGGCACCCTTCTGCTGCCATTGCCGCGACGTGAGAATGAGCTGCTTGAAGAGGTTCACGTTCAATCCGCCCGCGAGGCCGCGATCGGTCGAGATGAGAACCACCCCCACCGCCTTCGTCTCGCGCTCGTGCAGGAAGGGGTGCCGGTAGTCGGGGTTCGCGTGGTTCAGGTGCCCGATCACCATGCGCATCTTCTCGGTGTACGGGCGCGCCGTGCGCATGCGCTCCTGCGCGCGGCGCATCTTGCTGGTCGCGACCATCTGCATCGCACGCGTGATCTTCTGCGTGTTCTTGATGCTCGCGATCTTGGCGCGGATTTCCTTGGTGCCGGGCATGTCAGTAGCTGCCGGTCGCGGCGAACTCCTCGCACACCTTCTTCAGCCCCTGCTCGAACTCCGGCGTGAGATTGGGCGTGGCGTTGATCGCCTTCAAGAGCTCCGCATGGCTCGTGCGCGCGAACGACTGCAGCGCCGCCTCGAAGTCCGGCACCCGCTTGCGCTCGACCTTGTCCATGTAGCCCATGTTGACGGCGTAGATCGACAGCGCCATCTCCGCGACCGACATCGGAGCGTACTGCTTCTGCTTCATGACCTCGGTCACCCGCTGGCCGCGCTCGAGCTGGCGCCGCGTCGACTCATCGAGATCGGAGGCGAACTGCGAGAACGCCTGCAGCTCCCGGTACTGCGCGAGCGCCAGGCGGATGCCGCCGCCCAGCTTGCGGATGATGCCGGTCTGCGCGGCGCCCCCCACCCGCGAGACCGAGATGCCGGCGTTCATGGCCGGGCGGATGCCGGCGTTGAACAGGTCGCTCTCGAGGAAGATCTGGCCATCGGTGATCGAGATGACGTTCGTCGGCACGAACGCCGTCACGTCGCCCGCCTGGGTCTCGATGATCGGCAGACCCGTGAGCGAGCCGGTCTTGCCCTTGACACGGCCCTTGCTCACCTCCTCGACGTAGTGCTCGCTCACGCGCGCGGAGCGCTCGAGGAGCCGCGAGTGCAAGTAGAACACATCGCCCGGATACGCCTCGCGGCCCGGCGGGCGGCGCAGGAGAAGGGAGATCTGGCGGTACGCCCAGGCCTGCTTGGTCAAGTCGTCATAGATGATGAGCGCATCCTCGCCGTTGTCCATGAAGTACTCACCCATGGTGCAGCCGCTGTAGGGCGCGATGTACTGCATGGAGGCCGGAGTCGAGGCGGAGGCGGCGACGATGATCGTGTGCTTCATCGCGTCGTGCTCCTCGAGCTTGCGCACGACGTTCGCGATGGAGGACTGCTTCTGCCCCACGGCGACGTAGATGCATTTGATGCCGCTCGCCTTCTGATTGATGATCGTATCGACGGCGAGCGCGGTCTTGCCGGTCTGCCGATCGCCGATGATGAGCTCGCGCTGCCCGCGCCCGATCGGCACCATCGCATCGATCGCCTTGTAGCCGGTCTGCACCGGCTGGCTCACGGACTTGCGGTAGACGACCCCGGGAGCGACGCGCTCGACCGGCGCGGTGCGCTCGGCCTCGATCGGACCCTTGCCGTCGATGGGACGACCGAGCGAGTCGACGACGCGCCCGAGGAGCGCGCGGCCCACCGGCACCTCGAGGATGCGTCCGGTCGTCTTGACGGTGTCGCCTTCGGAGAGGTGCTCGTAGTCGCCGAGCACCACCGCGCCGACCGAGTCCTGCTCGAGATTGAGCGCGAGCCCGACGATGTTGTTCGGGAACTCGAGCATCTCGCCGTAACGCGCATCGGCCAAGCCGTATATGCGGCAGATGCCGTCGGTGAGCGAGACGATCGAGCCCACGTTGCGGGCCTCGGTCGTCGCCTTGAAATTCTCGATCCGCTGCTTGATGAGATCCGAGATCTCGCTCGCCTTGATCGCCATGGGGTTGCGTCCTCGTCGAAACGTTTATGCCGTGAGCTCGTAGGCCATGCGCTCGAGGCGCGAACGGAGCGACCCGTCGATGACGAGATCGCCCGCGCGCAGCACCGCCCCGCCGATCAGTCGTGGATCGACCGCGCAGTGCAGGCGGATGCGCCGCCTCAGGCGCCGCGCGAGTGCCGCCGTGATCCGCTCGGCTTGCGCGCTGTCGAGCACGGTCGCGGATGTCACCGTCACGTCGGCGACGCCGTCGGCCGTGTCCTTCATTGCGCCGAAGAGCGTCGCGATCTCGGGAAGCGATCCGAGCCGATGATTCTCCGCGAGCGCGCGCACGAAGTTGCGCCCGTCGTTTCCGAGCCCGGCTCCGCTGATGTCGAGCACCAGCTGAGCGAGCTCGGCCGGGGTGACCTCGGGATTGCCGAGCAGGTGGGCGACGCGCGGGTCGCTCACCACCTCGGCCGCGGTTCCGAGCCCCTGCGACCACTCCGCGAGACGACCCTTCTCGCGCGCGTCCTCGAATGCGGCCCTCGCGTACGGCCGTGCGATCGTGGTCTTGTCGGCTGCCATGGGATCCTTCAGATCTGCGCGGCGAGCTTGTCGAGCAGGTCTGCGTGCTTGCGCGCGTCGATCTCCCGCTCGAGGAGCTTCGCAGCCGTGTCCACCGCGAGCTGCGCCACGTCCTTCCTCAAGATCTCGCGCACGCGCGTCGCCTCGAGCTCGATCTGCTCGTGCGCGGCGGTGAGGATCCGCTCGCCTTCGCTCTGCGCCGAGTGCTTCGCCTCCTCGATGAGCTCGTTGGCGCGGCGCTGCGCCTGCTCGATGATCTGATGGGCGCGGTCGCGCGCCTCGTGGATGACCGCCTCGGACTTCTTCTCCGCCTGCGCGAGGTCCTGCTGGCCCTTCTCGGCGGCTGCGAGGCCCATCGCGATCTTGCGCGAGCGCTCCTCCAACGGTCCGAGGATCATCGGCCAGACGAATCGCATCGTGAACCACACGAGGATCGCGAACACGATCATCTGGATGATGAGCGTCAGGTTGATGTTCACTGCGGTCTCCTACGCATACGCTTGCCATCGGCCTCGGGGTGCGCCGTGCCAGTCACGGCCGGCGGGCCCGCGAGGCCGAAGCGCATCTCAGTGCGCGGCCTGCTGCAGTGCCTGCACGGCGGATACGAACGGATTCGCGAAGGTGAAGAAGAGCGCGAAGCCGATGCCGATGAAGGTCACGGCGTCGAGCAGCGCGACGAAGATGAACGCGCGGCCGAGCAGTGCCGGGGCGAGCTCGGGCTGACGCGCCATGCCCTCGAGGAAGCGGCCGCCGAGCAGTCCGAAGCCGATCGCCGTGCCGAACGCGCCCATGCCGAAGATGATGCCGACGGCGAGCACCGTCATGGCCTCGATATGCGCAATGTTTTCCATCAAACGCTCCTGTGAGTAACGGGTTGTCGGTTATGAGGGGTGGATCGCCGGTGATCGCTCGTCAGTCGTGCTGCTCGTATGCCTGCGACAGATACACCACGGTCAGAATCGCGAAGATGAAGGCCTGCAGGAATCCGATGAACAGGTCGAAAGCCGACCAGACGACTCCGAGCAATGCCGAGAAGAGCGTCGCGGCCCAGCCGCCCACCGATGCGAGCGCGGCAAAGCCGCTTCTGAGCGTGATGAGCGCGATGAGAATGAACACCATCTCGCCGGCGAACATGTTGCCGTAGAGTCTGAGCGCGAGCGACACCGGGCGTGCGAGAAAGGAGGCGACCTCGACCACGATGTTGAAGGGCGCGACGAGCGCCTGGACCCAGGGGTTCTTGATGCGTAGAGGATTGAGCGCGAAGTCGCCCAGAAAGCCGATCACGCCCTTCATCTTGATGCTGTAGAAAATGATGAGCAGCAGCACGGTGAGGGAGAGACCGAAGACGACGTTGATATCGGTGCTCGGCACGATGCGCAAGTGCCCGATGCCGGCGGCCCCGGCGGTGTCGGGCAGCAGATCGAGCGGCAGCACGTCGAGCGCATTGAAGAGGAACACCCAGCAGAAGATGGTGAGCGCGAGCGGAGCGATGAGCTCGCTTCGCCCGTGGAAGATGTCCTTCACCTGGGAGTCGACCACCTCGACCACCCACTCCACGAAATTCTGAAACTTGGTCGGAACTCCGGGATTCGCATGCCGTGCGGCCGCGTAGAAGAAACCGCCGAACAGCACCGCGAGGAGCACGGAGAAGAACACGCTGTCGAGATTGACGGCGGAGAAGTCGAGGATGCCCCTGGGCCTCACGTTGGTGAGAAACGTGAGGTGATGGAGAATGTACTCGGTGGTGCTCGGAGCCTCACTCGCCATGGATCGCCACAACATCATCGCTACCGCAGCTCCCACTTAGACCATCGCCTCGACGCTCACGCCCCGCGGTGAGCCGCGCCGGAGTTTCTGCCGAATACCGGCAGCCAGCTCGCGAGCACTATCCAGTAGACCAGAAAGGTCGCCACGTACGTCATCAACATGGGGGCGGCCGCGGTCCTCAGCAACGTCAGCACCAGCGCAAACAGCACGATGACGACGCCGAGCTTCGCGGCTTCCCCGACAAGCAGCCCCGCGAGTAGCTGCGGCGCGCTCGCATGGGCGCGGCTGCGAAACCCGAGGAGCGCCATCGTCAGGCTTCCCGCCGTGCTCACCCCGCCCCCGAGCAGCGCCGACAGCGCCGCATGCGATCCGCCGAGCACGCTGCCCGCGCCGGCCGCAACCAGCGTGATCGCTCCTTGCCCGAGCACCACTGCGAAGGCGAGCCGCCGTACCTGGGTGAGCTCGATCGTGGCTACCACTTCACCCGAACCCCACGGATTGATGACACGCCCGCGCCACACGCTCCACGCTGCCGCGCGTCGCTCGATAGCGTGGGTGGTCATCGCCGTGCGCTCGCCCGCCGAGTGCCGATGCGCGCTTCCGCGGGCGAGGGGTGTAGGAAGCGGCACGGCTTTTACTTTATCTACCAGCCACTTACGTGGCCCCGGCGACAAAGCCGCGGAATTATAGAGAGGCGCGCTCGAAAACTCTAGTCGTCCGGGGATAGGGAGTTGCCGCTATTGAATGTGCTCGAGAATGCCCTCGAGCTCCTCGAGACTGTGGTAGTCGACGACGAGTCTGCCCTTGCCGGAGCGGCTGTGCTCGATCGCGACGTTGGCGCCCAATTTCTCGGCGAGCTCGCGCTCGAGGCGCCGCACGTCGGGGTCGCCTGGCGATGCGGCGGGCGCGCCGGCCGGCTTCGCCGGAGTGAGCATGCGCCGCACCAGCGCCTCGGTCTCCCGCACGGAGAGCCCCTTGCGCGCCACCAGCGCGCCCACCTCGATCTGCTGGCGCCGGCCCGAGAGGCCGAGGAGCGCGCGCGCATGGCCCATCTCGAGCTCGCGCCGCTCGACGAGCCCGCAGAGCTCCGGGGCCAACTCGAGCAGCCGCAACAGATTGCTCACCGTCGCGCGCGAGCGGCCGACCGCCTCGGCGGCCTGCTGGTGGGTCATGTGAAATTCGCGGATGAGTTGATCGAGCGCGCGCGCTTCCTCCAGGGGATTCAAGTCCTCGCGCTGGATGTTCTCGATCAACGCCACCGCGACTGCGGCTTCGTCGGGAATTTGCCGGACGACCGCCGGGATCTCGCTCAGTCCCGCCATTTGTGCGGCGCGCCAGCGACGCTCGCCGGCGATGATCTCGTAGCGCTTCGGCTCGAAGGGCTGCGCCGGCTCGAGCGGCCGCACGACGATTGGCTGCACGACGCCCTGCGCCTTGATCGAATCGGCGAGGTCCTGGAGCGTCTCCGGGCGCATGTCGATGCGCGGCTGGTAGCGGCCGCGCTGCAAGCGCTCGACCGGAAGCCGCACCAGCTCCTCCTCGATCGGTGCGCCGGGCTGTGCGGGCGGACCCGCGAGCGTCGGCTGGCCCACCACCGAGCCCATCAGGGCGCCGAGCCCGCGGCCGAGGCTAGGTTTCTTCTGCGCCATGGCCGCGGATCATAGCGAATCCGGTCGCGGCCGCTCGGAGTCGGCCGCGGCGGCGCCGGAATCGTGGCGAGCGGGCTCGGGCGCGCTCGCCGCAACCGCCGCGGTGTGCGCGGGGGCGGGCGGCAGCGCCGCTCCAGCGGCGGTGTCATCGCCTGTGCCCGCAAGCCCCGCGCCGCGTGACTCATCGTCGCGCCGGATCATCTCGCCGGCGAGCGCGAGATAGGCGAGCGCACCGCGCGAATCGCGGTCGTGAAACAGCACCGGCCTGCCGAAGGAGGGCGCCTCGGCCAGGCGGATGTTGCGGGGGACGACCGTGCGGAACACCTTGTCATGAAAATGCATGAGGAGCTGCGCGCTCACCTCGTTCGCGAGGTTGTTCCGCGGATCGAACATGGTGCGCAGCACGCCTTCGACCTCGAGTGAAGGGTTGGCGGTCGCCTTCAGCTGGTCGATCGTGGCGATGAGCGCGGTCAGCCCCTCGAGCGCGTAGTACTCGCACTGCATGGGGATGAGCACGCTGTCGGCTGCGACGAGCGCGTTCACCGTGAGCATGTTGAGAGCCGGCGGGCAGTCGATGAGGATCACGTCGAACGACTCGCGCAGCGGACGCAGCGCTTCGCGCAAGCGCGTCTCCCGACCGCTCGGCGCGGCGAGCAGGCTCACCTCGGCCGCCGTGAGATCCTGGTTCGACGGCAAGAGCTTGAACCCCGCCGGCTCGATCGCGACGAGGCCGCTCGCGAGATCGCATTCCCCGAGCAGCACCTCGCAGCTGCCGCGTGCGAGCTCGGCCTTGTCGACTCCGCAGCCCATGGTCGCGTTGCCCTGCGGATCGAGGTCGACGAGCAGCACGCGGCGGCGCGTCGCGGCGAGCGATGCAGCGAGATTGACGGCGGTGGTCGTCTTGCCGACCCCCCCTTTCTGGTTGGCTATCGCGATCACCCGCCTCATGGCAGCGCAGAGTGTACAGGCCGCCGCGCGTCAGCGGTCGCGTCGTTCGAGCACGAGCAGATGCCGGACGGCATCGAGCCCGGGAACCTGTAGCTCGCGGACCTCGACCACGGCCCACGCTTGACCGATCCCGGCGAGCTCCGCGCGCGGCAGCCGTCCTTTCATCGCGAGCAGCCGCGTACCCGGGCCGCAGAGCGGGGAGACCTGCGCGAGAAGCTCCGGGAGCGCCGCGAAGGCGCGCGCCGTGACGGTCGCGAACGGTGCGGCGAGCGCGAGGCTCTCGACGCGGGCGTGGAGGGGCGTCACGTTCGCGAGCGCGAGCGTACGCTGCGCGTGGGCGACGAAACGGATTTTCTTCTGGTTGGAGTCGATCAGCGTGAACGCGAGCTCCGGGCGCGCGATCGCGAGCGGCAAGCCGGGAAAGCCCGCGCCGGTACCCACGTCCGCGACGCTCGGACCGCGCAGGTCGGCGTGGATGGCGAGGCTGTCGAGGAGATGATGCGTGATCAGCGCCTCGCGGCCCCGCAGCGCCGTCAGGCTGTAGGCCCGGTTCCACCGCTCGAGCTCCTCGATGAGACGCAGCAGCCGCAGCACCGCCGCCGGGGCAAGCTCGAGCCCAAGCCGGCGCGCGCCGTCGGTGAGCCGCTCGCGCTCGTCCACGGAGAGCCGGTCCCGCGCCTCACCCGGACGCGGACCCGTTCGCGACGAGCTCCGCCATCAGCTCGTTGAGCGGGAGCGAGTCGAGGTGCGCGGGATCGGCGAAGAGCGCCTGGATGCGCGCGCTGCGGCGGGCGGGGAAATGCCGCTCCACCGATGAGCGGAATTTCGCGACGAGGAGCGGAATGCCCTCCGCCCGGCGCCGGCGGTGGCCGACGGGAAAGTCGACCGCGACGCGCGGGGTGGCCGAGCCGTCGCGGAAACGCACCTCGACGGCGTTGCCGATGAAGCGCTTGTCCGGATCGTAGTAGTCGCGCGTGAAGCGTGGATTCTCGCGCACCTCCATGCGGGCGCGTAACGCATCGATGCGCGGATCGGCGGCCACCGCGTCCTCGTAGTCGCCCGCCGTCAGGCGCCCGAAGATGAGCGGCACGGCGACCATGTACTGCAGGCAGTGGTCGCGGTCGGCGGGATTGGCGAGCGGTCCCGACTTGTCGATGATCCGCACGCCCGGCTCCTGCGTCTCGATCACGATGCGCTCGACTTGATCCAAGCGCGGGGCGACCTCGCGGTGGAGCGCGATCGCGCACTCGACCGCGGTCTGTGCGTGAAACTCCGCCGGATAGGAGATCTTGAAGAGAATGTTCTCCATCACGTACGTGCCGAAGGGGCGCGCGAGCTCGAGGGGCTTGCCGCCGAAGAGCACGTCCTGGAAGCCCCAGCGCGGCGCGGTGAGCGCCGAGGGGTAGCCCATCTCCCCGGCGAGCGCGAGGAGCGCAAGACGCACGCCGCGGCTCGTGGCATCGCCCGCGGCCCAGCTCTTGCGCGAACCCGTGTTCGGAGCGTGCCGGTACGTGCGCAGTGCCCCACCGTCGATCCAGGCGTTCGAGACCGCATTGACGACCTCGCTGCGGCTCCCCCCGAGCATCACGGTGACGACCGCCGCCGTCGCCACGCGCACGAGCAGCACGTGATCGAGCCCGACGCGGTTGAAGCTGTTCTCGAGCGCGAGCACGCCCTGGATCTCATGCGCCTTCACCATGGCGATGAGCACGTCGCGCACCGTGAGCGGCGCACGGCCCTCCATGCGGGCCGTGCGTGAGAGGTAGTCCGCCACCGCGAGGATGCCGCCCAGATTGTCGGAGGGGTGGCCCCATTCGGCTGCGAGCCAGGTGTCGTTGAAATCCAGCCAGCGGATCATCGCACCGATCGAGAAGGCGGCCTGCACCGGATCGAGCTCGAAGGAGGTGCCCGGCACCCGCGCACCGCCCGCCAGGGTGGCACCCGGCACGAGCGGCCCCAAGAGCTTCGTGCACGCCGGAAAGGCGAGTGCCTGGAAGCCGCAGGCGAGCGTGTCCATGAGCCCGTAGCGCGCCGTCTCGAGCGCGACCGAGCTCACCCCGCGAAAGCCGAGCGCGTAATCGGCGATCGCGACCAGGAGTGAATCGGGCGCCGGGCGCTCGGAGGACTTCGGATCGTGAGCGGACATGCTCTGCCTTGCGCGCGCGCCGGCGCGCGCTCAGCGCCGCAGCGAGAGCGGCACGAACTTGCGCGGCTCGGGGCCGACGTACTCGGCGGCCGGACGGATGATCTTGCCGTCGATGCGCTGCTCGATCACGTGCGCCGCCCAGCCGGTGGTGCGGGCGACCACAAAGAGCGGAGTGAACATCGCCGTGGGCACGCCCATCAGGTGATAGGAGACGGCCGAGTACCAATCGAGATTCGCGAACATGCGCTTCTGGTCGGCCATCGTCGCCTCGATGCGCTCGGCGATGTCAAAGAGCCGCAAGTCCCTGGCCTCGTGCGAGAGCCGCCGCGCGACTTCCTTGATCACCTGGTTGCGGGGATCGGCGGTCGTGTACACCGGATGCCCGAAGCCGATCACCACCTCCTTGTTGGCGACCCGCGCGCGAATGTCGGCTTCCGCCGCATCGGGATCGGCGTAGCGGCTCTGGATCTCGAGCGCCACCTCGTTCGCGCCGCCATGCTTCGGTCCGCGCAGTGCGCCGATCGCCGCGACGAGCGCGGAATACAGGTCCGAGCCCGTCCCCGCCACCACTCGAGCGGTGAAGGTGGAGGCATTGAACTCGTGCTCGGCGTACAGGATGAGCGAGGTGTGCATCGCGCGCACCCAGGAGGCGGACGGCGGGCGCCGATGCAGCAGGTGCAGGAAATGACCGCCGACCGAGTCGTCGTCCGTCTCGACGAAGATGCGCTGCCCCGAATGAGCGTAGTGATACCAGTAGGCGAGCATCGAGCTCAAACACCCGACCAGCCGGTCGGCGATGTCGCGTGCGCCGGGAAGACCATGATCGTCCTTCTCCGGCAGCGCGCAGCCGAGCGCGGAGACTCCGGTGCGCAGCACGTCCATCGGGTGCGTGGCGGGCGGCAGGGCCTCGAGCACTGCGCGCACGAGCGCCGGGAGGCTGCGGTAGGACTTGAGCTTCGCCTTGTAAGCGGCGAGGGTCGCGGCGCTCGGCAGCTCGCCGTGGATGAGAAGATAGGCGATCTCCTCGAATTCCGCGGCCTCGGCCACCTCGAGGATGTCGTAGCCGCGGTAGTGCAAGTCGTTGCCGGTGCGCCCCACCGTGCAGAGCGCGGTGTTGCCGGCGGGAACGCCCGAGAGGGCGACGGACTTCTTCGGCTTGAAGGCGGCGGGTGCGGATTCGTTCATGCTCATCACCTTTGCTCCGGGTCGCGGCCGAAGAGCTGATCGAGCTTCTGCTCGTAGGCGTGATAGCCGAGCACCTGATACAGCTCCTCGCGCGTCTGCATCAGAGGGAGCGAGGCCCTCTGAGTTCCATCGTGGCGGATCGTGCGGTACACCTCGAGCGCGGCGCGGCTCATGGCGCGGAACGCCGAGAGCGGATAGAGCACGAGCCGCACACCGGCGCCGGCGAGCTCCGCCACGGTGAAAAGCG
>Ga0335075_10012939_pt1 | contig 12580 bp, 9 predicted proteins | sample Lox_Sample_24_FD_206723 | JGI IMG/M metagenome (GOLD analysis project Ga0335075, IMG submission 206723) | Soil microbial communities from Loxahatchee National Wildlife Refuge, Florida, United States - Lox_Sample_2.4 | ecosystem: Environmental > Terrestrial > Soil > Wetlands | place: USA: Florida... | reverse complement strand
GACACGGCCATCCATCAGCTGGTGAATCGCTTTCAGGCTGAGGTGTATGGCTTGTGCGTGCGCCTGCTCAATCATCGCCATGACGCCGAGGACGTGACCCAGGAAGTGTTCTTGCGCATCTTCCGCAGCTTGCGCGGCTGGGATAGCCGGCGTCCCCTCAAACCGTGGATCATGGGTATCACCGTGAACCGCTGCCGGACCTGGCTGGCTCAACGCGCCCGGCGGCCGGAGCTGGTCGATTACTTGCAGGACACGCTGCCCGGACCCGCCGCGGACAGCTCCGGAGAGCTGGTCCAGGAGATTCAGCACGCCGTCGCCCAGCTGCGGCTGGAATACCGCACGGCATTTGTGCTGTACCATGAGCAGGCCCAGCCGTATGAGGACATCGCGCGGGCGATGAATCGTCCGGTCGGCACCATCAAAACCTGGCTGCACCGGGCGCGGCTGGAGATTCTGGAACGCCTGCGCCGCCGCGGCATGGTGCCGGAAACGATGAAAGCGGAGCCTGAAGCGTAAGCGCGGGGAAGTCGTCCTCGCTTACGCTTCAGGCTCTGACCGACAACGAGATTGATTATGAGCTGTGACCTCGCGCATGATCTCTTGCAGCAGAGCCTCGACGGCACGCCCATCGAGTCGCCGGAATGGCTGGCCCATCTCCGCGACTGTGCCGATTGCCGGGCGCTAGCGTCGGCCAGCCGGCGCTTGCAAGAGGGGCTGCGTATGCTATCGGCGCCCCAGCCGCCGGCCGATCTCACCGCGCGGATTGTCGAGAAGGTGCTGCTCAGTCGCCGGCGCGAACGTCGTCGTACACGGATCCGCTGGGCTGTCGGTCTTGCTCTCGCCGCCGGCCTGTTGATCGCGCTGATGCTCCGGTTGGAAGGGACAAAGCAACCTCCTGGTGGGACCGGCGTCTCGCCGGTCGCTGGCTCGGGTGGGACCGGCGTCTCGCCGGTCGCTGGCTCGGGTGGGACCGGCGTCTCGCCGGTCGTCCGTGTGGACCGGCGTCTCGCCGGTCCACACGCAGCGCCGACCTTGCGTGAATCGGCTGCCGAGCTTGGCGAAGTTTTCGCCGCCTTGAGCAATGAGACGGCCGATGAGACGGTCGGACAGACACGCCGCTGGGTGTCGAATGTACCCAGTCCGTCCCTGCCGCACGTCGATTTGACCGCAATGGAGCCGCCGACCCGTCCGTGGCGCGAGGCAGGGGAAGGGGTTTCAGAGGGAATGGAGCCGGTAACGACGTCGGCCCGTCGCGCCGTCGGTCTGTTCTTGCGCGATTTGCCGATGGAAACAGAAACCCATTAACCACAGAGTCACAGAGCACACAGAGAAGAAAAGAAGAGAGAAAAAGTATGATTATTGAGGAGCTTACCGCGAGCCTTCGGTTCCTGGCTCGTCTTTGTTTTCTCTGTGTTCTCTGTGACTCTGTGGTTAGCTCTTCTTTTCTGCGGGCGGCCACGCCGCGCGAGGAGCTGCTCCGCCTCGTGCCGGACTCCGTCGGCTTCTGCCTCGTCGTGCAGGATCTCCGCGGACACGCCGCTGCCTTGCAAGCCTCGCCCTTCGTCGAACAGCTGAGCCAGTCTTCTCTAGCTGGCAAGATCCGCAACAGCGAGCATCTGAAAAAGCTCGACCGCTTCGAAGCCAAGATGAAGGACAAGCTCGGCCTCGACTGGACGCGGCTGCGCGACGACATCCTCGGCGACGCCCTGGTTCTGGCTTATCGACCGGGACCGCCCGGAAAACCGGAACAGGAGCAAGGTGTCATGCTTCTGCGCGCACGCAACGAAAAAATCCTCGCCGAGCTGATCGAGCGCCTCAACAAGCTCCAGAAGGAAGAAGGCGAGCTGAAGGATCTCGAAGAACGCCGTCATAACGGGGCCGTCTATTTTCGTCGTCTCGAATTCGACAAACGCACGGAGCGCGACAAGCCGCCGACATTTTATTACGTGCATGGTGCCGTTCTCGCGCTGTCCTCGCAGGAGAGCATGCTCCGGCAGGTCATGGACCTCGACCGGCGAGACGCCGGTCCCACCGAGGTAGCGCGGCGTCTGCGCGAGCTGGATGCGGAACGCGCCCTGGTCGCCATGTGCATCAATCCGCGCGCGTTCGACGCGGAAGTCGATGCCAAGGTCGCTGGCTCGCCGCCCGAGCGTTCCGCAACGGTCAAGCACTTCGCGCGTTATTGGAAGGCGCTGGACAGCGTCGTGCTGTCGCTGTCTCCGACGGAGCAGGACATCAACTTGTCGCTGGGAGTCCGCGCGCGTGTCGAAGAGATGCCGCCGGCGGCGCGGCGTTTGTTTCGAGAAGCGGCGACGGCGAGCGAAGCTTGGCGGCGTTTCCCGGAGTCGGCCCTGCTCGCCGCCGGCGGCCGAATCGACGGCGCGACGTTGCTCGAAGTGTTCGGCGGTTTCCTGACCACCGAGAACCGGCAAGCTCTCCACGCCACGTTGAACCGCCAGCTCGCCGCTCTGCTCGGCGAGGAAGATTTTGCTCGCGACGTGCTGCCGGCCCTGGGGCCGGATTGGGGCCTGTGCATCACGGCTCCCGCCCCAAACGATAAGAGCTGGATGCCGCAAACGCTCTTCGCTCTGCGCGTCGATGCCAGCCGAACGAAGAAAGCCCTCGATCGCAAGCTCCTCGGCGGCCTCGACTTCGCGGCCCGTCTGCTCCTCCTCGGCCACAACACGCAGCATCCCGATCAGCCGATGGTCCTCAAGAGCGGCGAGGTGGACGGTCAGGAAGTTCGCTATCTGGCCGGCGAACGCGGGGCGGCGTCCGAGATGCAGCCGGCCTACGGTCTGCTCCACGGCTATCTGTTGCTCGCCAGCTCTGTCAATGTCATGACCCGCTTCGCCAACGCTAAGCCGCAAGCGGCCGCCGGCTCTCCCATTCCCTTGCTGCGCATCTCCTGCAAGGGTTGGAGAGTGTATCTGCGGGAACGTCGCGAGCCGATCGTTCGCTTCCTTGCCGCCCGCAACAAGCTCCGTCTCGACGACGCCGGTCGGCAGCTGAATGGCCTGCTTGCCGAGCTGGACTTCATCAACCGCATCGAATTGCGTCAGCGCGCCGCGCCGAATCAGGTGATCTTCACGCTGTCGGTGCAGACCGCACATGCCCTAAAAAAATGACCCGGCCGCTTGCGGCCCCGCCATTGACACAGTATCGTCAAATCACGTCATTCTCGCTCTCTCCTTCGGCAATAAGGACGGTGATGGATGAAAGTATCTCGATACGTGATGTCGGCGTTGGCGGCGATGTCTCTCTCTTTGGGTTCGTTGGCGCTGCTGACCACGTCCACAGCGCAGTACGCCCCGCCTCCGCCGGTCAAGCCCAGCGAGGAGATCCTCAAGAAGATTGAGGAGCGCAAGAACAAGCTCGAAACCGCGCTGCAAATGTTCCGCCGCGAAAAAATTCACGATCCCATCCTGGCCGACATCGAGGTGTACTACAAGGCCGCCAAGTGGATCACCGAGCATAAGGAGTTCTACAAAAAGGAGTACGGCGAGTGGACCGTGGAGGCGCTGGAGCGCGGCCTGATCCGCGTCGGGCTACGGCTCGATGCCGAAACGCCGTGGTATCACAGCACCGGCTCGCCGGTCATCCACGGCTATCGTTCGCACATCGACGGCTCCGTGCAGCCCTACGCCGTCACCTTGCCCGCCGACTACGGCAAGGAGATCAAGAAATGGCGCCTGGAGGTGGTGCTGCACGGCCGGAATAGCACTTTGACCGAGGTGAGCTTCCTGCATCAATTCAATGGCGATAAACCGGCTCCGAAAGATCAGGATTACATTCGCCTCGATGTGTATGGCCGCGGCAACAATGCCTATCGCTGGGCCGGCGAGCGCGACGTGATCGAGGCGGTGGAGCACTTCCTCGCCCTGGAGCGTGAGCTGAAGCGCGGCGCACTGCTTGATCCCAAGCGGAGCGTGCTGCGCGGCTTCTCGATGGGCGGGGCCGGCACCTGGCACATTGGCCTGCACTTACCCGATCAATTCTGCGTCATCAGTCCCGGCGCCGGTTTCACCACCACGCACGGCTACATCAAGAAGCTGCCCGACAAGCTGCCGCCTTATCAGGAAGCCTGTTTGCACATTTATGACGCCGTCGATTACGCCGAGAATGCCTTCGATGTGCCGGTCGTCGCATACGGCGGCGAAAAAGATCCGCAATTGCAGGCCGCTCGCAACATCGAGAAACGGCTGCGGGACGAGAATGGGAAGATGACCATCGCCATGAAGCTGCTGGTGGCGCCGAAGCTGGCCCATCAGTTTCCGCCGGAGTGGCAAAAGAAAATGGCCGAGGCACGCAGCGAATACACCGCCAAGGGACGGGACGAGTATCCGCCGCGCGTCCGTTTCACCACTTACACCTTGAAGTATCCGAGCTGTTCCTGGGTGTACATTGGAGGACTTCAGCGACATTATGAGCGGGCGTCCGTCGATGCCGAGCGCACCGACGACGGCTTCAAGGTGAAAACCGGCAACGTGCGTGTTCTCCGCCTTTCGCTGTGGCCCGGCGCCACGCGCCAGCCGATCCCCGTGCAGATCGACGGCCAACGCGTCGAGACTCAGCCGTATCTGCCGGCGCTCACCTCGACTTCGCTGTTCGTTTATCTGGAACGCAGCGGCGAGCGCTGGAAGACGGTCCTGCCGGAAAGAATTGACACCGACCGTGTCCGCAGACCCCAGAAAGTCCAGGGGCAGCAAGGCCCGATCGACGATGCCTTCACGTCCCCCTTCCTGTGTGTGCGCGGCACCGGCACACCCTGGCACGAGGCCACCGACGAGTACGCCAAGGCCAACCTCGAACGCTTTCAGAAGGAATGGTCCAAGTATTTCCGCGGCGAGCTGCCGGTCAAGGACGATGTGGAAGTCGAGGCGCAGGATCTCGTCACCCGGCACCTCATCCTCTTCGGCGATCCGTCGTCCAACAGCCTGATCGCTCACGTGCTCGATCGCTTGCCGCTCACCTGGACGAAAGACAAGATCACCTGGGACGGCAAGGAATACGCGGCGAATGAGCATGTGCCGGTGCTGATCTATCCCAGCCCGCTCTCGGCGCGCCATTACGTGGTGCTGAACTCCGGCCACACCTTCCATGCCAAGGATTTTGAGGGCACCAACGCCCTGCTTTATCCGCGTCTGGGCGATTATGCGATCCTGAAATTGAAGACCGACAACAAAAGCGACAAGAAAGATCCCCTTGCCGTCGAGGTCGAGAAAGCGGGATTGTTCGATGACTTCTGGCGACTGCCGAAGGTAGGTGCATGGAATCCGTAGCCGTTGGCGAGCGGGGTTGCGTGAGCGCCCCGAGGGAAGCACTCGGGGCGCTTACGCAACCCCGCTCGCCAACCCCTTGCCTCGCTGTCCATCTTGACGGTTGCGGCGCAGCTGGCTACCCTGCGTAGTTAGTGCGGACTAGCGAGTCCGCGAGGATCGTCTGGGAGCTGGCAAGTGGAGCTGCCTTCGGGCATATCGACCGTGTTATTACGTGTGGCACTGGCCCTGGTGACGCACTCGATTTACTGGCTGCGCGTGCGCGGCCGGGAGCATGTGCCGGCGCGCGGCGGCGCCCTGCTGGTCTGCAATCACGTCCGTTATCTCGATTGGTTGCTGTTGTTGGCGGCGGAGCGGCGCTTCATCCGCATGGTGATCTTTGCCGGCTGGACGAAGCTATGGGGCGTGCGTCATCTGTTGCGCTGGGCCGGCGTCCTCGCCATCGATGGCGCTGAGGGAGCGCGAGGCCTGGTCCGTGGGCTGCGGCAGGCGCGCGAGTGCCTGGCACGCGGCGAGCTGGTCTGTCTCTTCGCCGAGGGACGCGTGTTGCCGGGCGGTCTGGAGCTGCCCTTTCATCGACAGCTCCAGTGCATCGCCCGCAAGGGCCGAGTCCCGATCATCCCTGTCTGTCTCGATCAGACGCTTGGCAGTCTCTTCGCGGTGGAGCGCGGCCGGCTGCGCTGGCGCTTTCCCTTGACGCTGCCGTTTCCGGCTTACGTCACCTTCGGCGAGCCGCTGCCGGCGGGAACGCCGGCCGGCGACGTGCGGCAGGCGCTGCAAGTGCTGTCCGCCCAAAGCGCCATCGAGCGCTCCGACCGGCGCAAGCCGGCGCATCGCCGCTTCGTCCGCGTCGCCGCCCGCCGTCCTTTCCTCTCTTGTTTCCTCGACAGCACCCGGCCGGAGCGGCTCAGCTACGGCCGCGTCCTCGCCGCTCTCCTCTGCGCCGTCAAGTTCTTTCGTCCCCTGCTCGGCGAAGCTCCCATGGTCGGCATCTGGCTGCCGTCGAGCATGGGCGGCGCTTTCGCCAACATCGTCCTGGCCATGCTCGGCAAGACAGCGATCAATCTCAACTACACCGCCTCGCCCGAAGCCATTCGGTCCGCCCTCCGCCAGTGCGGCGCCCGCCACGTCATCACCTCGCGCCGTTTCACCGACCGCATGAAAATCGATCCCGGTCCCAGCGTGGAGATCATCTATTTCGAGGATCTCGCTCCGAAGTTCACGGCCTGGATGCGTATCTCGCGCTGGCTGGCCGTCCTTCTGCTGCCGGGCTGGTTTCTGGAATACTTCGTTCTCCGCCTGGGCCGGCATCGCCTCGACGACCTGGCCACGGTCATTTTCTCCAGCGGCAGCACCGGCGAGCCGAAGGGCATCATGCTCAGCCATCGCAACATCGCCGCCAACGTCGAGTCGATGATTCAGGCCATCTCGCTGCGGCCCAGCGATCGCGCCCTGGGCATCTTGCCGTTCTTCCACAGCTTCGGCTACACGGTGACGCTGTGGGCGCCGCTGCAAGTGGGCGCCTCGGTGCTGTATCACCCTGATCCGCGCCAGGCGCGCGAGATCGGCGAATTGTGCCGTAAGCATCATTGCAGTCTCTACCTCTCGACGGCGACGTTTCTGCGCTTCTGCCTGCGCAAGTGCCAGGCGGACGATTTTCGCAGCTTGCGCGTCCTTATTTGCGGCGCCGAGAAGCTGCCGGTGTCGCTGGCTCAGGAGTTCGAGCGCAAGTTCGGCCTGCTGCCCTTGGAGGGTTACGGCTGCACGGAGCTATCTCCCGTGGCCTCGACGAACTTGCCGAACGTCGAGGCGGATGGGGTCCACGAGATCGCGAACCGGCCGGGCACGGTCGGTCAGCCCATCCCCGGCGTCGCCGCGCGAATTGTCCATCCGGAGAGCCGCGCGCCGCTGCCGATCGGCACGGAGGGTCTCCTTCTTATTCGCGGCGGCAACGTCATGGAGGGCTATCTCGGCCGGCCGGAGCAGACGCGCGAGGTGATCCAGGACGGCTGGTACGTCACCGGCGACATGGCACGGCTGGACGCGGACGGCTTCATCACGTTGACCGGCCGGCTCTCGCGCTTCGCCAAGTGCGGCGGCGAGATGGTGCCGCTGGAAAAGATCGAGGAAATCTTGCACGAAATCCTCGGCACCAGCGAGCGCGTTTGCGTCGTCACCTGCGTTCCCGACGAGTCGCGCGGCGAGCGCGTGGTCGTCCTCTATATACGGCAGGATGGTCTGGAAGTGCGGCCGTGGTGTCAGCAGCTGGGCAGCCGGGGCTTACCGAACTTGTGGGTCCCCTCGGAGCGCGACTTCTTCGCCGTGCCGGAGATGCCGGTGCTGGGCAGCGGCAAGCTCAATTTGCAGCGCGTCAAGGAGATGGCCGTCGAGCTGTCGCGTCAATGAAAGCCGCTTGCGGCTTAGCGAGGCGATGAATTGTCGAATCGTCCTAGTGCGTCCGCAAATCGCCGCCAACGTGGGTGCGGCCGCGCGTGTGATGCGCAACATGGGACTCTCGGATCTGCTTCTCGTCGCGCCGGAGGCGGCCCCGACCGACCCGGACGCTCGCCGTCTGTCCACGCATGGCGAGGACGTGCTCCGAAGTTGCCGCATCGTCGCCGAGCTTGGCGAGGCGGTCGCCGATTGCGTGCTGGTCGCCGCTACTTCGGCGCGTGTTGGCGGTCTTACGCGGCGGCAATTCGTCGGCCCGCCGGAGGAGATCGCCCCGCGTCTGGTCGAGGCCATGACGGCGGGACCGGTCGCGCTGGTGTTCGGTCCGGAGTCGAGCGGCCTGAGCAACGTCGAGGTGTCGCGCTGTCATTACCTCATTCACGTCCCCACGGACCCCGCGTATCCCGTCCTAAACCTGGCCCAGGCCGTGGCCATCTGCACGTATGAGCTACGCCGGCACTGGCTGAGGCAGACGGGCGCTCCATCCTTGTTGCCGCCGTCCGTCTCGCCGGCCCCGTTCGTGGATCAGGAACGCGTCTTCGAGCAGCTGCGGCTTGCTCTGGAGGACGTGCATTTTTTGTGGAACGAGAAAGCGGATTCGCTGATGCACGCGCTGCGGCATCTTCTCGGACGGGCTGGCCCGACGCCGATGGAAATAGACATCCTGCACGGTCTGGCGCGGCAGCTGCGCTGGTTCGCCCGGAACCGAAAGTAGGGTGGACCGAATCTTCCAGACGCTTCGCAGCCGGCTCGGCTCGCCGGAGCCACCTGCGATTTCCTTGACCCGTGCATCCTGCGGAGGGTAAAAGGGTAGTGGGAGGAGTTTGTCCCGAACGACCACCTCGCCGCCTCATGCGGCCAGGATGCACGAGCAAAGGAGAGTAGATTGTGCCGCTGAGCATTGAAGTCGAACAGGAAGAGGATGGCCGCTGGCTTGCCGAAGTGCCGGAGCTTCCCGGCGTGCTGAGTTATGGACAGAGCCGTCAGGATGCGATCGCGCGCGTGCAAGTCCTTTCCTTGCGCGTCCTCGCCGACCGTCTCGACCACGGCGAGCCTGTCCCTCAAGTGGGCAGCGTTTTCACGGTGATCCCATGAGTCAGGGGCCCTCAACGCGAGCGCGGAGGGTCTTGGCCGCTCTGTTGCGAATCGGCTGGAGCCTCAAGCGGCAAACCGGCTCCCATAAGGTTCTGGAACGGATCGGTTGGTCCGATTACGTTTTCGCATTCCACGAGGACGATGAAATCGGACCGCGTATGTTGGCGCGGATAGCCAAGCACACGGGACTGACTCCGCGTGATTTGTAGTGCCCCAATGTCGCTATACTATCTTCCATTCGCCCAGGACAACCACCACCTGGACCCTGGAGAGTCAACATGAGCCGCCTCGTTGCCTTGCTGACGTTGTTCGCCATACTATCCGTCGCGCCGCTGGCCTGGACCGCGGAGAAGCCGGAAGTCCTCGATGTCTGGCCCGGCAAAGCGCCCGGCGAAACGAAGCCGATCGGCGAGGAAACCCGTACCGAGAAGAAAAGCGGCAACAAAACCATCACCATCGTCGGCAACGTCAGCAAGCCGACGCTCACCATTTTTCGACCGGCCAAAGATAAGGACGCCGGCGCCGCGGTCATCGTCTGTCCGGGCGGCGGCTACAACATCCTCGCCTGGGATCTCGAAGGCACCGAAGTCGCCGAATGGCTGAATTCCATCGGCGTTACCGGCATTGTCCTCAAGTACCGGGTGCCGCGCCGAGCGGATCAGCCCAAGGACAAGCCGCCTCTCGGAGCGCTGCAAGACGCCCAGCGTGCCCTGAGCCTGGTGAGGAACAAGGCCAAGGAATGGAAAATCGATGCGAAGCGGATCGGTATACTCGGTTTTTCGGCCGGCGGACATCTGGCAGCCTCAGCAGCGACCAACTTCGACAAACGCGCCTATGAGGCGCAAGATGACATCGACAAGATCGATTGCCGGCCTGATTTCGCCATCCTCGTGTATCCCGGGTATCTGGTGACGCGCGACAAGAAGGAGCTGAACGCGGACATTCGCGCTCGCAAGGAATGCCCGCCGATGTTCTTCGCGCACGCTGGCAACGATGGCGTTCCCGCGGAGAACAGCATTCGCATGTATTTGGCTCTGAAGGAAGCGAAGGTTCCCGCCGAGCTGCACATCTACGCTACGGGAGGCCACGGCTTCGGCCTGCGTCCCTCGAAACACCCATGCTCGACGTGGCCGAAAAGCTGCGAAGCCTGGCTCCGCTCGCAGGGATTGCTCAAAGGCGAGAGGGCCGCCGGTGCAGCCAGCCAATGACGCTGAGGGGGTCGTGATGACAATGCCATCGGACCAGGAAACGAACGCGCTCCAACGACTCGACGATTGGGAAGAATCCTTGCACAGCCGCTATCCCCTTGGCGGCAAGAACAAGGACGCATTCCGCGATTATCGATCCAAGGCGCGGTCAAGCGTTAAGGAGTTTTATCGCCTCAATCATCGCCATCAAACGCTCGATTTCGTGCTCGCCAAGAAGCGCGAGTATCTGCCGCTACGCCGGCGGCGCATGGGCGTGTGGGAGGCGATGGAATTCCTCAATACGCTTGTCGATGATAGCGATCCCGATACCGAGCTGAGCCAGATCGAGCATCTGATGCAGACCGCCGAGGCCATCCGCCGCGACGGCCGGCCGCGCTGGTTCATCCTCACCGGACTGATGCACGATCTCGGCAAGATCCTGTGTCTGTTCGGCGAGCCGCAGTGGGCCGTCGTCGGCGACACCTTCCCCGTCGGCTGCGCTTTCTCCGATCGCGTTGTCTTTCCGGAATTTTTTGACGATAATCCGGATCGTCAAATATCCCAATATCAGACGCCCTGCGGCATCTACGAAGAAGGCGGCGGATTGGATCGCGTCCACCTTTCCTGGGGACATGATGAATATCTGTATCAGGTGGTCAAGGATCATCTACCGGAAGAAGCGCGATACATGATCCGCTATCACTCCTTCTACGCCGCCCATCGCGAAGGAGCGTATGCTTACCTGATGAACGACCATGACCGCGATATGTTCGCCTGGGTGCGTGCGTTCAATCCGTACGATCTGTACTCGAAGGCGGAATCCCGTCCCGATGTCGCCGCGCTGCGTCCCTTCTACGAAGAGCTGATTGCCGAATTCTTCCCTCCCACACTCGCCTGGTGAGCGTCGTCAGAGATAAACCGCCAAGACGCCATGGACGCCAAGAGAAGAAGAGAAAAGAAAATAGAAAAGAGTGGACGGTGACAACATCTTCCTCGCCGGTTTCTCTGCCTTCTCTATTCTCTCTTCTTTTCTTGGCGTCCTTGGCGTCTTGGCGGTTCATTCTCTTCGTTCGGCTTGCATGAATGAGGCCGCTCGCCTACAATCCGCCCGCCTCGCCTCCACGGCAGGGGGGCGAGCCAGCCACTCCAAGAGGCACACGGAAGTCATGGTTCCGGAACAGATCTCTCCGCACGAGCGCTCCGTTGTCCGTCGTCTTCTGCGCGGTCTGGTGGCGATCGTGTGCCGTTATCCGCTCGCCGTGCTGCTGGTGTCGCTCGCGCTCGGCGGCGCCTCGCTCTGGGCCGCCGCCACGCGGCTCCAGTACAAGACCCAGCGCGACGACCTGGTCAGCCCGCACAAGGAATATCAGCAGCGCTGGCGCGATTACCTCACCGAGTTCGGCGAAGACGATGACATCGTCGTCGTTGTTAAGGGCGTGGACCGTCCACGGATGGAGAAAGCGCTGGAAGCGTTGGCCGCCCGCGTGCAGGCCCAGCCGAAGCTCTTCGACCGACTATTTTACAAGGTCGATCTGCGGTCCTTGCGCAACCGGGCGCTGATCTTTCTGTCCACCGAGGAAATTCTGTCGATTCAGCATCACCTCAGCGACATGGGCCAGCTGCTCAAGCATGGCTGGATCTCCTGGAAGCTGCTGACGCTTTCGAGCTTGCTCCAGGAAGCCGTGCAGCGCACGGCCAAAATCAAGGCGGGCACACCTCTTCGCGCCGAGGATGAGGAGTTTCTGACGCAGCTGCGGAACATCACGCGCAATGCCAGGGACGTGATCGTCGATCCCACCAAATACAAAACGCCGTGGGGTAGCTTGCTGGCGCGTCCGCCCGAACAAAAAGATCTTTTGGCGGAGCCGCAGTACTTCTTCAGCGGCTCGCCGGACGGCTCGGAAAGCGGCGATACGCTGGCGTTTCTGCTGGTGCGTCCCGTCAAGGAACAAGGCTCGTTCACCTATGCGAAAAAAAGCGTCGCGGCCATTCGTCGGATCGTCGAGGAGACACGGCCGAATTTTCCCGGCGTCGAATTTGGCGTGACCGGCTTGCCGGTGCTGGAAACCGACGAGATGACGGCGGCCGACCACGATACGCGGCTGGCGTCGTGGGTGGCCATCGCCGGCGTGACGGTGTTGTTTTTCCTGGTTTATCGCGGCGTTTGGTATCCGCTGTTGACGGTGGCGACTCTGCTCGTCGGCACCGCCTGGGCGATGGGCTGGCTGACGCTGACGGTCGGCCATCTGAACATCCTGTCGGCGACGTTCGCGGTCATGCTGATCGGCATGGGAGATTACGGCGTGCTGTGGGTGATGCGCTACGAGCAGGCGCGGAAGCGTGGGGCGGATGTCCGCACGGCGCTCTTGCACACCGTCACGCATGTCGCCATCGGCAATCTGACGGCGGCCAGCACGCTGGCCCTGGCTTTCTTCGCCGCCATGTTTGCCGATTTCCAGGCCGTTGCCGAGCTGGGCTGGATTGCCGGCTGCGGCGTGCTGTTGTGCGCCTTCGCCTGCTTCACCATTTTGCCGGCCCTGCTCATGCTTTTCGATAGGCGCCCGATGG
>Ga0335075_10012938_pt1 | contig 12580 bp, 13 predicted proteins | sample Lox_Sample_24_FD_206723 | JGI IMG/M metagenome (GOLD analysis project Ga0335075, IMG submission 206723) | Soil microbial communities from Loxahatchee National Wildlife Refuge, Florida, United States - Lox_Sample_2.4 | ecosystem: Environmental > Terrestrial > Soil > Wetlands | place: USA... | reverse complement strand
TCTCGCTGGCCGGGTTCTGTCTCGCCGGTCACGACGCGGCCATCTACGCCGCCAGCTCGGCGCTGCTCGGCGTCAGCTACGGGCTGACTTACCCGCTTATCCAGGCTCAGGCGGCCGACAGCGTCACCGACCAGCTCAGGCACTGGGCGCTGTGGTACTTCAGCCTCGCCTACTTCGCCGGGCTGTACGGGTTCCCGCTCATCGCCGGCGCCATCATCGCCACCTGCGGCTATCAAGGCCTCATCGCTTGTCTGCTCGTGATCGCCGCCTTGGAGTTGGCCGTGTCGGCCTGGCGGACCCGGCCAACTGTTATCAATCGGCGACAGCTCGCAGTTCACAGGAAGGTTCTGCCCGAGAACCTGCCCATCTTCGGCCTGCACGGGCCGAGCAACTAAGGAGCAACAGCAGCTTTGCATACGACCCCACCATCGAGTTCAAAGCGCTCATCGTGACATATGTCGGTGCGTAGCGCGGTACCAGGTGAGACACTCGCTCCTGTGTATAAGGATTGCCTGCCACGGGCCGCAGCCCTACTGGGGAGCGCAATGCAATTGACGCCGAACTAGCCCTGCTCATTCAGCGGCCTATGGCATCCGGCCATCTCGGTGAGTGGATTGCAGCGCGGATCTTTGACATCGAAATGGAAGCATCGGCCGTTGCGACAGGCATCGATGGCCGCTTCCGTTTAGGGCCATTGGATGGCCGCACCGTGAACATCAAGTGGTACTCAAGCGCGAAGGCCTGCTGGACACCACGGAGTCCACCGTGCTCGATTACTACCTGGTTCTAACCGGACCGCCCTCAACGGCAATGTCCTCACGAGGCACCGCCCGGCCGTGGTGCATAGAAGCCGTCTTCCTGTTTGATGTACGGCAACTGAGGCCTGAACAGATCATGCGCGGAGTGAAGTGCGGCGTCGCCTCCAGCGTCGTCAAACAGCAGTGGGCGGCTGCCGAGATCTACCCCTCGTCTACCAACGCCCGGCTGACCGTAACCCCGGAGCAGGCAGGGCAGCTCAAGCTATTTGCTCCCTGACGGCAAAACACCGATATGCGAACTTGGGAAGTCAAGGTTAGCCTTTGTGATGGTCATCGGTCGTTCGTGTTTGCTTCGATGCGTTGCTCTGCCTGGACGCTGGTTCCGCGAGCCACACCCAGCAACCGTGATGAAATAGTTAGATACGAATCCTGTGCTTGGCCTGTTGTACGGCGATACTTGTACAGAAGGGCTAACAATGCGATTTCATTGCGTTAACCGGTATGGGTGGGGCGGGTTTGACGCACGAGACTTTAAGAGCGGCAGAAAGACGTCGTCGTGCCGCAAGTCGAAATAATTGGCCGCCAGGGAGCTTGCTCGCGGAGCTTCCTGACGCGGCAAGAAACAGGCTCTTCGGCATCGGAGCCATGCGGGCGTATGCAAATCCGGGCCAGGTGCTGATCCGGGAGGGGGACAGCACTACCTCGGTTTACCTGCTCTTGTCTGGTGTCGTTAAGGTCACCGGACTCACGGAAGGCGGCGAGGCGCTGCTTGCCATCCGGATGGGCGGGGATCTCGTTGGTGAGCTGTCCGCGCTAGACGGCCGCAAACGGCTCGCGACCGTCACTACGGCAAGCTCGGTCGGTGTGAGAGTCATCGGGCGAACTGAATTCAACGGCTTCCTCGGCCGCAATTCGGATATCGCTCTTGCTGTCACCTCTGGCATAGCCGACAAGCTGCGCAGCGCGACCGCCAGGCGCATCGACTTCACCAGTTGCGCTGTAGGCACCCGCTTCGCCAGGGTGTTGCTAGAGCTTGTGGAGCGCTACGGCGAACCAGTGGGTACTAGCCGCATCATTCGCTGCCCGCTGACCCAGACCGAGCTCGCGGCCTTGGTCGGTGCCGCCGAGCCAAGCGTCCACCGCGTACTGCGGCAGCTGCGGTCTAGCGCCATCGTCGCTACCGGATACCGCCAGATCACTGTGCTCGACACAACGGCGCTTCGCCGACTCGCGTTCCCCGATCAGATTTGAGGCCGCGCATTCGAAGGGAAACCGTCAGCTGACGGCTTGTCGGCGCCAACTGGCTCACACGATGAGATCGAAGGAGGGCACGATGCCACTGAACCGGTCCTCAATACGCCGACCCTTCCTGGCGGCTGATGCCAAGCCGTACAGCGGGCCTATCCGAGGCCAGGCTTTCAGGCTGATGTTTGGATCCCATGCAAGATTCGTGGCGGAAATGGGTCCAGTCAACATCATCGGGGAAGACTGATGCAGCTGCAGCCGATGCCGCATCGGGTCACATTCGGTGTCGACATCGAAGGCTACAGTAAGCGATCCGATCCCGAGCAGGTCGAGTTGCAGGCCCGGCTGTGCTGGATCACGAAGCACGCGCTTAAGGCGGCCGGGGTCAATCCGAAGCGATGCGGGCGGCAAGACCAAGGCGACGCTCAGCTCATCTCGCTGCCAACAGGGGTTGACCTGGCAGGCGTGCTGCCGGCACTGCCGCGAGCCGTACAGGCGGCGATCCACCAGGTCAACTCCGTACCAGTGTCAGCTGGGCCGATGCGGCTGCGGATGAGCATGGCTCAGGGACCCGTGCAGACCGCCGCAACCGGTTTCGTGGGAACCGGGGTGATCTCCGCAGCCTGGATCCTCGACTCGCAAATGTTGCGCGATGTGCTCGGTAGTAGCCCGCAGGCCGACCTCGTCATGGCGGTTACCGACGACCTTTACCGTCAGGTATTCCGGCACGGACACGGCGGGCTCGCGGCTGATGACTTTCGCAGTGCGCTAATCGAAAATCCCGCCAAGAAATTCGCCGTGCATGTCTGGATCTTCGTACCGTCGAGCCCGCCCGGCCAAGCGCTGGTTCCGGCATTCACCAGGCCCGCGGGCGAGGATCGGACTGCCTTGTGGGGAGCGGCGATACCACTCGCCGGGATTGGGGCCGGAATCTGGATCGAGCATCACCAGGACCATCAGGTGCCGGACCACCCAACCGGTCATAACGCCAGCGGCGGCGACCATCACGTCGGCTCTGCGGCTACTCCCTCCGCGTCACAGGTAGCGGACAGCGGCTCACATGACGCCGGTTCCAGCCAGGTGTACGAGGACCAGCACGAAATCGCTCACCATGGCGACAGTCATGGCGGCCATCACGATGCTGACTTCTTTGACCACGGGTTGGCTGATGCTCTGGGTGACGCGGACTTTATCGACCCGGGCGGGATCGACGCGCAGTATCCGGACTTCGGTGCAGATTCAGGTGATCCCGGTGGCTGGTGACTGGAAGCTGGCGGTTGACTTCGGCACTGCTTTCACCGCGGCTGCCGTGGCCGAGGACAACGCGATCACGGACGTCGCCTTCGGCGGGTGCCCCGTGCTTCCCTCGGCAGTGGCGCTCGATGCGGCTGGCCAAATCCTGACCGGCTGGGAGGCCCTGGACTGGGGACGGACAAACCCGCACAGCGTGCTTCGGCAGCCGAAGCGAGAAGTTTCCGCCGGAGCCAAGGTGCGGCTGGACGGGACCACGGTGCTGGTCGCCGACGTAGTAGTAGCAGTACTGAATCGCATTCTCGTGGAAGAGGCCTCTAGGCGGTCTGGCCGCCCGCCAAGCGATGTGGTCTTTTGCCATCCTGCGACGTGGACAGGCGCCGAGTCCGGCGAGATCTCCGCGGCTGCTGCCGCCCGTGGCATTCCTGGCCTGTCTTTCGTAGCCGAACCCCTCGCTGCCGCCATGCACTACTTTGGCGGCTGTCCGGCACCTGGCTGTGCCCAGGGTGGTTCGTCGGCTTCCGGCGCGGGAGAGCTGGTGATCTGCGATTTCGGTGCCGGACTCGGGGTCACCGTAATCCGGCGCAGCGATGGCCTGCCAGCGATCGCTGGCAGGCCATCCGCCGACGATGAGTTCGGCGGGGATGACCTTGACGAGCGGATGATGGACCTGCTTGCCGACCGAGCCTACGAAGCCGACCCGCGGCTGTGGGACTCGCTGACGAAGGCGCAGCCGGAGCCAACGGCAGAACTGGCGCTGGTACGAAGCCGTGTGACACACGCCAGGGAAACGCTCTCAAGCCTGCTGCACACAGACATCGCGGTGCCGGGCTATGGCGCCTCCTTCCGAGTCACCCGGCGGGAATTCGAGGCCGCAGCGAAGCAGGACTTCGAGCGCATGGTCGCGCTCACCGAAACGGCCATCACGTTGGCAGGACTCACCCCCACGGGTCTGTCCGCCGTGGCTCTCGCTGGCGCGGTCAGCCGCACCCCGGCTGTTTCGGATGTGCTCGCTACCCGCCTTAGCGTTCTGCCGTGGATGCCGACCGACCCGAAGGTGCCTGTGGCGCACGGGGCGCTGCTGACTGGCATAGCCGGAGCCGCCAGTGCCGCCGGTGAGACCACGAGGCCTTCGGTCGGCCCACAGCATTACCGGGTCTTTGATCCTGACAACGACGACTGGCTGAACACGTGAAAGAGGTGCGATGAGCATCCCGAAGATAACTCTCACCATGCTGGGAGCGCCCGGGTCAGGGAAAACGACATTTCTCCTGGCGATGTACATGACCCTGCACGCGGGTGTGCATGGCTACGTCATGATCACCGCCGATCGCGACGACCACTACGACATGCGGGACGCATGGCGGACACTCAAGAACCAAGGCGAGATGCCACAGATGACAAGCGACCGGCCGAGGCAGCACAACTTCATCTTCAAGCATGATTTTGATTCCCTGATGCAACTCGATGTCCTGGACTTCCGAGGGGCCGCCGGGCTCGAGCGTGCCAATTCGGCTGGCGCCAAGGCTGATGTGGCTCAGCTCAGGGAACGGCTAAAAAAGTCGGACAGCATTTACATCGCTTTGGACGGTGAATCGATCGGCGAGTGGATCAACAGAGGGTGCCATCGAGAGGATGAGGAGTGGAACGAGGACATCAATGACTTCTCGGACTATGTGCGAGTTGCCGTTGACGCGCAGCGTTCCGCTGGCCGACCCGCCGTCTCCCTGGTCATTCTCATCACCAAAGCGGATCGACTGCCGGCTATCACGGGCATGGACAAGGGCGCAGCATGCCTTCTGGCTACCGATCATCTGACCAACCTTGTCGAGGTCGCGGAAAAGCCAGGAGTCACCACGCTAGTGTGCCCGGTCCAGCTAGGTGACCTTGGCCCGACTCCAGCACCGAAACCCGGCCAGCCCAATCGGATCGATCCGCGGAAGATGGACCCCCGTTTCCTGCACAGGCCGGTCATCTTCTCGCTGATGCATTACCTGACTGACCAGGTCGCGAATGATTCGGTGCAGTTGGCGGAGATCCAAGCGCAACAGGCAGAGGCGACAGCTGAAGTGCAGAAGATGCGTGACCGTTGGCTCGGCTGGGGCGAGCTGCTGAGCAAGGGGAAGATCAAAGACGCTACCAGGCAGATAAATGATGACATGGAATCGGCTAAATCACTGAGCGATAGCATGGCGAGCGCACGCGACCGCGCCGATCAGCTCATGGCTGAGCTGAAAGGGCTCCCGATCATTCAGAACGGGCAGCGGCTGTGAACACATGGTCGCCCGTCGTTTATGGTCGCACCTACCAAGTCGATGAGTGGTGGCGGGCGTTGCCGGCGGTCAATTTCGCAAGTGGCTGGCTCGGCGAAGCGGTCCTGGCAGCCGTGGCGGGCGGCAACGGACTGGTCAGGTACCCCGACGAACCCGGCGCCACGGCCGAGAACACGCCTCGGTTCATCCTTGCGCGCGGGACTGACGGCACGCTGGTCGGGCTGTCATGCAGGGCTCGCGCCCTGAGCGACGAACTGTGCCAGGACCGGCACGGCCGCGAGATCTACTGTTTCACCGGGTGGTTTACGGCTGACCCAATTGCGCGGGACATACCAGAGCTCGGTGAGTTCAAGCCCCGGCCGGATAGCTGGGCTGCTGCGGCCTACGTGCACTACTCCGCACCGGTATGGCGGGCGACAGCGGTGAGCGTACAGAAGAGTGTGCCCGGAGAGGCCCCGTGGGGGCAGCCTCAGCGCGAGTTTCGTCAGCATGGCCAGGCCGACAGGCTGCAAGTGCCTGCCCAGCAAGCCCAGCTCTATCCGTCTGTGATGGCAGCTCAGCTCTGGCGCGATGGTATCGAGACGCCTAGGCCGTTCGTGTTGGTGACCGGGTGGCAGGTAGCGAGGCACGCCTCGCTTGAGCAGATCACCCACGTGTGCGCTGACGACATCACTAAGTTCACAACGGTCGACCGACGCCTCCCACCTGCTGAGACAGTTCCGGGCAAAGTCAAGAAGAGGTCACGGGAAAAGCCTGACCGGATCCAGGCAGACTCGCGCCTGCATCTGAACAGCACAAGGCTGGTGAGAGAGGCACGAGTCGCGCACGAGCGAGCGAAGCATCAGGACGACCAGGACGGATCGTCCTGGCCTGAGCGCGTAGTTCATTGGCTCGGCCAGCTCATGGGCGGGCAGCCGGAGCCGGAACCTGGACGTTGGCCGCACAAACAGCCACAGCAAGAACAGCAGCCCCGGAGAGAGTCGCCTACAACTGCTCCTAATCCCGCGGCTGCCAACACCGAGGCCGGCGCTGGCGCCAGTCCCGAGCCTCGCACAGTGGAGATCCAGTTGCCGAAGCGGCAGGAAGCGGCCGAGCCATTCGAGGGCCTTGAGTGACCGTCGGCCCGAAGAGTGAAGGAGCAAGCCTTATGACATCCCAAGAGACGACAGATCCGGTGGTTCCTCCGAGTCCGGATGAGGTGACTGACGTTTGCGAGTCCATCGCGGCCGCAGTGATGACGTACGGTGACCCGCGCACCAAAGACCAGGCAGCGGCCGCGATCCGTGATGAGGTGAACCGCATCTCGGCCGGGGCGGCTGAAGTCGTCGTAGTCGGGGAAAAGAAGGCCGGCAAAAGCTCACTGATCAACGCCCTGGTGGAGTGGCCGGAGTTGCTGCCTGTCGATGTGGACGTGGCAACCAACGTCCACATCACGGTGCACTACGCCGACCAGCCTGTGGGACTCGCCTACCTTGAGGGGGTCGCCGATCCGGTCAGTATCGGCATAGAAGAGATCCGCGCTTTCGCAGCGCTCGACCCCCAGACCGGACAGCCCGTTCGCGATGATGTGCGCTACGTCACCGTTGGCGTACCGTCGCCGCTGCTGAAGTCTGGCCTAGCGCTCATTGACACTCCCGGGGTTGATGGTCTCCTAGCGGGCCATGCCTACATCACCAGGGCCATGCTTCGACGGTCCGACGCGCTGATCTTCGTCACCAGCGCGTTGGGTGAGCTGACCAAGTCCGCCCTCAGCTTCCTCTCCGAAGCCACCACGCGGATTGCGACCGTCTTCTTCGTCCTCTCACAGGTCGACCTGCATGTCGGCTGGGAGCGGGTCCTGGAGCGGAACCGGAAGCTGGTAGCCGAATACGCGCCCGCGTACTCCTCGGCGCCATGGTTCCCGGTTACCAGCCGGGCTGAAAGCGAAGCAATCGCGGCCAGCAAGCGCGGCGATGAGGATCTGGCGCGGAGTCGGCGCGAACTTAGTGGCTGTGGCCCGCTGCGGACCGCACTCGGGTCGCAGATCGCCGAGCACGGTCAGGATCTGCGGATGCGCAACGCTCTGCACCTAGCCCGTCCGGAGGCTGACGCGCTGGCGGCTAACTGGCAATTGCGGATTCGCATGCTCAGCCTCGACCCCAGCCTGGCGGCGGACCTGGCCGACCGACAACATCGGCTCAAGCAGCTCGAGAACACCGACGCGCAATGGCGCACCGAACTAGCTATCGGCATGCGGGAATTCGACCGGCAACTGCGGGACTGCCTGCGCCGGTCGGCCGACGACATCCAGGCGATGGCCGAGACAAAGATCGCCCTCGCAGCTAAGGCCAAGGAACTAAGCCAGATTCCTGAGGACATGGAAGAAGCCGTTACCGGCGTCTACCTGGACCTAAACCTGACTGCCACCGAGGCACTGACTCAAGTCATCACCGCCATACAAGACAGGATCGGCGAGGTTGACCTTCAGACCAGCGCCAGCCTGGTCATGCCTTCCAGACTGAGTCAACTGCCTGCGTTCGTCCGGAGCGCCCACGATGCCAAGGGATTCATCGCCACGGTGGAACGAACCGCGCCCGCGCTTGGTCTCGGCATGCTGGTCGGCAGCGTCCTCGCTGTCGTAAGCAGCGGAATTCTGCTTCCCGTGGTAGGCGGGGTCGGCGCGATGGCCTTGCTGAGCGAGCGGCGTAAGAGCCGCGAGGCGCTGGTGCGCGGACGCACGGACGCAAACAGGTACGTGAACCGCATCCTGCGACAACTGCGTGGCGAGTTTCCGGCCCAGATCAGCGCCGCGACGACGGCCGTGGGGAACCGCCTGCGGGACGAGATCTCTACGCACCTGGACCAGCAGCGTCGTGACCTTGAAGCCGAGATCGACACCCAGCAAAGCTTCCTCCAGGCGGCTACCGACCAACTCAACCGGGACCAGGCCCAGGCGCAGCACGAACTCGACGGCTTTAACGGCCTCCGCGACCTAGCTGTCGGACTCGAGTCTCGGCTTGATCCCTTCTCGAAGAAGGGCTGAACAGGATGCGCATCGTAATGCTCGGCCACAGCAACGCCGGGAAGACGACCTACATGGCGATGATGTACCAGCTAATGAACGTCAAGGGTTACAGAGGGTTCCGTATCGTGGCGAAGGACTGTGATCGGCACGCCGAACTCCTGGACAACGCCAGGGCGATTGAGTCTGACCGCTACCCACCGCCGACCGCACGGCACTCAGAGTACGATTTCACGCTTCACTTCGAGGGCCGCGAGATCTCCGACTTCACGTGGAGCGACTACCGAGGCGGCGCCATCATGGAACGCTCGACCAGCGCTGATACGGCTGCGCTGCTCAATGACGTGGCCGCCTCGGACGCTGTTGTCATCTTCGCCGACGCTCACGAGCTCGCCACCAGCCCGGGGTCACACGTGAACATCGAGGACCTAACCGACCTCATGCACCGAGCCATTGAGGAACGCGCTGACGCAAAGCCGCTTGTGCTGGCCTTCACCAAGGCTGATCTGGTTCGCAAAACCTCAGACTGGACTAGCGCCGTCGAGCCGTTCGAGGGTGTGCGACGGGCGATGGACACGTCGCGGAACGTTAAAGCGACAACCGTTACGGTCTCTTGCGGACGTAAGGTTAAGGCCGTGCAAGTACCGGTGCTTTGGTGCTTGTCGTACGGCCTGGCCAACGAGGCCAAGGCGCTACGAAATCGGGTGGCGTATTACCAGCGGCGGGCCGATGAGCATGGCGAGAATGACACGCTCTTCAATCGCGTCGGCTCGTGGTGGCGAAACGAGGAAAGCGAGCACCACAAGCAACTGCAGTACCTGGCTCGAGCTGAGGAGAAGCTGGCCGAACTGGCGCCGCTCGAAGACCGCGCGAAGGAACTCGCCGCCGCGCTAACCAAAGCGCAGCGCAAGGACGGGCCGCCACGCGCTTTCCGCAGGGCGGGCAGGTTCTGACTTGACGGCGGCAGCGCAGGCTAACGGAGTGCTGTGCTCCAGGGTCTGCTCGCTGTGCGAGACGGTCAGGCCCCTGCTCGGCTCAGGGGCGGCGTTGTGCAAGGTCGATGCCGTGCTGGACCGGCTCAGCGAACCCGCAGTGAGGATCGCGGTCGGAGGTCGGCTGAAAGCGGGTAAATCCACTCTGGTAAACGCGCTGCTAGGTCAGCGGCTCGCAGCCACCGACGTGCTTGAGTGCACGCTGCTGGTGGCCTGGTTCCGATACGGGCACCAGAACCGCATCGAAGTCCGCTGTCACGACGGGCGGGTCTATCAAGTGCCGGGCGAACCTGGCGGTGGTATTCCGCGCGATCTGTCGAAGCTGGGCGCCGCGCGCAAGGAGATCGCCGAGCTCGTCGTCGAGGTCGCGAACCAGCATCTCGTGAGTGCGTACACCATCGTGGATACGCCGGGAATCGACTCGCTCACCGGCCTTGATGATATCGCGCTAGCCGCACTTGCCCGGGCAGATGCGCTCCTTTATGTCACTCCGTTGCCGGGCGAGAGCGACAAGGAGGCGCTGGACGAACTCCGCAAGCAGGCGCAGGCACACGGGATATCGGCCGTCAACGTGCTCGGTGTGTTGAGCCGTATCGACTTGCATGGCGACGGAATCAGCGACCCGTGGCCGGACGCCAAGAGAATTGCCGCGCGATACGCTGACTTGCTCGCTGGAGTCGCGATCGGCGTTGTCCCGGTCGCCGGCCTGCTTGCGCAGACAGCCACCGGCGACGAGTTCACCGAAGCTGATACCGCCGCGCTGCGACGGCTCGCTGCCGTGAATGAGGATGACCTGCGGACGGCGATTTTCTCGCTGGATACCTTTGAAGCGTGGACAGACGGTCCGCTTACCAGGTCCGAACGGCGGCGCTTGCTGGCGTTGCTCGGCCGCTATGGCATCATGGCGGGGTGTTCGGCGATCCAGGGGGCGCAAGCGCACGGTAGGACCCTGGCAACCGCTGAACTGCTCGCTGTTCTCCGGTCCCAGTCTGGTATCGACGAACTCGCGAGCCGGGTGAACGCCCAGCTCATCGGGTCAGCGGACCGGCTGCGCGCCACTGCCGCCATCGCCGCTCTTGAACATGCCAGCTACGAAGGCCAGAACCCGGCCGAGGCAGCCGCGTTGGAGTCCATGCGTGCTGCGCTGCTCCAGTTGCGCAGGCACTGGCTGCTCCGGCAGGCCCGCCTGATCCCGGCCCTTGCCGACCTCGCCTCCGGGCAGCTTCAGTTGCATGATGAGGCCGTGCAAGCACTGGATTGTCTTGCCCTAGGCGATTCCCCTGCCAGTTGCCTCAGACTGCCGGGAGCGGCTGACGAGGGCGCCATCAGGCACGCCGCCGATGAGCAGATCCGGTTCTGGCAGGAACGTGAGTGGTGGCCGTCGCTATCGGTCCGGCGGTGGGCACGGGAAGCGAGGGAGTTCTGCGAGGCGCTTTACTTCGAAGCCGAGAGCGGTGGGCCGTGACCGCGCAGCCGGAACCTGAGCATGCGCCGGAGGTCCGGTCCGCTCTGCGTTCTATCGTCGGTGACCCCGACTATGGGGTCGCCGCTTTTTCCCATCCCCGGCTCATGGCCGAGTCGCTCGGCCGATACCTTCGTGCGAGGTCCTCGTCGTCGGACCGAGAGATCATCGTCGCCGCCGCGAGAGGCGGGATTGCCGACACCTTGCGCGAGCATCTCGCGCACGGCATGGAGCCGGGCGCTGCTGTCCGGCTCACGGCAGTAACGTTTTCCAGCGATTCGAACATGACGATGCCGACGAGTACCTGGATTACCAGCGAGTTCGCGGTCGCGCTCGGAGTCGAAGACGCACACCGCTTCGCCGCACTTCAGGATGCTACTCGGTACCAGGATCCAGCCTTGAGGGAGAATTCGAGCCACCCGAACGCCCGAGGGAACGAGCATCTCGGCAGCAGCCGCGGCGACGTAGGGGCCGCCCGCCCCACCCACGCCTTCCTGAGCTACGTCCGCGAAGACGCGGTGGCCGTTAATCTCATCCAGCACCGGCTGGTGTCAGCTGGCATCCAGGTATGGCGAGACACCACCAGCTTGTGGCCCGGCCAAGACTGGCGGGTGCAAATCCGGCGAGCGATCAAGGAAGACGCGCTCGCCTTCGTTGCGTGTTTTTCACGCAACAGCGAATCCCGACATGTGAGCTATCAGAATGAGGAACTAATCCTCGCCATCGAGCAATTGCGGACACGGCGGCCCGGTACCGAGTGGCTGATTCCTGTACGACTTGACGAATGCGAGATACCCGACCTGGACATAGGTGCCGGGCGTACACTCCGGTCCATTCAGCGCGTCGACGTCTTCGGCCAACATCAAGAGCGCGCCCTGTTCGTACTCGTCGAAGCAGTGCGGAGAATTTTCGATCCGCCGCCCAAGTTCCGATAGACCTTGGGACCGGGGCCCCAGTCCTTCCTGCCAACGGCAGACGCGGCGAGATGTCCACGCCCCAGGTCACGGACGTACATTGTGATCGTGCCCGACCACAAGCCGCCGCGGCTGGCCAGCGGGGAGGCGGAGACCTTGCACGCCCTGCTGCAGTACCAGCGGGAGTCACTGGTGCGCAAGGCGGACGGGCTGGATGAGATCTCCGCCCACTGGTCGCCCGTTCATAGCAAGACCAGCATGCTGTGGCTGGTCAGGCACATGGCCGGTGCTGAGGTCACCTGGGTGCTGCGCCGGTTCGCCGGGCAGGAGCCCGGCCCCGCTGACAGCGAGCCGCACGCCGGGACGCTCGATGCCGCGGTCGGCGCCTACCGGAAGGTCTGGGGGCGGGTCGACGCGGTGGCGTTCGCCGGGGCCAGCCTCGATGAGCGGTGCCGCCGCCCGAACGCCGGCGAGCCGGTGAGCCTGCGCTGGGTGCTGATGCACCTGCTGGAGGAGACTGCCCGCCACGCCGGGCACGCCGACATCATCCGGGAGCTCATCGACGGCAGCACCGGCCGATAACGGTGAACCGCGTTACGCGTGGACCGGCGGGCGGCGGTCGCTCCAGGGCGCGGCCTGCTCGAGCTGGCTGGCGACCCGGATGAGGATGTCCTCCCGCCCGTA
>Ga0335075_10012936_pt1 | contig 12581 bp, 12 predicted proteins | sample Lox_Sample_24_FD_206723 | JGI IMG/M metagenome (GOLD analysis project Ga0335075, IMG submission 206723) | Soil microbial communities from Loxahatchee National Wildlife Refuge, Florida, United States - Lox_Sample_2.4 | ecosystem: Environmental > Terrestrial > Soil > Wetlands | place: USA... | reverse complement strand
CGGCTCTCGAGCTCGGTGCCGGTCACCGCCGAGATGCTGATGGGCGTGCTTTGCGCCGTGGACGTATAGGTCTCGGCGGTCACCACGACCTGTTGCAGGGTGGAACCGCTGCCCGCCGGCTGCGGCGTGGCCGGATCCTGCGCGGCGGAGACCTGAGCGGCGGAATCCTGGACGTCAGGGTCCGCAGCCATCACGCAATGACTGCCGAGCACCAGGCAGAGCGCGGCACACGCCCAGATTGTCGGTCCGCCGAGTGCGCTGTTCTTGGACATCGGTCACCCCTGTAGATCGCTTGTGATAATTACTTTGGCCGCAACGACGGCCATGCCTCTTTGATGAACCGACGGAAGCGGCGGACGCCTTCTTCCAGACGATCGCCGTCGACCGCCAGACACCAACGGAGAAAGCCGGACGCCTCTTCGCCGAAGGCCGCGCCGGGAGCAAGCCCCAACCGGCCGAGCGAGACCAACTGCCGGCAGAAATCCAGGCTGTCCCGCAAACCCCGGACGCGCATGAAGAGGTACATGGCGCCGCTCGCCGGCTCACCGAGCTCGATCTCCGGTATCTCGGCCAGCAGACGGCGCGCATTCAGTTGGTTGGTCGCTATCCGGCCGACCAGAGCCGCAATGTCCCCTTCCCCGTCGCGCAACGCGGCGCTCGCGGCCCGCTGCACGAATTGCGGCACGCACGAAGTATTGAACTCGATCAACTTCTCGAACTCCGCCGGCATCTCTCCCGGCAGCACCGCCCACCCGATTCGCCAGCCGGTCATGCGCCACGCTTTCGAGAATGAATTGCAGCTCACGACCCGGTCCGATTCGGCGGCGACGTCGAGAAACGACGGCGCGCACGGTCCTTGGAAGAACAGCCGCTCGTAGACGTCATCGGCTACGATCCAGGCGCCGATCTCGCGGCAACGCCGCAGCAGCGCTTCCTGCTCGTCGCGGCCGAGGGTCCAACCCGTTGGGTTGTTCGGGCTGTTGATGAGCACGGCCCTGGTGTCCGACGTGATCGACTCCAGCAGCCGATCGAGATCGAGCGCCCAGCCGCGCGGTCCGAAGCGCAGCGGCACGCAGGCGACCTCGGCGCCCAGGATCCGAGGCATCTCGAACAGGTTGGGCCAAACGGGAGTCAGGACGACCACCCGGTCCCCCGGCGCGATGAGCGACTGCAACGTCAGCATCAGGGCTGACACTCCCGAGCTCGTCACGGCAATTCGGGCACCATCCCCGCGCCCGTGTAACCGGGATACGTATGCGGCAATGTCCGCGCGCAGTATCGGATTGCCCAAATTGGGCGTATAGAAGGTCTCGCCCGCCTGCAACGAAGCGATACCCGCTTCCCGAATGGCGGCGGGCGTGACCATGTCCGACTCGCCGAACCAGAGAGGCAGGAGGTCGGGCGTTCCCATCGCGGCGTTGGCGATGTCCCTTATCTGGTTGCTCCGGAGCCGCCGCACGGCCGGTCTGGCGCGAGGACTGTGGTCATTCATGATCAGTTGCGGGACGTTGGGTTCGCCAATCGCGGTTTGTCGATGCCGGCCGCCTCGCAGAGCACGTCGGCGACGGCCGAGAAGTCGGCCTGCGCATACGACGTGGAGCGCGCCAGTGAGAACATCTCCCGGGCTACCGCGGCGAGCGGCATCGGCACGCGAGCGGCATTGGCAGCATTCAGAATGAGCGTTAGATCCTTGTGCGCGAGATCGATCGTGAACCCCGGGCTGATGTCACCGGCGAGCACCTTGGAGGGCCAGTTCAGGCGCAACTGTCCATTTTGCGCCGTCGTGCCGTTGATCACCTCGAGAGTCATCTCCAGGTTCAGCCCGAGCCGCTGCGAGAGCGCCAGGGCTTCCGCATTCAACTGGCACGAGACGACCGCCAGATAGTTGTTGACGAGTTTCGTGCGAATGCCCGTTCCGGCCTTGCCGCAGTGATGGATCGTCGTCCCCATTGCCTCGAGGAGGGGCCGGACGCGTTGAAAGTCTTCGGCGGACGCTCCGACCATGAACAGGGATTCGCCGCGATCCGCGTGACTCGACAGTCGGCCTACCGGAGCATCGACGACGGTGATGCCGCGTGCGGCGGCCTGCCGGATGACTTCATCCGTCGCTTGCGGCTCGACCGTGCTCATATCCATCAATATCTGGCCGGGTCGACCGTTGGCCAGCAGGCCGTCCGGTCCAAGCGCAATGGCTCGCAGCTCGGGCGAGCCGGGAACCATCGTGATGACGATGTCGCTTGCCTTCGCGATCTCGGCGGCGCTGCCCACGGCGCGTGCTCCCAGCTCGGTCAGGGTGGCGACGGCCGCGGGGTTGATATCGTGCACTGTGAGCGCAAAGCCCTTCTTCTGCAGATTCGCGGCCATGGGCCGTCCCATACGCCCCAAGCCGATGAAACCGATTCTCGTCATAAGTCACCGTTCAGGCAGCGCGTTCAGCTGTTGATGTAGCTCGTCTTGATGGCGGTGTAGAATTCGGCGGCGTAGCTGCCCTGTTCCCGTGGACCGTAGCTCGAGGCCTTGCGGCCGCCGAAAGGCACGTGATAGTCCAGGCCAGCCGTCGGCACATTGACCATCACCAACCCCGCCTCGGCGTTCGCTTGAAAGTGGCGGGCATGCTTGAGAGAGGTCGTGCAGATTCCCGCTGACAGGCCATACTCCGTGTCGTTCGCGACGCTGAGTGCCTCCTCATAATCTCGCACGCGGATCACCGCCGCGATTGGGCCGAAAATCTCCTCGCGATTGATCCGCATCCGATTGTGGGTTTCGGTGAATATCGCCGGAGTGAGATAGAACCCGTGTGTCGAGCGCTCGATCACTTTCCCGCCGGCCACGTGCGCACCCTCTCCTTGGCCGATCTCCAGATAGCGCAGATCGATGTCGAGCTGGCGCTGATCCACGACCGGGCCGAGCTCACTGTCGTCGGCGAGAGCGTGCCCGACCCTGAGGGCCGCGACACGCGCCTGCAGGCCGGCGAGAAACTGCGCATATATCCCCTCGGTCACGATCAGCCGGCTCGATGCCGTGCATCGCTGGCCGGTTTGAAAATATGCTCCGTTGATGGCACAGCCCACTGCCGTCTCGAGGTCCGCATCGTCGAGCACCACCAGCGGATTCTTGCCGCCCATCTCCAACTGCAACCTCGTCATGTGCTCGATCGCGGTTCGCGCGATCTGCCGTCCGGTACGCGCCGAGCCGGTGAAGGTGAGAGCATCCACCTGCCGGCTCAGTGCGGCGCCGACTACGGGGCCTTCTCCCAGCACGAGGTTCAACACACCTGCGGGAAGACCGGCGCGTTGGAAGATTTCCACCAGGCTCCACGCGGTTGCCGGAGTCAGCTCCGAAGGTTTGAAAATGACGGTATTGCCGAAAGCGAGAGCCGGGGCGATCTTCCATGCCGCGATGGCAATCGGGAAATTCCACGGCGTTATCACCCCGACGGTCCCGACCGGCTCGCGGGTGACTTCCGGTTCGACACCCGCGCGCAAGGGCGGCAGCTTGGCGCCGGCCACACGAACGCTTTCGCCAGCAAAGAACTGCACCACCTGGCTCGCGCGCGTGACCTCGCCGATGCCCTCGGAGCGAAGCTTGCCTTCCTCGCGCGCCAGCAATTCACCGAGCTCATTCCGGCGGGCAAACAGCTCCGCCGCGACTTTGGTCAGGAGATCGGCACGGGTCTGCGCCGTGGTCCGCGACCACGGCCTGAAAGCCGCTCGCGCAGCGGCCACGGCGGCGGTGACATCCGCAGCCGTTCCGGCCACGTACTCCCCAACCACCTCATTCACATCCGAGGGGTTGATGTCAGGGACTTTCGCCCCTCGAGTGACCCACTCGCCGCCGATCAGGTTGGCAAATTGTCGCATGGGGGTGGCCTCTCAACGTATGACGAACGGATCGCCGAACGCGCCGACCGTGTCGATCCAGACGGTTTTAGTCTGCAGGTACGCGTCGATGGCTTCCTTGCCGTTCTCACGTCCGAAGCCACTTCGCTTGTAACCGCCAAACGGCGCAAGGTAACTGACGGCCCGGTACGTGTTTACCCACACGGTGCCGGCCTCAAGTGCCTCGGACATCCGTAGGGCGCGTCCTACGTCCGAAGTCCAAACTCCTGCCGCAAGCCCGTATCGGCTGGCGTTGGCGATCGAGACCGCTTCGGCTTCGTCTTCGAATGGAATCACGGCCAGGACCGGCCCAAAGACTTCCTCCTGCGCTATACGCATCTGGTTGTCTACGTGCGTGAAGACCGTCGGCTCGACGAACCAGCCTCGGCTGAGGCGGGGCTCAGTCGGTACACCGCCCCCCAATACGCATGTGGCTCTTTCGGCTCGCGCAACATCGATGTAATCCAGGACGCGCTGCCGCTGCGAGCGGGTGGTGATGGGTCCGACCTGTGTGTTCGGCGAGCTCGGATCCCCCATCCTCGCGGAGCGGGCGCGCGCGACCAGCCGGTCGACGAAGTCGTCATGCACCTTTCGCTGTACCAGCAAACGCGAGCCGGCAATGCACGTCTGTCCCGAAGCGGCAAAGATGCCGGCAATGGCTCCATTGACGGCAGGCTCGAGGGAAGCATCGGAGAACACGATATTGGCCGACTTGCCCCCCAGCTCGAGCGAGACCTGTTTCAGCTCCGCCGCGGCGCTTTGATACACGGCCAGGCCGCCCGTCTCGCCGCCGGTGAAGGCGATCTTGGCAATGCGCGGGTGGCGCACGAGCGCCGCGCCCGCTTCATCCGGAAATCCGGTAACGGTATTGACCACGCCCGGCGGGAAGCCTGCGCGCTCGAACAGGCGAACGAACGCCAGCGTGGACGCGGATGTGTGCTCCGATGGCTTGACTACCGCGGTATTGCCGGCGGCGAGAGCGGGGGCGAGCTTCCATGCCAACAGCAGTAGCGGTGAATTCCACGGCGTAATGCACGCAACGACCCCCAAGGGTTCGCGGCGCGTGAACACCTGCATGCCCCTCTTGTCGATCGGTATCACGCGGCCCTCGATCTTGTCGGCGAGGCCCGCGAAGTATCGAAACCACTCCGGGATATAGCGCAGCTGGGCGCTCATCTCCGCCGTCAGTTTGCCGTTGTCGCGCACCTCGATCGCGGCCAGCCGGTCCGCTTCGGTCGCGATCAAGTCCGCCAGCGCCGCCAGCAGTTTGCCCCGGGCGGTTGCCGTGAGGGAGCGCCATCGGGGATCGGCGAACGCGCGCTGCGCCGCCGTCACCGCGACGTCGACATCCGCCGCCCCGCAGCGCGGAATCCTCGCCCACGGTTCGCCCGTAAATGGATCGAACGAGTCGAAAGTCTCGCCGCTCTGCGCGCTGACCGGCTGTCCGCCGACGATGTTGGCAAAGTCCTGCAGGGCGGCGGGCACGGTCATGAGTGGGCGCCTATTTCACCGGGAAGCCCAGGTGGTGACGGAATCGGTTCTTGAGATAGACACCGTCTCGGGGCGGGAGCGCGCGCGGCTTGTCTTCGGCCGCGATTTTCACGGTCGCGAAGCGCGGACCGCCGGATAGCCTGGACAGCTGTGGCCGGAAGGAGCGCACCGCGCTCAGGTCGCGCAATTCGACGGCCGCCGCAAACCCGGCGGCGGCGGCCATGCGGTGCATGTCTATGCCGAGATCGGTATGGGTGCGCTGCATGCCAGTCTCGGCGAAGCGTCCGTTATCGAGCACGATCAGGGTGTAGTTGCCCGGCTTTTGCACCGCGATCGTAGCGAGGGCGCCCAGGGCCATCAATTGCTCGCCGTCGCCGGTGAATACCGCGACCGGCCTGTCACGTTGCGCTAGCGCCACGCCCAGACCCACGAGCGCGGCCGCGCCCATCGCCCCCCAAAGATACATGTTGCCGTCGTGATCACCTGCCGCAAACACGTCGTAACTCGATGAACCGAGGCCGGAGACGACCAGGAGCTCACCGCGGTCGCGCAGCAGCTCCCGCACCGCCTCGCGGCGATCAAGGCACGTAGTGCGATCCGCCGTGGCCACTACTTCACCCACTGCTTCTGCCCCAGCATCCGCTGCGCGAGCAGCACCGCGACGGCCTGATCGCTGTCGAACGCCAATGCAGCCGCGGCTTGCACGGTGGGATACGCGTCACCGGCATGCTCGACGCGCATTATCTTGACCCCCATCAACTCCAGGGCTCCTTCGGTCGCGCGTGACATCGGCACCTGCCAGGGATTGAATTCCGCCCACTCGCCGCGCATCGTCACCAGTGTCAGGAACGGAAAGCGGCAGGTGGCGATCAGCGACAGCATGTTGATGCAGTTGCCTACACCGCTGGATTGCATCAGCAGCACCGAGCGCGCGCCGCCGAGCCAGGCGCCCGCCGCGACGGCGATGCCCTCCTCCTCCGTGGTCAGGACTGTCGTACGGACTTCGGCGTCATCATGGAGCAGCTCGATCAGCCTGGCATGGCCGGCGTCGGGCACGTAACTCGCGCAGCCGATCCGCGCCTCCCTGAGGGCGCGATGGAGCTGGTCCGGCCATGCCGGATCGGGGGCGAACGCGGATGCATCGGATGTCATGGGGGCAGTTTAGACATAAGCGTGGTCGAATACTGGTCTACGTCATATAGCAATCTGGTATAACATCCGGCCTATGAACCTGAGGCAACTGCGGACCTTCGTTCGGGTGGGAGAGCTCGGCTCCTTGAGCAAGGCCGCCGACCGGCTGCGCATCGCGCAACCGGCGCTGAGTCGGCAGATGCGGCTTCTGCAGGCCGAGGTTGGCGTTCCGCTGTTCGAGCGTCACCGCCGAGGCATGCAGCTCACGCCCGCCGGACATGAGCTGATGGAGCGCGTCTCGGGACTGATCAGGCAGCTCGACGTGGCGTGCGAGGACGTGCGGGCATCGGCGGGCGACGCTCGTGGCCACGTCGTCTTCGGGATCGTGCCGACGGTGAGTTGCGTGCTCGCGGCGCGATTGGCGCAGCGTGTCGCTGCCGCGCATCCAAGGCTTTCCCTGCGTATCGTCGAAAGCTACGGCGGCCATCAGATAGATTGGCTGCAGCGCGGAGAAGTGGACGCGGCCATCGTCTATGGCTCTTACAGCAAACTCCATATGCCTACGGAAGAGCTGCTCGAGGAAGACCTGGTGGTGGTCGGGCCGCCGAACTGGGATATCGATGCGGGGGCGCCTCTGTCGATGTCCGCCTTCGCTGCGCTCCCGCTCGTACTACCCAGCCGCCCGCACGGTCTGCGGATGCTGTTGGAGTCGGCGGCCGCCAACGTACGTGCACGGCTCTCCGTCCGCTTCGAAGCGGATTCGTACCGGGTGTTGGTAGAGCTGATCGAGGCCGGTCTCGGATACACCAGCCTGCCGCTCTCGGCGATCGCACGCGAAGTGGAAGACGGGCGTCTGAAATATGCGCCCCTGGTCAAGCCCAAGGTGACGCGGCGGCTGGTCTTGTGCACGTCGAGCGCCCCGACCTCACGCGCCACTCGTACGGTCATTCAGCTGGTGCGCACCGAAATCGCCGCGCTCGTGAACTCCGGTGTCTGGCAGGCGAAGCTGCAGTTCACCCTCCGCCCATCGCGACGTTGAGGTCACCCGTAATCCCGGGCTACACAGAGGCGCTCGTCAAATGACGCCCGCAGCGCGCAACCTGTCGATATCGGCGCCGCGCCAGCCAAGTTCCACGAGAATCGCGTCCGTATGTTCGCCCAGCGCCGGCACCGGGCCCATGCGCGGCGCGGCGGCAGCGGAGACGCCGGGGGGAAGCAGGGCGGGAATGGGCCCTACGGGCGTAGCGATCCGCGTCCAGCGCTCACGAGCTGCCAGCTGCGGGTGCATCCATACATCTTGCATGTCATTCGTGCGCGCATTCGCGATGCCTGCTTTCTCGAGGCGCTCCATCACTTCCGCCACAGTGAGTGTGGAGAATGTCCCGCAGATGATCGAGTGCAGACGATCTCGCGCCGCAGTGCGCCGGGAATTGGAAGCAAAACGATCGTCCGTGGTAGCCGGGAGCTATCCCGGCATCCGCGTCCGCATCGCGATGGGCTACGCCGGCGACCTGCAGGAATGGCTGGAAACAGGCGACATCGATGTCGCCGTTCTCTACGGTGTGGAGCGTGAGACCGAAATCCAGGCTGTACCGATCCTGCAGGAGCCGCTGTGGGTCGTCGGCCCCGTCTCGGCCAGACTGCGCCGGCAACGCCCGGTATTCCTCGCCAGCTTGCGCGGCAAGCCGATGATCCTGCCGAGTGGTCCGCGCGGCATCCGCACGCTCGTGGACCATGCGTGCGGCGTAGCGAATATCCAGCTCACGATCGTCGCCGAGACCAATGCCATGAGTATCCAGAAGAGCCTGGTCCTCGGCGGTCACGGCCTGACGATCCTGCCGCCGAGCGCCTTCGCCAACGAGCTCGTAGGCAAACGGCTGACGGCTGCGCCGCTCGTCGGGCCGCGAATCACCCGCACCATCGTCGTCGCCACTCCGGGCAACCGTTCCGTTGGCCGGCACGTGCGACGGACCGTCGAGCTTCTCATTCAGTGCGCCAGGGACGCCGTCGACAGAAAGGACTGGCCGGAAGCGAGTTGGATTGGCGACCAGGGCCTCGGTGCCCAGCGCGACTGACTCTCGTGCTTCAGAATAGGAACGGCACCTTCGGCACCGTGGTCAGCTCCCATGCGAAACGACAGAGCCGGCTCATTTCCTCTACCGTCGCGCCGCCGCCATGCGCCGCCAGCTCGAGGGCTTTGTGCTCGAGCTCCGGCCTGCTCAGGGTGTTGCCGGGGTCCCCCTTGGGGACGTCCACCCGTTCATGCAATATGCGGCCATCGCGCGTCCGCACGCTCACTTTGCCGATCCAACGCCGGGGATATTCCGCATCGACCTCCGGATCGAGCTGCATCGTGACCTTACCGCGAAACTCGGCCACGGCGGCATCCCGGTAGTGATCGTCGAACTCCGCAAGGCCCGCCCGCCCGTGGACGGCGATCAGTCCGAGCACGGTTCCCATCGAGAATTTGGCCTGGTGCACGGTTTGAGGCGATACCACCGCCCCAAGTACGTCAATGGCGACTTGGTGTACATATGTGGTGACTGAGTCGATATCCGATGCCTGCAGACGATGGCGTCGAAGCAGTTTGTGCAGCGCGTCGGCGGCCGGATGTGTATGACGGCAGGAGGCGTGAAACTTGAAGGACGTTTCGGCAAGAGCCCATCTGCTTCCGAGAGCATCAGTCAGGCGCGCGACATCATGGTCCGTCGAGGTACCGGCGGCCAAACCCTGCGCGCCGGTCAGAATGCGCTGCGCTCCGGTGAAACCGTCTTGCGCCAAATAGGCTGAGGTGAGGCCCGCCGCGGCGGCATGAGCCGTGTGCAACTGCTTCGAATCCGCGGCATCGCGCAGGAACTCCCACAGGCCGGCCGCCTGCGTGCCCGCGGACCCGAGTGCATGAAGCACTTCCGGGGCCGAGAGCTGCAACAGACGAGCGGCCGTCGCGGCCGCTGCGACGGCGCCCGCAGTGCCGGTCGTATGGAAGATTCTGTAGTGCGAGCGGCCGAGGAATTCCCCGACACGAATACCTGTTTCGTAACCCGCAACGGCGGCCAACAAGAGCTCCATGCCCGAGCAGCCCTGAGCCTGGGCAATCGCCAGCGCTACCGGAAAGACCACCGTGCCCGGGTGAAACACGGATCCGTTGTGGACGTCATCCTGCTCGGCCACGTGCGATGCCGCCGCATTGGCCATGGCCGCCATGAGCGGGCTGGAGCGGCTCCGATCGATCAGTATCTCGCTACGACCATCAGCCGGACCCATGGCGCGGGTGAAGCGCGCAATCGATTCCGCGGCCGCCGATCCCTTGCCGGCGAGAGCCGCCGCAATCCAGTCGAGAAACAGCTCCTCAGCCCGACGCTGCACGCCGGCGGGCACCTGCGCGGCGGTCAGGCTGGCAACGAACTGCGCGAGGGTATTCTCAGGGTGGGCGGTGGTCATGCCAACCTCAGGATGACACTGTCCGACCGCCGAGGAAATTCGTCATTCAGCAAGCCTCAGTTCGCGTTCATGAAAGGGCGCTTAAACGAACACCAAATTGCGCGCCGGGACTGCAGTGAGGTATTTTCGCACCGCCTCGACACTCCACCACCGGGACGAACGCGAATTGATATCGGCAACCGCTCGTTCCTACCTGTTCGTGCCCGCCAATCGGCCCGACAGGTTCGCCAAGGCTCTCTCGTCAGGGGCCGATGCCGTGGTCGTCGACCTCGAGGACGCCGTGCCGCCCGCGGAGAAGGAACCGGCGCGTGATCGCCTCGCGGCCTGGTTGTGCAATGACCACCCGGTGGTCGTACGCATCAACGGAGTCGAGACTCCCTGGTTTCGCGACGACCTGCTGCTGGCGACTCTGCCGGGCGTCTCGGGGATCATGCTCCCGAAAGCCGAAAGGATCGATGCGGACCTTACGGCCGCCTGCGCCGGTGCCGGAGTGCCGCTGCTGCCCATGATCGAGTCCGCCGCCGGTCTGGCGAATAGTCAGGCGATCGCCTGCGCGACAAGCGTACAACGCCTCGTCTTTGGAACGATCGACTTCCAACTCGACCTCGGGCTCGCGGCCGAACATTCCGATCTGCTGCCGTACAGCGCTCAACTGGTGATGGCTTCCCGGCGGGCCGGTATTGGTGCTCCCGTCGACGGAGTCAACACTACGCTGTACGATGGCGACGCGCTCCGCGCCGACACCCTGCGTTGCCGTCGTTTTGGTTTCGGCGGCAAGTTGTGCATACACCCGCGGCAGGTTGCCATCGTGAACGCCTGTTTTCAGCCCTCTGCCGCAGAGCAGGCATGGGCGCGAGAGGTGCTGCAGGCCGCAGCGCGAGCCGGTGGAGCCGCGCTCGCCATCGACGGGCAAATGGTCGATCGACCCGTGATGATGCGAGCTCGAGCCATACTGCAGGAAGCCGCGCGGAACTCCTCGGCTGGTGGCCGGCCGACTCAGTCCGGGGAAGGCGACGAATAGGAGGGACGGCGACGAGGCCGGCGCGCCGCGCCACTGGCTGCCTGGGCATCGGCGTCCAGGAGCTCCACCAGCTGCCTGGCAAACTTGGGCAGACGGTCGAACTTGCGCGCACAGATCTGCAGGCTGCGGCGGCTCCAGACATCCTGCAGAGGCAGGACACGCACCGACACATATTTCCGGTAACGCAGCGCGGCTGACGCAGGCATTACGCTGACGCCCACACCCGACTCGACCATTCGACAGCTCGCCTCGAAGTTTCCCACCTGAATGCGCAGCTTCATTCGGCGATTCAGATCGCCCGCCATTTCCTGCAGGAAAGCGTGAATAGCGCTGCCTTCGTGCAGACCGACATGATCGTACGCCAGAGTGTCCGCGAACAGGACCCCTGCCGAATCCGCCAGACGATGATTTTGCGGAACGACGACGACCAGGCGGTCTTCGCGGTAGGGCCGGACCTCCAGGCCCTGGGTCCCCGCCGTGCTCGCTACTATGCCGACATCGGCTTGACCGTCACGGACTGCCCTGACGATTTCACTGCTTAGGTGTTCCTTCAAGTCGATGTTGACGTCGGGGTGGGTAGCGAGAAAGCGGCCCAGCACCTGCGGCAGGAACTCGGTGACCGCCGTCGTGTTGGCAAACAGCCGCAGCTGCCCCTTGAGCCCGCGAGCATATTCGCCCAGGTCACTGTTGAGGTGCTCGATCTGATTCATGACCAAGCGTGCCTGGTGCGCGAAGGCTTCTCCCGCGGCGGACAGAGTGACTCCGTGACTGGTGCGATGCAGCAGCTTCACTCCGAGCCGTTCCTCCAGATGCTTGACGCGGGTGCTGGCCGCCGAGACGGAGGTGTGCACCCGCGCTGCGCCGCGTGTCAAGTTGCCTTCATCCGCGATGGCCGCGAAGAGACGCAGGTCGCTCAGGTCAAAATGCATGGCCAACGCTCGCTCTCGCCAACCCGCTGGGAATGCTACTCGAATCGGCGCCGATGCAGCGAGCGTATGGCGGAATATCGGCCCTGCGAATCGACGCTCACGGTACCAGCACTATCTGTCCGGTGGTCGCGCGCGACTCCAGCCGCACGTGCGCCTCCGCGGCGCGGGACAGCGGCAGACGCAAGCCGACCTGCGGTCGGATGATCCCCTTCTCCATTATGTCGACGCTCTCTTCGAATACTGCCTCGAGTGCGGCGCGGCCACGGATGTAGTGAAACAGCATCGGCCGCACGAGGGTATTCGACTTTGCCGACAGCCGCGAGACGGCGAATGGCGGCACCGGGCCGGAGGATTGGCCGAAGTTGACGAGCGTTCCCAGGTAGTCCAGACAATCGAGCGAGCCCGAGAACGTGTCGGCGCCGACGGAGTCGTACACGACCTCGACCCCCTTGCCACCGGTGATCTGGGCTACGCGGTCCACGAAACTCTCGCTGCGATACAGAATGACGTGGTCGGCGCCGCATCGGCGCGCGATTTGGGCCTTCTCCTCGGACCCCACCGTCGCGATGACCGTCGCGCCCAGATGCTTGGCCCACCTGACGAGCGGCTGGCCCACGCCGCCGGCCGCCGCATGAATCAACAGCGTCTCACCCGCGCGCACGGGATGAACCTTGCGAAGCAGCATGCACG
>Ga0335075_10012935_pt1 | contig 12582 bp, 9 predicted proteins | sample Lox_Sample_24_FD_206723 | JGI IMG/M metagenome (GOLD analysis project Ga0335075, IMG submission 206723) | Soil microbial communities from Loxahatchee National Wildlife Refuge, Florida, United States - Lox_Sample_2.4 | ecosystem: Environmental > Terrestrial > Soil > Wetlands | place: USA: Florida... | reverse complement strand
GGGTTGGGGGGGGCTGGTGGGGGGTGGTGCGTCCGGGACTAGGGTTGGATGGTGGAGCGGGTGGAGCTTGGCCGGTCAGGCGTGGCTCGGGCGCTCGGCTTGGTTGCGGGCGGCGTGGTGCTGCTGGCTGGCGGCGCTGGGCTGCTGGCGGGCTGCTCGTCGTCGGTGGCGGGCGCCGGGCCGGGGGCCAGCTGCGGGACCACCCGGACCGCGGCGAACGTGCCGGTCATCATCAAGGTAAGCAAGGGCACCGTGAATTGCAGCGCGGCGCTGCGGGTCGAGAACGAGTACGCGGCCAAGATCAGGGCCGGGCAGGTCCGCGGCAACGGGGGCGGCGCGCCGGTTTCAGTGAACGGCTGGACCTGCCAGGGCTTCCCCACCACCGAGGTGCTGAGCACGGACGACGCCTCGCAGTGCCACACCGCCAGCGCCGAGATCGTGGCAGTGCTTCCCGTACCCACCCCAACGGCAACGGTCACTACGGGCTAGGGGCCCCCGTCGGCGACGGTCACCACGGGCTAGGGATGGCCTCCGGTCAGGACGTCAGGGCGGGGCGGAACAGGCTCGGTTCTTCGGGAAGCTCGGGGTCCTGGCCTGCGCCGTCGATATCGCGGGCGGCGCTGCTTACCGCACTCAGGCCCCGGGTCGAGCTGATCATCTGCACCTGGTCCCGGCCGCAGTTCTTCGCCCGGTAAAGCGCCACATCGGCCGCGGCCATCAGCTGGGCCAGCGTGCGCTCGGTCCCGCTATCCAGGGCCGCCACGCCGATCGACACCGTCACCTGCACGCACTCCGCGCCCACGGCGCCCGGAACGATAATCGACATCCCGGCGATGTGCGACCGGATCCTCTCGGCGATGCGGAATGCATCGACGGAGCGGGTCTGCGGCAGCAACAGCGAGAACTCCTCACCGCCGAACCGCCCGGCCAGGTCGTAGGCACGCAGAAGGCTGGTCAGCTTGCAGGCGATCTCCTTGAGGACCTGGTCGCCCACGAGATGGCCGTAGGTGTCGTTGACCGCCTTGAACCGGTCGATGTCCAGCAGGGCGATGGCGAGGGCGGTCCTGGTCCGTATGCCCCGGGCGACTTCGGCCGTCGCCTGTCCCTCCCAGGTCGCGGCGTTCAGCAGGCCGGTCTTGGCATCGATCCGCGCGTCCTGGACCAGCTGGGCGTGCCGCAGCGACCGCTGCAGCAGGGTAATGAACGGGAACGCGAAGACCAGGGCGATGACGCTGCTGGCGACGCAGAAGGTGACGATCACCGCGACGGAAAGCTCGGTCGTGTCGTTGAACATCGGCTCGCGGGCGAACTGCTCGTCGCGGATCCGCACGCCGGGGTTCGAGCCCTTGATGGCGGTCCATATTAGGACCTGGTTGATGGTCCACTGCACCGCCGCGCAGGCCGCGGCGACCAGCATCCAGGCCAGGGCGTGTTCGGCCGGGTGGGCGGCCGCGCCAGGTGCCAGCCGGATCATGCCACGGAAGGTGAGGCCGGCGGCAACGTAGCTCAGCCCGATGACGGCCGCACTGAACACCCGCCGGTAGGCGGGGACGCGCTGGATCCGCCACTGGGTCAGGGCAAAACGGACAATGGGCATCAGCGGCACGTAGACGATCGGCAGCAAGATGGCGGCCGGCAGCTCCCAGGTGGCGTAGACGTCCTTGACCATGCCGATGTTCTCACCGGCCCGCCGGGTCACCTCGACGGTTGCGGCGCTGCAAGTCAGCAGCGCGGCGAACAGCAGCAGGTCATGGGCGTGGAAGGAGGCCGTGCCTGCCGCCAGCCCGAGGACGGCAGCGTCGGCGAGCACGACGGCGACGATGAAGGCGATCAGCCAGTCCGGAAGGCTCCAGATCGACCATGTCCGGACTGCGAAACCTCTCCCGCGGTCCGAGCCAACGGGTGTCTGTCTGGCAGCCACGAGCACCTGAACCTGTGTGGGATCGACGCGTTCCACATAGTTTCCCGGATTGTCGTGACATCGGGTGCCGAAAGTAAAAATTCGGCTACCGACCGATTTGGTCATCGCCGCCGTTGCCGGACATTTCCGTATCAGATACTTCTTGTTCTGTATGATCCGCTATGCTCCGCGACCTGGCTTGGAGTAACCGGCGACGGAGAGGGGTTACCGTGCGTACCACTTCGTGGACCTGACAGATCCCGGTCACGAGCCATGCACGATCGTCACTGGTCAGGAACTCGCGCGACGGAATACGCTCGGCGCGCCCTGTCCGCTCCGACCTGAGTCCACTTCGGGGCCGCTGATCGCGCTCAGGCCCCTGGTCGTGCTGATCATCTGCACCTGATCACGGCCGTCCGCCTTCGCCCGGTACAGTGCCGCGTCGGCCGCCGCCATCAGCTCGGAGAACTCTCGCTTGCTGCCGGCGTCGAGAGCGGTGACCCCGATCGAGACCGTCACCTGTACGCGTTCCCCGCCGGTCGCCCCCGGGGCGATGATGGGCAGGCACGCGACATTAGCGCGCACGCGTTCGGCAATGCGGAACGCGTCCGGTGCGCGCGTCTGCGGCAGCAACAGCGCGAACTCCTCTCCGCCGAACCGGCCGGCCAGGTCATACTCGCGGAGCGTCGTCGTGAGCGTGTTCGCGATCTCCTTGAGCACCTGGTCGCCGACCAGGTGCCCGTAGGTGTCGTTGATGACCTTGAACTTGTCGACGTCGAGCATGGCGATCGCGAGCGGCGACTTCGTGCGCACCGCACGGATAACCTCCGCCGCCGCTTCCCTCTCCCAGGTTGCGGCGTTCAGCAGGCCGGTCTTGGAGTCAGCCCGCGATTCGGTGAGGAGTTGCACGTGCCGCAGCGACCGCTGGAGCAGCGTGACGACGGGCAGGGCGGCTATCGCGATGAGGGGATTGCCGGCCACCCCGTAGGTAACCAGGACTGCGATGCTCATTTCGGCCACGTCGTTGTACAGAGGCTCGCGGCCGAAGACCTGCGTGCGGATGCTCGTGGCCGGATCGCTGGCCTTGATGGCCGCCATGATAATGGCCTTGTTCAAGGCCCAATACACGACGGCGCTGGCAAGCACAAGCAACGTCCACACCGTGGCATGGGTGGACGGCCCTCCCGGGGCCTGCGACACCAGGTGACACGCGCTGTGGAAGGTTACCGATGCGGCGCCGTACGACAGGCCGATCCCGGCAGCGCTGAAGACCCGGCGGTAGACGGGAGCACGCCGAATCCTGAACTGCACAAGCGTGAGCCGGATCATGGGGATGATCAGCGCATACAGGGGAGGCAGCAGGATAGCCACGGGCAACTCCCAGACGCCCTGGACGTCCAGGATCATGTTGCTTTGCTCTCCCGCCTTCCTTGTCCACTCGATCGCGAGTCCCGTGCAGCCAAGCAGCAGGCCGAACAAAGCGAGATCATGTCCGCTGATTGTGGTGAACGGCGCAGCAACGCCGACGGCGGCCAGACCCAGAACGATGACCGTGAGCACGTAGGCCCTGAGCCCGGGCGGCAGCGACCAGAGTGGCCAAGATGTGACACTGATCCGCCGCCAGGGGCGGCGAATCATGCGCATGGGTACCTCCTCATCCGGTCTGTCGGCTTAGCCACTTTACAAGTAGCCGTACAACGATTCTCCCGCATTGTCCGTACCTGGGAGCGCGAACCGTGAAATCCCGGCTACTCACTGGTAAACAATACCCTCCGTGCTCGCTGTTCCCCGCGGGGCCTCGCTGTGGCACGGAAGTCGCTCCCAGTCACATCTGTCCTCAGTTCGCTGTTCCCTGCGGGGCCTCGCTGCGGCACGGAAGTCGCTCCCAGTCACATCTGCCCCCAGTTATTCCGACATTCGGCACAAACTACCTTCCATTCGCAATTGCGTGCACAATGGGTAGTCCCGAAGCGTTGCCCACAGGCTGGAACATATAGGGAGGGAGCGGGCGCTAGACAGGGCAAACCCTGAACCATGCGGCATTACCGAACGTTCAGGTTAATCACACAGAGGATCCAAATGACCACCCACAGGAAGGAGCGCTCCGTGCGTACCACCCACTGGGGCTGACCGCCACCAACTCCCGACCCCGCCAATTCACAGGAAGGAGCACTCCGTGCGTACCACCCACTGGGGCTGACCGCCACCAACTCCCGACCCCGCCAATTCACAGGAAGGAGCACTCCGTGCGCACCACCCACTGGGGCTAGCCCCTAAGCCTGCTGGCTGGATCCGCTGGTCAGCCGGCCACGACCACGGGCCGCGCTGACCGCGACCGCCAGCGCCGCTGCGGCGCCGACAGCGCCGCAGACCGCGATGACCCCTGCCGGGGCGTAGTGCTGCGCGGCGGCCCCGGCCAGAATCATGACCGCGCCTTGACCCAGGCTTATGCCGCCCTGGGCCAAGCCGAACGCCTGGCCGCGCCGCTCCCGCGGCGCCGCGGCCACGAAGGCGGCGTTCGCAGCCAGCTGATAGCAGGCCCACAAGCCCGCGGCGAACAAGATCAGCAGCGAGCTGGCCAGGTCGGGGCTCAACCCGAACAGGCACAGGACCCCGCATGCGGCGACGGCCAGCGGAGCCATGAAGCGCAGCCGGGTCGCCGGAGAAACCAGACGGCTGAACACGATCGCGCCCACGAATTGCCCGGCGGCGCTGGCGGCCAGGATTACGCCGACGGCGATCGCGCCGCCGCCCACGGCATGCGCGAGCGGGGCCGCGACCCCCTCGGGTGCGTCGTAGAACGCGGCCAGCCAGCCGAACAGCATGGGTGTGCGCAGCGCCTGATTGCCGAAGACGAGCCGGGCGCCCTCGATCAGGCCGGCCAGCCTCGGCGAACCGTGGCGGCCGCTGGCGGCGGCGGCCGGCGCGGGCCGGGAGCGTACCCAGGCGCGGACGATGACCGCCGAGGCGGCGAAGGTCGCGGCGTCGATGACCAGCGACGTCCGCGCACCAAAGAAGCCGACCAGGGTACCGCCCGCAGCAAAGCCGATAACCTGCGCGAACTGGTACGTGGTCATGGTGACCGCGGTCCCGAGCACGTACCGGTCGCCGGTGAGCACGTCGGGATAGATCGCCGCGCGGGCCGAGGTGAACGGCGCCCCGACCAGCGTCACCACGAACAGCAGCGCCACCATCCCCGCTAGGGGCATGTCCGGGACGACCATGACCAGGACAAGGGCGCATCTGGCCAGGTCGCATGCGATCATCACGGCCCGCCGCGGGTAACGGTCGGCCAGCCAGGCGAGTGACACGCCGCCGATGAAGGTCGGCACGATGCTGACGACGAAGGTGATCGCGGCCAGCAACGCTGAACGGGTCCGGTCATACACGAGCACCGTCAGCGCCACACGGGCGAGCTGGTCGCCGAGCACGGACAACAGTTGTGCCAGCCACAGGGCGCGGAACTCCGCCACGGCGAACACGTCCCGGAATGAGGTCTTCGCGGCCTGCTCTGGTGCGCCCGCCCGCGCGACCTCGTGCCTTGTTATATCGCCCTCCGGCGCCGTGCTCCGCTGTCGTCTTCGGTAATCACAACATGACCGAAAGTTGCCTCATCTTACCGCAGACCCGGACGGATCGGACGCGCTCCGCACCCAAGGACGCACCAAGGACGCACCGAGGACGCACCGCAAAACGCGGCGTCCGGCCGTCAGCCGCTGCGCAGGACGGCTCCTACCCGGCGCTCGGCCTCGGCCACGGCGGCGTCGCGTGCCTGCGTGGTCTCCGCCGCGGTGAGCGTCCGGTCCGGGGCGCGGAAGCGCAGCGTGTAGGCCAGCGATTTGCTGTCCTCGCCAACCTGGGATCCCGTGTACACGTCGAACAGCCGCACGTCCTCGAGCAGTTCGGCTGGCGCGCCGGCCACCAGCGCGGCCTCCACGTCGGCCGCGGGCACCGAGGCGTGCACGATCAGCGCCACGTCCTGGATCGCCAGCGGGTAGGCGGAAAGCTCCGGGGCCTGGACGGGGCCGAGTCCTTCGGCCGCAGCGAACAGAACCGACAGGTCCAGTTCCATCGCGCAGGTCCTGGGCGGCAGCCCGAACGCACCGATCACCCTCGGGTGCAGCTCACCGGCGTGCCCGGCCAGCCACTCCCGCGCCTCGGCGCCGTCGGCGGTCACCCGGGCGTAGATCGCCGCGCAGCGCCCGGGATGCCACGGAGCGTACTTGTCGGCCCGGATGTCCAGCGGCACCCGGCAGATCCGCCCGACGGCGCGGGCCGCCTCGACCGCGTCTGCCCACGACGACGCGCGACCATTCCCCCACCATCCGTCCAGCTCACGGGCGCCGGCCAGGACCGCGGCGATGCGCTGCGGCTGCTCAGGCAGCGCGGCCTCCAGGGTGGCCAGCTCGGCCACGGTGGGTCCTCGGTCCACGGCCAGGATGGGGGCGGCGGGGGCGGCACCCGGCCGCGGCCGGAAGACCAGGCCGATCTCGAACAGCGCCGTGTCGGCGAAGCCGCGGCCGATGTTGCGGGCCAGGACACGGAGCAGTCCCGGTAGCAGGGTCGTTCGCAGCAGCGGTTCGTCCTCGCTGAGCGGGTTGGCGATGACCACCGCGGGCCGGCGCATGTCCTCGGGCGGCAGCCCGAGCAGGTCGGCGTCCGCTCGCGACACGAACGGCGAGGACAGCACCTCGACGTACCCGGATTCGGCCAGCGTGCGGCCCACCGATCGGCGCAGCCGCTGGCGCTGGGTCAGTCCGCGCCCGGCCAGGGCCCGGGGCATCCGGGTCGGGACGTTCTCGTAGCCTTCGAGCCTGATCACCTCCTCGGCCAGGTCGGACGGGTCGGTGAGATCGGGCCGCCAGGACGGCGGCGTGACGTTCAGCACGGGCACCGCAGCCGCGGCCGCGGACTGATCCGCGAGCGTCTGGTCCAGCCGGATCCCTTCCTGGGGTTCGTCCCGCCACGGGGCGACGGTGGGGGCGGCCGCGCGGGTCTGGTGCACCGAGCAGCCCACCTCGCGCAGCCGCCGGACCACGGTGTCCCGGCCGTAGACGGTGCCCGCCACCCGGTCGGGGTAGTCCGTCGCCATCGAGATCACGACCGGCGCCACGTCGGCCTCGGCGTGCGTACAACCAGGCACCACCTGGCCGCCGCCCAGCCCGGCCAGCAGGGCCACCGCCTTGGCGGTGGCGGGCAGCGGCAATTCCCGGTCGACGCCCCGCTCGAACCGGTAGGAAGCCTCGGTGTGCAGCTTGTGCCGACGGCTCATCTTGGCGGTTCCGCGGGCATCGAAGTGCGCCGCCTCGATCACCAGGTCGGTCGAATCGTCGTCGATCTCCGTAGACAGGCCGCCCATGGTCCCGGCCATCGAGATGGGCCCAGACGAGTCGGTGATAAGGATGTCTTCCTGGTGCAGGGACCTGACCACGTGGTCGAGGGTCTCCAGCCGCTCCCCCGGCCGGGCGCGGCGGACCACGATCTCACCGGTCAGCTTGGACCGGTCAAACGCGTGCAGCGGCTGGCCGAGCTCAAGCATCAGGTAGTTGGTAACGTCCACCGCCAGCGACACCGGCCGGACGCCGCACCTTGCCAGCCGGACCGTCATCCATAGCGGGCTGCGGGCCTCCGGGTCGAACCCCCGCACCTCACGCAGCACGAACCGGTCGCATGCGGTCGGGTCGTCGATCCTGGCCTGGTAGACGTCCGGTCCGATGTAGTCCAGGGATCCGCCAAGCAGCGTCGCGTCGGGCAGCCTCGTCGTGGCTGGATCGGTGAATGGCACCCCGTAGGCGCTGGCCAGCTCGCGGGCCAGCCCGCGCACGGAAACCGCGTAGCCGCGGTCCGGCGTCACCGCGATCTCGAACACGTCGTCGCGCAGCCGCGCGTAGCCGACGAAGTCGGAACCAAGCGGGGCGCTGCGCGGCAGCACGAGGATGCCGGCGTGATCTTCGCCGATGCCCAGCTCGCTGACCGAGCAGATCATGCCCTCGGAGATGCGGCCGTATCTCTTGCTCGCGGCGATCTCGAAACCGCCGGGCAGCACCGCCCCCGGCAGCGCGAGCGCGACCCGGTCGCCGACGGCGAAATTGACCGCGCCGCAGATCACCCCGGACGCCTCGTCGGCCGGAGCATGCAGCTGCCCTTCTGACACGGCGACATGGCAGTACCTGATCGGCTTTTTCAGCCCGGTCAGCTCCTCGATCGACAGCACCTCGGCCACGACCACGCCACGGATGTCGTGCCCGACGGACTCCAGCGACTCCACCTCGAGCCCGGCGGCGGTCAGCCGTCGCGCCACCTCGGTCGCGTCGACCGGTTCGGGCAGCGGCGCGTACTCCCTTACCCAGGACAGCGGTACCCGCATCTCAGATCTCCATCCCGAAGGCCCGGCTGAACCGCACGTCGCCGTCCACCGCGTCCCTGATCTCGGTCAGCCCGTGCGCGATCATCAAGCTGCGCTCGATGCCGAGCCCGAACGCGAACCCGCTGTACCTGTCGGGGATGACCCCGCACGCCACCAGCACCCGGGGGTTGACCATGCCACAGCCGGCGATCTCGATCCAGCCCTGCGACCGGCACACCCGGCACGGATCGCCGCCGGGCTTGGCCGAAGCGCCGCGGCAGACATGGCACTCCATCGACACGTCGCCGGAAGGCTCGGTGAACGGGAAGTAGTCGGGCCGGAAGCGCGTGCGCAGCCCCACTCCGAACATCGCGTCGACGAACGCCTGGATGGCACCGCGCAGGTCGGCCATGGTCAGGCCCTCGTCCACGGCGAGCCCCTCGATCTGGTGGAACACCGGGCTGTGGGTGGCATCCAGCGCGTCGTGCCGGTAGGTGCGTCCCGGGCTGACCACGTACAGCGGCAGCGGGCGGGTAAGCATGGACCTGATCTGGACCGGCGAGGTCTGCGTGCGCAGCACCATGCCGGACTCAGTGTCGGATCCGGCTGGGCTCTGCTGGCTCGGGGAGACGACAGTGCTGGCCCCCGGGGGGACTCCATCCCCCCCGACCCCCCTGGCAGACCCCCCCGGCGGGACATGGCTTGGCGCCTGGTCGGCGCGGGCGACGAAGATCGTGTCCTGCGCGTCCCTGGCCGGGTGATCGGGCAGCATGTTGAGCGCGTCGAAGTTGTACCACTCGGCCTCTACCTCGGGTCCCTCCGCGACCTCGTAGCCCATGGCCACGAACACGTCGGAGAGGCGGTCGGCGAGCATGGTGACCGGATGCCTGGCGCCGGGCGGAACTCGCCCGCCTGGCAGCGTGACGTCGACCGCCTCGGTGATAAGCACCTGCCGGTCACGCTCGGCTTCCAGCTGGGCCTGGCGCCGGCCGATGGCCTCACGCAGCTGGCCGCGGGCGGCGCCCACCCGTCGGCCGGCGTCGGCCCGATCCTGGCGCGGCAGCGTGGCGATCGCGGCGTTGGCCAGCGCCAGCGGCGACCTGTCGCCGTCGTGCGCGATCCGCGCCGCCTTCAGCTCGTCCAGCGTCTTGGCCGCGGCCACGTCGGAGAGCGCCTGGTCAAGCGCCCGGGCCACGTCCTTCGCGGCCAGGGAGGCCGAAGGGTCCGACTGCTCGTTTTCGTTGTCTGCGGACATGGGGGGTCCTGCTTCCTGCGGGGCGTACACAGCTTCTACTCTGCTTGGGTTCCGGCGAATCTTTATTCCGAACGAACGGTGGTGGCAGCCCTCCGGCCCGGGACCGCACGGCTCACCCGGGCGTCAAACGCCCGCCGTCGCTGAGTGGATAGCCCGAAGGGACATTACCGTACCGTGCCTTCCCGTGTGGCCGCCGGCATCTTCAAGTGCTGGGCGGCGCACTCAGGCCGCGGCTGTCCCCGCGGGCACGATAAATCGGAACTCGGCCCCGCCGCCGGGGGCCGGCCGCACCGAGATCGTGCCGCCGTGCGCCTCAACCAGGCCCTTGACGATGTAAAGGCCGAGGCCGGTGCCGCCGCCGTGCTGGCCTCTGCGGCTGCCTCCGCGAGGCTTGCCCCGCCAGAACTGGCGGAACACCCGCGGCGCGAGATCGGGGGAGATCCCCTCACCCTGGTCGCGCACGGAGACGGCGACCGCGTCGGGCCCAAGGCCGCCCGTGCCCACGGCTGCGCCGTCCATTCGCGCTGGTTCCACCACGGTTGTCACGATACCAGCACCGTGCCTGACCGCGTTCTCCACCAGGTTGCCGAGAATCTGGTCCATCTTGTCCGCGTCCAGCCAGGTCTCGGGCAGGCCGCCGCGGACCTCCAGCCGGAAGCGGTTCTCGGCGTCGCCGCACGCCACCCGGCCCGCGATGATCTTCCTGGCCCGGTCAGGCAGGTCCACGAGCTCGCGGTGCACCTCCATCCGGCCGGACTCGATCCTTGACACGTCGAGCAGTTCGGTGATGAGCCTTGTCACCCGGTCCGCGTCCGCGTTCACCGTCTCCAGCATCACGCGCTTCTGGTCATCGGTGAACCTGCTCCACTTGGCCAGCAGCGTGGCGGTGAATCCCTTGACGCTGGTCAGTGGCGACCGCAGCTCGTGCGCGACCGTGGAGACGAGCTCGGCCCGGCTGCGTTCCAGCCGCTCCCGTTGCTGCGCCCCGCGCAGGGTGACCACCAGCCGCCGTACCTCTCGTGCCGGGCCGCGCACATAGCCGACCGAGACCAGGACTTCGGTGCCGTCCGCCAGGCGCAGCGAGCGCTCGGGGTGGCGGGTGCGGGTCGGCAGGCCGTGGTACGGGTCGACATAGACCCACCAGTCCCGGCCGTCGTCGTCGCGCAGCGGCAGCACGTCGAACACGAACTTTCCGATCACCTCGGCCGGGTCAAGACCGGTCAGGCGGGCCGCGGCGCGGTTGAACACGATGATGCGGCCGACCTCATTGGCGGCCACCACCCCGTCCGGCAGATCATCGGCGCAGATCAGGCTCCCTATTGGGACGGCGCCTTCCGGGACCGGCGATGCCGCACCACTCGCTACGAGCTCGTCCACTTCAGCGAACCTTCCGCCCGGCAGGGCCGCACTGCGATTCGTCCAGCGGCCGCATGTGGTCACGGTTTTGGGTGACGGATTGTGATCAGACTCTAGCGCTTTCGGCGTCATTCCGACAGTCCCGGGGACGTGAATTCTCGTTGGGGCAGGCCAGATGCCGCATGCTCGCTGGATGCTACTCCCGTCGGCCTGCCGGTCACCCTGCGTATACCCTGCGCACGAGCGGACGCGTAGAGGCACACCGCCGCGGCGGCGGCCAGGTTGAGGCTCTCCGCCCTACCGTAGATGGGCACGGCGACGGGCTCGTCGGCCAGCGCCACCAGGCCGGGCGGCAATCCCCACGCCTCGTTGCCGAACATCCACGCGGTCGGCTCGCTCAGCCGGGCCAGGACGTCCGGGTCATCCAGCGAACTTGAGGCCCGCCCGTCGGCCGCCACGATGCGTAGCCCGGCCTCGCGCATGGCGGTGATGGCGTCCTCGAGCCGTGATCCGGCCACCACGGGCAGGTGGAACAGGCTGCCCGCTGAAGCGCGCACGCACTTGCCGTTGTATGGGTCGACCGACGCATCGGCGAACACCACGGCCTGGGCACCGGCCGCGTCGGCGGTGCGCAGCACGGTGCCGGCGTTTCCCGGATCGCGCACGTTGGCCAGCAGCGCGACCAGGGCAGGCGCGGGCCGCGTAATCGCCCTGAGCGGGACGTCAACGAACCCGCACACCGCCAGCAGGCCCTGCGGCGTCACCGTCTGGGCCAGTTCTCCCATGACCTCGCCGCTGACGACGTGCACGGGCACACCCGCGCCGTCCGCGATCGCGACCAGATCGGCGTGCCTGCCGGAGGCAGGCACGGTCACGAACAGATCGGTGACCCGGGCCCCGGAACCGAAGGCCTCCGCCACGGCCTGCGGGCCCTCCGCCAGGAAAGCCCGCTCACGCTGGCGGAAGGCGCGTTTGGTCAGGCGCCTGGCCGCCTTCAGCCGCGGGGAATGGGCGCCTGCATAACTAATGCCTGTCGACGTGGACCCCGAGCTCTCAGGCAGCCGCGGACCCTGAGGCGTCGGGAAGAGCCTTCTTCGCCACCTCAACCAGGGCCGAGAAGGCCGTCTCGTCCGCGACCGCCAGTTCGGCCAGCATCCGCCGGTCGACCTCGACTCCGGCCACCCGGAGGCCCTGAACGAACCGGTTGTAGGTCATGCCGTTCGCGCGCGCCGCCGCGTTGATCCGCTGGATCCACAGGCGCCGGAACGCGCCCTTGCGGTCCTTGCGGTCGCGGTAGGCGTAGGTCATCGAGTGGAGGACCTGCTCCTTGGCCTTGCGGTACAGCCGTGACCGCTGACCCCGGTAGCCGCTGGCCCGTTCGAGGACAACCTTGCGCTTCTTGTGGGCGTTGGTCGCCCGCTTCACGCGTGCCATTGCTCTGTCTCCCTCGCGCGGGCCGGGCTACCTGCCCAGCAGCTTCTTGATCTCCCTGACGTCGCTCTGCGCGACCGTCACTTCTCCATAAAGCCGCCGCGTCACGCGGGACGACTTGTACTCGAAATGGTGGTTACGGTTGGCGCGGCGGCGCATCACCTTGCCGGTACCGGTCAGCCGGAATCGCTTCCCGGTGCCGCTGTGTGTCTTCATCTTCGGCATCGTCGCCGTCGTCTCCGTTTCTAAGTCTCTTACCGCGGCGTTCACCACGGTGCGGCCAAGGCGCGCAGC
>Ga0335075_10012934_pt1 | contig 12582 bp, 9 predicted proteins | sample Lox_Sample_24_FD_206723 | JGI IMG/M metagenome (GOLD analysis project Ga0335075, IMG submission 206723) | Soil microbial communities from Loxahatchee National Wildlife Refuge, Florida, United States - Lox_Sample_2.4 | ecosystem: Environmental > Terrestrial > Soil > Wetlands | place: USA: Florida... | reverse complement strand
GGCATCGACCCCGCCCTCGCCCGCACCCTGGCCGCCATGGCCGCCCGCCACCCCGCCAGCACCTTCCGCATCATCATCACCGGCCCCGACGGCCGCGCCACCGCCTTCGGGCAAACCACCCCCATCACACCAGCCACCCCGCCGCCCGCAGACCGAGATACCAGGGGCACCCCGCTGCCCCTCCCCGCCCCGCAACCAGCCGGCCACCCACCGGGCAACCCAGCCACGCCCCTGGCCAGCTTCACCCCCGCCCCCGGCAGCCCCGGCCCCGCCCCCGGCAGCCCGGACCCGGGCGGCCAGGACCCGGGCGCCGGGGCAGACGGGTACGGCCGGTGGCGGCTGCGGATCGGCGCCACCATGTACACCGTCCGGCTGCACCCGGTGCCCGGCCCCGGCCCCTGCGCCCACGATTACCGGGGCGCCGGGTACCAGCCCGGCCCGGTCCTGCGCCGCCTGGCCGAAGCCCGCGACGGCACCTGCATGCTGCCCTGCTGCAACCGCAGCCCCCGCCGCTGCGAAAGCGAGCACTGCCAGCCCTGGCCCGGCGGCCCCACCTGCACCTGCAACATCGGCCTGAACTGCAAGAGGCACAACCTCATGAAACAAGACCCCAGATGGCAGGCCACCCAGAAACCCGACGGCACCCGCACCTGGACCACCCCCGCCGCACTCCGCTACACCAGCAAACCCAGAACCTACCCCACCTAACCTGGCCCCCGCAGACCACTACCACCCGCACCCGCACCACCCACAACCCGGAAGGCCCGCATCCCGCCGGCCAGCCGGCCACACCCCCGCCCCCGCCAGCCGAAACGGCACTCCTCCGCACACAGCCCTCGGAAACACCCCCGGCCACCAGCAAGCCGGCGCGCTTGACCAGGCCCCGCCCCGCAACGCCAGCCCGCCCCCGCACGGGCCCGGACCCGTCTTCGTCGGCAGAAACCAGACCCGCGATCTGCGGCACGCTCATGCCCGGCACCGGCCACAGCACCAACTGCCACCACCAGGCCAACATTCTCTGCCACGGCACTAGCTGCAACGGATTCGTCCGGGCCGCTCGGGCGGCTTGACCCGGCTCCAGGACAAAAACTCCCGCGCCGGGTGGAAGATGACCTGTATGCCGGATAGTCACCAAACCTGCTGCGGCGCATCCGCTGTCATGGCGAGAGCGAGGGCGAGGAATGCCTGAACCCGCGCCGGCCCGCAGGCGCGCGCTGGCCGGCGTGAGCGTGACGGTGCTGATCCTCGGCCTGGCGGTCACCGCCCTGCTCGTGTGGGTGACAGCACACAACTACACCCACAACGAGCACCGGCTGCTGGCGCTGCAGACCGAGCTGACCGCGGACGCGATTGCCGCCGCCGACCCGCTGTACGTGGAAGACCACCTAGGCGGCGCGGCTAACCTGGCCGCCGCGACAAATGGCAGCGTCGCGGTGTTCAGCAAGGCGATGAGCAGCTCGGTCACCGCTAGCGGGCCGTTTGCCACAGCATCGCTCTGGCACCTGGCAGCAGGGATCCCGCATCTGGTCACCGCCGTGGGCAGCGGGGCCGCGGCTGTGCCGGCCCAGGCGACCGCCTTGATCCGCGGCGCGGCGGCCAGCACGACATTCGTTGTCACTGAGCTTGCCGGCCCGCGCACGCTGCGGATCGCCTATGCGGTCTCGGCCAGCGGGCCCGATGGCACCTTCGTCGCGTTCGCCGAGCAGCCGCTCCCGGTCACCCGCCGGATTACCGTCCCGCCGGGCTCACCCCTGGCACCGCTCAACCTGGCTGTCTACCTCGGCCGCTCGCAGAGTGCCGCCGCCCTGCTGGAAACCGACTCCGCCGTCCCGCTGCCGCTGCACGGCACCACTTACACCAGCACCATCCCGTTCGGCAACACCACGCTGACCATCACCACCTCACCGCGATCCCCCCTGACAGGACCCATCGCGCAGATACTGCCATGGGCCATCGGGGTCGGCGGGATAGTGGTAACCGCGCTGGCCGTGCTGGCAGCCGAACGGCTGATCCACAGACGGGATGCGGCAGCACGGCTCACCGAGCAGGTCACAGGTCTGTACGTCGAGCAGCGCTCGGTAGCCGAGACGCTGCAGCATGCTCTCCTGCCGCAATCGGTTCCGGTGATTCCCGGCGTGCAGGTCGCGGTGCGCTACCGCGCCGCCGCCGAACGGGCCGATATCGGCGGCGACTGGTACGACGTGGTGCCGCTGGATGAAAACCGGTTCGTATTCGTCGTCGGCGATGTCTCCGGCCACGATATCCGCGCCGCCGCCGTGATGGCCTCGCTGAACTACGCGTGCAGGGCTTACGCGCTGGAAGGTCATCCGCCCGCGGTGATCGTGAGCCGCCTGCGGCCCATGCTGGACCTGACCCGGGACGGTCACCTGGCCACCGTCTTGTGCGGACTGGCGGAAGTCGCGGCGCACCGGGTGACCCTGGCCAATGCCGGTCATCTGCCACCGCTGGTCGCGGGCGATGCCGGCGCCAGCTACCCTGCCGTCACGCCGACGGTTCCGATAGGGCTGCCCAGCAGCGGCGCCGCTGAGCCCGCGATCATCACCGTCCCGGCGCGAGGCCTGCTGATCGCCTACACCGACGGCCTGATCGAACGCCGCGGCGAGCCCTTGGACGCCGGCATGAAACGGCTCGCCGGAGCCGCCACACGGTCCTCATCTTCCCTCGATGACTTGCTCGACAGCATCCTCGCAGAACTAGCCGGCGACGGACCCCCCGACGATGTCGCGCTGATTGGACTGAAATGGCAGACCTAGACCTCCCCGAGCCCGATGCGCTAGCGGCAGCCGTCCAGGACGAGAACGGCACGGTGGTAATCCGGCTGTCCGGCGACCTGGACATGACCGGCGTCACGCAAGCCCGCGCGGCCATCGATGCCGCGCTGGCCAGCCAGCCAGGCCGGATAATCCTAGACGTCAGCACCCTGGAATACATGGACAGCTCGGGTATCGCACTGCTGGTCCTGGTCACCCGGATGGCCCCCGAGGTGCGGATCCGCAACCCCACCCCCATCGTCCGGCAGCTGATCGAGATGACCGGACTCAGCGGCATACTGCAGATCACCGATGCAGACCAGCCGTAGCTTCCCCTGCAATCCCGCCTCCGTCAGGCCGGCCCGGCACTTCGTCCTGCAAGCCGTCGGTGACATCCCCGCCCGCCTGCGCGACGCGGTCGCCGTCATGACCGGCGAGCTCACGATGAACGCCATCGAGCACGCACGCACCGGCTTCACGATCACCGTCACACTGTCTGGCGGTATCATCCGCGTCGAAGTGACCGACGGCGACCAGAACCACCCGGTACCCAGGCCAATGCCGCCGCCCAGCAGCCCCCGCGGCCGCGGGCTACCCATCCTGGACCACCTCGCCGACGACTGGGGCATCACCCCAGCGCCGCACTCCCGCGGAAAGAGCATCTGGTTCACCATCGCCATGCCATCTCCCGCCGCCCAAGACACGACATCCCCGTGAGCCTGCGGATGGGCCGAACTCACTGGTCAGGCCAGGGAACCTATCCGTGATATCCAGCAGCACCAGGCAGCAAGGTGCGCCCGCGCCGCTCGCCGCGTCCAACGCGGCCCGGCAAGCGCTGCACCGGCGACGCCAGCAACCGCGCACCCTGGGGGTTGACGTGTCAGGGCAACCAGGTGGAGGAGTTCGGCGTCCCGAGTGTATGAGCAGACGTTTGCCGGTCATCACCGCGGCGCTTGTCGCGTTCGTCGCGATTGCGGGCTGCGGTTCGTCCACGCCCGGCTCCGCACAGTCGCCGGCTGCCCCGTCAGCCCAGGTCACCGCGACCCCTCCGGCCACCGCGACCCCTGCGGCCACCGCGAGTCCTCCGGCCACCGCGAGTCCTTCGGCCACTACGGCCACGAGCCCGCCGGCCTCAGCGCCCCCGAGTGTGCACACCACCGGCCCAATCGACGTGGAGGACGTGAGTTTCGTCTCCGCCGATCAAGGCTGGGCGCTCGGGAACAGCGAGCTTGTCACCACGACCGACGGAGGCGCCAGCTGGACCCGGCTGCCTAACCCGCCGCCTGGCGCGGCGCACATCAGGTTCGCCTCTGCGGAGGTGGGATACGCCTGGAGCGCCGCCGGTTCACTGTGGATCACCACCGATGGCGCTGCCTCGTGGCAACAGGGCGGGCTGTCCCAGGTACTCTCGCTCGAAACCGCTGGCGGCTGGGTGTGGTCGATCGCCGGCGCGCAGCCCTACCCGGACATCTGGCGGGCCCCGGTCGGCAGCAGCGCCTGGACAAATCTCGGCCTCACGCCGGATCGCTCCGCGACGCTGGCAGTTCACGGCGACGTCGCCTACGTCGTCGGCCAGCAAGGTGCCGGGCCGATCGCCCCGTCCCTGGATGTGTTCGCCGGTACCCAGCCGGTGCGCCACGAATCACTGCCGTGCGTACACGGTCAGACTTACGTGCCGACAGCCGCGCTCGGGGTGTCCACCGACGGTCTGGTCTATCTGGTCTGCGACGTCATGAATAACCAGTCCGGCCAGCCGGCACAGACCCAGCTGGCTTACGAGTCAGTCAATGAGGGCAGCAGCTGGAGTGCCGACAACCCGTCGCCGCCGCAGCCGCCGCAGGGCGTGACCGCAGTCGTTGGCGGACGGTTCGCCTGGAACCTCGGACCGGACCTGTACATGCTCACCGGGCACGGGTGGCAAATCTCGCTGATCGACCGCGGGCACAGTTTCTCCCTGGTCGGGTTCGAAACGAACACGCAAGGCGTGGCCCTAGGCACCAACGGCTACCTGTGGATAACCCGCGACGGAGGCGCCAGTTGGAGTCGGCTAACCGTCTGACGGACGCACGCCCGGCGCCCGGGACCAGGCAGAGGCGGCGCCCGCTGATGAGGTCCGTGGGCGGCGGATCCGGCGGAGAAGTCGCTTGCCACGCTCATGACGGCCGCAACACCCGCGTGTACGGGCCCGGCATCCGTAGTGCTGCCAGATGAGACCGTGCCCGGGACGTAGGTCTGCCGCATTCGCGCCATTCGGCTCTGCCGGCCGACTGCGCCCGGTGGAACCATAATGCTGGGCGCAATGTAGCCGGAAAGGGGGCGCGTGATGGAGACGACGACTGGGCGCGGCCATCCAGTGTCCGATACCGGACTGCAGAAGATGCGTGCCGCCGACGCGGACCGCGACCGTGTCGCGGAAATCCTGGGCACCGCCTACAGCGAGGGCCGGCTGTCCAAGGACGAGTACGACGCCCGCCTGGATAACGCCTTCGCGGCGCACACCTACGCCGACCTGGACCAGGTCATAGCGGACCTGCCCGCCAGGACGAGCCCAGCGGGCGAGATGAGCACGATGAGCCCGGAGGGTACGACCAACGCGTTCGCGATAGCCAGCCTCGTCTGCGCGTTCGCGCAGGTAATGTTCGGGCCGCTCGCTACCATCCTGGCGATCGTGCTCGGCTATATAGCCCGAAGCCAGATCAAACGCACCGGAGAACGGGGGGCCGGCCTGGCGCTGGCCGGCCTGATACTCGGCTGGGCGGCGCTGATCCTGGGCATAGCCCTCTTCGTCGTCGGCCTAGTCCTATCGAAGGGGATGCACGGCACGTAACCATTTGCTCAGCGAACACGCTGAACGCTGCCTGTCACTGACCGGCCCGCGTCGGCTGTCATACCGGCTCTGGAGATCCGTCGTCGGCTGCCCATCAGCCCGCGGCAACGCGCGCGGATCCGCCGGATCCCGATGGAACGGACGGGGAGTCAAGCGCAGCCGATCGCGTCTGCGACGCCGATAGGTGCTCTTTACGCTTCGGAAGCGAGCGGGACGATCGGGCGTCGAGGAAGTATGAATGAGCTTGCGCGAACAGGAGCGAAGGCCGTTGATGGCCGGACAAGTCCACTACCGTCGATCGCAGCATCCACCTCAGCAGCTATCTCAGGGGAATCCGCCTTCGAGCGACCTTCGATAAGCATCTGCCGCCCTATTTCTGTGGCCAGGGGGAGTAGATCAACATCATCATCCGTTGGCGTGAGCTTAAAAGTAAGCACTTCTTCATAGATCTTTTCGCCAAAGCGATTGGTGAAGCTCCGTTCTTGCCATCGGACAAACTCAACACCTGGAAGAATCTCAGCGAGACAACCGATAATCTCACCATTGGCAAACGCGATTCCGCGTACTCGCGATTCTCTTCCTATTACAATGATTGCGTGCGCGCCAGGGCGGCATACACGCCGGAATTCGCGCATAGCGAGCATTATGTCCTGAGCGTACTGCACTACGGTGAGAAACCTGTTTTGCCGATGCTTTCTATTTGATCCGATCTCCGTCTTTGCCGCGGACAGGACGTTCCAGCCAAGACTTTCGATCGCGGGGCGGTAGTTCTGGTGATAGTTGAATACGTTTATGTATGGTGGTGACGTAACTATGAGGTCTACGGAGTCTTTGGCTACAGGCAACATGCGTGCATCGGCTAGGTGGACTGAGCAAGGTACCACCTGTGACGATAGGCCAGTAACAACGTCTGAAACCTGGCTAAGCGCACGCTCCAGCCGACCGGCTTCCAGTACTCTCTTGTCTCCCATAGCCAACATAATCGTCACGGCGATAATGTTGGACTCATACACTGATGATGCATTTTCGTATATCGTAACCACTTCTTCGTGGAGATTGCCCGACGCAGCGCCGAACAAGCTATCGCCTCCACGCAGAATGCACCCAATAAGCAGCTCTCGGGCTTGCTCAAGCACGCTTTTGCGTTCCACTGGCTCCAGCTCGGTAAGCGTGAACACTCGTGCCAACTCCAAGGCTGCGGGATTGACCTCAGTTCCAATTACGGCCATATTCCTACGAGTTGCTTCCGCCAAGGTGGTTCCGCTGCCCACAAAGGGGTCGAGGACGGTGGCGCCTTGCCGGGCGTAAGTATCCAGCAGGACACCGACGAGTCCGGGCGTGAACTGCCCCCGCCAGGGAAAGGCGCTAACGCGTTCCTTCGCAACGACATCAAGCAGCTCTTGCGATACAAAGTCCCTGTCGATGCATCGCGCGCGTATGCGCTTAAGTATTCCCTTGATTTCCTTCTCTGTGTCCCCCATGTCAAAAGTACCCTCGCTCTAGAACGTCGTTTTCCAGTGGATCCCTTCTGGTGAGGAGGCTCCTCATGTGCTCAACGAACCGGAGGATCATGTCCTCTCTTATTGGGTTTCTGTCTAGGTAGTCTACATATTCTTCACGCAAGCGAATCCGACTCGTACTCGTCGAGTATCGCGAGCGAATGTTAGAGGCAAGACGCTTCCCCCGAAGGATCAGGACTTCATCGATATCAGTGCCAGCGGAACTGATCGGAGCCATGTCCAGGTATTCGCATATGAGATAGTAGCGCGCCGCGGGAACCGCGATCTTAAGATCGTGAGATGTGGCAGCCGCCTCCTGGAACATTGTCTTGTCAAGATTCGTCTTGCATTCTGCAGCCAGATACGTGAGCCAGAAGCTTTGCTGCTCGCTAACCCCCGCAGACAAAGCTTCACTAAAAGAAGCTCTCACATAGGCCGGGCGGCTAAGTGTGAAGTCTTGATCTTTCGTTCGGACCTTTAGGCCAATCGAACTAGGCGCTGAAGACGCTAGGGTCGAAGAGAAATAAACAGCGGCAAAGGAGCTGGCCGATCCTGCGAAACAATTAACTTGAGCTAGCTCTGGGATTATTTCTACATCAACCAGCCACGGAAGGAATTCCTCAAGAATAGAGTTGTCAATCTTGAGCTGCCCGCGCTGCCGAAACATGAAGTCGGCTTCACTATTCCAGATTAGGTCAACCTCGATATATCTCTTATAGTCATTCAGCAACTGGACAAGCTTGCGCACCTTGGCTTCACCCCTAACATCAAGCCGACGCATATCTGCGATCCAGCGGTTATAGCGCTGAATAGCTGCCGTTATTGCTAGGTGATCGATTGGCGGCACCTTGGTGTTGGACTGAAGCTCCATTAGCTTGGATTGATGAGGGGTGGGGCGGGGACGTGAATCAACCGGTTCGCCGACAGGAGCGGTTGGTCCACTGGAAGCGTCGTCAACCGGGGTCGCTGGGTCGATGGACTGGAAGAGGTAGTCGCCTGGCGTCACCTGGCCAGAGTAGCGGCGGGCACCGTCATCTGGGCGCCGTTGGCGGTCGTGTCATGGGTTGGGCACCGGCCATGGCATCGTCTAGCAGACCGAGTCCTCCGCGCCAGGTCTCGGCCAGACTGCCGCGCGGATGACAGACTTCCTGCCGGCGGATACTTGACCCATGAGGTGTGAGGTTTCCTGGTTCGCGGCGCTCTGCGATGACGACTACGAATTTCTCGGGGTCACCGACGAGCAACTGCGATCCAGCTGGGACCACTGCCGGAACATCGCGCTGACCGCCGAGCACTGCGGCTTTGACAACCTGCTGCTGCCATCGGGCTACACGATGGGCATCGACTCGGTGGCCTTCGCGGCCGGCATCGCGCCGCTGCTACGCCGGATCCGGCTGCTGGTGGCGGTCCGGATGGGCGAGATGTGGCCGCCGCAGCTCGCCCGCCAGCTCGCCACCCTGGACCAGATGCTGGACGGGCGGCTGACGATCAACATCATCTCCTCGGACCCGCCAGGACAGACGCTCGATTCCGCCTCCCGGTACCGGCGGACGCTGGAGTACATGCGGGTGCTGCGCGACCTGCTCGACGGCAAGTCCGTCGACGTGCACGGTGAATTCCTCGACCTCACGCTGGACCCGCCCCGCATGCGTCCGGCCGGCGGCTGCCCGCCGCTGTATTTCGGCGGGCTGTCCGAAGCGGCGCGCGACGTCGCGGCGCAGGCCGCGGACGTGTACTTGATGTGGCCGGACACTCTCGATGGGGTCGCCGCCGTGCTGGACGATATGCGGGCGCGAGCCGCGCGGTACGGCCGGACCCTGCGTTTCGGCTACCGGGCGCACGTCATCGTCCGGGCCACCGAAGCCGAGGCCCGGGCCGCCGCGGGCCGGCTGATCTCACGCCTCGACCCCGCGACCGGGGAGGTGATCCGGCGGCGTTCGCTCGATACCACCTCAGCCGGCACCCGGCGGCAGAACGAGCTGCGCGAATCCGCCGACGACGAAGGCTTCGCCGAACCGAACCTGTGGACCGGTATCGGCCGGGCCCGCTCCGGCGCGGGGGCCGCCATCGTCGGCGACCCCGACCAGGTGCTCGCCAAGCTCCGCGCCTACCGCGACCTCGGCATGGAGGCGTTCATCTTGTCCGGTTACCCGCACGCCGCCGAGGCAGACCTGTTCGCCCGGCACGTACTCCACCGCCTCGACCACGCGCCGCTCACCCAGTAACGTCGCGGCGCACCACGGCTGTTTCTCTGAAAAACGAGCGGTGGTGCTTGTCCCGCGAGTGAAATTTCATGACCGCGGCTGCCTGCCGCGGCGGGGCCACCGCAGGTAAGGCAGCTGAGCGGCGAGGACCGCTAGGTTGCGGGCTTCCCGGCCCGGCGGTCACGTGGTTACGGTCCAGGGACCAGCCTGCAACATGAGGGTGCCAGAAATGAATCATGCCCGTCGCTCAGTAGCACTCATGGCCGCCACAGCCCTCGCCGCGATCACGCTGACCGCCGTGACATCCGGCTCAAGCACCGCCCATGCGCAGTCGCTGCCGGACACGCCAGGGTACAACCTGCCGCTGGCGCTGCAGGAGTCGCTGTACTTCTACGACGCGCAGAAGTCAGGACCGGCTGACTCCGCCGCCGGCGACCAGCCGCTGTCCTGGCGCAGCAGCGACGCGCCGAGCGACAGCTGCGTTCCGCTGCAGCCGATGGTGAACAACGTCGGCACGAATCTGTCGGCCTCGTTCATCTCGGCCAACAAGTCGGTGCTGAACCCGAGCGGGTCCGGCTGCCTCGACCTGGCCGGCGGGTTCCACGACGCGGGTGACACGGTGAAGTTCGGGCTCCCGCAGACGTACGCGGCGTCGATGATCGGCTGGTCCATGTACGAGTTCCCGGCGGCATACCAGGACACAAGCACCTGGAACCACGCGATGGAAGAGATGTACCAGTTCACCAACTACTTCCTCGAGTCCACGTTCCTGAACTCCTCCGGTCAGGTGGTCGCGTTCGCCTACCAGGTGGGAACGGGCTCGGTTGACCATTCCTACTGGGGTCCGTCAGAGCTGGAGAGCTCCACCGAGTACCCGCGGCCGGCCTGGCTCGCGACGACCTCGACGCCGGCCGCGGACCAGACAGCGAGCGCGGCGGCGGCCCTGGCGGTAATGTCCATCCTCACCAAGTCCAGCAACCCGTCCTACTCGGCCCAGTGCCTTACCGACGCCGAGGCGCTGTACACGTTCTCGCTGGCGAATCCCGGCATCGGGTACTCAGGCGGGTTCTACAACTCGAGCGGCTACATGGACAAGGAAGCGTGGGCGGCGGTCTGGCTGTACCTCGCCACCGGCCAGTGGAACTACATCAACGCCATCATCTCCACCAACTCCAGCGGTGACTACACCGGTTTCCTCAGCGACATCGTGCAGAACACGACCGACAGCTGGCAGAACACCTGGGTGATGAACTGGGATACCCGGTGGGGCGGCGTGTTCTCGCTGCTCGACCCGATCGTCGCGGGCAACACGAACGTGCCGACCGTGGTGCAGACGTTCGTGCACTACGCGGACACCTGGCAGCTCCAGTACTGGTCACACGTGGCGCACCCGGACGGCGACACCAACTTCATCACCGACACGCCGGGCGGCCTCGGCTACCTGACCTCCTGGGGCTCGCTGCGCTACGACACCGCGGCCGAGCTCGAGGCGCTGGTCTACCGGAAGAACTTCCCGACCGACCCGAACAGCGTGCTGTACACAAACTGGGCCATGGGACAGATGAACTACATCATGGGCGACAACCCGGCGAACTGGTCCTATATCACCGGCTTCGGGTCCACCACCCCGTTCGTCGGCACCGAGGTGGGCGGGGATGCCACCGCGGCGTCCCACCCGCACCAGGGGGATGCGCAGGGGTCACTGACCAACAGCCAGACCGACCCGCTGACCGACAATCACATCCTCTGGGGAGGACTGGTCGGCGGGCCTTCCTCCACCGATGTGCCTGACGACGTCACCACCGACTTCGTGCTCAACGAGGTCGCGATCGACTACAACGCCTCGCTCGTGGGCGCCCTGGCCGGCCTAGAGACCTACTACGGGTCCGAGGTCACCCAGCCGATGACGAACTTCACCCCGCCCGCGTTCGCTCAGGGCAACTGCCAGGAGTACTCAGACAGCTGCTCGGCCGCATACTTCACGACCGCCACCCTGAACCAGAACAGCGACCAGTCCACGCAGATCACCCTCAACATCAACAACGACGCGGACGAGCCGCCGCACCTGCAGACCGGGATGAGCGTCCAGGTGTTCTTCGACATCAGCTCGATGTACGCGGCGGGGCAGAACATCAGCGACCTCTCCACGCCGGTGTACTACGACGCCGCCGACCAGGCCTTCGGGAGCGCCACATCGATCAGCGCCCCGGTGCAGTGGGGCGGCGCAGATAGCTGCGTCTACTACGTCACGATCAACTGGGGCAGTGACGGGATCGGGCTGCCTCCGTCGTTCGCCTTCGAGTTCGCCTTCGTCGACGCGCTCGGGCCTAGCTACAAGTACTACTGGAGCTCGGCGTCGTCGCCGTTCATGACCGGGCTATCGGCCGGAACGTACGAGACTACGCCAGATCCGTATATTCCGGTCTACATCAACGGCACCCTGACCTATGGCCAGACCCCGTCGACAACCCTCGACGACAGCTGCTGATTACCTCGGCCAGACGGCCCACCATGATGACCTATTCGCCCTGATTTGCCGACGGCATCGCCCGGATGCTGGTCCGGCTGTCGGGCCAGGAGACTTCCTTGCCCGCGACGGCTGGCTTCGGCTACGACGGCTGGCTCGGCTATGACCAGCCCCTTGGCCACTGACCGGGAGATGCCGATCGGGTTCATGGTCGCGACCGTAGCGGGCTCCTGCGGAGGGGCTTCCTGGGCGCTCCTGCGGACGCGGCTTTGGCGGTGACTCCCATGTAACGGGGAGCTACGCAGCATTTGGACCAGAAAGATAGTGGCGTAGCACCGAGATACTTGACCACAGCACCTCTGCTACCCACACAGCAGACCGCTGTTTTCCCAGTTCAGAACCATGAAAGGCGCCCCGACCGCGACTCGAACGCGGGACCTACTGCTTAGGAGGCAGTCGCTCTATCCGCTGAGCTATCGGGGCCTGGTTCGTCCCTAGCCTACCTGGACGGCAGACCGGCTGTCGCCTCGGCGTAGTGCCGAGTCGCTCGAGCACCCAGCAGTACAGACATAGCCTTCCCGCCTAGATGTTGGCCGTGCCGGCTCATGAGCCGCCGACGACGGATCAGCGGCATCCTCTTCCGCTAGAAGGCGTCAAACGATGATCGCGTGTACTCTTGCCCGCTCTCACGGGTATAAGTACACGCGGTAATCGAGGTCAGCCGCCGGGAGCTCGTTTGAGCGGTATGGGCTGCCTGCCCCGCGGGGACTGCGTGTGCCGGCTCGGCGACGCGGCGCCTGCCTGCGGTCCTGGC
>Ga0335075_10012933_pt1 | contig 12583 bp, 8 predicted proteins | sample Lox_Sample_24_FD_206723 | JGI IMG/M metagenome (GOLD analysis project Ga0335075, IMG submission 206723) | Soil microbial communities from Loxahatchee National Wildlife Refuge, Florida, United States - Lox_Sample_2.4 | ecosystem: Environmental > Terrestrial > Soil > Wetlands | place: USA: Florida... | reverse complement strand
ACCTCCGGGATAGCGGCTGGAGATGTGGGTCAACGCGAGCACGCCGACGTGCGCATCGCGGGCGAGCCCGGCCGCCTGGCGCGCCGTCGAGTGCGAGGTCTGGCGCGCGCGCTCGACCTCCTCCTCGGCGAACGTCGCCTCGTGAACGAGCAGGTCGGCCTCGTGCGCGGCCACGAGCAGCGCCTCGCACGGCGCGGTGTCCCCAGAGACCGCGATCTTGCGACCCGGACGGTCGGGTCCCATGACCTGCGCGGGCGTCACGCCTCCCACCGTCTCTCCGCGCTGCAACCGCCCGAAGTCCGGCCCGGGCGTCACGCCGAGCCGTTGCGCGAGCTGTGGATCGAGATGCCCGGGACGCCCGTCCTCGATCAGCACGTACCCGTAGGCCTCCCCTTTGTGCCTGACCGGCACGGCGGCGATCGCGTACCCCTCGCGCGCGACGCTCTCGGTCGGCGCGAGCTCGACGATGCTGAGCTCATACGGCAGCCGTCCGTAGATGAACCGGGTCTGCTCCATCAGCCGCGCCAGCCCGCGCGGTCCGTACACGCTCAGCGGCTGGGTGCGTTCGCGTAGCGCAAACGACTTGAGCATCCCCGGCAGCCCGAGCCAGTGATCGGCGTGAAAATGGGTGATGAACACGCTGTCGAGGTCGGCCAGCCCGACCGAGCGGATCAGCTGGCGCTGGGTGCCCTCGCCGCAGTCGATCAGAATGTGCTCGCCCCCGCGGCGAATCAGCACCGCGGGCAGCCCGCGACGAGCGCTCGGCACCGAGCCGCCGGTGCCGGCGAAGAACAGGGACAGGTCCATAGTTCGCTACGGTAGCGGGGCCGGCGCCCGTAGCTCAGTGGATAGAGCGCTCGCCTCCGGAGCGAGAGGTCGCGTGTTCGAATCACGCCGGGCGCGTCAGCCGCACCGGCAGCGTCTTCAGCTGGTTGATGAACAGCGATTCCACGTGGGCGGGCGCGCCATCGATCGCGATGTCCGGGAAGCGCGCGAGGGTCTCCTCGATCATGATCCGCAGCTCCAGGCGCGCGAGCGCTGTCCCCAGGCAGAAGTGCCGCCCACCGGCGCCGAACGCCTGGTGCTCGGCTCGACGACGCAGATCGAAGCGGTCGGGGTCCTCGTAGCGAGTCTCGTCGCGGTTTGAGGACACGTACCACATCACCACCTTCTCGCCCGCTTTGATCTGTTGCCCGTGCAGCTCGGTGTCGCACGTCGCGGTGCGGCGAAAGTGCGCGAACGCGGGGAACATGCGCAGCGACTCCTCGACCGCGTCGGGGATCAGCGAGGGATCGTCGAGCAGCAGTCGCATCTGCTCGGGGTCTTCCATCAGCGCGCGCATGCCGCTGCAGTAGGTCGCCTTGGTCGAGTCGTTGCCGGCTGCGACGAGCAGAAAGAAGCCCATCACGATCTCGTGTTCCTCGAGCTTCTGCCCGTCGATCTCGGCGTGTACGAGCACGCTCGTCAGATCGTCGGTCGGACTTTCGCGCCGCGCCTCGATCAGCTTGCGGCAGCGCTCGAAAATCTCCGGCAGATCTTTTTCCAGCGCGCCCTCAAAGCCGTCCGGGTTGACGTCCGGGTCGGCGGCGCCGAGCGTAGAGTTCATCAGCCGCGCCCAGATCGCGTCGTCCTCCTCGGGTATGCCCATGAAGCTTCCGATCACGCGCGAGACCGCCGGCTGGGCTACGTCTGAGACCAGATCGCACGTCTCGCGACCGTCGAGACGGTCGAGCACGCGCCTGACGATCGCCCGGATCGAGTCCTCGTGCGCGGCGATCCGCTTGGGCGTGAACCCGGCCTGGAACAGCGCCTTCAGGCGATCGTGCTTGGGCGGGTCCATACCGATGAACATCGCCCGCGCGAGCTCGAGCGGAAAGCCCGCGGCCGCCGCCAGCACGCCCCCGCGTTCCGATGAGTAGGTCTGCCAGTCGCGGCTGACCGTGTGGATGTCATCGGCGGTCGTGACCGACCAGAACCCCGCCTCTTCCGGGAACAGCTCAAATTTCTCAGTCCAATGGATCGGGCAGCGCTCGCGCATCTGCTTGAACGCCTCCAGCGGCGGGCCGTCCGTCCACAGACCTTCTTCGGTCAGTTCCAGATCCCTGATGTCCCGCTCCACAGTCGCCATCTCCGACACCTCCACGATCGCCATGTTCAGGTCATCCCCGTGCTCCCCGATCTCCCCGATCTCCGGCTCCGGATCATACTGGCCAGCTGGCCAGTTTTGCGCTCAGCTCAGATCTCCTGCGGGCGCCCCTGCGCGTCGCCTCCCGCCGCGGCCCGCACCTGTTGGACGCGCCGCTTGGCCGCCTGCACCGCCTGCTTGAGCGTGTCGATGTCATACACCCCGTAGTGACGGCGGCCGTTGATGAAGAACGTGGGCGTTCCCGACACGCCGCTTTCATCGGCGCTCGAGACGTCGGTGAGCACGCGGCCGGCATGCTCGTGGTTGTGCAGGTCGGAGGTAAAGCGCTCGACGTCGAGACCCAGCTCCTGCGCGTGGCGGCGCAGGTCGATCGGGCGCAGCTCATCCTGGTGGGAGAGCAGCCAGTCGTGCATCTCCCAGAACCGCCCCTGCGCCGCCGCCGCCTCCGCCGCTTCGGCCGCGCCCTGCGCGAACGGGTGCACGTCGGTCAGCGGCAGGTGGCGCCACACGTAGCGCACGTCGCTGCCGGCGGCGCCCAGCAGCTCGCGGATGACGTGCTCGGCACGGCCGCAGTAGGGACACTCGAAATCCCCGTACTCAAGCAGTGTCACGGGCGCGTCCTCGGGCCCGCGAATGTGGTCGCGTGCGGGATCGATCTCGTCGGCGAGGTCGGGGATGTCCGCGGCGGTGCGCCCGATCTGGCGCGCTCGCACCGCGCTCGGCAGGCGTTTGACGACTCCCAGCACCGCCGCGGTCAGCAGTGGCGCCAGCACCACCGTGCACAGCGCCGCGAGCTTGGCCTCGCTCAGGCTGACGCCGGCGAACGCGATGTTCGAGATCAGCAGCGACACGGTGAACCCGATGCCCGCGCACGTGCCGGCGGCCGTCAGGATCGGTCCGCTGATGAGCGGCCGCGGACCCCGCAGCACCGGCCGCGTCGCGATCCACGAGCCCGAGGCGATGCCGAACGGCTTGCCGAGCACGTAACCGAGCACGATGCCCCAAAAGATCGGCGAGCCAAGCGCCGCGCTCACCAGCCCACCCGTCACGTGCACGCCGGCGTTCGCCAGCGCGAACAGCGGCAGCACCGCATAGCTGACCCAGGGGTGCAGCTGGTACTGCATGCGCTCGTTCGCGGAGATAGCAGACGCCAGGCCGCGCTGCACCGAGCGCGCCAGCTCCGGTGTCGGCTGCTCGCGAAACGAGCGCGCGAGCGCGCTGGCGCGTTCCAGATCGCCGCGCGCCGGCGGGTAGGCGCCCGTGACCAGACCCACGGCCAGGCCGCTGACGACCGGATCGACGCCCGATTCGTAGAGCGCCAGCCACAGGCCCGTGGCGATGAGGATCGAAGCGGGTGTCCGCCCCACGGGCAGGTAGCGCAGCGCCAGCAGCACCGCGAACAGGCCCACCGCGACCGCCAGCGCCGCGAGCGAGACGTGCTGGGTGTAGGCGATCGCGATCACAGCCAGCGCGGCGAGATCGTCGAAGACCGCGAGCGTGAGCAAAAACACGCGCATGCGCGTGGCCGCCCGGGGTGTGAGCAGCGCCAGGGCGCCCATCGCGAACGCGGTGTCGGTCGACATCGCCGCGCCCCACCCGTGCGCGCCCGCGCCGCCCGCGTTGAACGCCAGGTAGATCGCGATCGGCACGACGATCCCACCGGCCGCGGCCGCCGCCGGCAACGCGATCCGCCGGCGCTCGCGCAGCTCGCCGAGATCGAGCTCGCGCTTGGCCTCCAGACCCACCACGAGGAAGAACAGCGTCATCAACCCCTCGTTGATCCAGTGGCGCAGATCGATGGAGATGCCCGCTTCGCCGATGTGGACCGACAGCAGCGTGCTCCACGTCGACTCGTACGCGCCGGGCGCCACGTTCGCCCAGGCGAGCGCGAGGACAGTGGCGGCGAGCATGAGCGCCGCGCCACCCGTCTCGGTGCTCAAGAACTCGCGCACCGGCGCGGCGAGGTTGCGCCCCCACGCGGTGTACCCCCCGAGCGACGCGGTGGGACTGTCGGTGCTCATCGCCTGCCTGCTAACACGCACCCGCGGGTATAGCGAAGTGGGCGCCGGCATCCGTGTGCGAGGCTCTGCGAGTAGAGTCGGCACACGGGCAGGCACGCGGGCCGACGCGATGACGTAACGACGAGGTGTCAGTTCCGCCGGCAGGCCGATGCTATGTCGCCCTGTCTATATTCCCCTGGTCGGCACGGAGGCGCCCAGCACCGCTCCGCTCGCAGACAGCGCCTGGGCCTGCACGTACGCCGGGGCATGAGCCAGCGCGATCGCGGTCTCAAAGCCCTTGCGCGGTACGGTGGCAAGCGGCTGCAGCGCACGCGGGCTCGAGCCGCCGAGCAGCCGCCACGCGCTCACGGTCGTCGCCCCGTTCCAGCTGACATATGCCTCGATGGCCCCTGCTGAGGTGGCGCGCACCACGAGCGCCGGCGGCCCGGTCGGCTGTCCGGACCAGGGGAACTGCAGCACCGTGTAGGACTGATACTTGGCCGGCAGGTGGGCGTCAAACAGGTCGTGGCCGGTGGGCGAGAATTCGGAGAAGAACGGTTCCTGGCCCCAACCGACGAACCAGTCACCGTCCGCGAGCGGCTGAAAGTCGCCCTGGCTGGCCGCCAACAGCTTGCTCGGATGCACGAAGCTCGACTGAAGCGTGGCGGTCATCGCCTGCGTGTTCAGCGACAGCACGATCACCCGCGATTGGGAGTGCACCGGCGGGGTGCCGCCGTTGTCGAAGAACGAGATCGTGCCGTCGGGCTCTTCGCGCGCGTCGTGCTGCCAGGCGGGTCGGGATTCGGGTCCCATCGCAAAGCTCGACTGCTTGCCCCCCAGCCTCCAGGAGACCTGGCCGGTGCGCGCGCTCACGTCGTAGGCCGCCCACGTGTTACGCGAGTCGATGAGCAGGCGTTCGCCGTGTTCGGGTCCGTGTTCAGAGACCGCGTTGATGTGAAACCAGTCCCACGGCGAGATGGCCGTGCCGCCATGGCCGATCGGCATGTAGGAGTCGGCGAGCGCGACGTGGTCGAGCGCGTGCCATTCGTAGCGGACGAGGCCGGTGTGCAGGTCGATCTCCTGTACCAGCGTGTCGGCGATGGCGCCGTCGGCCGGGCCGCCGTAGGCGCTCAGGTTGCAGCGGATCGCGTCGTACACCGTGAACAGCGCGGTGGCGCGCGGGGTGATTTCAAACGCGTGCAGGTCGGGCTGGTAGCCGTTGCCGGCGCGCACGATCTGCACGTCCTGGTAGGAGCTGTCGGCGATCACGACGCCCGCGTCGTGCTGGCCGCCGGCCACGAGCGGGTCCTGCCACCAAGTCAGCACCGGCCCGCCGTCGTACTGCTGGACGCGCAGGTCGGCGGCGCGCTCTCCCGTGGGGATCGGCTTGAACCAGACCAGCCCACCGTCGGGGTCGAGGATCATCGGGCCGTACTGTCCCGGTCCGGCGTAGGGCGCGAGGAAGATGTCGCTGCCATCGAGAGCCTGCCCGCCTCGCTGCGCAGCGCCGGCGTTGGCGCTGACCGTCACCGTCGGTGGAAGCAGGTCGGGGCGCGAGACGAAGTGCTGCAGTTCGCTGGCCTTCGGTGGTGGCGGCGGGGGCGGCGGCGTCTCCAGCGAGCGGCTGACCGAGTCCACCTCGGCGGTCGTGAACTGCCAGGCAAACGGCCTGGAGGTCGCGTCCGACCCAGATCCCTGGCGCAGAACGGCATGCACCGTGACGATCTCGCCCTGGTCGAACGGCTTGCTCGGGAGGAAACTGCCACCGTCGCCCTGCGAGTAGGGCTCGAGCCGGCCCGTATGGTGGCCGCTGCGAGAGCCGTTTACGACGATGTCCGCGATGTCGCTCGCCGGCACGCCGAGGAAGCTGATCTGGGCGAGGTAGGAGGCGTCCATCGACTCGGGCGCAGGTGTGACCGTGACCGCGCCGCCCGCCAGCGATTGGGACACGTTCAGTTGCTTGGGGACACAGCTTGGGGAGACGGCGCCCGCCACAGCCGCTGCCGAGGCCGATGGGGGCAGAAGGATCGTGACCGAGGCCAGCGCGATGACCAGCGCCGGCGCCAGGCCGGGCGTGCCACGAGGATTGGGTGCCGCCCGAGGATTGGATGCCGCTGTCTGCAAACCGCCGAGCAGCCTAGACGCATGAGACGCTGACCCGCGCCGGTCGACCGGGCGATGCAGCGAATCGGCGAATCGGGACCCGCTCGAGCCAACTCCCGCGGCAGCCGCCCACCGCGGCCGCTACAGCTCCAGGTAGCGCAGCACGACCCGTCCGAGCACGATCACATCGCCGTTGCGCAGGTCGGCCTGGGTGACACGGCGGCCGTTGACGATCGTGCCGTTGGCGCTGCGATCGTCGAGGATGCGCGCGCCGGCGCTGCGGTGCACGAGAATCGCGTGGCGGCGCGAGACCGAGCCATCGTCGAGCTGCAGGTCGGCCGCCAGTCCCCGCCCGATGTGTGTCACATCCTGCTCGAGTGGGACCAGCAACGCTCCCTGCGCGCCTTGCACCTCCAGATAACGACCGGGCTGCGCCGCGCCTGGATCGCTGGCGGTACGGCGGCTGCGCTCATCCAGGCACGCGATCGCGTCGATCCGTTCGGTCGCTTCGCGCCCGGCCTGCGGCGGCTCTGATGGCGACTCGGGGGAGGTTGACGCAAGCAAAGACATGCTCACAGCTAACCCCAGGGTATTCAGGAATACATCAACGCTCGTGAAGAACTGATGAAACCCGCCTCACGGGCCATGGACGTCCAAGCGGTGATCCGCATCGCAAAGCCGTACCCTCTCGTGGGATGAGCGTGCCCTCGCCCACCTTCCCCAGCCGGCGCCCGGCCTGGCGCTGGGCCTGCCTGTGCGCCGGCGTGCTGCTCGCCGGTCTGGCGTGCGCGCTGACTGGTGGCGCCCTGGGAGGACAGCTGTATGTGCACGCCTCGGGAGTCTTGCTGATCGCCGATCTCTCGCCACTGCTGATCGCGCTCGCCCTGGGGTCCGTACGCTCCTCGCCGGCCCTGCGGGTCGCGACCAATCCGCTGATCGCGCTGCCGCTGTGGGCGATCGCGCTGGGCGTCTGGTGTCTGCCGGGGCCATATGAGGCGGCGCTCGGCCATCCCACCGTGCAGGCGCTGCGATGCGCGACGCTGTTCGTGTGCGGGCTGAGCATGTGGATGTGTCTGCTCGGCGTCGTGCAGGGTCCGCGCTGGTTTGGCGGGCGCGCCAAGATCGCCGGCGTCTTGGGCTCACGTCTGCTCGGCGCGATCCTCGCCAACGTGCTGCTGTGGTCGGATGCCGTGTTCTACGCCTCCTACGTCGAGGGCGACGCTTTGCGCGGCCTGTCGCCGCTGGCCGATCAGAACCTGGCCGGCGCGATCGTGCTCGCGCAGGAGTCGCTGCTCACGCTCGGGCTGCTCTGCTGGCTTTTGGCGCGTACGCGGCCACGGCGCGAGCGTGCGCACCGGAGAGGTGTCGAACCGGTGGCCGGCGCATACGCGTACCGACAGTCGCTACCCTGAGTTCTGTATGTGTGCCGGTTGCGTAATGGGCGCCGCATCGGCGGCCACTGGATTTCGGATGTGGATGCAAACCCACAACTTCAGGTGGCTGACCCCGCGGCGCATGCGCGCCCTGACACTCGCCGTGATGTCCGGCGCGGCGATCTTCTCGACCATCGGATTCAGCGGGGCGACACCACCGGCGCACCACAGCACGCCGACGCCGCCCTCGGGCGGGGTCACCCGACCCGCCGCTTCTCGCTAACCGCCGGCGACGGCCGGCAGGATCGTCAGCTCTGAGCCGTCGGCGACCGGCGTCTCAAGTCCGTCCAAAAAACGGATGTCTTCGCCGGCCACGTACACGTTCACGAACCGTCGCAGCGAGCCGTCGTCGTCGCTGAGTCGCTCGCGCAGCTCGTCGTGGCGCGCGTACAGCCGGTCGAGGACCTCCCGAACGGTCCTACCGTCGATGTCGGCTTCGGCCTCTCCCCCGGCCGCCGCGCGCAGCTGCGTGGGGATCTTGACCGTGACCGCCATCAGACCGCGACCTCCTGTGTAGCCGGCAGCTGGACCGAGGCATCCTGAGCCGCCAGCTCGCGTGCGGGAGCCACAGTGGGCACGTGCTCCTCGAAAGATGCGATGCTCGGCTCGATCGTGTGGGTCTCAAACGTGCCGCGCACCGCGTCGAGCGTCTTCAGCCCGTCGCCGGTGATCGTGAGCACGACGCGCTCCTCGGGGTCGATCTCGCCTGCGCGCGCGAGCTTGGCGAGCACGGCCGTGGTGACGCCCCCGGCGGTCTCGGTGAAGATGCCCGTGGTCTGTGCCAGCAGAGCGATGCCCTGCCTGATCTCCTCGTCGCTGACCGCGTCCACGCCACCGCCGCTCCCGCGCGCGAGCTCGAGCGCGTACGGCCCGTCGGCGGGGTTGCCGATCGCCAGCGACTTGGCGATCGTGTCGGGCTTGACCGGCCGGCAGACCTCGTGCCCGGCGGCATACGCGCTGGCGACCGGCGAGCAGCCCTTGGCCTGAGCGCCGTTCATCTTCGGCAGTGGGCGGGCATCATCGATCAAGCCGAGGTCGCGCCACTCGGCAAAGCCGCGCCCGATCTTGGTGAACAACGAGCCTGAGGCGATCGGCGCGATCACGCGGTCGGGCAGCTCCCAGCCCAGCTGCTCGGCGATCTCATACGCGAGCGTCTTGGATCCCTCCGCGTAGTAGGGACGCAGGTTGACGTTCACGAACGCCCACTCGCGCTCGGCGCACAGCTCCGTGCACAGGCGGTTGACGTCGTCGTAGTTGCCGTCCACGGCGACGAGCTTGGTCCCGTACACGCCGGTGGCGAGCACCTTCTGCTCCTCCAGGTCGGCCGGGATGAACACGTAGGAGTCGAGCCCGAGCGCGGCGCCGTGCGCCGCGACAGAGTTGGCGAGGTTGCCGGTCGAAGCGCAGGCGATCGTCTCATAGCCCAGCTCTCGCGCCCGCGCGGCGGCGACCGAGACGACGCGGTCCTTGAACGAGTGGGTCGGGTTGGCGGCGTCGTTCTTGACCCACACCTCCCCAAGCCCCAGCGTCGCCGCGAGACGGTCGGCGCGGATCAGCGGGGTGCAGCCGGCGGGCAGACCCGTGCGCGAGGCCAGCCGCCCGGACGGGCCGGGAGGACCGCCCGGCAGCGGCAGGAAGTCGGCGTAACGCCAGATGTTCTGCGGTCCGGCCTGGATGCGCCGGCGCAGCTCGCCGACGTCCCCTCCGGCCAGCGAACTGTGATCGTAAGCGACCTCCAGCGGGCCGAAGCAGCGATCGCACACGTACAGCGCCTGTAGCGGATACTCGGTCCGGCACTCCTTGCATTGCAGATGTGTCACAGCCATGTTTGGGACTCCTTTGAAGACCTTCGCCAGTTGCAAACGGTGTGGCGAAGAGCTTGAGAGCCCGCCACACATCTTCTGGAATTGGCACCTTCCCGCCGTCAGGCGGTGGTTGCCGGGGCTTCATCGGGCCAGTCCCTCCACCCCTCTTGATGTGTCCTGCTATGTAGCGCGGCAGTTTAGCAAGCGCGCCCACGGATGCAAGCATCCTCGGCGCGCGGTAACGCCCGGACGCTCTCGGTGTAGGGCGCTGCAATGGGCATCCCGGCCAGCACACCAACCAGCACCAGCACCCTGACCGACACCCCATCCCCGGACGTATCCGAGACGCCCGCCGGTTTCGGATCGCAGAGCGCGGCGGTCAAGCGGCGCATGCTGATCATCGTCAACCCATACGCGAGCACGGTCTCCGATCGTTTGCGCCATCTCGTCGTGTACGCGCTGCAGGGCCGGTTCGAGGTCGACGCGGTCGACACAGAAGCGCGCGGACACGCGACCGAGCTATGTCGCGAGGCCGCCCACGAGGGCTATGACGTGGTGGTGGCCTTCGGCGGCGACGGCACCGTCAACGAGGCCGCCAACGGGCTCATCGGCTCGCCCACCCCGCTGACCTGCCTGCCGGGTGGCTCGGCCAACGTGTTCGGCAAGATGCTCGGCATCCCCGGAGAGTTGGTGGACGCGACCGAGCATCTGCTGGCTCTAGCCGACGATTGGCGTCCGCGACGCGTGGACCTCGGGATGGTGAGGACGACAACGGGGGATGTCGAGCCGGGGGATGTCAAGTCGGAGGAGGGCTGGGACCGCGAGCAGACCGTTCGCGCCGAGGACGCCGAGGAGACGGTCATGACGCGCGGGAAGGCGATCGAGACCGAGATCGAGACCACCGGCAACACTCGCTACTTCACGTTCGCCTCCGGCCTGGGGGTCGATGCAAGCGTGGTCGAGCGGGTCGACGCAAACCCGCGCAGAAAGGCTCGGTACGGCGCCTACTACTTCACCTGGGTGGCGCTGCGCACGTTCACCCGCCGCTATCTGCTCTCCCCGCCGCGCATGGAGGTGGTCGCGGACGGACAGACGTTGCATGGCGTCACCACGATCGTGCAGAACGGTTCGCCGTTCACCTACTTCCAGAGCCACCCGATCGAGATCGCCGACGGCACGGCGCTCGACTCGGGCTCGCTGTGCGGCTGTGTCCTGCACCGCGCTACGCCGCTGTCGATGCCCTCGATCGCCGTGCGCGCGTTCTGGCGCCGCGCCCGCGTCGGCCGTCACCGCCAGGTCACGGGCCTGAACGACCTGCACGAGCTGATCGTGCGCTCGGCCGACGAGCGCCCGCTGCCGCTGCAGGTCGACGGCGACTATCTCGGTGAGGTGCGCGAGGTGCGCTATTCGATCCAGCCCGCCGCTCTGAGCGTTCTCGCGTGAGGCCCTCAGAGCGCTCCCGGCGCCCCGCACCGGCTCGGCGGCGCCACTCCGCTGAAGCGCTGTACCCGGTTGTTGTCGGTGTCGGCCACGAGCAGCGCTCCGCCGCAGCCGATCGCAAGGCCCGCCGGGTCGCTGAGCTGCCCCGGACCGCCACCGGGGGCGCCCCACATCGCCAGCAGGCGTCCCCGAGCGTCGAACTCCTCGATACGATCGTTGCCCGCGTCTGAGACGAACACGTCGCCCCGGCTGTCCACGGCGATGCCGTCCGGCCCCCTGAACCTGCCCGGCGCCCGCCCGGAGCCACCCCACTCGCCCAGATAGCCACCGGTGGCGGTGAACTCCTGGATGCGGTCGTTGCCGACATCCGCGACATAGACGTTGCCCGAGCGCTCTTCGACGGCCAGCGCGAGCGGCCCATGAAAACGACCCGGTTGCGAGCCGGCTCCACCGAAGGCCCCGAGCGGAGCGCCGGCCGGAGAGTAGCGCTTGATCAGGTCTTCGCCGGTGTCAGCGACGTAGACCTCACCGCCGCGGCCGATCGCGACGCCGCCCGGGCTCTGTAGTCGCGCCGCCCTTGCCCGGGCCGCGTCCGCGCGGCCAGAGCCCGAGCCTGAGGCGGCGGCTGAGGATGCCTGGGTCCCCGTGGCCGAGAAGTAGGGGGTTCCTCCCGTGTCCGCCGCGCCCGGTGTGCCAGGCGAGCCGAGCGCGCCCAGCAGTTCACCTTCAGCGTTCAGGTGGCGGATGATGTTGTTTTCCTGATCTGCCACCCACATCGAGCCGTCGGCCGCGAGCGCGACCGAGACCGGCTTGAACAGGTGGTCTCCGACAATCGTCGCGCCTCCGTGCAAGCTCGTGCTGTAGGCGAGCGGACCGCTGCCAAACAGCTCCAGCCGCCCGCCCAGCGTGTCCGCCACGAGCGCACCGCCGCTGGGGGTCGCCGCCACGTCCGTGGGCAGGATGAACTGGCCGAAGGAGCGCCCGGACACTCCCCATGCGCCAAGCAGACCGCCGGTTGGCCCGAACTCGTAGATCTGGTTTGAGGCGGCGTCTGCGACGTACACGAGTCCTGTGGCCGAGCTGGCGAGCGCCCGCGGGTAGCTGACCTGTTCGCCTCCGCGATTTGGGTGCAGGCCGCCGCTTTCACCCTGGATGGGTTGCAGCGCCCAGGCTTCCACATAGCGCAATTGCGGAGTGAGCACGACCACGCGGTGGTTGTTGTCATCGGCCACGTACACCTTGCCCGACGGGCCGACGGTCACGCCGAACGGGTTGGCGAACTGGCCCTGACCCGAGCCGAACGTGCCGGCCTGGCGCAGATAGGCGCCTTCGGTGGTCAACTCCTGGATGCGGTCGTTGCCGTCGTCGGCGACGTACAGGTCTCCGCCGTGCGCCGCGAGGCCCCGCGGGGCGTTGAACTGGCCTGGTCTGGAGCCGCGCAACCCCCAACCCTGCGGCTCGGTTCCTTGCGTGGTGAAGCGCTCGATGCGGTCGTTGCCGGTGTCGGCCACGTACACGTACCCGTGCGCGACCGCGATGCCTCCTCCCGGAGGAGCACCCGGCGCGCCCGAGCCGAACTCGAACTGGCCGAGCGCATGGCCGGGCGATCCCCATCCGCGCAGGAACCGCCCACCCGAGTCGAACTCCTCGACGCGG
>Ga0335075_10012932_pt1 | contig 12583 bp, 11 predicted proteins | sample Lox_Sample_24_FD_206723 | JGI IMG/M metagenome (GOLD analysis project Ga0335075, IMG submission 206723) | Soil microbial communities from Loxahatchee National Wildlife Refuge, Florida, United States - Lox_Sample_2.4 | ecosystem: Environmental > Terrestrial > Soil > Wetlands | place: USA... | reverse complement strand
CGGGCCAGGAGGTCGCCGTGCCGTGCAAGTTCACCTGGGGCGACGGAAAGCCCTTCCGCATCGAGCAGGACATCCGCCTGCCCGACGGGACGCTCGCCGCCGAAATCACCAATGCCGGCGGGCTCCCCGACCTCAAGGACCCAAGGCTGGTACCCGACCCACGTCAAGTCTGCAGGCCGGTCGCCGTCACACCCCAGCTTCTCGGCCGGTGAAGCTGCGCCAGACCCCGCTGGCCGGGCGTCGATGCCGCCCTTTGCCAGCCGAAGTGACGTCCCCGCCCTACCCGGCGCCCGGATCCGTGAAGCCTGGAGGGATCCACCTCACTCCCAGTAAGCAGGCCTGGCCTCGCGCGCGGCGCGCATCGCCGCCGATATGGCAGAAATCCAGCCCAGGTAGCGGCTGCGAATACCCGCCCTGGTAAAGGTTGTTCTGTACGCGCAGCGTGATTTGCCTTGCGTCGATGCGATCGGGGAGGTTGCCTCCAGGATCGAGGTCGTTGCAGGGCTGACGACCATCGCCACCGCCCGGTTCGGCAGCGAAGCCTTAAGCGAGCGTGGGTTTCGGCTCCTGAGCTCGGCGCAGCGGCGTCGGCCCTATGCAACAGGTTCGTCGGTAACGTCCCATTGCGCCAGCGGGCGGCCGTCGACACGCCACTGGTGCTGGCCGACCGGAATCTGAGGCCAGCCGTCAGGGGAGTCTTCCCACGGCTCCTGGCGCCCGAACACGGTGCGGTCCAGCAGGCCGTAAGACCAGAAGCCCGCCTCGTTGCCGCGATCGGTTGTCCAGTAGGTCTCGTAGACGCGGTCGGCATCGTCACGCACGTAGCAGCCGATCCAGCCGAAACCCCGGCCAGCCAGCAGCGCAGCGCCCGCGTCGCGGGCCGAGTACCACGGCGCGGTGTAGCCCATGAAGTCCGCGTACGGCCGGCTCTCTTGGTAGCTGCCCTCACTGAGGTACGCCAGCGTCACGTCGCGCGCGTGCAGGTGCGCCAGCGGACCCTGCACCTGGGACGCGAAGTAGGTGCAGCCGATGCACTGCCCTTCCCACGGTTCACCGTCGTGCCACATGTGGAAATAGGCGGCGAGCATCCGGCGGCCCTCGAAGACGTCCAGGAACGGAACCTCGCCCTTCGCACCGGCCACGGTGACGGACGCGGGAATCTCGATCATCGGCAGCCGGCGGCGTTCGGCGGCGATCGCGTCGCCCTCGCGAGTGTGCGCCTTCTCCCTGACCAGCAGCCTGGCGCGGGCGGCCTCGTACTCGTCGCGGCTGGTGACAGGCGGCAGTGCGGAGACCGCCAGCGGCTCGGTGGGCAGGTGACGCACGATCTCTCCTTCTCTCGACCGTGCCTGGCACGGCGCTGGCTCCGCCTCACGTCCAGCGACTGGACCAGGCTCCACCAACCCAGACGAGGCGCGGCACGCGAACTCATCGGCGGGACCGAAATCCAGTGATCACCAGCCCCCCTCACAGCCTGGACGCCGTCACCGTCAGCGATCGGCGGTGAACGCAGTCTGCGGACGCACTCCCGCCGTTATCTCCAGCAGTGGCCGGGCTGTCTACGACGTAGCTGACGTAGCCTCTTGTGGGCTTTTTGCTGCGTTGTGGACACGTTACCTGAACATTGTCTCCGACGCAGACCCAGTGCAAATCTCCTTGTCGATGCGGTTTTTCGAATTTAGCGGCCCCACATGAACGCTGTTCAGCTACATGTCAACGACGCAGGAACCCCACTGCCATCGGACTTCCCGCGGACGGGCTTCAGATAACCGCCGCTCTGCGCGGTGATCTAGATAACGGGCTCGGCGCGCTTTGGCGTCCGAAGGATCGTTCTGTGCTGCTGACAGTCAAGCGGGGAACTCGCGGTAAGGCCAGGTGCTCCCTGCAAGCGGGCATGCAGGACTGTTCTGTCGTCCGGCAGGCTGTGGCTGATCGCCTGCTTCCGCCCGTGAAGCCTGGTACAGGCCGAGCAGCAAGCCGTCGCGCGCCGCGACTGCTGCGGTAGTTGACCACGACCCGCGTGCCCCGTGATGCCAGCAGGCGCACGACGAACTGCAGTGACCTCGCGGCAGGCGAGTCAGCGAGCGCCGAGCGCCAGCCGCCGGTGAGGGTCCAGTTTCGTGTCAACGGACGGGTCTGCAGTGACCCATCGCCCGGCCTGGTTCGCGGACTACGCCGTCAAGGCGCTGGGGAACCGGGTCTCGAAGCCCAGGATCCCAGCCCCGCCGGCGTGATAACAATCCGCGCCGTGGGCTTGCCGCGATTTGCCGACGCCCACGCCGGGCCCTGCTCCGGGCCGAAGTACCGCTCGGCCGAGAGCGTGTACTCCGGTACCACGTCATCGAGCATCTGGACCTCTGCGATGCCCGCACCATCGCTACGCTGTACGGCCACGCGGTGTATTCGTCGATGGTCAGCGCCACGCGCGGGTCAGCGGCGAGTGCCTTGAGCTTGGGCGCCCGGGCGGGAGGGCCGATGACGAACCGTTCTCCGGTCCAGTGGAACCAGACTGGTACGACCCGCGGGGTGCCGTCCTTGCGCGTATCCGCCGGCCAAGCCGGGATCGTGGAGCCGAGGAGCTTCTCCGCGACTGGATCATCAGGGTGTCGCCTGCCATGATCACCCCCCGTGAAGGGACAGGCGCGGAGGGTGTGGTCCACTTATGCCATGAAGATTGGTGTCTCGACGTTCATGACGGACGAGGGCATCCAGCCTGCCCAGCTGGCTAGAGCGCTGGAGATGCGTGGTTTTGATTCGCTTTTCCTGCACGAGCACAGCCATGTGCCAGTGAGGCGAGAGACGCCGTTTCCCGGGGGCGGCGAGCTGCCTAGGGTGTATTACCGCACGCTCGACCCATTCGTCGCGTTGACGGCGGCCGCGACGGTGACCGGCAGCCTGCTGCTGGGAACCGGAGTAGCTCAGCTGGCCCTGCGCGATGTGATTCATACCGCCAAGCAGGTCGCCAGCCTGGACTTGGTGTCTGGCGGCCGGGTTATCTTCGGCGTGGGCGCGGGCTGGAGCCGTGAGCAGATGCGCAACCACGGCACCGATCCACGCACGCGGGGAACGCTGCTGAACGAACGGCTGGCCGCGATCAAGGAAATCTGGACCAAGGACAAGGCCGAGTTCCACGGCCAGTACGTTGACTTCGACCCGATTTTCTGCTGGCCCAAGCCGGTACAACGCCCGCATCCGCCCATTTACATTGGTGGCGATGGCGAGGCAGCGCTGGCCAGGGTGGCGGCGCACGGCGATGGCTGGATGCCGCACCCGGTGGGCCACCCGGCCCAGGTCCGGCCCCAGTTGAACCGGCTGGCCGAGGTCGCCGGGGACGTGCCGGTGATTGTGCTGCAGAACGCGTCACCCCGGTCCGAGCTCATCGCCGCCTATGCGGAGGCAGGGGCCGACCGCGTGGCGCTTTCGCTGCCGACCCGGCCCGAGGCGGAGACTTTGCGCACACTAGACGCGTTCGCCGCGCTCGCCAGCGACTATCGGTAGCCATGCGGCCAGCGGGGCTTACCGCTTCAGATGGCACGCACTCCAGCCCGAACGCGCAACCGCCTAATGATACACGGAGGTTCTGATGGCCCTTCCTATTTCAGAATTCGCGCCGCGGAAACAGCAGCACAACGCTGTCAACCGCGCTCCCGCCGTGAGCCTCTTTCGAGTCCCTTTCAACATCCTGTGATCATGTGTGACGGATCGGCTCAGCTTGATGTGCGACAGAGCCCAGATTTGTCCTGGTTCCGATGATGCCGTTACCGCGAGCTGCGCCGCTATGGGCTGAGCGAAGGCGGATGCGGGATCGGCTGGATGTGCCAGCATGTGCCATATGCCTAACGACCACGATCCCCCCGGGGGGATCTCTACTAGGCTCGTGTCGTTCTCCGCTGATTCTGCGGATCCGCCCAGGATCAACGACTATGACGGCTTCGCCGGGGCGTACGCGGCCTCCAACGAGACCAGCTTCGTTAATGCCTACTACGAACGCCCCGCGATGCTGACGCTGGCGGGGGACGTGGCTGGCCGGAGGATCCTGGACGCTGGCTGCGGTTCTGGTCCTCTGCTCTTGGCGCTGCGCGACCGGGGCGCCATCGTGACCGGCTTCGACAAGAGCGCCGGGATGGTGGAGCTGGCCCGGCGGCGGCTCGGTGACGACGCGGGCCTGCAGGTGGCCGAGCTGGGCAGCCCGCTTCCCTTCCCCGACGACACGTTCGACGACGTCACGGCTTCCCTGGTACTGCACTACCTGGAGGACTGGGGGCTCGCACTGGCCGAGCTGCGGCGCGTGCTTAAGCCCGGCGGACGGCTCATCGTGTCCGTTGACCATCCCTTCGCTGAGAACCTGTGGCACCGCGAGGCCGGGCTCAAGCCCGAATATTCCGCGACCTACAACTACGTCGTTGAGTGGACCGCGGATGGCCAGACCGCGCTGCTGCGGTTCTGGACCAGGCCGCTGCACGCGATGACCGACGCCTTCACCGCGGCTGGCTTCCGGATACTGGTCATCAGCGAGCCGCCGGTCGCACCCGGTACCCCCCGCGAGTTGCTCCCCCTGAACGCCGCGGACAGGCAGTGGATCCCGTGCTTCCTGTTCTTCGTTCTGGAAGCTGTCTGACTGCCGCGCGGTGGCCGGCGTCAGTCGTAGTTGGAGGCTGGTTTTGTGCCGCCTGATGTCGCGGCTGGTGGTGGGCGGGGCGGTGATGGTAATGACGGGCTCGACGGTGATCTGACAGGTGTCGGCTTCGACAGCAGATCCGCAGGACGGGGCCTGCTGAACCGCCCGGTGAACTGCCATGCCTGTTCGCCGAGGGCTAGTCAGGTGGTGACAGCACGTAGAGCGCCGCCGGCTTCCGCTTTCTCTGCATGTGCTGCTCGTCGTCGGCTTGCCGGCCACCGGCCACCGGCCACCCAGCAATGAACTAATCTGTTAGCTAAGGAGGCCCGTGATGTCAGGCGACGCAGCCGAGCAGTTCAACATCCACGATGCGAAGACAAACCTGTCCCGGATCATCGAGCGGGTGGAGCATGGTGAGGAGATCATCATCAGCCGCGCTGGCCGCCCGGTCGCGAAAGTGGTCCCGCTGGCGGGCAGGGTCCAGCGCAGCGGGCGCGGGTCGCTGCGCGGAAAGCTCGTTTTGGCGGCGGATTGGGACTCTGATGCGGTCAACGAGTCCATCGCTGCCGAATTCGGCATGATGTCGTGAGCTTGCTGCTGGACACCCATGTCGTGCTCTGGTGGCTGGCCGATGACCCGAAACTGCCGGATGAGATCAAGGACCGGCTTGATCACGAGCCGGATGTCCGTGTCAGTGCTGCCACGATCTGGGAGATTGCCATCAAGCAGGCGCTTGGCAAGATCACCGCGCCGACCGATCTTCCCGAACGCGTCCGCGACAGCGGATTCCGGGAACTGCCGATCGGCTATGCCCATGCCATGGCGGCCGGGCGCCTGCCAATGATCCACCGAGACCCATTCGACCGGATGCTGGTAGCGCAGGCCAGCTGCGAAGGTCTCACATTCGTTACCAGAGATCCTCACTGCCAACAATACGACGTGGAGATTCTGCGAGTCTAAATCAGTAGATGGTGGTGATGCGATATAGCTATACGCACGCGCGGTATGCGCCGCAGGTATGCGCGATGCAGTCCGCCGTCGCTGCGAACGCCGCCGCCTGATCGGCCTGACCGGCCGGGCGCTGACAGCTATCACGGCGTGCGCTCAACGCGGCATAGGGTCGATCGACTCGTGTCAATCCCGGCCGATGTTCGTGTAGCTGAACGCTGTCCCAAGGAGTAGCGCCGTGCCGGTCCGAGCGTGCCCGGCCACCCCCCAGGACCCACTCCGCGCCGAAGGCTGACATGTTCTCTGGTCACGCTGGCGGGAGCGTCACTGCGAGCCGGCTGCGGCCAGCGCTGCGGCCAGGGGCTCGAGTTCGGCGATGAGCTGGTCCAGCTCGGCTGGGGTCAGGATGTCGTAGGGCGGTACCGCGAGTTCGTCGGTGCGGGCCTCGATCCGCTCCCTGATCTCGCGTCCGGTGTCGGTGATCCGGCCAGCGTCGTCGATAAAGCCGCGGTCGCGCATCCTGTCGGCTACAGCGGCCAGCGTCGTGGCGGGGAGGTGGTGGATCCGGCCGAACTTCTCCGCGGGCATGCCCTGGTAGACGGCATACAGCGCGTGAGACTCGAGCCCGCCGACGCCCTCCGAAACCAGGGCGGCGACATGGCCGTCGCCGCGGTGCTCGCGGAGCAGGTTGGCCGAGTGCCAAAGCCGGGCGACGGGTTCGTCGGGGACAGGGAGCGCTCGCAGGCCCGCGTACATGGCGCGGCCCTCGGTTGGGGCACTCGTGGCCGCCTTGGTGGCCAGGCTGGCGGCCCGGGCGACGCCGGGGGAGTCGGCCAGGTCAGCGAGGATCCGTCGCACGGCGGCGGCGCACCCCCGCTCGCGGGCGGCCAGGACCGCCTCGGGAGTGGCGATGTCCCAGACATGCGGGATGTGCCGGGCTACCTCGCCGTCGGCAAAGTTGTAGAAGATCGCGTGCACCACCTCGGCCGGGCACCGGCCCAGCGGGGCGGCGCGCCCGGCGAAGTAGGTGTCCCAGTAGTTCCGGTACCCGAGCGCCATGACCTCGGCGGTCGGCTCCGGCGAGGCGTACGGGACCATCGCGATCGGCTCGGTGAGCCCGTAGAGGCGGCGGGCCAGGGTCCCTGAGGCCGTTATCTCGGTCATCTCGGTCATCTCCCGCGGTCGTGGTCCCGCTGTGAACGGGACGCCGTCACCTCCTCCACGAACATGGGTGACTCGATCCGACACCCGCCCGACGGTCTCGGTACTGGATCAAGTGCACTGCGCCGCATCGCCAGGCAACGCCAGTACAACGTTCTGGGTCCGCGAACAGGACGTGGTCAGCGTGGGCGATTGAGCGCTGGTCGCGGCAGAGGCGGATATCGAGTCCTCACCGATTGTCCGATGATGCTGGTATGTTCGCCCCGCTGATCGTCGCTGGACCAGGGTTGGAGGGTACTTGTGGCTGAGGTGGCGCTGCGGCCGATCGACGACTCCGACCTCGATGCCTTGTTCGAACAGATGCGGGATCCCGAGTCGGTCCGGATGGCCGCCTTCACGGCCGAAAATCCTGATGACCGCACCGCGTTCGATGTTCACATGGCGAAGGTCCGGACGTTGCCAGACGCGACCACCCGTGCGGTCACCGTCGATGGACGGCTCGTCGGCAGCATCGCCAGCTTCGTCGTTGATGGCGATACCGAGGTCACATATTGGATCGACAGGTCGTTCTGGGGGCAAGGCATCGCCGGCCGCGCGCTCGCCCTGCTCCTGGAATCGGTTCGCGTGCGGCCCCTGTTCGCCCGCGCTGCGAGTGACAATGTGAGATCGCTCAAGGTGCTGCAGAGGGCAGGATTCGCGATCATAGGCACGGCGATCTCCTTCGCCAACGCGCGAAATAAGGAGATCGAGGAAACGATCCTGCGCCTCGACGAGCCCGCGAAGTCCGCGCCACCCGATGCGTCGAGCGGGGACAGGCAGACTTACTGACCTGGGCAATGCAGGGCGTCCCTCGGGCTCGGTCGATGGCCCGCCGAGGGCTGGTGGCAGCGGGATCAAGGCGTCGGCTCACTTGTGTCTAATGCCTGGGTCAGACTGTAGTCGTGACCGCCGAGACGCAAGAGCAGCGCAGGGCTCGGGAGCAGCGGCGCGTCCTTTTCGACTCCATCGCGGAGCTGTATGACGCCACCCGCCAGGGTTATCCGGCCGAGATTGCCGACGCCGTTGTGGCGAATGCCGGGCTCGGCCCGGGCGCGGCGGTGCTGGAGATCGGCTGCGGCACCGGGCAGCTTACCCGGCAGCTGGCCGGGCGAGCGCTCAACCTGACCGCGATCGACATCGGGGCGGCGATGGTGCAGGCGGCCCGGCGCAATGCCGGGGATGCGACTGCCCGGTTCCAGGTGTGTTCCTTTGAGGATTTCGCGGACAGCGGGCCCTTCGATCTCATCGTGTCCGCCACCGCCTTCCACTGGGTCGATCCCAGCGTGGGTCTGGCCAAAGCCGCCCGGCTGCTGCGGTCCGGCGGCTGGCTGGCGCTGCTGACCACCGGCGAGCGTTATCCCGAGCCACTCCAAAGCAGGCTGCGCGACCTATGGATCAGGTACAGCCGTCAGAGCGGCGAATGGCCGGGCCAGCCGGCCTGGCTGACCGCACTGCGGAACACCGGCCTTTTCGGCGAGATGGTCGAGGCGAACCACACCAGGGCCCTCCGGCTTCCATCGGAGACCGTCGTAGGTGTCGAACGTACGCGTGCCACCTTCCTCAGCTACACCAGGCAGGACCAGGCGGCCTTCACCGCGGACCTCACGGCGCTGCTGGAGCCCGCCTCGCACATCGACGTGCTCCAGGAAACCTTCCTGGCCATGGCACCAACAGCCGCGTGACCCCAGCGCCCGATTCGCGGCAGAAGAGCGCATTCGCTTTCAGCGCAGGTGGTGCACAAGAAAACTCGCGGACCGGTCGTGGATCCCGCCCTCGGGGGGCCGGTTACAGATCGTGGCACTGTCCGTGCAGCCCGTCCCGGGCATGGTCGGGGTCGGCTGAGTTCCCGTCCGTAGGCGCGGGATCGTCCCCGCTGCAGTCGATCGATCCGCCGACCCGGTCGCCCGACAGGTCCGCGCGGTGCGTGTCGTCGCCGTCCACGACCAGGTCGCGCCCGATGTAGTCAGCGGAGATATCGACAGTCCTGACGTCGTCATCCTTGATTACCACGCTGCGGCCGACGCGGACGCCGGTCACCTCAATGGTCTGCAGGCCGCCGCTGGCATCCGGGCGTGCCGTACCCCCGCCAGTCCCCAGCGAGTCCGAAACGATGGAGATCTCCTGGATGTCGGCGACCCAATAATCGGGATGCGGGGTAACGATGAGGAGCCTGTTGCTGGCGGCGGTGACGTCCTGATGTACGGCCGGCCGATGCGGGCCCAGGCCGGTGCTGACATGAAGGCTTCCCAAGATCAGCAGGCGAAAGTCTGCGCCTCCGAATACCAGGGAACTGTCGGACGGCATGTCGAGGTCGCCGTCCACCTCCAGGCGGCCGCTGCTGTCGGCGAACGCTGCATCCACGCCAAGAGTCAGGTTCCCGAGCACGCGGATCATGGCACCGGGCGCGGCGGCACATGACCCGGCGACGAGCAGATCCGGGTAGACGCCCGTCTTTACAAGACCGCCCGTGCAGACGTCCTTGCCTGGCCGGCCGGATCCGGCCGCATCAGCCTGCCCCGGCGTCAGGGGCACAACTAGTGCCATGACCGCCAGAAGGGAGAGAGCTAGCCGGCCCGGGGCCGCCACCGTCGCCATCGATTCCTCCAGGGTCGAATCCCGCGAGGACATCGCAACCGGTGCACGCGGCGTTACAGCATCCTGACCTGCGCAAAGATCAGCACGCTGGAAGGCCCGGCCAGGTTCTGGCGGAAGGGCCGGGTAACACGAGGGTCATCCGGTCAGGTCCGAAGGACGTTGTGCTGAGCGATGGCGGCGGCAGCAGCCGCAAGCGGTCCTAACGGGGATTGCTGCGGCTGGCGGGTTTGCTGGCCGCCGCTGCCGCTGTAACCGGGACGGTGCTGGCGGCGGCCCGCGGCGGGTGGCAGCTCGTCTGCGTTGCGTTGACGACGAACACCTGCTGGTGGCCGGAGCTGTCGGTATAGTAGCCGCCCGCGCTGCAGCTGCCTGCCCCCACGCACGACACCGGGCCGAGCCCGGCGAACCCGCCCTGGTTGAGGGCGGCGGTGCCGGGGACCTCTTGGGCGGTGCGCCAGGTGCCGTGCACCTCGTTGACCACGTACGGCTGGGAGTGCCGGGAGCTGTCGGTGTAATCGCCGCCCGCGCTGCAGTAGCCCGTCGGGGCGCACGACACTTCGACCGAGCCGACGGACCCCGTGTTGAGGGCGGCGGTGCCGGGGATCTCCTCGGCGGTGCGCCAGGTGCCGTGCACCTCGTTGACCACGAACGGCTGGTAATGGCTGGAGCTGTCGTCGTAAATGCCGCCCGCGCTGCAGTTGCCCGCCGAGGCGCACGACACCGAGCTGGTCGTGGCGGCCCCTCCCGCGTTGAGGGCGGCGGTGCCGGGGACCTCTTGGGCGGTGCGCCAGGTGCCGTGGACCTGGTTGACGACGAACGCCTGGAAGTCGTCAGAGCTGTCGATGTACCCCCCGCCCGCGCTGCAGTTGCCCGCCGAGGCGCACGACACCGAGCTGGTCTGGGCGAGCCCGCCCGTGTTGAGGGCGGCGGTGCCGGGGACCACCTCGGCGCTGCCCCAGGTACCGTGCACCTCGTCGACCACGAACGCCTGCGACTGGCCGGAGGATGCGGCGGCGTCACCGCCCGCACTGCAGTTACCCGCCGAGGCGCACGACACCGAGTAGATCGCGTCGTACAGATAGCCGCGAAAGGCGAGGCCGGAGATATCCACGGCGGTGCCCCAGATGCCGTGCACCTCGCTGACCGCGAACGCGTCCAGCAGGCCGGAGGCGGTGCCGGCCTCACCGCCCGCGCTGCAGTTGCCCGCCGAGGCGCATGACACCGAGTAGATCTTTCCCCTGACAGGAACCTCCTCGGCGGTGCGCCAGGTGCCGTTCACCTCGTTGACGACGAACGCGTGCTCGGTGAGGGGAGTGCTGGAGTGAGGAGTGCTCTCGGTGTAATAGCCGCCCGCGCTGCAGTTTCCCTCCCCGGCACACGACACCGAGCTGGTCTGGGCGGTCCCGCCTGTGTTGAGGGCAGCGGTGCCGGGGACCTCTTCGGCGGTGCGCCAGGTGCCGCGCACTTCGTTGACGATGAACGCCTGCTCGTGGCCGGAGCTGTCGGTGTAATAGCCGCCCGCGCTGCAGTAGCCCGCCCGGGCGCACGACATCGACTCGATATTGGCCACCCCGCCCTGGTTGAGCGCGGCGGTGCCGGGGACTTCCATGGCCGTGCCCCAGGTACTGCCAGTTAAAGCCCAGGCACCAGCGGCCGAGGTCGCTCCAGCCGCCGCTGCCCCGGCGGCGCTGGCCACTCCCACCGCCGCACCTAGCAAGATCACCCCGGCCGCGGCCGCGACCACGGCACAGCGCATCAGACCACGCATCGCCACCTGCCCACCGTCTCCCGGTCAAAGACTGCTCGCTGCCGCGGGTCACCGGGCATAAACGGGCAGCAGCAGACCTGCCACCGCAGGAGAGCGTTACCCGGAGAACCTGGACTCTGGCCGCCCTCCACGACACTGGCACGTCGTCAAGTCAGCGTCAACATCAGAACCTGTTAGTGCTCTGGCTTCACGCTGGCTTCGCCCTGGCCCTCAAGCGCAACGTCCTGCACCGTCGGGCCGGTGTATCAGTTCCGCGTGCCGTTCGGGCTTGTGAAGATCAGCACGGCGCGGCGGATCGCCCAGTGCTGACAGGTTCCATTACGAGATGTATCTTGTCTTCCAGAGCCTTGTCGTGGCTATGCGGGTTCTTATCGTCCTCGCCATCCTCTGGGCGATAGCGGTGGGCGCAGGAGCGTTCGTTTACCCGGTCAGGCGCTACCGCCGCAAGGAATACGGCGTTCGCCAAACCGGACGCTAGGCCTCCTGGGACTGCCGTCCGACGCGTGCGCTGGGGACTGTTATTTCTCGACGGATGTGGCTTGACCCGGCACGGGTTCTGGAGTAATCAGCCGCCGTGGTGTGTCAGCGTCCCGGTCATGGCGTCGTGTCACGGGCGCCTTCGGCGTCGGATGCGATCGCTTCGCGGCGCTGGGCCCCCAAGACGATATTCGCGAACTGATTATGCCGCCGCGGCCGCACACAGGTGAATTATTAGAGTCAAGCCTTGATCGGCCGCTGATGGCATGGTCTGCTCATGGGTATCTGTTCAGTCCGTGAACGAGGACTTAGTTCACTGTGGGGGGTTTGGCGATGAAACGATGGGTTTTAGTCTCTTGCCTGGTTCTGATCCCGGCGCTTGGGGTCCTGGTTCCAGCCGGAGCGCAGGCAAGTACCGCAGCCACGACCAATCTCACCAGCGGGAAGCCGGTCAAGGCCACCATTTCGAAACCCGATCAGACGGTCAAGTACACCTTTGCCGCTACGGCGAACAAGAACGTCACGTTCCAGGTCACCAACTTCGACTTTACCGTCAACGGCTCCAGCGGCGAGGTTCAGCTGCAGTTCTATGAGCCCGGCACCAGCAGCGAATACCCGCCCTACCCCTACTGCAACCTCACCGGCGACAGCTACTGCAACTTCACCCCGTCGGAGACTGGCACTTGGTCAATCAGACTGGTCCCCATCTCCGATGCTGTCGGCAGCCTAACCCTGACTTTCGCCGACGACGTGGCCAGCCAGGCACTGTCCTCCGGCAAGGCCGTGACTACGACGGTCAATTTCGAGGGGCAGGAAGCTGGATACACCTTCGCTGCATCGGCGAACAAGAACGTCACCTTCCAGGTCACCAGGTTCAGCTTCACCGCCAACGGCTCCAGCGGCGAGGTTCAGCTGCAGTTCTATCCGCCCGGCAGCAGCAGCGAATACCCCGCCTACCCCTACTGCAATATCACCGC
>Ga0335075_10012931_pt1 | contig 12583 bp, 14 predicted proteins | sample Lox_Sample_24_FD_206723 | JGI IMG/M metagenome (GOLD analysis project Ga0335075, IMG submission 206723) | Soil microbial communities from Loxahatchee National Wildlife Refuge, Florida, United States - Lox_Sample_2.4 | ecosystem: Environmental > Terrestrial > Soil > Wetlands | place: USA... | reverse complement strand
GAGGGATCACACCTGTCATCGGCGTCCTGGACGCGAAGTTGAGTCGGGGCGCTGGAGGGGTGAGGGGCCCCCCGATCCGGGACGCACCACTTGAGCGGCCTGATCCGGGACGCACCACGTGAGCGGGCCGATCCGGGACGCACCACGCTCCCCGCGCGCGTGCGCGCGATCGATCGCGCCACCCCCCGGCTCTCGTCGCTCAAGGATCGGTTGGACGCGACGATGACCTGGCCCATATGGACATTGGTCTCGCCATCGCAGCTCAGGGCATGCTCGCCGAGCAGGTCCGCCAGAACGAGCTCTCAAACGATCTTGCCAACGGGTCGACGCCCGGGTACAAGCCCCAGCTCTCCGAGCAGCGCAGCTTTGACTCGATGCTGCTCCAGAACAGCACCAACGGTCAGACGATCGGGACGCTCGATGCGGGCGTCGACATCGCCAAGACGGTCACCGACACCGCGGCGGTGCCGCTGGAGCAGACCGGCCAGGCGCTCGACTTCGGGATCGCCGGCGACGGCTTCTTCGCGGTACGCACCCCTGAGGGTGTGCGCTACACGCAGAACGGGCAATTCAGCCTGAACAACCAGAACCAGCTCGTGGACGCCAACGGCAACCAGGTGCTCTCCCAGAGCGGCCAGCCGGTCACCGCGACCGACGGCAAGGTCAGCCCGACGAGCCTCGGTGTCTTCGATCTCTCGGGTGCGGACGAGCAGGGGAACAACCTGTTTACCGGCACCGCGACCGGTCGCGGCACCGGGGTCGTGCACTCCGGCGAGCTGGAGCAGTCCGGCGTCGACTCGATCTCGACGATGACCGACATGATCGCCTCGCTGCGCTCCTACCAGGCCGGCCAGAGCGCGATCCAGTCGATCGATCAGACCATGCAGGAGAACGCACAGAGCACCGGCTCGGTGCCGGGAGGTTGATAGATGCTTCAAGGTCTTTACTCCGCCGCCTCCGGGATGGAGGCGCAGCAGACGCAGCTCAACGCGATCTCGAACGATCTCTCCAACGCGGACACGCCGGGATACGAGTCGGTCGACGTCGGCTTCCAGGATCTTCTGTATTCGAGCGGTGGGGCGTCGTCTGGCTCGACCACCGCCACCGGCACCGGTGCGCAGGCCTCGATCGTCGGCCGTGACACGACCGAGGGAGCGATGACCGACACCGAGCGTCCGCTGGACGTCGGGATCGAGGGCGACGCCTTCCTCCAGGTCCGCCTGCCCAACGGGCAGACCGGATTGACGCGCGACGGCGCGCTGCAGACCAACGACAAGGGCGAGCTCACCGATGCCAACGGCGACCCGCTCGTTCCCACGATCACCATCCCGACTGGGACCGATCCCTCCAAGGTCACGATTGCGCAGGACGGCTCGGTGACGCTCGGCGGCCAGTCGCTGGGCAAGATCAACCTCGTCACCGTGCCCGCGCCGAACCAGTTGCTGGCCAACGGCGACAGCACCTTCACTGCGACCGCGGCCAGTGGCTCGGTCAAGCCCGCTACCGGCGCCACCATCCACCAGGGGTACCTGGAGGGTTCCAACGTGAACATGGCGCAGGAGATGGCGGGGATGATGACCGCGCAGGAGAGCTACGACATGGACAGCCAGGCCGTCCAGTACCAGTCGCAGATGCTCCAGATCGCCAACCAGCTCAAGAGTGGCGGCTGATCCCCATGACCTCCGTGTCGTCACTCACCGGCGGCCTGTCCCCGGCCGACTACCTCAACGAGCCGTACGCCATCAAGCACGGCGACAAGGCGGCGAAGTCCGCCTACGACGAGGGCCTCGGCTTCGAGCAGGTGTTCGTCAACGAGCTCACCCAGCAGCTGACCGCGACGTTGAGTGGTGATTCGAGTGACTCCTCCGACTCTTCCGACTCTTCCGACGACTCCTCCGACGGGTCCTCGGACTCGGCCGGCGGCCCGTACTCCTCGCTGCTCTCCTCGGCGCTCACACAGGGCGTCATGTCCTCCGGCGGCGCGGGTGGCCTTGCCATGCAGCTTGCCGAATCGCTCGATCCCTCCCTCGCGCTCCACACCAAATGACCGCTCTCTCCCACTCACCCTCCTCTGACCGCGCACTCGGCAACGACGTGGTCGCTCACCTCGACGTGCAGATGCAGTCCGCGCGGCGGCTGCTCTCGATCGTCCTGGAGCAGGGCGGCGCGATCCGTGCTCGCGCGGTGCACAAGGTGGTGGCACTCGCCGGGCTGATGCAGGCCGAGCTCGAGCGCCGCGCGATGATCGACGCAGAGCGCGCCGGCCTGCTCGCTCGAGCCGGAGACCGGCTCGGGCTCGACGCCGCCGACGTCACGCTCGGACGTCTGTGCACGATCCTCGATGAGGAGACCGCCGAGGCCCTGCGCGAGCGCAGCTCCTCGTTGCGTGAGGTGCTGCGTGAGATCCGCCGTGAGCACGATGTCAATCGCGGTCTGATGTCCCACCAGCTCGCCTACCTCGACCACCTCTTCTCTCTGGCCGATGTCGACCGCACCCTCGGGTACGGCGCGGCCGGTCGCCCTCGCAAGGCGAGCACGAAGCTCACCATGTCCCACCGCGTCCTTGACCTGGAGGTCTGACCGTGACGATCCCAACCTATTCCGGACTGGGCACGGCGCTGTCGGGCCTGGAGGCCATGCAGGCCGGAATCGATACGACGAGCGAGAACATCTCGAACGCATCGAACCCGGACTACGCCGACGAGAGTGTCAACCTCGTCACCAACCCATCGCTGACGTTCTTCACCGGACAGGGCAACAACCCGCCGGTGGAACTCGGGACCGGTGTCTCGGTCGCCTCGATCACCCGTAACGATGACGCGTTCATCGACGGGCAGTACTGGACCGCGAACGCGAATTCGTCGTACTACTCGACGCTGTCCAATCAGCTGACCGACACCGAGGACGACCTCAACACGTCGTCGACCTCGGGGCTGCAGTCGACGCTGGATACCTTCTACTCGACGTGGTCGTCGCTGGCGACGAACTCCAACCTCGGATCCTCCGTGATGGGTGCCGCGACGAACCTCGCCACCCAGCTCAACCAGGCCTCACAGCAGATCTCCACGCTGCAGAGCCAGGCAGGCGACGAGGTGACTACGCTCACCTCCGCCGGTGGCGAGCTTGACCAGTACGCCACCGACATCGCCAACCTGAACACCCAGATCGCCGCCACCAGCGCGGCCGGGCTGTCGTCCAACTCGCTGCAGGATCAGCGCGCGTCGGTGATCGACCAGCTCTCGCAGTTGGCCAACATCAAGGTGACCCAGCAGAGCAACGGGTCGGACACGATCACGCTGATGAACACCTCGACGACGCCGGCGACCCAGGTCGGATCCTCGCCGCTGGTGGACGGTGGCGACGGGACCACGGTGCCGGCCGCCTCCGCGGCGGTGACCCTGCCCGTCTCCACCGATCTGACCTCCATCGGAGGCACGATCGGGGCGCTCGCCCAGCTCGCCGACACGAACGCGTCCGACCCGAACGCCACCCTCGCCCAGATGAGCAGCCAGCTGGACACGGTCGCCTCGAGCCTCGCCAGCCTGGTCAACACCGCGTCGGGCATGACGTTCTTCAGCCCCGACGACAGCACGGCGACGGTGACCGCTGCGAACATCTCCGTGGACCCATCGGTGACTGCCACCTCACTGGGTGCGCTGTCCAGCACGACGGACAACGCCGTCTACGGCACCGAGTCGCAGGCGAACAACGACCTGGCGACCTTCGTCAGCCAGGTCGGCAACGCGGTCGGCCAGGCGAACGACTCAGCGACGACTGCGGCGTCACTGCTGACCAACATCTCCAACGAGCGTCAGTCCGTCTCGGGTGTGTCGCTCGACCAGGAGATGACGAACCTGATCACCTACCAGCAGGGTTACCAGGCCTCCGCGCGTGTGATGAACACGATGCAGAGTGTCATCCAGACCCTCATCCAGAGCGTCGGGAGCTGACCGCCATGATGACACGCATCACCACCCTGATGACGAGCAACCAGATCCTCTCGGAGATCAACTCCTCCGAGTCTGCGTTGTCGAACACCGAGGAGGAGCTGTCGTCGGGCCTGACGATCAACCAGCCCTCCGACAACCCGTACGGTGCCGCGCTCGCCGTTCAGCTCAACGGACAGCTCAGCCAGCTGAACGACTACAACAACAACATCACCGACGGGCAGGCCTGGACGTCGACCGCCACCTCGGCGCTGAACTCCATCCAGCAGCAGGTCCAGCTCGCCCAGGAGCTCGTCACCAAGGCCGGCAACGGCGACATGAGCGCGAGCGACCTGTCGGATATCGGTGAGGAGATCAACCAGATCGTCTCCTCGATCCAGAGCACCGCGAACGCCCAGTACGACGGTCAGTACGTGTTCAGCGGCACCTCGACCTCGACGGCCCCGTACGACTCGAGCGGCAACTACCAGGGCTCGACCTCGATGGTCACCCGTCAGATCGGTCCCAACGCCAACGTGACCGTGTCGGTCAACCTCTCCGACGCGCTCGGCACGAGCTCGACGACGGGACTGCTCTCGACGCTGTCGAACATCGCCACCCAGCTGACCACCGACTCCGGCACCTCGGCGCTGAACACCACCGACCTCACGGATCTCCAGACCGGCCTGAACTCGCTGAGCTCGCTGCAGACCCAGCTCGGCGCGACGACCAGTCAGATGACGATGGCCTCCAGCACGCTCTCGGACATGCAGACGAGCGTGACCTCGGATCTGTCCAACGACACCGAGGCGAACATGGCGACCACGGAGACGACCTACTCCAACGAGGAAGCGGCCTTCGAGGCTGCCCTCAAGGCGGGGGCGTCGATCGTCCAGAGCTCGCTGATGGACTTCCTCTCCAGCAACTGACGACGACGTCTTTGAGCACAATCGGGTATCAAGAGCGCATGACCCTCACCGTCGAGAGCCCGCGGTTCGGGCGCGTCGAGATCGACCCGTCGACCGTGATCGAGTTCCCGGAGGGCCTGATCGGCCTCGAGGGACACCGTTTCGCGCTGCTCACCAGCCAGCCCGGCAGCCCGCTCATGTGGCTGCACTGCATCGACAACCCCACCTTGTCACTGCCCGTCACCGAGCCCCACCGCTTCTTCTCCCAGTTCTCGGTCGAGCTCACCGACGAGGACGTCGAGCGGATCGGCTACGACGGTGAGACCGCCGTCGACGTCTACGTCACCGTCGTGGCGGGCTCCGCCCTGGAGGACTTCACGGCCAACCAGAAGGCCCCGATCCTCATCCGCGACGGCCGCGGCCACCAGGTGATCAACCAGGTGGCCGACGCCGATCTGCGCGCCCCGCTGTTCGCCGAGGCGCTCGGCGGCCAGTCAGCCGCCTGAGCGCCGGCCCCGAGCAGCTCTGCGCCCGCGGCCGCCGGGCCGCCCCGCGCCCGCGTCCCCCGGGCCGCCCCGCGCCCGCGTCACCGGCGCCGGGCCCGCGTCGACCTCCCGGACGACGTGCCACGCGCCTCCGGCCCCGGCCGCCGGGCCCGCGTTCCGTCTGCGACAAAACGGGCCTCCCAGGACACTTTTCTCGCTTCTGGGCCCCGCGCGCGGTGACTCTGAGCGCCTTGAGCGTCTGTCCGCCCCTCAAGGCGCTCAGACTCGTCCTCGCGGCCGGGCACGTCCACCGCGCTGCGCTGCGCGTCCAGGAGCGACTCTGGGAGCTTCGAGCCGCGTTATGCGGCTCGAGACGCCCAGAGTCGTCCTCCGGCGCCCCGGACGGGCCACTGTGGGAGCTTCGGGGCGCGCTACGCGGCTCAAGACGCCCAGCGTGGGCCCCTGCCCCGCCGAGGCCGGCCCCCGCCCCGGCCGAGGCCGGCCCCCGCCGGCCCCCACCGGCACCAGCAGAGGTCGGCCCCCGCCGCCCAAACCGGGCCCCGGCGCCCCAGCGCCCTCACCGAGCTTCTCGCCGCGGGCCGTCCGCCGCGAACGGCCGCAGCCGCCGCGCGATCCGCAGGCCACGACCCCGCCGGCCGCGCCGCCCAGGCCCGGATCGCCATACTGTGGGGATGCTCAACATCACGCGACGCCGCGGTGAGCGCATCGTCGTCGGCGACGACATCTTCGTCTCGGTGATCGAGGTGAGCGGCCAGATCGTGCGTCTCGGGATCGAGGCGCCGCGGTCGGTACGCGTCTATCGCGAAGAGCTGTGGCTCGAGATCAAGGCCCAGAACGAGGCGGCGGTGCAGGCGGCTGCGTCGGCCACGCTGCCCGAGGGAGTGATCCCGGAGCTGGGCCGCCCCGGGAAAGCGGACTCCCCGCCGGTTGACGGGGAGTAGGGCACCGCTTGGGGCAAGAGGATGCGGGGCGGTCGCGGGTGGAGCGCGACCAGGCGCCGCGGATGTGGCTCAGGCCACGAAGCTGAACAGCTGCTCGTCGGCCTCGAGCTTGCGGCGTAGGTTCTTCAGGATCTGCGAGTGCAGCTGGCAGACGCGGCTCTCGGTGACGCCGAGGATCTCGCCGATCTCACGCAGGGTGAGGTTGTAGACGTAGAGCAGCACCGCGACCTTGCGCTCACGGGGAGCCAGGCACTCGAAGGCCTCCCGGAAGCGCTCCTTGGCGATCGTCGCCATCGCGGAGTCCTCGGGGTTGGTCTCGCGATCGAAGGAGGCGAGCGTGTCGATGCGCTCGATCGCAGCGTCCTCGTCAGAGTGCACGAGCGTGTTGAGCGAGCCGACCTGGGAGCGGGCCAGCTCGTCCTGGCGGCGCACCAGCTCCTCCACCGGGACGCTCATCGCCTCGGCGAGCTCGTCGCGGGTCGGCTTGCGGCCGTAGAGGCCGATGAACTGGTCACGGGCCTTGGTCAGCTCGCGGTCCCAGCGCCGCAGCGAGCGCGGCGCCCAGTCGTTGCGGCGCAGCTCGTCGAGCACGGCACCGTGGATGCGGGTCCAGGCGAACTGCTCGAGCGTCGCGCCCCGCTCCGGGTCGTAGCGGTCGATCGACCGGATCAGCGCCTCCAGCCCACAGGAGATGAAGTCCTCGACCTCGCAGCGGGCCGGCATCTCACGGACCTTCCGGTAGACGATGTACTTCACCATCGGGGCGAAGGTCAGGACCAGGCGGTCGCGCAGCGCGGGATCGCCGGTGGCCTTGTACTTGGTCCAGAGCTGGAGCGCCTCATCGGCCGAAAGTCGGCCGTTGCGCTCCTTCAGTGCAGTTCCACCCATTGTCGGATCCACCTTGCGTTGCGGGCTCGCGACCGACCTTTCATACCCTGGTCCAGGAGGTCGCGGGAAGACTCAAGTTCGAGTGCTCACTGCCTTTTCGGCCAACTGGTGCGCCCGAACCATCCCCGACTTGAGGTAGACGATTCGCAATTTTCTTGCGATCATGATTCGGCATGCCCGGCGGGATTCCCGAAGTTCTGATCGCGGACGACCAGCTGGCAGTCCGCCGCGGCACCGAGTTGACGCTCCGGGAGGCCGGGTTCCGGGTGGCGGGAGTGGCCGCCACCGTGGCCGAGGCCGCCGGCCTGCTGCGCCGGCGCCGCTACGACGTCGCGCTCGTCGAGACGCTGCTGGAGGACGCGCCGACCGCGCCGATGCTCACCGAGCTGCTCTCCGAGCGTCCCGACGCGCCGGTGATCATCTTCGCCGGCCGTGACCGGACCGCGCTCGGAGCCGTCGCCGGCGTGGGCGCGCCAGGACTGGTGCTCAAGTCGAGCGCGCCGACCACGTTGATGCAGGCGCTCCGCGCGGTGATCGGCGGGCGCCGGTTCACCGACCCGCTCGCCGATGCGCGCATGCCCGAGCCGCCACGGCGGGCACCGCGGGGCGGAACCGCGCTGCTTAGCCCGCGCGAGCGGGAGATCCTCGCGATGCTCGCCGAGGGATTCTCGGGCGCTGAGATCGCCACCCGCCTGTTCCTCTCCACCGAGACCGTCCGCACGCACGTGCGCAACGCGGTGCAGAAGCTCGGCTGCCGGACCCGGACCCAGGCGGTCGCGCTGCTCATCAGCCAGTCGGCGGGCCAGGTCTCGCACCTCCCCGCGCGCTGAGAGCACCCCGGCGCTCAGCGACCGGCGGCGTAGCCCTGCGAGCCGCGCGCGTTGGCCGCCGCGCGCAGGAACCCCCCGGATCGGGCCACCGCGCTCAGCCGCCCGAGCCGCCAGGGCTCGACCGCGATCACCTCGTGCCCGCGCTCCCGCAGCTCCGTCACGACCTCCGGCGCGATCCGGCTCTCGACGATCACCCGGCCCGGATGGGCATCCCGCGGATAGAACGAGCTCGGGAAGTGGTCGTTGTGGAACGCGGGGGCGTCGATCGCCGCCTGCAGGTCAAGCTCGGTGTGCACCAACGTCAGGAACAGGGACAGCGACCACTGGTCCTGCTGGTCCCCGCCCGGCGTGCCGAAGGCCATCCACGGCTCGCCGTCGCGCAGCGCGAGGTTCGGCGAGAGCGTCGTCCGGGGACGCCGCCGCGGGGCGAGCGTGTTCGCGGTGCCCGGGTCGAGCGCGAACATCTGTCCCCGCGTCCCCAGGCAGAAGCCGAGCGAGCTGATGTGCGGCGAGCTCTGCAGCCAGCCGCCGCTCGGTGTCGCCGAGACCATGTTGCCGAACCGGTCGACGACGTCGATGTGGCACGTGTCGCCGCGCGCGCCCGGATCGGGCTCGAGCGTCGGCTCGCCGATCCCGGCGCCGCTGAGGTGGGCCCCGCCGGCGGCCAGCGCGGGCAGCCGCGGCTCGATCCCGCCGATCGTCCCGGGTCGCAGATCGAGGCTTGCCCGGTCGCCGACGAGCGCCCGGCGCGAAGCGACGTACTCCGGCTCGAGCAGCGCCCCGACCGTGTCGGGCACGAGCGGCGAGTCCCCGTACCACGCCTCGCGATCGGCGAACGCGAGCTTGGAGCACTCGGTGATCAGGTGGATCCAGTCGGCCGACAGGAACCCGGCGGCCTCGAGGTCGAGCCCCTCGAGCAGCGACAGCTGTTGCAGGAGCACCGGTCCCTGGCCCCAGGCGTCCGTCTTGCATACGGTGACGCCCGCGTAGTCGTGGGCGACCGGGGCCTCGAACGTCGGCTGCCAGCTCGCCATGTCCTGTGCGGTGAGCATCCCGGCGTGCGTCCCGCCGCTGCCGTCGGGCACCGCCAGCGCGCAGAAGCGCTCGATCTCCTCGGCGACGAAGCCGCGGTACCAGACGTCGCGCGCGGCGGCGAGCCGCGATTCGCGCGTCGACCCGTGCGCGGCAGCTTCGATGAGGACCCGTTCGTAGGTGGCGGCCAACCCCGGGTTGGTCAACCGCGAGCCCGCCGCCGGCGCGCCGCCCCCGGGGCCGGTGAGCCAGGCCGCGGCCGACGTCGGCCAGCTCGACCGGAACATCTCCTCGACGCCGGCGATCGTCGCCGACACCCGTGGGAGTGCCGGGAACCCGTCCCGGCAGTAACCGATCGCCGCCTCCAGCACGTCGGCGAGCTCCCAGCTACCGAAGCGCTCGAGCATCAGCGTCCAGCCTCCGAACGAGCCGGGCACGGTCGCCGGGAGCAGCCCGGTCCCCGGGATCAGGTCGATGCCGAGCGCCCGCATCGCCTCGGGCGTGGCCGCCGCCGGCGCGACGCCCTGCCCGCAGACGACGTGCACCTGGCGCTCGGACTCGCTCCAGAGGATGATCGGGACCTCGCCGGCGGGTCCGTTCAGATGAGGCTCGACCACCTGCAGCACGAACCCGCCTGCTGCCGCCGCGTCGAATGCATTGCCTCCGCGTTCGAGTACGCCCATCGCGGTCGCGGTGGCGAGCCAGTGCGTGCTCGCCGTCATGCCGAAGGAGCCGACGAGCTCGGGCCGGGTGGGCTGCGACGCGCTCATCGCCGGCGATCCTAGGACGTGTGTCACCTGAGCGTGGATAATCCACGCTCAGGTGACACACGTAGCGTCCCCGTTCCCGCCCGGTCCGCGGATGCCGGCAGCGCTCCAGACGGCGCTGTGGGTCAGGCGCGCCCAGTGGATGCTCGGGGAGTGCTCTCGCCGGTTCGGCGACACCTTCACGCTGCGGATCGCCGGGTTGGGCACGTGGGTCGTCATCTCGCATCCGCGCGACATCGAGACCGTGTTCAAGGCCGACCCGCAGATCGCCCGGGCGGGGGAGGGCAACCGGATCCTCGAGCCGCTGCTCGGCCCGGACTCGGTGCTGACGCTCGACGGGCGCGCCCATCTGCGTCAGCGCAAGCTGATGCTGCCCGCGTTCCACGGTCAGCGGATGGCCGGTTACCGCGACCTGATCGCCGAGATCGCGAAGGCCGAGATCGAGCGCTGGCCCCGCGGCGAACCGCAGCGACTGCGCCCGCGGATGCAGGCGCTGACCCTCGAGGTGATCCTGCACGCGGTGCTCGGAGTGAGCGATCCGGTCCGCCGGGAGGAGCTTCGCCACGCGCTGCGTCGGTTGCTGGCGATGGGCACCGACCCGCGATGGGGATCGGTGTTCGTCGTGCTCGGCCCCGAGCGTCTGGCGCAGTTTCCCCCGTTCCGTCGCGTGCGCGATCCCGTCGACCGCCTGCTCTACGCGGAGATCGCCGAACGCAGACGCAACGACCACCAAGACCTCGGAACCGGTGCGGACATCATGTCGATGCTGCTGGCCGCCCGCCACGAGGACGGCTCGCCGATGAGCGACTCGGAGCTGCGCGACGAGCTGATCACGCTGCTGGTCGCCGGCCACGAGACGACCGCCAACGCGCTGGCGTGGGCGGGCGAGCGGCTCGCGCGCCACCCCGAGGTGCTCGCCCGGCTCACCGACGAGGCGCGTGACGGCACCGGCACCGCGTACGTCTCGGCGGTCGTCCAGGAGACGCTGCGGCTCCGGCCGGTGATCTCGATCGTCCAGCGGGTGCTCGCCGAGCCGTTCACGGTCGCCGGTTACGAGCTTCCGGCCGGCACGGTGCTCGTCCCGGCGCTGTATCTCGTGGGTCGCCGACCCGATCTGTATCCGGACCCTGAGCGCTTCGACCCCGCGCGGTTCCTCGACACCGCCCCCGGGACCTACACGTGGATCCCGTTCGGCGGCGGCGTCCGGCGCTGTCTCGGGGCGGCGTTCGCGCAGTTCGAGATGGAGACCGTGCTGCACGAGCTCGCCGCCCGGGCGCACATCGCGCCGCTCCGTCCCGAGTCCGAGCCGGTGCTCCGTCGGGCGGTCACCGAGACTCCGCGCCACGACGCCGAGGTGCTTGTCTCCTGAGGCCCCCCGGCGCGGCGCCTACGGCGTCGCGCGACGGTTGAGCCAGCGCCGCAGCAGCTCCCCGAGCAGCGCCACCACGACGCTGGCGACGCCCGCGATCAGCAGCGGGAGCCAGAGGTTGTGCTCGAAGGCCGCGCCGCCGATGTAGCCGAGCCCGGCCGCGTACAGCGACCATGCGGCGGCCGCAACCCCGTCGGAGGGCAGAAAGCGGGTTCGCCACTCCATCCCGAGCGTGCCCGCGGCGTACGTCGTCGCCGTGCGCCCGCCCGGGATGAAGCGCGCCACGACGATGATCCATGGGCCGTTGGCCTGCAGCTGGGCCCGCGCCCAGGCCAGCCGCCGGCGGGACCGGGGGGACGCCAGTAGCCGGTCGGCGAGCCGGCGCAGACCGCCGCGCCCCAGGCCGTAGGCGCAGTTGTCGCCGATCATCGCGCCGAGCACGGCGGCGAGCACGACGAGCGCGATCTGCAGGTGCCCGGAGGCGGCCAGCACGGCGGCGGTCACGACAACCACCTCCGCCGGAAACAGCGGCAGCAGCGCGTCGCCTGCGCACACCGCGAGGATCAGCAGGTAGCTGAGCGGGGATCCGTTGACATGGTGGGCGAGCGCGTGGAACATCGACGCTCAGGCTCGCAGACACCGGCGCTCATTCCGCACCGGGGAACCGGAGCCGGGCGCCGGTGAGCGCCCCGCCCGCGGTGAAGCGCGCGGTCGCCCGGTTGAGCACGAATCGCTGCACGTCACCGTGCTCGGTGGCGATGAGCAGCGCGCGTTCCTCAGGGTCCACGCGCTGCACGACGCCGTGCTCGGTGGCGCCGAGGTGGTCGATGAGCACCTCGGCGCCGACGGTCGGCATCACCCGCAACATGCAGCGATCATGCCACCGCCCGGTGAGCGTTCAGTGAGCGCTGCTCCCCCAGGGCTCGAGGTACGCGCGGTAGGTGTTCACCCCGATCGGGAAGTCGAGATTCCACACGAGCTTGCCGGCCGCGCTGAACTGTGAGACCGAGTTGAGGATGCCCCATCCGACGAACTCGCCTCCGCTCGGTAGCCGCTGGCCGTTGCCCTGCGATGAGGCCAGGCCGGCCTCCGGCTGGTTGTCGGAGGCCACGAGCATGGCGACCTTTGTCGCCTGGTCGAGCTTGATCGTGACCACACGGCTGTAGGAGAGCTCGGAGGTGACGCCCACCCCCGTGTTCGCCGCTCCGGCGGCCTCGTTGTCGAAGATCGTGAGCGTGTTCTGGCCGATCCACTCCGGATCGTGCTGCCAGGCGAAGATCTCGCTTGCAGCGTTGAGCGTCTGCCCCGGCGCCGCCTGGAGGGTGAAGGTCGACGCCTTGCCGCCCAGCTGCCAGTTGACCTGGCCGGTCTTGGCGTTGACGTCATACGTCGTCCAGGTGTCGCGCGCGTCGATCA
>Ga0335075_10012930_pt1 | contig 12584 bp, 10 predicted proteins | sample Lox_Sample_24_FD_206723 | JGI IMG/M metagenome (GOLD analysis project Ga0335075, IMG submission 206723) | Soil microbial communities from Loxahatchee National Wildlife Refuge, Florida, United States - Lox_Sample_2.4 | ecosystem: Environmental > Terrestrial > Soil > Wetlands | place: USA... | reverse complement strand
AACTGGTTTAGTAAAACAAGCAGTCATATATGGTATCGGCACCATGAATATTGACGTAGTGGAGCAAAGCTTCACGAGTCTGGAGGTAAAGAACGATCATGGGCATAGAGCCTGAAATAACAGTCAATAATGGGTTGGTTAGTGAATCCATTGCCGCAGTCAATGATGAGACCATGTGGTGTGGGGGATGAGAGGGGTCCAGAGTGCTAGCGGACCACAGGAATGTTTTAATAGAAATATTTTTGACAACAAAGAGTCAATTGGCAACAGAATTATTGAGACAACGAGGACGCTGGGGACGATAGGAAACACAGCTAGCGATGAGTTGGTACGGAGATAGTAATCCTTCAAAGCATCATCGCCCCTTGCTTCGGTCAATTGTAGAGAAGTAAGTTCTTATTTCTATTCACAAGTAGCTGCCCCTCTCAAACCGACTCCCAAAGTCGCTCGCCCGCTTTAGCATATCTTGCTTTTGCACATGACCTATTCGTCCACCTAACCCCATATCCTTCTCCTTATCGAAGGCCCGCTTACTGGGATCATCTTCCTTCTCCTTTGGTACGGCTTTCTTATGCTCATCATATAAGCTCTGACTGCGGTTCTTTTCATTATACTCCGCAATCCTCCTAGCAGTAGCTTCCGCCTCGGCATCATCCTTCCTCGGTTTTTTAGACTGCGCAGAAGCCGAAGGATCCTTGCGACCCATAACCTCGTCTTCTAACCTCTGCCTCTTTTGTTCAGGTGTCTCAGTCCAGATCGCGCTGATGCCTGATTTCTCCGTTGGAGCTTTTGCCCCCTTGCCAGATGCGAATTTGCGATTCTTCAATTTGGTAGGATCTACTCGAGAGCCCCAGTCGGAGTCTTTTGGTGGTACAAGCATCCATTCTTCTCGTTGCGGCTTCGCGGTCTTTGTGCACTCAGAAGTGTCTTCTTCTAAGGCGCGACGTTGGGCTTCCGCTTCGTAAGCGGCAGTAGAACCAGGCGCGGGAGGTAGAGAAGGGCCGTAGTCATCATCATCGCTACTGCTATCGTCATCTGACTTATCTGCTGGTCGCGAAGGCCTTTCGTCCAAGGGTGCTGGTGGAGGAGCTGGACCTAAAACGCGCCTTTCTTTTGGTGGGCTTGCGGCTTGAATCTTCGCTGGAGGTGAGGAGCTTTCATAATCCTCGTCGTCAATAGAACGTTTGCGCTTCAAGAGATGAGGCGGGAGTTCTGGTCCTACTGAAGGCATTTTTGCATGTGGTTGTGAAAGGCTGAGAAGCAGGCTGAGATAATTGCTGGATTAAAGGTTAACCAACAGTGAACCGCTTCGGCAACTCCCGAGCCGCGTCACTTGAATGTACGATCAGGCTGTCGTAAATTCCGGACAGCAAACACCGTACGACTCTTTGCTTGAAAATTTACGGCTCTTTTTTCGTATTGTAGATTGTAGTATTTACGTGCCTACCGTTTCCCGCTATCTACATCAAATACAAGCGAGGCTATACAGTCAGCAGCAAGTAACCTCAATCTCGAAGCTCAAACGGATTCCAAATCCAATTGGCACGGTTTACGCTGCTGTTCCATTGAATATCTCTGCGCTGATGCGGGTAGCCTGCAAGTTTTGAGAAGTCGACAAGTTTCTAACACCACGGCGCACACAGAACGTTGCACAGGAGCAATGCGCCACACTGGGCAACCTCGATGAGTGCCTCTACGGAGACGAGCCCTGTGGCAGAGGATGGCCCCGGGGACGAGCCGGCACAGCTGGAAACTGCTGAAGAGGTTATAGGGAACCATGAGACATCTGCAGAACCACTAGAAGGAGGACGTGTTGTTGAATTACTGGAGGAAGAACGGACGGGTGCCTTAACACCGATTGCCAACGGATTCAGTGGAAAGGATTACAGGACTTTCCAGGAACCAGATGAAGCCTCGGAGGATGGCTCTGTGGATCAAGCTCCGCGTCGGATCGAAAGCCCTTCAGGGTCGATACTGTCCAATCCTGATGATTCGCCGTCGGTTCAGGTATCATATCCTCTTCTGCAAAATGAGGCTTTAGCTAATTGTCTAAGGGGTCTGTTCTTTCTTCTCCAGGAAGTAGCGTACTCCCATCTGTGGCATCGCGGCCAGGCTTAGGAAGCCCGACACCCTCATTTAGACCCTTCGACCGCCGCTTTCAGTCACGATTAGCCTCCTCCTCACTCTTATCTCCGCGCCCTTCTTCCTCTGTGTTTTTGGCGAATCATTCTCGACAATCTTCAGTTAGTAGCCAACTAATACATGATTCGGGGGAGACCGACACACCATCGCCACCATGGGAGGTTGTAAGATGGACAAAATTAAAGAAAATGAGCGGGCAAGCATTCTCGGAAGTTGGGAAGCGTAACTTTGGAACACCAACATGTATATCAGTTTCTGCATCTATCATTCTTGGCACTTCTAAAGGGATAATATTAATATTTGACTATCATCAAAACCTGAAATCAATTATAGGTCCAGGCACAAAAGGTATGTGATCCAGTTTCTTATTTGAGAACCTTGCTAATATGTTCAGCTGTTGAATCGGGTGCGATAACATCCACCGCAATTTCAGCAGATCATTCAACAGTGGCTGGTGGGCACGCAGATGGAAGCATCTTCACCTGGGAGCTCTCGAGGCCAGCACGGCCCTTCCTACACATACCGCATCTAGAACCTGCCCAGGTACTGAGTCGATCGGCGGACGGCCATGTGCCAAACGTTGCGGTCACTCATCTGGGCTTTCTTGGCACAAGGCACACAGCTCTTGTATCCGCCAACGATCGTGGGATGGCATTCTCACATCTGGCATCTAGGGGAACTGGCGGTCTTGCTCGATCTGTCAAAACAACTCGTATACTAGGCCGGTATCCAAACGATACGCCTACTGGTGGCAAACCTCGAAAGCCCAGCACGGTCCTAGCTTTTGCCCCCCTTCCCCTGGGCAACGTGGAGCGTGGAACGGATAGCCTTGGCCTTACTGCTATGCTGACTCCTTACTTATTGGTCATTGTTTCTACTACACCAATTGCGCAGACTCAACACAAAACTGCTCGCCCAAAAGAGGTTGCCGCTCACAGTGCTATGAGTGGTTGTTTAGCCTGGTTCCCGGCAGTCAAACTAAAAGTGAAGGATCCAAATACTGGGGATACGACCTCAAAAGTTAAATTAGTGTATTGCTGGTCCAATGTCCTCACCGTGATGGACGTTGAAGAGGTTGAGGCTTCAGATAAGGACAAGCCTCCTAGTCTCTTCTTCAAGCCCCGCAGCAGGTGGAAGGCTGAAGAAGCCATAGTTGCAGTGCAGTGGCTCAGTCGATCAGTTATCTGTCTTTTGACTATAACACAACGACTTATCGTCTTAGAAGATCAATCGATGCGCATGACTGAAGCCTTTGACCTTGTTCAGAAACATATCTTTCACCAAGACTTATTTTCGAAGCAATTGCACAATCTGGTTGAACAGCTTGATGAAGAGGATACTTCTATGCATGGTGTCGTTGCTGATGCCTTCTATATGAGCTTCAAAGCGTACAAAGGACGGATGTTTCTTCTCGGCTTCAATGATGTGTCAATCGGGATATTCTCGAATTGGGCAGATAGATTAATTGCTCTGATGGAAGATGGCGATTACATTGGGGCAATACACCTTGCAACTTCCTACTATACGGGCGATGCGGATAAGCTTACTGTTGGCCTCCCAGAGGACACCACTCTACGACATTCAATGGTACGAGACAAAATGATCGAGATCATGACAGCGTCTCTAAAGTTTGCATTTGCCAAAAGTCGTAAGAGCGAGCAGACTGAATCCGAGAGCACTGAACTGAAAGACCTCGCAGAAGCATGCTTCGGCGCATGCCTTAGCATTGGTGACATAGATTTTCTCTTCGAGGAAGCATATGCATGGTACGAGGATGGAGATTCGGAAGGAATCTTCCTTGAGACTCTTGAGCCATACATTTTGGGTAAGCAGATCACGTCGGTGCCACCAACTATTGTAAAGTCATTGGTCACCCACTACGTTAAAAAGGGTTTGGAAAGCCGGCTGGAAGAAATGATCTGCCTTATGGAGACGGCAACTTTAGACATTGATCAAATCACGACCTTGTGCAAGCAGCATAACCTCTACGATGCCCTCATATACGTATGGAATCAGGCACTGGGCGATTACATCACTCCCTTCATCGACCTCCTCACTCTGCTCGTACCTCTCGTTCCAAATGGGGATTATTTCTCAAATGGCGACATTACGGAAGATCCAATTTATTCTGTCAATGCCCTGAAAATGTTTCCCTACATGTCGTACACTTTCAGTGGCCGTATATACCCCACTGGGGAGACTATGGGAGAACAAGAAGCTCTGAAAGCGAAAGCTGAGCTTTATTGGTTCCTCTTCTCTGGAAAAACAATTTCCTGGCCTAGAGGTAGCGGTAAGCCGTTTTTGAGAAGGCCTAACTCCAAGAATGAACCCTCTTTCCCATACCTACGAATGATACTTAAATTCGAAGCACCCAGTTTCCTCAGTGCACTAAACGAGGCATTTGAGGACTCCTTCCTTAATGATAGTCCGGATCGATCTGTCAACGGTGGAACTGACCGTAATATGCCAGAGGAGCAGGTTTTTGGACTCACTGTCAACCGTCAGTATATTGTCAGCATACTCCTTGAAGTTATGAGCCCATCGGACTTCGCCATTGAGGACACAATATATCTTGATATGTTCGTTGCTCGCAATCTTCCAAAGTTTCCGCAATACCTTCTGCTATCCGGGACCTCGTTGCACAAGGTCTTGATTGGTCTTTGCAATTATCCTGGAGAAGACATTGCTGATGACGCTCAATTGAGCGCTGAGTATCTCTTGTCCGTGTATCATCCGACCGACCTCTCAGCTCTCATGCCACTGTTCAAGAAAGCGGGCTTTTACAGAGTCCTTAAGAGAATCTACAAAGATGACAAGCAATATGCTAGCCTGTTGGAAACCTACTTCGACGATCACGAGGACCAAGAGGCAGTTTTTGATGTGATTGGGGATTGTCTCAGACCTCGCGCGGGCTTGACCAAGCGCCAGGTGGCTGACGTCCATGAAGTTGTCAAAGCCCATGCGGCAGACCTGGTCGGTATCGACCCTGTCCGAACTGCACGAACGATCGAGTCATATGCACCTTCGCTGCACAAGCATATCCTGGACGCACTACGGGATGATCCGAAACGTGAATACATCTACTTGCAAACCATCCTTGAGCCTCCTGAGAAGAGGGCTGAGGAATCAACGACTGCACCAGAAAGAGATTTTGTCGAGCGCTATATGCGACTAATGTGCAGCTTCAATCCCTCTCATGTGGTGGATTACGTCGGTATCGTACAAGCTACCAATCTTCGTTTAGAAGAGGTCCTCCCAGCGATGGAAGAGAGTGGCGTGGTCGATGCAGCAGTAATTTTAATGGCGCGAGACGGCAAAGTCAGAGAAGCTATGGACCGGTTGATCAAACATCTTGGGACCCTGGAGGCTGCCTTAACAGGACTGTTGTGGCATCCAGAGGCGGATGCGGACGATTCTCGAAAGGAGAAAGCTGCACAAGATCTCCTGGAAGCACTACAGAAGTATACAAACGTAGGTGTCTGGCTTTGCCAAGGCCAGTCAAAGACGTCCTCTCAACGATCAAATACGTCATTGAAACAAAAGGGGTCTAAGTCGAAGAATGAGCTTCTACCTGACGAATTGTTATGGTTAGACTTCATAGAAGCGACGGTGCAGATCACTAAGCATGTCTCGGCAAGCCTCGAAAACGTCAAGGAGATGATGGAAGCACAAGTCGAACAAAGCAACGTAGTGCAGATAGACACTGACAAGCTCCTATCAACCCTACGCACCCTCGTTCAACGCAGCTTCACCGCCCTTCTAACCTCAACATCCACTCCGCTACCTTCCGGCAACAACTTATCCTTCCTCCGCATCCTCCGCGCCTTCCTTACCCGCGCCGCCGTCTCCTCTCCCAGCCTCAGTGACCTACGTTCCGTGCTCTCCTCCATCTTCTCCGCCTACGCCTACGAAGAGAGCATTCTCAGCCTCGCCAACCGCCTTCTCGACAAAGACCTTTTTATCCACGTGCAGTCCGTCACCGAGCTTCGCCAACGCGGCTGGCGACCCCGAGGGTCCGTTTGCGAAGGCTGTAAGCGCCGCGTCTGGGGCCCTGGTGCTGTTGGGGACGTGTTTGCAAGGTGGGAGGATGGTCAGCGCATTGAGGCTGCGATGAGGGCGCAGAGGAGAGCGGTGACGGTGGGTGGCGAGGTGGAGCGTGGGAAGGGGAAGGCGGGCGTGGAAGGGGAGACTAAAGGCCAGGATTTGCAACGAGATAACGCGAAGGGGAAGGGCAAAGGTGGAGCAGTAGGTGGTCCTGCTGCGGATGTGGATGAGGATGAGGAACAGGCTGGGCTAGCTACTCGACAGAATAACGATCAGGACTTGGGTCCGCTAGTCGTGCTTGCTTGCAGGCATATATATCACCAGAGCTGCCTAGAGGCAATACAAGTCGAGGATGCATCTGGAGATGTCCATCAAGATGGAAGGGAGTTCAGATGTCCTATAGATGGATAGTCATAGTCATTTCAAGCATTTTATTGTCTGCTCTTGACTGAGTCTCGAGCAATTGGTTGAATGGTTCATAATCAAGCAGCTCGTAATTGTACAATATAACAAGCGCTTTCTAACCACAGGAGATCCTCCGTCCCGAAATCCATCCCACGTGTCGGGCGACAGCCCATACAAACAAGGAAAACCCTTTCTTCACAAATCCATAGCTGTGATATTCATCACTCACAGGTTGAGCTTGGACTTAAACCACGACGTGGCGACTTCCACAGCCTCCTCTAGGTTTTCAGGCTTATTACCCTGGCCTTGACGGGTCGGTTCCTTGCCGCCCGATTTGCCGCCCACAATTTCAGATATAGCAATAGACCACTCTTCGGCCTTGATCTTTGTTGCGTGGTCCTAGGGATATATTAGTCATAACTCTTATCGACTTTATGAGCGAACTTACAGTGCCTACATATACGCCATGAACGACAGCTCCTTCAGCTTTGCTGCCACCGAAGACGTAGACAGTTTTCTTCTTGTCTTTGGCTTTGAAGTGGTTCAGGACATCACCAACGGCCTTTGCGTTGGCAGAGATAGGTAGCTGTGCAATGAAATACGACTTTTCCTTGTTATCTGGATGCTCGAAATGTTCAAGCACGGTGTCCAGTGCTGTTTTAGATTCCGCTTTGGTTCTTTTCTTTTGCTCATCTAGGACATCCTTATGAACCTTTGCGAAGCGCGTTCGAAGTTCCTCCTTGGTCAGGACTGAGACCGTGAGGTTGTTTAGATCAGCCTGAGTCAGTTTGACCTCTTGTTCTTTCTCAGGTCCATGAGGCATGTCCTCCAAAACTTTTATGCGTTGGGAGAATGATTCAGCAAGGCGTTGGACGTCATGAGCGGCGTCACCAGTGTACGCGGTCATACGACGTATGCCCTTGGCAATACCACTCTCTTCAACAATGACGAGATCCTTTATTATACCTGTCTGGTCAACATGCGTACCACCACAAAACTCCACGCTGACTTTGCGCCACTCGGGGTTTCGAGGTTCGGCGAGGAGAGTCTCGACATCAACACCCACAGAGACAACTCGGACAGGGTTGGGATAGGTCTCTCCAAAGACTGCGCGGACTCCTTCGATCCCTTGCGCAATCTCCAATGGTACATCTTTAGCATAGATCTTGCAGTTTTGTTTGATGTACGAATTTGAGAAGTCCTCGATCTTTTTGATTTCTGGCAATGTGACTTGTTGCTTGTGTGAGAAGTCAAAGCGTAGCTTTTCATGATCTACCAGTGATCCTTTCTGGTTGACGTCGTCGCCCAGGACCTCTCGAAGCGAATGATTCAGAATGTGAGTTCCAGTGTGGTTATTGCGTATCGGCTGCCGTCGGAGTTCATCGTATTCGCATACAACTTCATCGCCCTCTGACATGTTTCCATACACAAGATATCCGTTGTGTACGACATGGCCACCGTAAGATTGAACATCGACAACCTTGAATTCAGCAACACCATCAATGACAATCTTTCCTGTGTCCGCAACTTGACCACCTTGCTCGGCATAGAAGTTGGTTCGATCGAGCATTAATCCAAAGGGATGTCCCAATGGCAGATCCTTGCTGCTTTTAAGAAAATTCTTGCCGTCGTAGACTAGTCGAACTTTACCAGTGGTGTCACCTTTGAAGAATTTAGGCTCGTCATTTGTGACCGTCACACCAGACTTATTTAGATCCGCTATTTGATGGACGTCCAACTTCGGGAAGGCATAAGCACCTTCTTTCTGGGCTTTGCTTGCCTCTCTGGCTTTCAGCTTCGCAGCCTCAATTTCTGCGTCATCATATGCAAGGCCTCGCTCATCACACATGATTTTGGTGAGATCGTCTGGGAACCCATATGTGTCGTAGAGTCGCCACACTTCGTCACCTGTGAGCTTATTTGTGCCGGACTTTTGTGCCTGGGCAGCATATTTCTCGAACATTTTCTCACCGCGGTCGAGTGTCCGCGCGAAAGCCTCCTCTTCCTCGTCAAGTATCTCCGCAACATCCTGCTGTTTCTTAACTATCTCTGGGAACTGTTCGCCCATTTGCGCAACTAAAGCAGGTAAGATCTTTGAAAAGAAGCTGCCAATCTCAGCGTTGAAGTACTTTCGTGCATATCGTGAGCCTCGTCGTAGCACGCGCCTTACTACATATCCCCGCCCTTCATTATTAGGCACGCCTCCATCAGAGATGGCAAAGGTTAGCAATCTAATATGATCTGCAATAACTCTATAGGCAGTATCGATGCCGTCGACATCGTCCTTGCCGTACTTATCCATGTAATGTCTTGCCTTTGTGACTTCCTGGATCTTGCTGAATAGGGGCGAGAAAACATCAGTATCATAATTCGAAAATTTATCCTGAAGTGCAGAGACTAGTCGCTCGAAACCCATACCAGTATCGACGTGCTTTGCCGGTAGTTGCTTCAGAGACCTATCCTTTTGTCTGTCGAATTGTATGAAGACGTTATTCCATATCTCCAGCACGTTTGGGTCATCTTGGTTGACAAGGTGAGCGGCATTGCGCCCTCCTCCGATTCTGTCATAATGGACTTCGCTACAAGGTCCACATGGACCTGTTTCCCCCATTTCCCAGAAGTTATCCTTCATATTCCCTGGAAGGAGGTGGTCTTCAGCAACGCCTACCTCCAGCCAAAGTTTCCTGGCTTCAAGGTCTGGCTCTAATCCGGCTGCTTTGTCGCCTTCGAAGTACGTAACGTAGAGCCGATCCGGATCCATGCTGTACACCTTCGTGAGACACTCCCATGTCATCTCGATTGCTTCGGCTTTAAAGTAGTCTCCAAAGGACCAGTTTCCTAACATTTCGAAAAATGTCTGAACAGCTATCATTAGGACAATTCCAGTAGGCAATACCCCGAAATAGATAGACTTACGTGATGATAACTATCTTTCCCGACATCATCAAGATCCTGTATGCCATCTGTATGAGCTAATGAGTTATATCAAGCATGAAGACACTTTACATTATGTTTTCCTCCAGCACGTATACACTGTACAACCATTAGTAAAGGCACGTGACTGGCTAATATGGTCAATACCAACCTTTTGCGTATCCACAGCTCTCTTCAGGCTCGCAAAGGCTTCGGTCTGGCCGATAGTGCCTAGGAATATAGGCTTGAACTGGTTCATGCCAGCATTGGTGAACAGTAAGGTGGGGTCATTGTGGGGTACGACAGAAGAGGAAGGGACTGCAAACAGTTGGGTCAGCGAGATTTTGATGCATTTAAGTCAAAACAGAGTATGGAGCTCTTTGAATCAGAAATCCAGCGCATATGTCGATCTCTTGGAGAAATTATAGAGGGGCTCGAGGTCTTGTGAGCAACAGAACGAGCCGAATAGAGCGCCAGGGCAGCAATCAATGGCAGCCAGAGAGTTTGATTGATCATCTTGAAGCAAGTGGCCTACATGGCGGTGCGCAAAAGAAAGAAAGATAACGGAGTTGACTCAATGTCATTCACGTACCTATAGTGTGATCTTTACTGGCGAAGTAACCCAAGAACTCCTCCCTAACCAGCTTTGCCGGCCACTTTTTCTCTGCTTCTGACATATTTAACCGTCCAGTAGCGTAATATCTCCGTGCAGGATACCAAATCTGCAAAAATCTTGTTGTTATATTGAGAGGACGGGGTTGCAGATCTGAGCGTGTCTCAGTCTTGTAGAATCTTCGAAGATGAGTCAAACGAGACTTGGAGCTTCTCCAACCGCGCAGACCGATCATTCGTCCTTTCAACCTTGATATTTGTGCAACCGACCGAGGGTGCAGCTACAACTCGCCAAAGACAATCGATTTACTGTCCCGCCCTGCACGCAATCGCCGATTCGTTTACAACTGGTGTCGTGAGTTGGCGGTGAAGTGAGGTTGGGAGTATGGGATGGATCGTCGTCAAGCGGCCGATGGCAGGATAAGGAAGAGGAAAGCAGACAATTATGAAACGAATGAACGACTCCACAAAGTCTCTAAGAGGCTGAGTCAACTCAATCTTGGTACTTGCGCATATTGCCATCTAAATCTACACGCATTTGTTAACGCTTTGACAGAACTCAATGGCCAGAAGCTCGACGTTCCAGTGGAGAACCCCTCCATAGCACCGAAGCCAAAACCGCCCTCTCGACCACCAGATATCGATTTAATGCAACTCGACAACACGGCAGACAAAGTATACATCTACAACATCGATGATGAGCTCTCTGATAGCGATTCCTCCTCGGACGAGGGCAAGCTGATCTTCCTTCCCGATATCGAAAAGCGACTGCGCAACTCCCGTATCCCACCTACAATCCTAGCAAACAGCGAAGGAGAGCTAGCAGGCAGAAATCTACACACGGATCTGGTTCTGTACAATGTCCCAAGCTCGCTATCGGTGCCCGAGGATAGGGATAGTGTCAGGAAGGCAATTATCGAAACGAGGGCTAGAGCGCGGGAGAAACAGCGGAGAGACCGGGAAAGGGCCAGGACTGCCTATACGGATCTTACGAATGGATTTACGGAGCCCAAGCCTCCAATTGGCTTGATATCTGTCCTGAACAATGTTGCCCCAGAACCTGCACCGTCGATGGAAGTGACTGGAAAAGATCCTGATGCCATGGATATAGACTGAATTTATTGGAATACATTTGTACAAAAAGTCCTTCACAGTCGATACATCTCACCATATCCACCAGCATACTCGATGTCAATGTCTAAATTGATGTATAATCTTGGTTATGTTTTGATTAGGGGAGGATGTCTATGCCAGATAGAGCCTCGAAGTTTAATATACTACACTAAACACATCGCCGATCCAGGAACGTTATGTGTTACATACTGCCAGTACACCTTCGCCAAGCCAAGCAATAACAAAGCCCAGGTGCCGAATCACTGTCTGTATGGGTTGTTGCTTGCATTGCTTGACCCGGTATGAGTAGCGTGCAGCGCAGCAGCTGGCGGCGGCCCGGGGGGAGGCGTATACTCTGGGGACGGCTCGGCAGGAGCAGGCTGGTTGCCTGTCGGTCCGGTTCTCAATTGGGACGGGTCAACCTTAGTCGCCCCTGCAGGCGGCTGATATGACGGAGGTGCAGGAGCATTCGGATCATATACAGGTGGAGGATAAGCGTGCATTCCATACTGATCTGGCCTGTAGACGATGTAATCAGGAGTGGGATTGCGGTAGTTGGGATCGTGTTGAGCTCGTTCCTTTCTACTCAGGAGGAACTGAATCGACATTAGACATGGTAAGATGAGATGAGGTTGTAGACCTACCCTATGGTACCAAAGAGGTGCAAGGCCTTTTCTTATCCTCCTTTTTGCATGCAAATATCCCAATATCAAGTATAACATGACCAGCACGACCAGGCCTACGAATAGAGACCATCTCACGATGAATCCTGTCTATTGAAATATCAGTTCATGTCATAATAGGGTAATCCAATCGTAGTAAACATACTGTTGACCACCAAAAATCACCGCCATCATCATATCCCATGACCTGATCATCTCGTCTCTGCTTCTCTAAGACCACGGCACGCATATTCCAACGAGACATTGCTAAGTGACAACAGAGACAGTAAAAAACACAGGGAGATAAATATACAGGCTAAAAGAATGCTTCAGAAAGACAAAGGAACGCTGTTTTTACAAACTTATGATATTCTGAAGAAGAGAAAGTAAATCTGTGCCAGAATTCGTCGTCGTCGGTCTCTTCCTCGAAGCGTCGAATCTGGAACACAGCTGTTACAAAACCCCTGCCCGGCAGCCCCAATCAGCCGTTTCACATGTCTGGGATTGCCGCTTAGTCCGCGCAGCACAATTCAAGCTTCAAACAGATTACGTACAAATTTTTAACACAGATGATTAACTGGTCTTACTCTGCGAATAGTGTCCTCAAATGAAAACCCAGAATTAAATCATGAACACGTGACGTAAATTTTTTGTGGTCTGTGCGCCGTGACATTGGAGGCCACAAAAAGCTTT
>Ga0335075_10012928_pt1 | contig 12585 bp, 9 predicted proteins | sample Lox_Sample_24_FD_206723 | JGI IMG/M metagenome (GOLD analysis project Ga0335075, IMG submission 206723) | Soil microbial communities from Loxahatchee National Wildlife Refuge, Florida, United States - Lox_Sample_2.4 | ecosystem: Environmental > Terrestrial > Soil > Wetlands | place: USA: Florida... | reverse complement strand
TCGGCAGAAGAGGAAGCCTCGGCTCCTTGATCTGAACAGACGGCAGCGCAGATCTGCCCATCTGCACGCCTGAGTTGATGGTGGCGACAGCTGCGACGGCCGCGCCGATCGGCTACTCCCGCGTTGCAGCACGTCGGAGTGTGAGCATCTGCCAGCGGGCTTTGGCGTGCTGTCGGCGGGCGCGCGCGGCCTGCTCGTGGGCGGGCTGCTGGTGTCACACTCCTGCCGCCGGCGGGCGAAGAGCCAGTCCCTTACGCTCGGCGGAGCTGATCGTTGCAGCCCGTGTTCGCGGCGATGACGTCAGCGCGGCCATTACAGGCTGGCAGAGCCGGCGCGTGCCGGCGGTGACGATGATGATTACGCTGGCGGTCTCATCGCCGGTGAGCGGGATAAGGAACCGGGAAGCTCCCTGCTATGGAGGCAGGGTGCCGGCACCGCCCTCGTGCGGGGCTTAGGCGCCGGCAGCCGTCTTGTACTTCTCGGCGACGGTGGCCGGGACCCGGCCGCGTTCCCTGATGTCGATGCCCTGCCCTTTGGCCCACTCGCGGACCCTGGCATTGTCGACGGGGCTGCTTCCGCGTGAGCCGCGGGCAGCGCGCCGGGCGGTGCCGCCGGTCCGCCGCGCGTGCCTGACGTACAGCTCCAGGGCGTTGCGGAGCTCGTCGCTGTGCGCGGTGCTGAGGTCGATTTCGTAGTCCGTGCCGTCGAGCCCGAAGCGGACGGTGCCGGCTGCCTCGCCGCCGTCGAGGTCGTCGATAAACAGCGTCTGGATTTTCTGGGCCACGAAATGATGGTAATCCCTCCGGTGAGGGAAAGTGCGCAGCAGGCCCGCGGATGCGGGTGGCCGTCCGGTCATGCCGGCTCGGGTGTGAGCGATCCCGCGGTTGTGGAATGCCCGGGCCGGCTGGTTCGGTATCCGGATGCGGCCGGTCCTGATCTCGCCGCGGACTTTCCCGGGCCATCGCCTCGGGCGGGATACCGGGCGCGCGGAAACCGGCCGCATCAGTTGACAGCGTTCCCGGCACTCGCAGGCACCGCGGCAGCAAGCCCATCGCGCTCGTCGTGACACTGCCCACCGCGATACACCTTTGCAGCTCAGGGCTGGGCCGCCCGACCCGGGGAGGCCGAAAGGGAGCCAGCGGTGGCAGACGCCGGGCGACGCCAGCCGACGGCCAGCGCAGCTAGAGGGCACACAGGCCGCGGCCAACGACATGAAGCAGCAGTTATACGGCCCGAAGCGCCCGGTGACCTTCGATCCCCCGTATAACGACTCTGCCTGCCAGCAGCCGCATCCATGGACTGTACGCCAGGCACAGATGCACCACCCATGCGCCCGGGAGCCCGACGAGCACATCCCTCATCGCGGCTACAGAGCGAAGGCTAGAGAGGGCCGGACCATCACGGTCTGGCCTGATCAACAAGTGCCAAAATGAGATTGGCAGATTCTGGATACCAAATGTCGGAATGTGCGCCCTCTAGCCGGGAAAAGCGGCCGTGCTTGAACCGCCACGTGGAATCTACATTAACGATCCTCCCGCGTTCGGGGCGAATTATAAGTTGCTCACCGAGCTTAGGCAGCCTCACCTGCTGAATGGCGTCCTGCGGCGCCGTCGCACCGCGCGCGCCGAGACCAGCGGTGCCCTCCGCGAATCTATGCCAGAGCGTCAATGCACGGTCAGCGCGGGAGAACGTCAGGACGACCGGTCCTCTGATCGGGGCGGCCGTCAGCAGGCGGGAATAGCGGCCACCAAAGTCAGCAGGACGGCTAGCCATCTGAAATACCAACAAGTCGTCAACAGTATACGGGTACTCATTGTGGGCCCAAGGCCATTCCAATGTTGGCGCCTTGGGCTCAGCTGCTTTCATAATCGCCTCGCACAAGAACCTTCCGCCAAAGGAATGACCTATGCAATGGAGATATTGACCTTTGCGTGTCCTCAAGATGTTCGGAGCCGCCGCAGGAAGCTCGCGTATCGAATTCAAATAACCCAGCAATTGCGCGATTACAAAGTGGGCATGACCCCGATTCGTCATGTCGTGGGCACGCTCACGAATTTGCCGGTAACCTGAGGGGAACGGATTGCTCATCGATGGCCACCGGATAACGATGAACAGAGCTCGGAATCGGTTAAGGCGGCGGTACATCGGACCGTGAGCAGCAAATTGTGTACGGAGGATACAAGCCAGCCGTTCGCCACCTTCACTCGCGCGTTGCCGGTTGTTTCGCCAGCCGTGCACGAATACAAAAATATCGGTAACGTCAGGTCCCAGCAGTATCATTCGGTCGAGTTTCCGTGCTACGACCTCGGTGGGGACAATTCGTCCTGAGCTGGCATCTATAAGCCAGCCGTTCTCGTTCAGATCGACGATTACGATTTCGTCGGTCGCGACCTTGGACATTATCCGGGATTACCGGCCGCCCTCTGTAGTCCTACAGAAGTGAGAATCGATACCTCTGTACAAGGACATCACAAGGCCGATTGGATTCTTGCGATTCATGACTCCTTCCTGCGCTAGGCGTTGAAATACATCCCCTGCTCTAACCGCCCGCACAGTGCCGCTGTTTCGTGTTGGTGCGAGTTTAAATTCAGCAAAGAACGAGGTTGCATATTCACGGGCATAAGTCGGCGGTATGTCTATCTGCGGACCGATAAGGCAATTGGCCCCATGGGTAATTAGAGCATTTCCTACTGAAGTGTAAAAAATTGACGACATCTGGCCGCCTTGACATGCATTTATGAAGACAATCGGAGTTGTACACATAGACGCCTGGTCCAGCCAAGCAATGAAGTCCGTACTCCTTATGGGATCGCGATCAGTGAGCATCAGATATGCCTGTGCTGGCTCAGTTGTTTTCGAGACACCTGTCCCGTGGCAGCCGAAATATACTATATGGTCGTCATAGTGCGCAGATTTGATGGCTCGAGCCAGATGTCTTTTGGTGTCGCGCTCAACGACGGCAGCGAAATTTGAACGGAACATGCTGATCACCGGAGCAACGCAAGGGCACTCTGGGAACTCACTATCGAGGTTCCGATCTACATTAACGCCTGCGGTAATTCCTTGTTCGTCGATGATGATACACGGTTTCCATGCAGGGGAGTGCTTGAAATTGTGTTCCACTATGTGCGAGTATCCCCAGAAGCCCTCCCAGGGAACCGCCCAGTCTTCGTTCACATCAAAATCCTCATAGCCTGGAGGCGGGGTGTACAGCATCCACCACGGCGCGAAGAGGCAGTCGGACTGAACGGAGATAACCTGCTTCTGTTCCTGAAGAACAATGGTAAGCACGTCACCGATCTTCCGTAGCCCTTCGTTGCCGACGTGGAAGAGAAGCTTAAACAGCTTGTAGCCCGCCTCTGCCAGTGGCCGTGCGACCGCCCCTAGGCGGCTGTCCGCGGACTGGTCTTGCGATAGATCCCAAACATCCGAGAAAGGGAACCAGTACTCGTCACCGGATACGATTTCACGGCGGCCGACGACTCGATCGCGCCATTGTCCCTGCACCTCGACAATGACCTCGTGCAATGAAACTGGATCGACAGTCAGTTCTCCCTCCAACAAACCCGCGCCGATGTCGGAGTATCTCTTCAGCGAGTCACCGATAGCGGTGACTGTATATGTCGCCGTGCCTGACGATGCTGAAGGTTTCTCGAACCGCAGATATATTGATCTGTCTCGGGAGACATGACTGGCCGCGTTAACCGACCAGCCATTGGTGTTATCTACAAGCGTGGTTAGCGGAATTTCGGTCGGGCTCATTGTTCATACCTTATTTCGCCGAACTCAATGCTTCCCTTGAGTTCTTGCAGAAGCATAGTGGGTTGCTGCTGGTAAATCGCAACCTGCAATTGAACGGAGGACTCCTTGGTGGTAAGTTCGAAGGTTGCACGAGCCGTCTCTTCATCAAGAAGCCGCAGATTCGCAGTACTTGGAGTAACTACAGCGCCACCCGCCCGAGGCACAACGATGAGTTCGCCGAAATCACCTGCTGATGCATGGTCACGGGCGACAGTCGCCGGCCTCCGTCCAGACAGCCCCTCGGATGGTACGCCAATGGTCAAGGTTATGGTAGCCGACCAGACTCTGCCATTACATGTTTTCTCCTCAAGCCAAGCTTGAGTTTGGCGCCAGGGTCCGTCCTCGGCGAGCGCAATTGATTGGATCATCAGCGGCACCCGACTAACTTCCGCGGTGATGGGAGGAGGAACGTGGTCCCAGTGAGTGATGATAGCATTTACCAGAGCCCGTATATCGGAGTCCGTATAGTCGCCCGTGGCGATGCGTTCGTTCACAGCCCTCAGCACGCGCGTAATAGGCGCCCGGGAAAGCAACCAGCCAATTTTGAGCTCTACACTGTGCGCGATGGAGTCGAAATCTTTGTCCTCGACCTGTCGGAAGACAGATAGGAGCCCGGCCACGTGCGGGAACCAGAGGTAGTTACGCCAGCCATCGATCAGTTGATCAAGCATAGCAGCGGCGACGGACGGGCTATGCTGGACCACAGCGGCGTTAACCAATTCGGTCAATAGCACGCCTTTCTGCGCTGCGCTAAGGTCGGGAACCCGCACCCATCCGTCTGCATCGGTTCTGAATGATTCTAGTTGCGTAATTCTTGGGATCTCATACAGCTGGTTCCTAATTTTCTCTGCTTCGTCGTCTGGTATAGTGCGCGAACCGTCTGTCAAGGCCGTAATATCTGTTTGCTCAAGCAGTTCCTGATAGAAGCCTTCCACGGTCGGTGCGAGCTCATGTGTATCAAGCCTCTGCTGCAGGTAGTCCCGCAGCTCATTGGAGGGAGATCTGAATTCACGAATAGCATGGAAGATGTTGGCTTCGTCGCCGATGAGCCGCCAGAATCCGATTTCGTCCGCCTGAGTAACGTGCTCCTGGAGGGCAGAAAAAGACCCCCGCTGTGCCGCAGCCAATGCGGTCCAGAAGGCAGCAGAATCGTACGCAGGATCTTTCTTGTCCAACGGCTCCACATTGAAGTCTTGGAGCAAGATTGCAAGGATACGCGCTGCCTGAGATCGCTCGTCTTTACTTCTTTCCAAGTACGATTTGAGTGCCTCTAGACCATAAGGATCTCCTACCTCACCTAGCGCCTGTATCGCTGCCTGTCGCTGAGGGTCAGTTGAATCAGCCGCGATCCCTCTGAGGTGTTTCCGCAAGGCGGAATCGGCGAGATTCGCGGCAATAGCGATGAGCCACGGACGATGTATCAGCTGCGGCATTCGAAGCTGATTCCTAAGCAGTTGGCTGACATTAGTTCTGGTAAGCCTTGGCGGCTGGAGAAGCGTAAGGGCCTGCAATGCATGAGCGGCGATATTGAGCTCAGCAGCGCGCGCTAGGTCCAGAAGTCCCTGCAGATCCGTGTCCGAAATGGGCACTTCCGATGGTCTTCCTCTGAGCTGCAAACCGAAGACGGCGACCTCCTCGTCTACGGAATTTTGCTCCTCCGAGGGCGATGTCAGGAGCTCTTCGATCAGCCGACCATCGTGGGACGCTACCAGGACGAGCTCGACGTCCGATTCGGAGAACACGATTGAGTGATCTGGATCCGTCCCAAATTCGCTCGGAAGATCAGGCCAAAGGTCGTGCATATCGTACGAAACTGGCCTCAAACCGCCAGCCATGGTACGCATGAAAACTGCGGCCGACACCTCATGATCGCCACGATTCCAGCAGCGGAGGGCAACGTGATCACCGACGGCGATTTCCGGATCGTCGGCCGACTGCCACAAGGAGTCCAACCTGTACAGCAGCTCAATCTCGAGGTCGATGACCTCGGGTGGTCCTACCAGTGTTGCTGTCGACACGGCCCCCTCCCGACGGCAAGCGGCAGACTTGCTCACCACGTGTTATAGGACCAGATCGTACTCGCGATCAAGCAGATGCCCAGATTCAGACGCGAGCAGCATGTAATCCCTTGAGAGCCATAACCTGATCGCCATAAGCATGGTCGCAAGGTCTGTCCTCCAAAGATCAAATGCCAACACACGCTCATCGGCAGACCCGAGTGAGCGTCGCCAGCCGCGCCGACCACCCCGGTTCCGGCTGGGGAGGCACCTTGTCAGCCGGATGAGACCAGCGCCAGATAAGGCGGACATCGCACGTCCTTAAGGAGTTCCATATGAGCGGCGTCCACAGCCTGTGGTATCAGTCCACCTCGGGAGCGCCTGCAAGTTCATGCCGAGGAGCATGCCGCAAGTACCAGTCGCGGGCACTCGGTGTGCTCAACGCGAGTGAGCCCTCTAGCCAGGCGCGATCACCGCGAGCATGGTCGGTGGCCGTAAAGGGCCGGGCGAGGGGACGTGCAGCGGTGCCGGATGGGTCGCTGTCGTAAGGGTAGCCACCCCAGGCGTCCGCCTCGGCGCGGGTGGGATGGCACCAGAAGGCGTCAAGGACCTGGTGCACTAGCGGGCGCACGTCGGCGCTGGGCAGATCGCCGGAACCGAGTGCCGCGGTGAACGCGTACAGCGTTGACCTGTAGAGCCCGAGTCCCCATGCCTCTGCCGCGTCGTTGCGGGGAGCCAGGAGGACGGGCACGACGGCTCCGTCGGCCTTGGCGCGGTACCCGGATACGATGCCTTGGTCACCCATGCAGAAGGTCTCCATCACGAACGGGACGTCGGGTACCCGCCACTGGATTTGCCCTGTCGCGGTGTTATACATCCAGGCTGCGACGCGCTCGGGGTCCGTCCAGCCGGTGGCTGGCCGTGGCTCGTGTCCCCAGAAGAGTGCAGTCGGGCGGCTCATTCCCGCTGCTTCGCACACCTGGATGAGCGAGCCGACCATCCGCCCGGTCCAGCCGATGTCCACCAGCCCGGTACCGGTGTCGGCGACCTCGTGCTGGACCGCGTAGTCCAGCACGAGGCGACGCATCTGGCCGATCCGGTCTGCGGCGGCCTGACCGACCTCTGGCGCGGCGAGGAACCTTCTGAGCGCCTCCGCCTGGGCGGGCTGGTCAGCCCGTGCGTCAGAAGCCAGGGACACGCCGCAGTCCAGCATGAGCTGCCGGTATTGGGGGAGCGGCAGCCCTAGGCGGGCGCACACGTCCGCGGCGTTGGACTTGATGAAGCTGTTGAACAACCATGGTGCCTCGGACAGCCGGGCGGGTTCAGTGGCGGCGAGGCTCCAGGTGAGGCGGCTGCTGTAGACGTACTCAAGGTCCAGTTCCTTCGCCGGAACCAGGCGCCGCGTCAGCTCGTACAAGATCTGACCGTCACGGGACAGGAACCGGAGCCGCCGTAGCCCGCGGCGCCGTGACTCCTCGAGGAGCCAGAGTGCGAATCCGGTGAGGGCCGGGGCGGCGACTCCCGCGGCCACGTCCCGGATCGCCGTCTCGCGCTCGGATGTCGCGGTGACCGCAGCCCGGGCCATGCTGCTGGCACTGGCGAACCGCGCGGGAAGGTCTCTGGGGTCTGCCGAGCAAGCTTCCATCATGTTCTCGTACCGGGTGGAGCCATGGACAGCTGGAGACAACAGGTCACCACTCCCTCAGCGCGCTGCTGATGTGCTTTTCGGTGGTGATTCCGTTCTGACGGCAGATGTCTGCCGCCTGATGCAGCAGGGGAGCGGGGTCCGCGCCGCGCTGGCCTTCCAGGGCAGCCTTGCCGACCAGGACACGTGCCGTCCACAGCGCGTCGCCCAGCTCGGTGAAGATCTCTTGGCTGGCGTTCAGCGCGTGCTCGGAGCTTGCCAGCTCACCTTGATCACGCAGGAGGAGGCCGAGTTCGCGGAGTGCCCGTGCCTCCGCGGGCAGGTCGCCGATGGAGCGGAACGTGTCCAGCGCGGTGTCCAGGTGCTGCCGAGCCGCCGTCCACTCATGCCGGAGCCGGCACAACCCGGCGATGCCCATGCGGGTGCGGGCTGCCCAGCGGTGGTCGCTGATGGACTCGAAGGATTCCATCGCGGCTGACAAGTCGGCGCCCGCATCATCGAGGTGCCCGGCGAGGCGATGCGCATCTCCGCGGTTACGCAAGACCACGGCCGTGCCACGCCGGTCCTCCAGTTCGCCGAAGATGGACAGGCATTCGTCTAGCATCGGGATCGCCGTGCCTGTGTCGCCGTCATTGCGGTGCACGATGGCAAGCTGGCGCATCGCCCTTGCCTCCCACCGCCGGTCGCCGAGCTGCCGGGCAACCTGGAGTCCGTCGGTTATCAGCGGAACTGCCTGCTCGCTGAGGTGCTGGTCACGGAACACCAGCGCATAGCGGATCTTGGCGCGTGCTTCCTCCAGCCGGTCACCGAGGTCGCGGTAGATGGCGATGGATTCCCGGAAGGCGCTTGTGGATGCGTCCCATCTGGATAGCCCCCGGTACGCGTCGCCCACGCCGTTAAGCGCGCCGGCGGCCGACCTGGTGTCCGCCGCCTCCCTGAAGATCGTCAGCGCGGCGGAGAAGGTGTCGATCGCCGCCGTAAGACGACCCTGATAGCGGTAGGTGTCGCCGAGGTTCCGCATGGCGGTGGCCCACTGGTGCCGGTCAGTATGGCTATCGAAGATCCCCGCCGCCAGCGTCAGCAGGTTGGCGGCCTCGTCGTAGCGGCCCAGTTCCCGGTACAGTGCGCCAAGGCTGCACAGGATCGTGGCCTCCGCTTTCGTGTCCGCCTGGCGACGCGCGGCGTCGAGGGCGAGCTGATGGGTGCGTTCCCAGGACCGCCAGTCCGCACGCCAGTCGAATACGGCGGGCAGCGTCTCGGCAAGCCGCCAGGTCCGGTCCCACAGGCTCGCCGCGTGAACTTGCTCGACCAGCATGGCGAGGTTGGACCGCTCCGCGGCGAGCCAGCCCCACGGGTCGCTACGTACGACGTCCGCGGCGAGCACCTGCTGCTCTGACTGCGCAGCAGTACCTTGCGTGCCCGGATGGACCAAGGCGGAGGCGAGCTTGGCCGCGCCGATGTACTCGTCGGCGAGCCTGGCAAGAGAAACCTGCCACGCGTCCTGAGCTTCCGTGCTGTAGAGGAGTTCGCGGGCGAAGTCCCGCAGCAAGTCATGCAGCCGGTACCGGATGAGGCCGGAAGCATCCACGCCGACGATGTCGACGAGTACCGCGTCCGCGAGCTGTTCCAGCAGCCGCTCGGCTTCATCCGCCTCCGTTCCGATCAGGACCGCCAGGTTCCACGCTGCGAAGTCAGCGGCGAGCAGGCCCAGCATGCGGAAAGCGCGCCGCTCGGCCTCATCCCGGCTGCTGTAACTGAGCGCGAACGACGCCCGGACCTCAAGATCCCCTGCCTTCAGCAGGTCCAGGCGCCTGCTCTCATCCCGTAGCCGGGCGGCGAACCATGAGATCTGCCAGGCTGGCCGCGACACCAGCCTTGCACCGGCGATCCGCAGCGCAAGCGGAAGATGGCCGCACAACTTCCCGATCTCGGTTACCGCCGCTGGCTCAGCCCGCGCCCGTTCGGTGCCGATAATGGCAGTCAGCAGTGCTGCCGCCTGATCCGGCGGCAGAACGTCGAGAGAGATGGCGCGCGAGCCGGCGAGAGCGGCCATCCTCGACCTGCCGGTCACTAGGACCGCGCATCCGGAGCTCCCTGGCAGCAGAGGGCGGACCTGCGCCTCGTCGGTCGCGTTGTCGAGCATCACCAATACGCGCTGGCCTGCCAGGCGGGCCCGGTACATGCGTGCGCGCTCGTCGATGCCCTCAGGGATGTCGGCTCCGTCAACCCCGAGCTCGCGCAGGAAGCCCGCCAGGACGTCTGCGGGATCCTGCGCCCGGGCGTCCGCCCCGTGCAGGTCGGTGTACAGCTGCCCGTCGGGGAACTCGTCACCTATCTTGTGCGCGACATGGACCGCAAGGGTCGTCTTCCCGACGCCCGGCTGACCCGACAGGCAGATGATCGGCAGCGCCTTCTGGCTGCTTCCGGCTGCCGCGGCGATCAGGCGGGCAACCTGGTCTACCTGTTCTGCCCGCCCGGTGAAGTCGCCGATGTCAGGCGGAAGCTGGAGCAGCGCGCGTCCGCTCCTGCCGTCATGATCAGCGACCTGCTGGACCACGTGTGCCCCTGCAAGCACCCTGGCCTGGGGAACGGCGAAGCTGCTCCGAGAGCCAGCCGAGCCGACCGAGGCATAATCCGCGGCCCACCCCAGCCGGACCGGACTGGCCTGGAACAGGCGGGACAAGAGATCCTGGTAGTCCCAGTTCGGCCGTGCGCCGGCCTCCCAGTCCATCCATGACCGGGCGGTAAGTCCGCGTGGCTTGATCTTCTCGCGGCGGCACATCCGGTGGAACGCCTCGACCGCCTGGGCGACGGTCCACCCCCAGGCGAGCCGGTGCGCCTTCAGCGGCGTGACTGCACAGTTCTCGGCGATGTCCACAGCGATCCGGTGCAGGAGTCCGGCCTGCAGCTCGTCGCGTCGCTGAAGCTGGTCAAGGTACTGTCGCCGGATACGCTCGGCGCATTCGGTGTCACTCATCGGAGTTGACCGCAGGCATGCATCACCGTCCACCGTTTCCGGTGCTGTCCTGTCGGATACTGCGTGACCGTCTTGCGTGGAAATGTTAACCCGCGCGCACGGCCGGAAGCTAGGTCAAACCGATGCGGTAGCGCGGCTGCGTCCTGCCGCACGCCCGCGAGCTGCGCTCGCACTTCCGGCTGCTTGGTAGGGGTTCACGGACGCTGCCAGGGACGACGTGATGCGAATTCCGCTCACGGTCGTGCGAGATGTTCTCAGCTATTCACGGACGTGGCCCTGGATGATGCTGGTCACTCTGGCCCGTAGGTACTGGCAGTCCTGGCATAGCCCGGTGTGCTGACGGCTGCCCCGGTTCCTGGCCGAGCCTGCGGGCGGCCCAATTCCGAGATCGAAAGGCGCCGCACGTGACAGTCGTCTACTGGATAGCCGCTGTTACGGCCCTGCTTCCAGCCATCCATGCGGCTATTCGGCTGATGCGGGACCGGTCGCTCACGCTCGGCGCGTTCGCCTTGTCCATGACGACCGTGAGCGCCAGCCTGGCGCTGGCGGCAGCCTTCCCGGCCGTGCTGCAGGCCGGGCCCGCGGGACTTGCCGGGTGGGTTAGCAGCGGACTTGGCGTCGCTGGGACGTGGGGCTTGGCGGCGATGCTCACCGCGGAGCACTGGGGCATCCGGCGGTTCTCTGACATGGTGATGATGCCGCTTATGGGCGGTGCTTCCGCCGTGCTCCTGCTCTCGGGGCTGCAGATCGCCGGTCGCCTCGGCGCGCAGGAGGCTGTGGCGCGGTCCGGCGCTCAAGTCATCGGGACCCAGCTCGCCGTCCTGACCTACTATGGCCCGGCCCTGTGCCGGATCGCTGCTCTTGCGCGGCAGCGCGCGAACTCCCTGCCCGCGTGTGCTGCCCGCGCAGGGATCCTGGCGTTCTCCGCGTCCGCATATGCAGAATTTGTCCTAGTCCTCGCGCGATCGGCAATGATTGTCGCGCACGCATGCGGCATGCGGGCCGCTGGTCCGGTGATCACCCTTGTTGCGTTCGCTCTGGGGTGCGCTGTCATTCAGGGAGTCGCCGGGATGGCAGCCGGACCCGCACTGACAGAGATCGCGTCGCGCTGCTGGCCTTGGCTTGCCTACTGGCGACTGCGCCCGCTATGGGCTGAGGTGCTCCGCGCGGTTCCGCATGTTGAGCTGCCCGCTCAGGGAGGTTCCCTGCTGAGCATCCGCTGGTGCCTGCTCAGGCGGGTGATCGAAATCCGTGACGCGGAGCTTGCCCTCAGGGCGCACTGGCGCTCAGACGTCGCGGACAGGGCATCGGCCGCCGCGCGGTCAGCCGGGCTGGACACGGACGTGGAGCAGGCAGTCGTCGAGGCGGCCGTCGTCATGGATGCTGCCAGTGCCTGCATCCGCGGCGTGCCGCCCGCCGACGAGCAGGTTCCTGTCGAACGCATCTGCAGAATGGCAGGTGATGACCTGCACTCCGAGGTGGGCAGGCTGATCCTAGTCTCCCGCGTCATCCGCTGCTGCCCCGTCGTCCGCGAATTCGCGGCGAAGTCCTGGTGACAATAGGGCAGCCGGGAACCTTGTCTGCCTCAACAGACGTTGCCCACAGAGCCCTGGCCTTGGATGGCAATTTTTTGAGTGATGATCGCGCACAGGCCTCTGCTGTCCGACAACGGCGCCCCGAGCCCATTCCCTGGGAAACCGGTACCACGAGAAGGACGGAGCCGAAAAGTCTGCGTGTGTGGGTGCTACGCGAGTAGCCTCACAACATGCCGAACCCTTTGTTTTCGACTTACCGGCAAGGTGAGAACCGAGTCACCTCATCAACCCTCGCGGTTTTCGAGCGAATTGATCTGGCTCTCGTGCGCGACCTGCTGAACGCGGCTACTCATAGTGGTGACGAGCTTGAAGCTGTGCAGTTCCGGAACCAGGTGCGTGAACCTGGCGGGAAGGCGATACCGGATGGCCGAATATTCGCGCAGTTCAACTGGTTCTTCGAAACGAAGACTAATCGGGGCGAGTATGCGCGCCCAGGCGAGTCACGTAGTCAGATGTGCAACTACGCAGAACAGCCACTCGGAACTGACCTCAATGCTCGACTGTTCGTAATCACGCCGGACCCAGAGCAACCCACGTGGTTTGACGAGGCAGAGGAACTTGGCACTGTTC
>Ga0335075_10012927_pt1 | contig 12586 bp, 10 predicted proteins | sample Lox_Sample_24_FD_206723 | JGI IMG/M metagenome (GOLD analysis project Ga0335075, IMG submission 206723) | Soil microbial communities from Loxahatchee National Wildlife Refuge, Florida, United States - Lox_Sample_2.4 | ecosystem: Environmental > Terrestrial > Soil > Wetlands | place: USA... | reverse complement strand
TCTGGGCCGTGGCTCCCGACAGATTCCACTTCTATACCGACGTAACCGACGCGACGCAGAAGCAGGTGCTGAAGCTCAGGTCACACCCCTGGATTCCCCCGGACGTGACCATTCGCGGATTCGTCTTTGATTTGGCGACCGGCGCTCTGCGCGAAGTGACTCCGCAGGAAAGCAGCTATGAGCCGTTGCACATTCCCGCTCTCCCCAGCTAGCCCCAAGGACCTAATGGATCTTCAATTTCTCGTCCATACCGGACTTTTCAAGGCCACGAGCGCGTCCAGGAATGCCCGCAGCCCTGGCAGGCAGGAACTTGCGGCTCGGGTTGCCTTGGCTGCACGGGCTTCATCGCGAACGCAAGAGGCGCCCAGACCCCGGTCGAGGACGGGTGCTTCAGAAGCTCGTCAGGTCACTCCGAGACTCGGCATTGGCAAGCAGTCTCGCCAGGTAGTCCTGCAGCCGCTCGACCTCCGAGCGGCTGAAACCGGCGAGAAGCTGATCCAGTACCCCAATTGAAATCTCCCGCAGGCGCGGAAGTCTCGCTCGACCCTCCTCCGTCAGTTGCACGTACACCAGCCGTCGGTCCACCGCGCTGCGACGTCGACTGATTACGCGCTTTGCCTGGAGGCGATCCAATATCCGTGTCATGGCGCCGGGGTCATAGGATGTCCGTTCACAGAGTTCTGTCGCCGTTGTGCTCGCCGTTTTGTCGCTCCCAAGCATCGCAACGACTGCAAGCTGAGCGGCGCTCAGCCTCAAGTCGCGCAGATTCTTATCCGATGCCAATTTCGCATCCAGAGCCGAATATAGTGCTCTGCGCGCGCGACTCAGGAGAATGTCGACACTCTTTAGGGCGGAACCGAAGGACGGTTCCTCGTGCGTCCGGGACGAGAGAGCTGAGCTCTGTTCATTGAGCGGAACGGCTTTGAGCGTACGTTGCGTGTTCATGACCATCGTGCCGGGGCTTTTTGTGTCACCAGGTCCTGAAGCGAATCCGAAACGGCTGCTGCCGCAATCGGGGCGTCCGAAGGCTGGCGGCCCTAGGATGCGCTACTACGTTGGTCGGTAAACTCATTCCTTGGTATCAGAGAATCAGCCGTTCGGCGGCAACCTGGGACACTACCCATCGCCCCCATTTTTACGTACACCGCCGCGCGGTCGCCGTATCGATCAATTTTCGACAGAATGAGTCAAGCGAGAACGCGCCAAGTGCGCAAATGTGCCCAGGCTTTCGCCATGAGGAGATCCCTTACACGTACCCGCTGACCACGACATCCCTGTGCAGAACGAGGTGACGGACTTAAATCTCCGCCTCGCCGCGCTGAGGCGAGCCAGCCCGCTGCTTGGCCGCATGGTTGCCGGCGCTCATCAGGGAGTCCTTTCGGCCTCTGCTGCACTCGTCGCCTACCTTCCATCCCATGCATTTGGGCTGGACCAAAGCTTCTGGAGTGCGATTGCGGCTGTTGCGGTGGTGCAGACCGAATTTCGGGCAGCTGAGTCGACCGCGCGCGATCAGTTTCTCGGGGCGGCAATCGGTGGCGTTATCGGGGTTGGCGCGTCCTTCGCGCTCGGTCACGACCTCCTTATTTATTCCCTCGCGGTCGTGCTCGCGATGGTAGTTTGTTGGGCATTCAACGTAGGTACCGCCAGCCGTCTCGCGGGAATCACCACGACCATTATTCTCCTCGTGCCACATATCGAAACTCCTGAGCGCATGTTCCTGTCTCGCCTCTCGGAGGTCGGCTGGGGCGTATGTTCTGCGATCGGCACCCTATGGTTCGCAGCACGCCTTCCCGCCGCGCGGTTTCTACGACTCAAATCTCCCGAAGCGCCCTGATCAACTCTTCCCGATGCTCACACCGCCGGAGGTGCAACGCTACAGCGCTCGGCCTGGCCCGCTTTGCGGGGCAGGTACTACCCTCTCGAAAGCCGATGTTCCTCCCCCGACCCACAGAACTCGGCCAGCTGCTCCTTCGATATAGCCGGCCGGGAAGGCCCGCGAGCGCGGTGCTCGGCGGGTCGCCGCGCAAACCGCTCTAGCGCGGACGGCGATCTCCGAGATGGCTGCGCCGCCTCCGGACTCGGGTCCCTTCTCGTGAAGGCGCGCTCCGGTACTTCTGCACCCCAAATTCTTGACTGGATCGGCCTCAGCCCAACGGGTACCGGTAGGCGCTGGTGCATTGACGGCAGAGCCTCGGATCGAGACCTCCGCCGCAAAGGTTCGGTGCCCGATCAGCGTATCACCGCGTATCAAACCCTCGGCCGGCCTGCCCTTCCCCAAGCAGGGCCTTTACCGCAGCAGCGATCACCGGATCCCGGCCAGCTCGAACGTCGACGATGGTCGGCGCAACCGTTATCTGCGGCGCAATGCCGGTGCCGACGAATTTTCGGCCGTCCGGAAAGGTTTCCTGCGCGGTGCAGATACGCGCAGTGCCCCCACCTGGCAGATTGAACACCAGTGGCTGGCCACTGCTACCCGCTGTGGTGCGCCCCACCAGAAGCCCGCGCCTCATGGCGATGAAACTGACGACGAAGTCCTCTGCCGCGGAGATCGTTTCTGGACCGATCAACACGGCAACGGGCCCATCGAAATGATGGTTGCGTCGTTGGGTGTAAGTATTATCCGGGTCGTCGACTGACTTCCACTGATTCGATGGTCCGGACCATGCTCGGTAGGTCGGAACGTATTCAGGCGACCGAAGGATTGGCAACGGGATAGGTTTGTCCGTCAGCCAACTCAGTATGCTCAGCCCATTCGTCGTGTCTCCTCCGCCATTGGAGCGCACGTCAAGGATCAGGCCCCTGGCCTCCAGAATCTGTGGCAGGTGTTCCTCAAACATCCTGGCACCACGGTTATCCGCGGATTCACCGAGAGAAAGGTACACAATGCCGCTTGGCAAAGTACGGAATTCGAACTCAGGCTTCGATCTCGCCGCCGGATCCGCCTCGCGGGACAGTGTCACGGTGAACTTTCTGTGCAATGCATTCTCGAGCGTGAGAGTCACCGGCCGAGCATGGTCGCCATCCAGAAGTTGATAGCTATACATACGCACTGCGAGATCCTGCGGAGTGGAACTGCTTACGTAGGGCTCGACGTATTTTTTGGCATATCGGTGTACCTCGACGCCGTCGACTGCAAGAATCTCATCGCCGACATGGATACCCTTGTCTGCAAGAGCAGGGTCAGCTATCCAGGTGATCACGACGCGGTTCTGGACTAGCGCCGTCGCGATGGGCGGCTTGGCGTAGAACTGGTCCTGTATCGACTTCGGCAGATAGACGTTCGTGTGTGAATCGCGCAGCAAAGGTGCGAGCTGCATCAGCACATCGTAGTAGTTACGCAGGCTTTTCGCCGCAATAACCCTGGGCAAGAAATCCAGGTATATCTGGTTCCAGTCAAGATCTGGGACATGGTCGAAATTCGCGAAGTTGTAGCGGGCTTCCGACCAAAACAGAGACAGCCCTGCAATACGTTGGGCCTCGCTCAGCGGTTCAGTGGGCGCCATGAAAGCTCGAGCGTCCCAACGGCTCCTCAATCGGTCGAAGCGTGACACCAGCGTCTTGAAGCGTGGATCATTGTGTAGTCCGAAAAGATACTTGTCAGTGGTCAGCCACTGCTTGTCGTCGGCCCAGATGCCATCCGCGGCCCACGTATCCAACCGTTCCAAAGCTGCCTGCTTGTCCCCCAGCCTGGCGTAGGCGTCAGCCTGATAACGCAGGGTGTCTCTGCGTCGGTCCGCGAGCGCCCCTAGAAACGCAGAACCCGTCCTCAATTTCGACTGCAGCCGCGAGATTGAGACCATTGACTGTTGCAGCTCTTTGAGTGCCGTAGAGAGTTGAGCGCCATCAGGAGATCCCATGTAGATGAGCTTAGCGCCCGAGTTATTCAACTGCTGAATATGGGAGTAGCACTGCTCAATCCCGCGCAGGTCGTGTCCCCTCGCTACAATCGCGGCGCCGCTCGACAAAATCGCACTTAGAATGACGAGTAGTTGTTTCGAATTTGCCCGCCCGACGAGCGCGGGACATCTGCCAGCCTCGTGCCTTGTCATGGTCGCCCCTTCCTCGCAGCTCTGGGCCGCCGCCTCGCGAGCGGTCTGTGCAGCGAGATTTGTAACGCCGCCCCAACCCCATTAGATTCATGCGCACCTAGAGGGGTTTAAAGCCTCAGCCACCGCGGGGACGGTTTCTGAGCTCAGCCCAGGGCCGCCCGGGATGAGCGCAAAAGCGAGCCTCAGATACCGATCTCAGGGGCAAGTCGCGGCCGCAGCGAGCCGCCGACCACGGTCACGGGTAGAATTGCGAATGACTCCGTGGGCGACTGGCCAATGTCCACTCACGTCCATCAGAAGCGAGCACCTCGGCGGGGTAACTTTGGGGGAACCCCCGCTGCCGCGCAGTCCATACCCAAATTGACTCATGGGTTTATCGGTGCTTCAGGTCATCTTTGCGAGCACGTGCTCGATGACAACCAGCGGGTTTGCCGAGACGCAGCGGAGCCACAGCCGATCCTTGATCATCGTCGTGGAAGCCGTCATTGGAGCGAGTGCAGACGCAAACGTTTCAGTCGCCTCGACGGTAGGCCGAAAGACGACGACACCCGTCTCCGGCGGTGCGAACAATTCGAACCTGGCGCTGGCACTGATTGCGCCGGCCAGTTGCTGGGCATTCGACATGCATCGCTCGATGCGCCTCACTATTCCCTCGCGTCCCCAAGCCAATAGAGTACCGAGCAGCGGCACGGCCGTGGCGCCATGCGAGCCCAGCACCCCGATGTTGGCAACGGCGAGATAGCTGCCGCCGAAGGAGATGGCGTCGTTGGCTCGCTTTGCTTCGCGAAAGAATACCAAGGCTGATTCTTTGGGTTGAAACAACCATTTGTGCGCGGACACTGCAATCGAGTCCGCGTGCTCGATTCCCGCAAGACGGTCCTCATACATCTTCGAGAGCCGAAGCGGACCGGCCCAGGCCGCATCGACATGCGTCCATGCGGCCTTGCCGGCGAGCGCAAGTGGATCGATCGCACCGGCGGCGGTGGTCCCCGCGGTAAGCACCAGGCAAGCGTCCGAGAGGTCACCCAATCCCTGTTCTTCGAGCCGTTCGAACGTGTCAGTCCGCACAGCGACGAAGTCTAATCCGAGAAGACGCGCCGCCTTCCTAATGCTCAGATGCGAAGCCTCCGAGGCGACCACACACTTTACGCCAGCAGCGTCGCGTGCTGCCCATAGCGCCGTGAGATTCGCCACCGATGAACCGGGCGTCATGTGTCCGCCCGTCATGCCGAAGAATGGCGCGAGCCAGGCAACGACGCGCTCCTCCGCCTCTCTTGCGAAGGGCGCGGTTACCGGGTGCAGGAGGTTCTGATTGAGGCGGGCGTTCCACAGCGTAAGGGCCCAGGTGATCCAGGGCGTCGGCGGATCCATATGCGCCAGCGTATCCGGCGCATCAAGACGGGCCGCGCCGCCGAGAACATGCGGGGCGAGCTCATCGAGCGCCTGGATCTCTCCCAGGCCACGCTCCGGCATCTGCCCCGGTAGATCGTTCGAAGCGCCAAAGTCTGTGCGGCTCAAAGCCAGGATGGCGCGTCTTATGCCGCGGTCATCAATCGCAAAGGCGGGGTCCACGGTGTCTCCTTTCGTGCCGGGGAGTGCCCGCGTTTTTTCCGGCGCTGAAGACAGCACCAACCGGCAAATATGGAAGTTCGGCGACGAGCGGGCGTGGTTATTATGCCGAATCCGCTCGCGAGATCTTCGCCCGATTGATCCCCGTCGTGATCCCCTTGATTTCGGCGCCTTTGCAATCGTCGTGGAAGGTGTCGCTCCGGACTTGGCGAATCGCGCGCAGCCGCCGCCTACGCCGACGACGTGCGTTCCGGACGCTTCCCCGATGAGCCGGAGCTGTACACAAATTATTCCACCGCAAACTTGCCCTGACGCAGAACTTCCAGGGCTTGATCGGCAGGGACGGCAGCGCTGAAGAGATGGCCCTGCCCCTTGATCTTGGCACCGAGGTTCATGAGGTGTTTACGTTGCCCCTCGGTTTCCACTCCCGCCGCGACCACGTCGACCCCAAGTTCGGCCGCCATACCGGCGATAGCTCGAACCATCGCCGAGCCGGCACGACCTGTCGCGGCCGCGCTCACCATCGACCTGGAGACCTTCAGTCGGCTCACGTGGTAGGTACGCAGATAATCCATCGATGAATACTCCGTCCCGAAATCGTCGATGGCAATGCGTACCCCGAGTCCATGCAGCTCTTCGAGCACGTCGTTTTGCGCAAGTGTCATGCGCGCGAGAATGAGCTCCGTGACGCCCACCTCGAGATCCTCGGGCCGCAGATTCCAGCGCGCCAGGCTGTCCTTGATATCGTCGATCAACTCGCGACCCGCGCGCAGCTGCGACAGGCTCAGGTTGACTGCCACCAGCAGAACCGAAATATCTGCGTCACGCCATGCCCTCAACTGCCGGCAGGCGCCGTCGAGTACCCAACGGCCGAGCGTTTGCATGACACCGGCCTTCTCGGCAATGGTCAGAAACATCTGCGGCAGCAGCAATCCGCGTCGCGGATGATGCCAGCGGATCAGCGCCTCCACGCCGGTGATCTGACCACTGGCCAGCTCGACTTGCGGCTGGTAGTACAACTCGAGCTCATTGCGCTCCAGAACCCCGCGCAACTCTTCCGCCAACAGGACACGCTCGTGCGTTTCAGAGTCCAGCTCTGCGGTATGGAAATGATATTGGCCCCGCCCCGCTTCTTTGGAACGATACAGGGCCTGATCCGCCTGCACCAGCAGCTCGTCGGGATTGGCCACTACGCCGGCTGCCGGCATCACGGAGATCCCGACGGATACGCCCACCCGCAGTTCGTTACCATCGATGAAATGCGGCATCGACAGGGCTGCAATAATCTTGGCGGCCAGCACGCCTGCAGCGGCGGTATCAGTCACCTCATCTTGCAGCACCGCGAATTCGTCACCGCCCAGGCGCGCCACCAGGTCGGTTTCGCGCGTCAGCTTACGCAGCCTTTCAGCCACTTCCTGCAGCATGCGGTCCCCAATCGGATGTCCGAGCGTATCGTTGATTTCCTTGAAGCGGTCGAGGTCCAGGTACAGCACACCGAATGGCCTGGCGCCGCGCTTCGCTGCCACGAATGCCTGCCGCAGCCGATCGATGAAGGTGGCGCGATTGGCAAGACCCGTCAGCGCATCCGTGCGTGCCAGTTGCACGATCTTGTCTTCCGCCGCCTTACGCTCGGTGACATCGATCAGGATGCCCTCGACTTCAATCAACCGCCCGCTGGTGTCGCGTACCGGCGTATAGCGATTCTCCACCCAGCGGGTGGCGCCGCCGCCCATAAACATACGGTACTGGATCGTTATGGAAGGTGCATCGCGGTGCAGCAGTTCGGCCATCGATGCGTGCACGCGCGCACGATCCTCAGGATGCACGTAGCTGTGATAGAGCGTTGGCGATTTGAGCAGCTCGGCGGCGTCGTAGCCGAGTTGCGCGATGTTTTGCGATACATACTCCATCGGAAAGGACGGCTCACCGCGCAGCCTATACAAGATCGTCGGGCTGTTCTGTACGATGGTATTAGCATTGCCGAGCTGCTCGACGTAGCGCTCGCGCGTAATCGCCACGCCGATCAGATCCGCGAACATTTTAAGCGTGCTGATTTCATCTGCGGTCCAGTCGTGTTCGCTGTGGCAGTCATCGATGCCGATATGACCCCAATAGCTGCCGCGAAGCATGATCGGGACCAGCAGCAAGGACACCACATTGAGTTGTGTGAGAAATCGTCTTAAAACCGGATCGCCGCCGTACCGCGAGCCCACCAGCGGCCGGCCTCGATATATCTCACGGACCCAGTTGAAAAGCTCGACACGATCTGGACTCTTTTCGGCAACCTCAGCCGGTGCGACGTGGACCGGAGCACCCGGGGCGGACCATACGTAGTACAGCAAATGGACTGGCTGCTCGCTGGCTGCGTGTTGTACCTCGACCACGCGCATCCGGTCGATGTTGACGACCTTCGCTACCTGTTCGAGCACTCGCGGCAGCGCCTCTTTGATCGAGTCGGCTGTCAGCAATTCCGCAATGCCGCTGCTCACCGCCTGCAGTAGCAGATCACGCCGATTGAGTTCGGCGAGATGGGCGTCCGTCTCGAACGGCGCAGTCGCTGTCGCGACCCGAGATTTATCGGGCGCACCGACCTTGCGGCTTTTGCGGCTCTTAGCCATCAAATGACTGTGATTCCAGAGCGAAACGATGCTCCAACATCATGGATCAACCCGAGCCCGCATGGCCTCGTGCGATCTCTCAGAGCACCGCAAAAAAGCCCGCCGTCTTCACTCGACGGCGGGGGTGCGTCGGCAGGCGACGGAACCGTGAACCGTCAGCCGCGTCCCGCGAACTGCCTGCGCATCGAGGGCTGCGAGCCGTGCGCTGCCAATCTGGCCGATGGCCCGCGCGATCGCCGCGCGCTGGCACTCTTTGCTCTTGTTGACGACATCGGGATAGAGCGAGTCGGATCCCGGGCACACTTCCTCGGCGGCGGCCACGATGCGGCGGTAGAGGGCGCGGGTCCCTTGCTCGCTCGCGAGATCGTGGGCGGTGAAATACACATTCGTCTCAAATCCGCTGGCGTCATCGGCCGATGCGACGGCGGACGATCCGAGCGCGGCGGCCCCAAGGACGCCCAGGGCGGCGAGGGCGGCGATGAAGGCACGCGGACGGTGGCTGGCGTTGGGGTTGAAGCGGCTCATGGCGGTGTCTCCTGTCAGATTTCGTTTCGAGCGGTCTCATTCACTTCGACGCGCATATGAGACGCTCGGTTTGAATCCCGCGTAAGCCGGTCGGCCACGTATTCGTCCCAGCCGGCGACGCTTCCGGCACGAAGCGGCTGCGTCGCCGGGCGGCGACGGCGCCCGTCCACCCGGGCTTCCGTTCGTTCGTACACAACTCAACGCACTCGTCCCTGCCGCCAACGGATTCGTCCCTCGAGACGCGGCTTTTCTCAGCTTTTCCCGCTCCGTAGTGCCGGCTGGAGTCATCTTCGCGTAATCTATGCGTATGGCCTCGCGCATCCGACCTCCGTTTCTGATCGTCACGGCCTTCTGGGCATATGTCGCCGCGTCGAACGTGCTCTACGCGCACAGCATGCAGGAGAGCCTGACGGCGCTGCGCGTCCCGGACTTCTTTTCAGGCTGGCAGGTGCGGCTGCTGCAACACCTTTTCCTTTATCCTTTGCTCCTCGGCGCCATCTGGGCTTCGCGCCGCATCGGCTGGCAGCCGTTTGGCCGGTGCTCATCGCTGCAGCTGTTGATGGGTGTCGCGTTCGCGGCTGCGGCGTCGCCGGCGCTCTGGCTGGGGACGTGGCTGATGACCGATTCCGCGCAATATCACCAGACATGGGCGAGCGCTGCGGGAGTCATGCACGAAATGCCCGGCTCTTCGCTGCCCATCTGGCTGGCGAGCGCCACGACCTTCCTGCTGACTTACGGCTTCGCCGTCGCCCTGGTGAGCGGCTTCGATTTCTATCGCAGGCTGCGCGACTCGCAGATCCGCGCCGCGGCGCTCGAGCGGGCGCTCACGACCGCGCACCTGGCGTCGCTGCGCATGCAGCTCTCGCCGCATTCGCTCTTCAATCTGTTGCACACCATCCGTGGACAGATCGAGTGGGACCCGGCGGCGGCGCGTGCCATGATCGTGCAACTCGGGGACCTGCTGCGCCGCCTGCTCAACGCCGGCGAGCGGGAATACTCACGCCTCGGCGATGAGATGCAGTTCGTACGCCTTTACCTGGAGCTGCAGCAGCGGCGCTTCGCCGACCGCCTGACCGTCGACATTCCACCGCCTGCGGCGCTGCCGTCGGCATGGGTGCCGAGCCTCATCCTGCAGCCGCTCGTCGAGAACGCGGTCGTGCACGGCCTCGCGGGCCACCAGGGCCAGGTCGTCGTGCGTGTGTCGGCGATGAGCTCGCGCGGCGCGCTCATCCTCCGCGTCACCAACACGGTGGCTGCGGAGCGCGCGAGTGGCAACGGCGGGATAGGACTGCGGAACGTGCGCGACCGTCTCGCGATTCAATTCGGTGAGCGGGCCTCGTTCAGCGCGCGTCGCGACGCGAGCGAGTGGATCGCGGAGATCCACATACCGCTCCTCACCGATGTCCTCGAGACCACCGCCGCAACCGCGGATACGATCCGACCGGCGGCGTCCACGGAGCCATTCTGATGCTCGATGTGGTGATCGTGGATGATGAGCTCGCGGGCCGGCGCACGTTGCGGGACTGTTGCGCGCGCGTGCCCGATCTCAACGTAGTTGGCGAGTACGGCGACAGCCGCGCCGCCCTCGAGGCGATCCGGGCGCGGCCGCCGGATCTGCTCTTCCTCGACATCCAGATGGACTCGCTCGACGGGGTGTCGCTGGCTCGCGCGCTCGATCCGGATACGCTGCCGCTCATCGTCTTCGTCACCGCGTACGATCAGTATGCTCTCGATGCATTCGAGGTCAGCGCGGTGGACTATCTGTTGAAGCCATTCGACGACGAGCGCTTCCGTCGCACGGTGGAGCGCGTTCGGCGCCGCCGGGAAGCGGAGAGCGCTACGCAGCGGCAGGAGACGCTGGAGGCATTGCTCGCTCGGATCGAGCGCGGCCTGGCGGGCGCAGACATCCGGCCCCGGGTGCTCGCGGAGTCCGGCAGCCGCATGCACATGCTCGATGTGGCGCGGATCGAGATCGCCGAGGCGGACCGCAATTACGTCAAGCTCACCGTCGGCCGCGACACGTTTCAGGCGCGAAGCACTTTGCAACAGGCGGAAAAGACACTACAGTCGCAGCCCATGCTGCGCATCAGCCGCTCCTGTCTCGTCAACATGAACCACGTGCGCGAAGTGAGCCGCACGCCGCGGGGGGATTTCATCCTGGTGCTCGCCGGCGGCGCCACAGTCACCAGCAGTGAGGGCTTCCGCGACGCGGTGCGCCTGCATCTCGAGCGGCTGAAAGTTCGCGCGGGCTGAAGGCAGCCGCAGCCGTGTCACGGGCCCTCAGCGGCGGCGAGCGCGGCAGACGCACGGGGATGATGGCACTCGCCATCCTCTCCGGCATCAATCTCCTCAACTACCTCGACCGCTACGTGGTCTCGGCGGTGCTGCCGGATCTGAAGCGCGCGCCGCTGCACCTCACCGGCTTCGAGCTCGGCTCGCTGATGAGCGGATTCCTCATCGTCTACATGCTCACGGCGCCGCTCTTCGGACGCCTCGGTGACAGCAGCTCGCGGCCGAAGCCGATTGCGCTCGGCGTCTTCGTCTGGAGCCTCGCCACCGGCCTCTCGGGACTCGCCCGCAACTACCTGCAGCTGCTCGCCGCGCGCGCTGTCGTCGGGATCGGCGAAGCCGCTTACGCCACCATCGCCCCATCCCTGCTCGCGGACTTCTTCGAGCGGCGCACGCGAGGGCGCGCCTTCGCCATATTCAACATGGCGATCCCGGTGGGCGCGGCGTTGGGATATGTCGTTGGCGGTGTCGTCCGCGAGCACTTCGGTTGGCACGCAGCGTTTTATGTTGCCGGCATCCCGGGGGTCGTCCTCGCGCTGTGGATTTTGCGGCTGCCCGATCCGCCACGGGGAGTGAAGGAGGAAGGCGACGGCGAGACGGCGGCCTCTCCGGCTGCAGGGCCGCCGCCGCAGGCCGGCTCGTGGTCCGTGTATCTGCGCCTGCTGCGGCAGGCGCCCTACACGATCACCGTGCTCGGCTATGCAGCCTACACGTTCGCGCTGGGCGGCCTGGCGTTCTGGATGCCGTACTTCCTCGAACAGGTGCGTGGAATCCCCGCCGTGCAGGCCTCGGCGGGTTTCGGGGAGATCGTCGTCCTGACGGGATTCGTCGGCACGTTCGTGGGCGGCTGGCTCGGCGACTACTGGTTGCGATACTCCCGACAGGCGTATCTGTGGATGTCGGGTTGGGTCACTCTGCTCGCGGTGCCGGTCACCTACCTGGCGCTCGCGGCGGCCGCGCCGCATGTCTTTTATCCGGCGCTGTTCGTCGCGGAATTGCTGCTGTTCATGTCCACCGGACCGATCAACACGGCCATCGTCAATCTGGTGAGGCCGACGGAACGGGCATCGGCGGTGGCGCTCAGCATCCTCACCATCCATCTCCTCGGTGATGTCCTCTCGCCGTCCATCATCGGCGAGCTGTCGGATCTATATTCGCTCGCAGCCGCGGTGATGATCGTGCCCGGCGCCGTGGCAGTCGGCGGCGTGCTGTGGCTCCTGGCCGCGCGCGCCGGCGCTCAGCGGGTGACGAACGCCCGCTCGATCACATAATCGCCGGGCTCGCCGATGCCGGCCGAGATCTCGAAACCGCGCCCATCGAGCAATGCGCAGGTGTCCGTGAGCATCGCCGGGCTGCCGCACACCATGATGCGATCGTTCGCCGCATCGAGCGGCGGCAGACCGAGGTCGTAGGAGAGGCGGCCGGACTCGATGAGGGTCGTCAGGCGGCCGCGGTTGGCGTGCGGCTCGCGGGTGACGGTCGGATAGTAGAGCAGCTTGGCCCGCACCCATTCGCCGAGGAGCTCGTGCGTCCGCA
>Ga0335075_10012925_pt1 | contig 12587 bp, 21 predicted proteins | sample Lox_Sample_24_FD_206723 | JGI IMG/M metagenome (GOLD analysis project Ga0335075, IMG submission 206723) | Soil microbial communities from Loxahatchee National Wildlife Refuge, Florida, United States - Lox_Sample_2.4 | ecosystem: Environmental > Terrestrial > Soil > Wetlands | place: USA... | reverse complement strand
GAGCGGTTAAACTAGCTCACGGAAAGCCGCGCGAACAGCCAGATCCGATCTAGATCCGATTTGGTCAGCGGGCATACGGGTGGTACCTTTTACATTCGTGCCCGTGACCGTGCGGGTGCCTGCGTGCCAGCAGCCGGCGAGACGTGGTCCTTCGGACCGGATACGGGTGGCTGCGCGGCTGGCCGCGTGGACTCTTCCTTCGCAGTCCAGAGTGATGTGGGCTGCCACCCCAAGGCGGTGTTGAACCGTCGGCCAAAGGCCGAACGCGACACACCCGACCTCGGGGGTCGGAGCGGAGAGTAAAGCCGCAGGTCAAACGGGTGGAAACGGCGGGAAACCGGCGATTTTCTGGCCACGTATGTGGGCCCCCGGTTTCGGGTGAGCACGCAGCGAACTCGCAAAGCTTGACATAGGAACACGACGGAAAGACGGAGACTCGGTTGCCCACGATCCAGCAGCTGGTCCGGAAGGGCCGCCAGGACAAGGTGTCGAAGAACAAGACGCCGGCGCTCAAGCAGAGCCCGCAGCGCCGCGGCGTTTGCACGCGCGTGTACACGACCACGCCGAAGAAGCCGAACTCCGCGCTGCGCAAAGTCGCCCGCGTCCGGCTGACGAGCCAGATCGAGGTCACCGCCTACATCCCGGGTGTCGGGCACAACCTCCAGGAGCACTCCATCGTGCTGGTCCGCGGCGGCCGTGTCCGCGACCTGCCCGGTGTGCGTTACAAGATCATCCGCGGCTCGCTGGACACCCAGGGTGTCCGGAACCGCAAGCAGGCCCGCAGCCGCTACGGCGCGAAGAAGGAGAAGAGCTGACATGCCGCGCAAGGGTCCCGCGACGAAGCGGCAGCTTGTCACCGATCCGGTCTACGGCTCGCCGCTCGTGACCGCGCTCGCCAACAAGGTGCTCAAGGAGGGCAAGCGCTCGCTCGCCGAGCGCATCGTCTACGGAGCTCTCGAGGGGTGCCGGGAGAAGAACGGCAACGACCCCGTGGTCACCCTCAAGCGGGCGCTGGACAACGTCAAGCCGACGCTCGAGGTTCGCAGCCGCCGGGTCGGCGGCGCCACCTACCAGGTTCCGGTGGAGGTGCGCGCCTCGCGCAGCACCACGCTGGCCCTGCGCTGGATCGTGACGTACGCGCGGCAGCGGCGCGAGAAGACCATGACCGAGCGGCTGATGAACGAGCTGCTCGACGCCAGCAACGGCCTTGGTGCCAGCGTCAAGCGCCGTGAGGACACCCACAAGATGGCGGAGTCCAACAAGGCCTTCGCGCATTACCGCTGGTAACAACCCAGAACTACGTACTTAAGGACGCTTAACGTGGCCACCCAGACCGCAGTAGACCTCGCCAAGGTCCGCAACATCGGGATCATGGCGCATATCGACGCGGGCAAGACGACGACGACCGAGCGAATCCTCTTCTACACCGGCATCAACTACAAGATCGGTGAGGTCCATGAGGGCGCAGCCACCATGGACTGGATGGAGCAGGAGCAGGAGCGCGGCATCACGATCACGTCCGCCGCGACCACCACCTCCTGGCGAGACCACACGATCAACATCATCGACACGCCGGGGCACGTCGACTTCACCGTTGAAGTCGAGCGCTCGCTGCGCGTTCTCGACGGTGCCGTCGCCGTGTTCGACGCCGTGGCCGGCGTGGAGCCGCAGTCGGAGACTGTCTGGCGCCAGGCCGACAAGTACGGCGTGCCGCGGATCTGCTTCGTCAACAAGATGGACCGGGTCGGCGCCGAGTTCCACCGCTGCGTGGAGATGATCGTCAGCCGCCTTGGCGCGACCCCGGCGGTCGTCCAGCTGCCGTGGGGCGTCGAGTCCGACTTCCGCGGCGTCATCGACCTCGTCCGGATGCGCGCTTACCTCTGGCACACCGAGGACAAGGGCGCGACCTACGAGACCGTCGACATCCCGGCCGACCACGCGGACGCGGCCCGCGAGTGGCGCGACAAGCTGCTCGAGACCGTCGCGGAGAACGACGACGAGATGATGGAGCTGTACCTGGAGGGCGCGGAGCCCACCGAGGAGCAGCTCGTGGCCGCCATCCGGCGGGCGACGATCGCCAGCGCGCTGACCCCCGTGCTGTGCGGCACGGCGTTCAAGAACAAGGGCGTGCAGCCCATGCTCGACGCCATCGTCGCGTACCTGCCGAGCCCGCTGGACATCCCGTCCATCCAGGGCCACGCGGTGGGCAACGAGGAGCAGGTGGTCGAGCGGCACGCCGACCCGAGTGAGCCGTTCTCGGCGCTGGCCTTCAAGATCATGGCGGACCAGCACCTCGGCAAGCTCACCTACCTCCGCATCTACTCCGGCACGCTCGAGGCCGGCACCCAGGTGCTGAACTCGATCAAGGGCCGCAGGGAGCGGATCGGCAAGATCTACCAGATGCACGCGAACAAGCGCGAAGAGCGCCCGACCGCGATCGCCGGGCAGATCGTCGCCGTGATGGGCCTGAAGGACACCACCACCGGCGACACGCTGTCGGCCCAGAACGCCCCGGTGATCCTGGAGTCGATGACCTTCCCGGCGCCCGTCATCAACGTGGCGATCGAGCCGAAGACCAAGAGCGACCAGGAGCGGCTGGGCACGGCCATCCAGCGGCTCGCCGAGGAGGACCCGACCTTCCAGGTCAGGACCGACGAGGAGACCGGGCAGACGATCATCTCGGGCATGGGCGAGCTGCACCTGGAGGTGCTGGTCGACCGGATGCGCCGCGAGTTCAGGGTCGAGGCCAACATTGGCCGCCCGCAGGTGGCCTACCGGGAGACCGTCACCAAGAAGGTCGAGAAGGTCGAGTACACGCACAAGAAGCAGACCGGTGGTTCCGGCCAGTTCGGCCGCGTGATCATCAACCTGGAGCCGACCGGCGGCGACGGCGGCGGCTACGAGTTCGAGAACAAGGTGACCGGTGGCCGCATCCCGCGGGAGTACATCCCGTCGGTGGACGCCGGGTGCCAGGAAGCCGCCGAGTTCGGCGTGCTGGCCGGGTTCCCGATGGTCGACGTCAAGGTGACGCTGACCGACGGTGCCTACCACGAGGTGGACTCCTCGGAGCTCGCCTTCAAAATCGCCGGCTCGATGGCCTTCAAGAAGGCCGCCGGGCAGGCGGGCCCTGTGCTGCTCGAGCCGATGATGAGCGTCGAGGTCACCACGCCCGAGGAGTACATGGGCGACGTGATCGGCGACCTCAACAGCCGGCGCGGTCAGATCCAGGCCATGGAGGAACGATCCGGGGCCCGCGTGGTCAAGGCTCTCGTCCCGCTGTCTGAGATGTTCGGATACGTCGGTGACCTGCGCAGCAGGACGCAAGGCAGGGCGAACTACAGCATGCAGTTCGACTCCTACTCCGAGGTGCCGCCGAGCATCGCCAAGGAGATCATCGCCAAGGCGCGCGGCGAGTAACCAACGCCCGTCACCAAAGGCATAAGGAACCCAGGAAATAGTCCAGACCCACTGCGGTGGGGCGGATAGCAACGAGGAGATACAAGTGGCGAAGGCAAAGTTCCAGCGGACTAAGCCGCACGTCAACATCGGCACCATCGGGCACATCGACCACGGCAAGACGACGCTGACCGCGGCGATCACCAAGGTGCTGCACGACAAGATGCCCGACGTCAACCCCTTCTACGCGTTCGACCAGATCGACAACGCGAAGGAAGAGAAGGAGCGCGGCATCACGATCTCGATCTCGCACGTCGAGTATCAGACCGAGAAGCGGCACTACGCGCACGTCGACTGCCCGGGTCACGCGGACTACATCAAGAACATGATCACCGGTGCCGCTCAGATGGACGGCGCCATCCTGGTGGTCGCCGCGACTGACGGCCCGATGCCGCAGACCCGTGAGCACGTGCTGCTCGCTCGCCAGGTCGGCGTGCCGTACATCGTCGTCGCGCTGAACAAGTGCGACATGGTGGACGACGAGGAGATCCTCGAGCTGGTCGAGCTCGAGGTCCGTGAGCTGCTCACCGAGTACGAGTTCCCCGGCGACGACGTCCCGGTCATCCGCGTCTCGGCCTTCCAGGCCCTGAACGGTGACGAGAAGTGGGGCGACTCCATCATGGAGCTCATGACCGCGTGCGACGACTCCATCCCGGAGCCGGTCCGCGAGGTCGACAAGCCGTTCCTGATGCCGGTCGAGGACGTGTTCTCGATCACCGGCCGCGGCACCGTCGTGACCGGCCGGATCGAGCGCGGTGTCATCCACACCGGCGAGACGGTCGACATCATCGGCATCAAGGAGAAGGCCCAGACCACGACCGTCACCGGCGTCGAGATGTTCCGCAAGATCCTCGACGACGGCCAGGCGGGCGACAACGTGGGCCTGCTGCTCCGCGGCATCAAGCGCGAGGAAGTTGAGCGCGGCCAGGTCGTCATCAAGCCGGGCACCAACACCCCGCACACCGAGTTCGAGGGCCAGGTCTACATCCTGTCCAAGGACGAGGGCGGACGGCACACGCCGTTCTTCAACAACTACCGTCCTCAGTTCTACTTCCGCACCACCGACGTGACCGGGGTAGTGAACCTGCCCGAGGGCACGGAGATGGTGATGCCGGGTGACCGCACCGACATGACGGTGTCGCTCATCCAGCCGATCGCCATGGAAGAGGGACTGAAGTTCGCGATCCGGGAAGGCGGCCGCACCGTCGGCGCCGGCCGGGTCACGAAGATTCTGAAGTAGTCAGCCTGCTGCGGCGGCTGGGCCGCTTCCGGCCCAGCCGCCGCAGCACGTGTATCAGACAGCGGCATTGAGAGAAGTAGAGGAACCGAGGCCACAATGGCGGGACAGAAGATCCGCATCCGGCTCAAGGCATATGACCACGAGGTCATCGACAGCTCGGCGCGGAAGATCGTCGACACGGTGACCCGTACCGGCGCGCGCGTCGCCGGTCCCGTGCCGCTGCCCACTGAGAAGAACGTGTACTGCGTCATCCGCTCGCCGCACAAGTACAAGGACTCGCGCGAGCACTTCGAGATGCGGACGCACAAGCGGCTGATCGACATCATCGACCCGACGCCGAAGACTGTCGACTCGCTGATGCGGCTCGACCTTCCGGCTGGCGTCTACATCGAGATCAAGCTCTGAGGACTCACTGATCATGGCAATGACAGGGATCCTGGGCACCAAGCTTGGCATGACCCAGGTCTTCGACGAAACCGGACAGGTGGTACCTGTCACGGTGGTGCAGGCTGGCCCGTGCGTGGTCACGGCCGTCCGCACGCCGGACAAGGACAAGTACTCCGCCGTCCAGATCGGGTTCGGGGAGATCAACCCCCGCAAGGTCACCAAGCCGGTGGCCGGCCTGTTCGAGAAGGCCGGGGTGACGCCACGCCGGTATATCGCGGAGATCCGCACCGAGGACGCGTCGGAGTACACGCTGGGCCAGGAGCTCACCGCCACGCTGTTCGAGGCGGGCCAGCGCGTCGACGTGACCGGCAAGTCCAAGGGCAAGGGCACCGCTGGTGTCATGAAGCGGCACGGCTTCCGCGGCCTGTCCGCCTCGCACGGCACGCAGCGCAAGCACCGCTCACCGGGGTCCATCGGCGCGTGCGCCACCCCCGGCCGGGTCTTCAAGGGCGTGCGGATGGCGGGCCGGATGGGCGCCGAGCGGACCACCGTGCAGAGCCTGACCGTGCACGCCGTGGACGGTGACAAGAACCTGCTGCTGATCAAGGGCGCGGTGCCCGGTCCTCGCGGCGGGCTCGTCATGGTGCGCTCCGCGGTTCGAGAGGGGACCCGATGACCACCGTCAACGTCGTCTCGCCGGCCGGCGAGCAGACCAGCACCGTTGACCTGCCCGACACCATCTTCGCGGCGAAGATCAGCATTCCGCTGATGCACCAGGTCGTGGTCGCGCAGCGCGCGGCCGCCCGGCAGGGCACGCACGCGACGAAGACCCGCGGCATGGTCAGCGGCGGCGGCAAGAAGCCGTACCGGCAGAAGGGCACCGGCCGGGCCCGGCAGGGCTCGACCCGGGCGCCGCAGTTCACCGGCGGTGGCGTGGCGCATGGCCCGCAGCCGCGGGACTACACCCAGCGCGTGCCGAAGAAGATGAAGGCCGCCGCGCTGCGCGGCGCGCTGTCTGACCGCGCGGCCAGCGAGCGGATCTTCGTGGTGACGAACTTCGTCGAGGGCGACGTGCCGGCGACGAAGGACGCGCTCGCCGTGCTGGACCAGGTCACCGACGGCGCCACCAGGAACATCCTCGTGGTCACCCAGTCTGACGACGAGCTCACCTGGAAGTCGCTGCGGAACGTTCCGGCCGTCCACCTGCTCGCCGAGGACCAGCTCAACACCTACGACGTGCTCGTCAGCGACTACGTGGTCTTCACCGAGGCCGCGCTGCGCGCGTTCGTGGAAAGGGGCTCGAAGTGAGCAGGATCTACAACCCCCGGGACATCTTGCTGCGTCCGGTGGTGTCGGAGAAGAGCTACGGGCTCCTCGACGAGGGCAAGTACACGTTCATCGTCGCACCGCACGCCAACAAGACGCAGATCAGGCAGGCGGTCGAGGAAGTGTTCCGCGTCAAGGTGACCGGCGTGAACACGCTCAACCGGCAGGGCAAGCGCAGGCGGACCCGGCAGGGCTGGGGGAAGCGCGTGGACACCAAGCGGGCGATCGTGACCCTGGCAGAGGGCGACCGGATCGACATCTTCGGCGGACCGGTTAGTTAAGGAGACGCAGGTGGGAATCCGTAAGTACAAGCCGACCACCCCTGGCCGGCGCGGCGCCAGCGGCTCCGACTTCTCCGAGATCACCCGGAGTGAGCCGGAGAAGTCGCTGGTTCGCCCGCTGCACGGCAAGGGCGGCCGCAACGTGCACGGGCGGGTCACCGCGCGGCACCAGGGCGGCGGGCACAAGCGCGCCTACCGGCTGATCGACTTCCGGCGGCACGACAAGGACGGCGTGCCGGCCAAGGTCGCGCACATCGAGTACGACCCGAACCGGACCGCGCGCATCGCGCTGCTCCACTACGTGGACGGCGAGAAGCGCTACATCCTGGCGCCCCAGGGCCTGCACCAGGGCGACCGGGTGGAGAACGGCCCCGGGGCCGACATCAAGCCGGGCAACGCGCTGCCGCTGCGGTCGATCCCGACCGGCACGGTCGTGCACGCGATCGAGCTCCGTCCTGGTGGCGGGGCGAAGATCGCGCGCTCCGCCGGGTCGGGCGTCCAGCTTCTCGCCAAGGAGAGCGGCTACGCGCAGCTGCGCATGCCGTCCGGTGAGATCCGGCGGGTGAGCGTGGAGTGCCGCGCGACCGTCGGCGAAGTCGGCAACGCCGAGCAGGGCAACATCAAGCTCGGCAAGGCGGGCCGCAACCGCTGGAAGGGCAAGCGGCCGTCGGTGCGTGGCGTGGCCATGAACCCGGTCGACCACCCGCTCGGCGGTGGCGAGGGCAAGAGCTCTGGCGGCCGCCATCCGGTGAGTCCGTGGGGCAAGCCCGAGGGCCGTACCCGGCGGGCGCACAAGCCCAGTGACCGGCTGATCACCCGCCGCCGTGGCCGCGGCAAGAACAAGCGGTAGGAGCAAGCGTTCATGCCTCGTAGCCTGAAGAAGGGGCCCTTCGTTGACGACCACCTGATGAAGAAGGTGGACGTGCAGAACGAGAAGGGCACCAAGACAGTAATCAAGACGTGGTCCCGGCGGTCCATGATCGTCCCGGCGATGCTCGGGCACACGATCGCCGTGCACGATGGCCGCAAGCACATCCCCGTGTTCATCACGGAGTCGATGGTGGGCCACAAGCTCGGCGAGTTCGCGCCCACGCGGACCTTCCGCAGCCATGTCAAAGATGACCGGCGTAGCCGGCGATAAGCCTGAAAGGGAACGGACGATGGAAGCCAGGGCTAAGGCGCGGTACGTACGCGTCACGCCACGGAAGGCCCGCCGCGTGGTGGACCTGATCCGCGGGCTGCCCGCCGACGAGGCGCAGGCGGTTCTGCAGTTCGCCCCGCAGGCGGCCAGCGACCCGGTAGGCAAGGTGCTCGCCAGCGCGATCGCCAACGCGGACCAGATTGGCGGGCGCGACCGGGGCATGCTCTGGGTGCGCCGGGCGTGGGTCGACGAAGGGCCGACGCTGAAGCGCTTCCGGCCGCGCGCGCAGGGTCGCGGTTACCGGATCAACAAGCGAACGAGCCACATCACGGTCATAGTGTCCGACGACAGCGAGGGAGGGAACCGCTAGTGGGACAGAAAGTGAACCCGCACGGGTTCCGCCTGGGCATCACCACCGACTTCAAGAGCCGCTGGTATGCGGAGAAGAAGTACAAGGACTACGTGGCTGAGGACGTGGCCATCCGGCGCATGCTGCAGCGCGGCATGGAGCGGGCGGGCATCTCCAAGGTGGAGATCGAGCGGACCACCGACCGGGTGCGGGTGGACATCCACACCGCCCGGCCTGGCATCGTGATCGGCCGCCGCGGCGCGGAGGCCGACCGGATCCGCGGCGACCTCGAGAAGCTCACCGGCAAGCAGATCCAGCTGAACATCCTCGAGGTGAAGAACCCCGAGGTGGATGCCCAGCTGGTGGCGCAGGGCGTGGCCGAGCAGCTGTCCAGCCGTGTCTCCTTCCGCCGCGCGATGCGCAAGGCGATGCAGAGCGCGATGAAGGGCGGCGCGAAGGGCATCCGGGTGCAGTGCTCCGGGCGCCTCGGCGGCGCTGAGATGTCCCGGTCGGAGTTCTACCGCGAGGGCCGGGTGCCGCTGCACACGCTCCGCGCCGACATCGACTACGGGTTCTACGAGGCCCGGACGACCTTCGGCCGGATCGGCGTCAAGGTGTGGATCTACCGTGGCGACGCGGCTCCAACGCGGGCCGGCCGCGAGGCGGCCCAGGCCGCGCTGCGCGCCGCCGGCCAGCGCAGGGACCGGGACCGGCCTGCCTCGGGTCAGCGCCGTCCCCGGCGCGACCGTCCGGAAGGCCGCCCCGAGGGCCGCGGCGACCGCCCCGAGCGGACCCCCGCCCCGGCGGCGGAGCCGCAGGCGGAAACCACAGGGGAGGGCTGATCAATGCTGATTCCGCGCAAGGTCGCGCACCGCAAGCAGCACCGTCCGCATCGGACCGGTGCGGCCACCGGTGGCACCAGGGTTACGTTCGGGGAATTCGGGATTCAGGCCCAGGAGCACGCTTACGTGACCAACCGCCAGATCGAGGCGGCCCGTATCGCGATGACCCGGCACATCCGCCGCGGCGGCAAGGTGTGGATCAACATCTACCCTGACCGCCCGCTGACGAAGAAGCCGGCCGAGACTCGCATGGGCTCGGGCAAGGGCTCGCCCGAATGGTGGATCGCGAACGTGAAGCCGGGACGGGTCATGTTCGAGCTGTCGGGAGTGTCGGAGCAGGTGGCCCGCGAGGCGCTGCGCCGCGCGATCCACAAGCTGCCTATGAAGTGCAAGATCGTCAAGCGAGAGGTGGGTGAAGCCTGATGGCTAAGGGCCTGACCGCCGACAACCTGCGGGCTTCAAGCCCGGAGGAGCTGACCAGCAAGCTGGCCGAGGCCAAGGAAGAGCTGTTCAACCTGCGCTTCCAGGGTGCCACCGGTCAGCTGGAGAGCCACGGCCGGCTGCGTGCCGTGCGCAAGGAGATCGCCCGCATCTACACCGTGATGCGGGAACGGGAGCTCGGCATCATCACCGACGTCGAAGAGGTTGAAGAGGACGTGCCCGTGGACGTCGAGGCCAGCACCGAGGGGAGCACAGCGCAGTGAGCACGACACCAGCCGCGGAGACCACCGCGGAGACGCGTGGCTACCGCAAGACCCGTGAGGGCCTCGTGGTCAGCGACAAGATGAACAAGACCGTCGTCGTCGCCGTGGAAGACCGCGTGAAGCACCCCAAGTACGGCAAGGTCTTGCGCCGTACGAAGAAGTACAAGGCTCACGACGAGCAGAACGCCTGCGGCGTCGGTGACCGTGTGCTGCTGATGGAGACCCGGCCGCTGTCCGCGACCAAGCGCTGGCGGGTGGCCGAGATCCTGGAGAAGGCGAAGTAAGTAAGGACGACCGCCGGCGAACCCCGGCGTGACGATCAGGAGTTGACGTGATCCAGCAGGAGTCGCGGCTTAAAGTCGCCGACAACACGGGTGCTAAGGAGATCTTGTGTATCCGCGTGCTCGGCGGCAGCGGCCGGCGATACGCGGGCATCGGTGACGTCATCGTGGCGACCGTTAAGGACGCGCTGCCCGGGGCTGGCGTCAAGAAGGGCGACGTCGTCAAGGCGGTCGTGGTGCGTACCCGCAAGGAGCGCCGTCGGGCAGACGGTTCGTATATCCGCTTCGACGAGAACGCCGCCGTGCTGATCAGGGACGGCGGGGACCCGCGTGGCACCCGCATCTTCGGCCCGGTCGGGCGCGAGCTGCGTGAGAAGCGGTTCATGCGCATCATCTCGCTGGCGCCGGAGGTGCTGTGATGAAGATCAAGAAGGGTGACCACGTGGTGGTCACGGCCGGCAAGGACAAGGGCGTGACCGGGACCGTCATCGCGGCGTACCCGAAGCAGAACCGGGTCCTCGTGCAGGGCGTGAACATGGTGAAGATCAACAAGAAGGTGACCAACCGGGCGGTGACTGGCACCGGCACCAAGGAAGGTGGCATCACCACCCAGGAGGCGTCGATCCATGTGAGCAACGTGCAGCTGGTCGACCCGGACACGAAGCGCCCGGCGCGCGTTGGTTACAAGGTCAACGACGAAGGCGTGAAGGTTCGCGTCCTCCGGCCGAGCGGGAAGGAAATCTGATGGCGACCGAGGCGCCGGCCAGGCCGCGGCTCAAGGAGAAGTACCTGAGCGAGATCGCCCCGGCCCTGAAGGACGAGTTCACGTACGACAACGTGATGCAGATCCCGGGGCTGACCAAGATCGTCGTGAACATGGGTGTCGGCGAGGCCGCGCGGGACGCGAAGCTCATCGACGGTGCCGTCAGGGACCTGGCCGCCATCACCGGGCAGAAGCCGGCCGTGGCGCGGGCGAAGAAGTCCATCGCCCAGTTCAAGCTGCGCGAGGGCATGCCGATCGGCGCGCACGTGACGCTGCGCGGCGACCGGATGTGGGAGTTCCTCGACCGGCTGCTGTCGATCGCCCTGCCCCGCATCCGCGACTTCCGTGGCCTGTCCGACCGGCAGTTCGACGGTCAGGGCAACTACACGTTCGGGCTCGTCGAGCAGGTCATGTTCCACGAGATCGACCCAGACAAGGTCGACAGGCAGCGGGGGATGGACATCACCATCGTTACCTCGGCGACCAACGACGACGAGGGCCGCTCGCTCCTGCGGCGCCTTGGCTTCCCGTTCCGGGACGCCGGGGCCGTGGACGCGGCGGCGGCAGCAGCACGCACGACGCGCGGAAGGAGGAACCGATAAATGGCGAAGAAGGCACTGATCGCCAAGGCCAACCGGAAGCCGAAGTTCGCCGTCCGCGCTTACACGCGATGCACGCGCTGCGGCCGGCCGCGCGCCGTCTACCGGAAGTTCGGCCTGTGCCGCATCTGCTTCCGCACCATGGCGCACCGGGGCGAACTGCCCGGCATCACCAAGTCCAGCTGGTAACTATCTACACGCCGCAGGTCCGCACACCGCGGAAACCACGGCGAGGAAGGCCAAAACGGCCATGTCAATGACCGACCCGATCGCGGACATGCTGACCCGTCTGCGCAACGCTAACTCGGCGTACCACGACACCGTGGGCATGCCGTACTCCAAGATCAAGTCGCACATCGCGGAGATCCTCGAGCAGGAGGGCTACATCGCCGGGTGGCGCGTCGAGGACGCCGACGTCGGCAAGAGCCTCGTGGTCACGCTGAAGTACGGCAACGCGCGGGAACGCTCGATCGCCGGGATCAAGCGGGTCTCCAAGCCCGGTCTGCGGGTGTACGCGAAGAAGGACAACCTGCCCCGGGTGCTCGGCGGGCTCGGCGTCGCGATCATCTCGACGTCGGGCGGCCTGATGACCGACAAGCAGGCCAAGAAGAATGGCGTGGGCGGGGAAGTCCTCGCCTACGTCTGGTAAGGGAGGGGAGGAACCACCATGTCACGCATCGGACGTCTCCCCATTCCCATCCCCAGCGGAGTGGACGTGGCCATCGACGGCCAGGCGGTCAGCGTCAAGGGCCCGAAGGGCGCCCTCAGCGTCACCGTCGCCGAGCCGATCGCCGTGGTGAAGGAAGACGGCGTCATCCGGGTCACCAGGCCGAACGACGAGGGCAGGAACCGCGCGCTGCACGGCCTGTCCCGCACGCTGATCTACAACATGGTCGCCGGGGTGACCCAGGGGTACAGCAAGACGCTGGAGATCGTCGGTGTCGGCTACCGCGTGCAGGCCAGGGGCAAGGACCTCGAGTTCTCGCTCGGCTTCAGCCACCCGGTGCTCATCACGCCGCCGGAAGGGATCACCTTCCGGGTCGAGGCGCCGACCAGGTTCGTCGTCGAGGGCATCGACAAGCAGCTGGTGGGCGAGACCGCGGCCCGGATCCGCAAGCTCCGCAAGCCCGACCCGTACAAGGCCAAGGGCGTGCGGTACCAGGGCGAAGTGATCCGGCGCAAGGTCGGGAAGGCTGGTAAGTAGTCATGGCTGGTACG
>Ga0335075_10012924_pt1 | contig 12588 bp, 16 predicted proteins | sample Lox_Sample_24_FD_206723 | JGI IMG/M metagenome (GOLD analysis project Ga0335075, IMG submission 206723) | Soil microbial communities from Loxahatchee National Wildlife Refuge, Florida, United States - Lox_Sample_2.4 | ecosystem: Environmental > Terrestrial > Soil > Wetlands | place: USA... | reverse complement strand
ACACCGAAAGAACCGACTTGATGCTGGTAGGTCAGATGGATGTTGTCAGCCAGGATAGGTATAGTACAGTGCGGGCGTTCGGGTTTATTAGCCATCGAAAGAGCGTCCTTTCCTAGAGCGCATGAGTGTTGGTGTTAAATGGACACGACGGGTCAAATTGTCGAGATTAGAAAAGTCGCGTTGAAAGGGATGACGTAGTGTAAACTTTACGGGGAGGAAGGTTAGCCGGCTAGTTTGGGCTGGTCACGTGATCTGACCTACCTTCATTCGATTGCAAAGCGTCAACTTTCTAATCGCCACATGCTAGCTGATTCAGGTACTAATCGGACAAGTCAGTGAGCAAACGCTGTTGAGCGATTCACTGTCTTAAGGTTTCGCCGGTTTCTAGCTAATGCCCACTTGCAATTCGATGTGGTGGACGGTGTACAGATGCTAAAGCGTCGAGTGGTTTGGAGGGCAGTGCTTTGCCAGATCTGGTTTCGGCGGCCATTTCACCCGGATTAAGGCTACTATACTCTCCACGTTACTTTGGCCCCCCGACAATGCTCCTGATGACTCTAGCTGATTCTATGAGTCGTCCTCCACCTGCATAATACACTGTCCAACAAGAGCGCGACTCACACACTTTACCGCCCCTCTTCCTATCTCGTTCCCATCAACAATTAACCACCAGTAACTGCGTACTGTCGGAAGGCGGCAGAAAACGGCGGCCCTCGACACTGTTTTTCGGTGTTGTTCCCACATCCCGTTCCCACATCCCGTTCAGGGCGTCTCTCCCATCGCCTTTAACGCTCTCGCGGCGGCACCAGGCCACCCAAAGTCTACGGGCCTCTGGCTTTAGCGCGGCTACATCACCCTCGATATTTCGTAGAGCCTCCCCACCCAGTCGAAAAACAGGGCCCCGCCTCTCATTTGGCTCACTGAAAACCCCCAAACGGGCTCTCTTCGCATTTTGGCAGCTTCCAGGATCGTATTTAAGGGCCGCGTACGCCCTCTCTCTGTGTCGAAGATGACTCTTCACGGCATCTCTCAAACTCCAAGCCAAAACGCTTTACCGCATCCGCAGTCTCACGTTCGTCCACCTCTCCACACCATCATTGCTGCGGCGCGTTGCCCTCTTTCTCCAGTTACCATCCTCTCTCGTGGGCCATAGTCCTATTCCTCCACACCTCGTTACACAATGGATTTGTCGGCGACGGGCCGTTGCTGATGACGTCGAGATCAAGCCGTTGTCACAAGAAGAGGCCCTCGCCAGACAGGACGAGATCAGGCAACTGGGATGGTTTGCTCCCAATTGGGAAGACGCGACAATCGACGCTATCCCTGTTGCTGAACAATATTGGCGAAAGTAGGTGTCCTGTCCACTCTGGCCCTCTATGGGACGCTGACACGCTTGTCCCACCAGGTATTACGATGTACTGGGCGTGGACTACAAGGAATATCTCTTGCGGCGAGACCAGGCCATTTATATGGCTTGGATCGACTGGATAGCTGAGATGGCTTGACAGAAAGGCCGGCAGAACAGCCAGCACACCTATATAGTTTACTGGAAATGCCCGAGCCAGTACTACGCCCTACATAACCAAACAAAACAAAAAGGACGGCAATGTCTTACAACAGATGAGATGGGTATGCCACGCCTTCCATCCCTGCAGTACAGGCTGACTGCAAATGCCAGTTTCTGAACTCCTGCTTCAGAGCGGACCACAAGGTCAGCGTACGCCATAAGGAGAAAGCACACGCTAAGTATATCTTCCAACGAGTATTTCTCCTAAAAAGGTTCCGGCGAGTATCGACATGAAATAACCCACATTCCCCGTCATCACAGCCAACATACTTGTTTGTGTCAGAAACGAAGGAAATGGAACTGTGGACTTGATACTCACAGCAAATATCCCACACCGGATATAGCCATTATAACGACTGCTCTTGGTATGTCCACTGACAGGCGAAATGGCTGACTTCGTCGACTGGTGTTCGAAACGACCCTGACGTTCTCTTCGATGCCCTGAGCAGTCAGGAGACATCCATTTTTACCCTCGGGTTCGTATTCTATTTTGCCACTCTCGGTCGTCATGCCTTTGACGAGGACGTATCGATGATTTCGCGCGCGAGCGAGCCATTTGCGTTCAAGAGCTGCCTTCAGAGCAACTAGTGACCGTAGTATCGAGGCAAGGATGATCAGGAAGATACAGGTGCCAGCGTATGCTCCCGCCGAATTTGGTGTCCAAGCGGCCGAATAAAGTGCTGTGCTTTGAGAGTTGGTGAAGACCATCGCCATACTCGACATTGATGAGTCCATATTGCATAGATTGACGCAGCTGTCCTCGGGAGAAAAACACAATGTAGAAAATCCTTTGGTGTCTTGATACCCAAGCAAGTTGTAAAGAAAAGCAGATAGATGCTGTGCATAGGTTTCGTGGCAATCGATTGCCCTTGCCACATTTCTCCGGGCTTTTCCCGGTTCCTCATTCCAATCGCAATCGATTCAGAGCAGAGGGCCCGATTTTGAGCAAGTTTCGAATGTCTCGTACTGGCTGGGATATACAGGGTGGAGACACCTTTCGATCGTCAGCTGCATTAGTCAAAACATTGATACACGCATCCCATACCTCATACCTCCTTTAAAACCTTCGTTGACTTTTACCATCTTTTTGAGAATTCTCGAGCGCCAATTTTACCTCGATTTCCAGGTGGTAATACCCTGACACACTCGGCTGTGGCTGCGCTTAGACGATGGGAAGGTGCCAACACCCTGTACCACAGTAGCATCGTAAGTATAACCCTGTTGGGACGAAGAAAAGCGTTGCCCCGCAAACAATGTTGACCATGGCTGCCGAATCTCCGTTGCTCGAGATGAGGTATACCAAAAGGATCGCATGTAAATCGAAATCACAGACAATGTTTGAAGAAATAGCACTGAAAAGTCAAGAGTTCCCAAGAGACCATCAAATCTAATTGATCAGGCCAGTGATGCTGCACATCTAAAGAAAGACTGGGTGAAGATTTGAAGTGATTCTACGGAATTCTGTGCCACCTCCGAGCCTCGTCAGCACCAACATTCTCCCACCATCCCATGAGCTTTTCCCCATTCGGTGAAGTAACAAGGCTCAGTCGAGCGAAGGTGCTTTTGGAATCGTTGTTCTGAAGGTTTATTTCTGCCCACCGGGTTGTTAGTTTCATGTTTAGGTAGGGTGAGCAAGTTTGGAATGAGCAGGTTTTGCGCCACTCACTCCACAAGCCGTGCACTTGCATCCTGCGCCGCAGTCGCAGGACCCCGGGCCCGAGCAGGTGCATGGTCCTTTCATCTTGGATGGTCGGTGAAAAGATATTTGGTTTTGTCTTGTTGTGAATGCGAGGAGAGATTCCGAATCTGGAGGAATGAGATGACGAATGTGCAGAAAGCAAAGATAACCTTCTCCCACAGGGCAGCTATTTATAACCGCATTTGTGAGGGGTTTTGGCGCGAAAAATTTCGACTGGTTTCTCTTGCGTTCTTGGCCGGGCCGGACGGCAACGAAATGTCAGCGACCTGACCAACAGGCGCTCCATCCGTCCATAGCTCGATCCAAGCGCCAATCTTATCGCTGTTCCTGGTCAAAAGGGTAATTCCTCCGATCTAGCGATCTCAGAAAAGTGCCTAGGCAATAGAACAACCTCCTTACATCTTCACGCCAGCCCGACTATTCAGCGCCAGAACTGGGGCTTATGTCGGCAGGCCCGTCATGGTTGCCCTCAGACAGCTTTCAGAAGTAGCTTCGTAGTCCGTACGAATTATGGGAAACCTATTATGCTGAATCATTCCTGGAGCCTAAGGTTTCACTATGGCAGAAACAATTGACGTAAGGCACAACCGTGGAAGATGTCTCTTTTCCAGCAACCTCCGCTAGGTACATTTTGCTGCTATCTCGACCTTTTCGCTACTTGACCCGAATCGACCCCCAATTCGTGTTGCTTCTCCTTGATCCATCGTCCTTCCCTAGCATTCTATAGAGTGACGACAAACAGGATCGCGCTGATTGTGAAGATGCCTATTGTGATCCTGCTATCACGATTAGGATTTATCATCAGCTCCCACAAAGTAGCAAGACTCACAAAGAAGGCGTCCCAAACACCCACTCGCCATCGGACGAGCTCGAACTCGCGCTGGCCGTCGGGCTGGCCGTCGGGCTGGCCGTCAAACTCGCCTCTGAGGCGCTGCTGGAAGCTGCTGCAGCTGCCTCGGCGGTAAAAGCTTGCGAGAACATGGCCGCGCCGAACGCGCTCGTGCAGTAGCTCTCGTATAGACTCGTCGCGACGGCGGCATATGCACTCTTACTGTCTGTGCAGACGGTCTGGATGCAGCCGCTGAGGACGTCAAGGACGTCACTCGGGGCGCTGAGACAGGCGCATTCGTTCGTTACGTCGTCGCAGCCGGAGGGGTCGGCCAGTCCAATGGGGATCAAGCAGTTCCAGACGCAGGATGGTTGTGAGATGACCTGGGGCAGCGCCGTGATTGAGTAAGGGGCCGTGGAGACGCTTGCGGCAGCCATGCTTGCTGAACCGGACATTGACATGGAACTCATAGAGCCCGTGCTCATTGAACTTGAAGTGGAGGATTGGGCAGTGGCGAGAGCAGCGAGAGAGGAGAGAATGAGGAGCTTCATTCTGGTCAGAGGAAGGTTGGTTTTCTGTTGTTGTGACAGGGCGCGAAAGTAGATGGAGTATTGCTCGTCCTTGAAATTGATAAAGGAAAAAGAAATAGAGAGACGAAAGATCGAACGAGTAACGGTTCACTCTTGGCCTTTCGTAGCGCCAAAATCCCAAGATTTGACCGAGAAACACGAAAGTTGAAATTGCCAGAGCGCCGGACTTTGGGTTCGTGGGACAGGATCAACCTCATAAAACCCCGTCCTGTAATAAGCTAATGAAGCGGCTACCGCCCCCCCTCCCCCCTTCCTCCCCCCCTCCAAACACGCTATCTACTATTCCCTACCTGGAATATTTGCTCAATACAGGGACTATTGCACAATTTCCCCTTAGATCCAGATTAGCCAGAAAAATGGCAAGGGCAAAACATCTGGTCTACGGAAAATTATTACTTGGTCAAGATTTGGAAGACGGTATCTCTCGCAGCAACATATTCTACACAAGTAAAGAATGGGAATACAATAGTTGTTGGCCGTGTTTTGTATACAGCTCTTCCCGGCATGACGTACACGAAATGCCAAGCTTCAAGTCCCAGACTCGCATTCTAGTCCCTCAGAGAAGGCTAAATAGGAGTGTGCCGGAAGCAAGTGTAGCCAACCAAACAAGCGAGCTAAGGCTGTTGAAAGACTCGACGGTATTTGCTGCCGAGGCAGAGGATGTGGTGCTGGCGCTGCTACTGGCACCTGAGCCTGTGGCGCTTGAGCCTAAGCTTGAGCCTACGCCTGAGGCGCTTGATGTTGCGCTCGCGCTGGCGGGAAGACTCGAAAGTGCTGGGTCTGTGGTGTAGTTTGCGGAGAGGCCCGTCACATTGACGCAGACACTTGGAATGGTGGATGCTGCGCCGGCGACAAAGTTGACTGCTGCACACTAGAAGGGACAACGTGAGTGGAGAGGAAAGATGGATTTTATCAGGGTTCTGTCTTACCTGGTACAAGATCCCATCCGGTGCGTCTTGCACAACCTGAATAACACCCTTTGACCCAGCGAATGAGGCTGGCACCATGACATCGCGCTCACAGTAATCTCCCAGTCCAGTCTGGCGGTCGGCCGGAAGCAGAGTTGTGAAATTTCCTCCAGCGGTCTGATCAAGAGTAGCGCGGAAGAGCCAGGTTGCCTGTGGGTGGATTGAAGTCATGGCTAGTGAATCGCCACCAACGTGGAAATCGGTCACGTTATCCGTGGTGAAGTTGACGTGGAAGCTACCGCAGGGAGGGGTGGCCTCGAGGGCATCGTCGAAGCCGATTGTTGGAGGGTAGTTGAGGAGGAAATGCGCCGTTGACTGCCCGATCAAGCTGGGGAGTAAGCAGAACGCTAGACCTCTTATTGATCGTGCCATCGTGGGAGTGGACTCGGAGGTGATTGGGATATTTGTTCTCTTGGGGAAGATGACTTTGCGATGACTCGTTGAAAAAGGTGCAATGATTCAATTCAGAGCTGAGTGAAGCTTGACAGAAAGGCAAACGACTGATCCGCTCGAAAAGGAGGGCGCTGGTGGGGGGATACCGGAAAGCTGGGGGTGGTCAGATTGCACCGGGCCAGCGGCCACCCAAGGAGGCCATGAGTGTAATGGGGCGTGCCGATATCTTGGGAAAATGAGCGAACCTACTGTATTGCGTTACCGTTGATGGAGAACGTGCTCAATAACTTGCTCAACCTCGGGCCAATCGCCAATGACTGTTCTGATAGGCTCAATTAGTCCTGGCCTCACCTGCGGAACAACTCACCAAGTGGAAAGGTGGGACCGTCCACCAATTTCAGCTAGGATAAAGTTCTCTGCAAAGTTGTCTTCAAGTCCGTCTCACTACGTGTGGAGCTACTGTGTATCTTATTAGATTTTGTACTGTACAATACTTGAAAATTGCATTGCCGAAGAAAACCCCAGCAGGTGACCTGCCGATCCAGATTCACTGCCAAATACCTCCTCAGCCATCAAAAACATATTTTTCACGTGATTCCCCCGTTGTGTCATACTTGGTCCCACTTCCGAATCCTGCCTCCGACATTTCTCACGCGATTTTCGTCGCACGATTGAACCATCTCTTCTCGTGCCTAAGGTGTGCAGGAGGTCTTTCCGAACATCCCTCCATTTCAACCCTCCATTTAAGCAGAAACTGAGCCGTCAGGTTCAGAATCGCATATCGCCACAATGGACATGAGCGGAATGGGAAGCATGGGGGGAATGGACATGTCGAGCGATGGCATGTTCAAAACGACTAACATGTATATCGCCCGAGTATATTGGTACTTGGTGGTAGCATTCGTCGTTCTCCTCGGCTTGCGGAGAGCCATCGATTGGGCTCGGACTCGTACGAGGTGAGAGACGCGCTATACATCAATTGTCTCAACATTGGTCCTGACTTCAAGCAGACTTGCAGCTCTTAAACGAAACCCTTCCGCAGTTCCTTCACGTCCGGAGACCTTTTTCTACCAGACCTTCGACACAACTATCTCGCTATGCCGCGAAATAGCGTATCCTCAAATCTACTGGCTCTCTGGACCCTTCAGTAAATATTTCAACCCCCCTGCGCTCGGACGCTGCCTATTCCTTATCGTCTATTGGGTCGTAATCCTCATCTCGCTTTGGACTGAGACAATCCTGTCACCGTCGTCTTCAATGTACGCCTATAAGTGGGAGATTGTCGGATTCCGCGCGGCATGGGTATCTGTGACGCAGCTACCTCTTATCTATCTCCTCGGGTGTAAGATTAATCCAATTAGCATGGTTACCGGTATTTCCTACGAACGATTCAATTGGCTTCATCGGTGGATCGCGCGGACGTTGTTCCTAACGGTAATTGTCCACTGGTCCTTCTTCTTCCGCGAGTGGTGGATCGCCGATTTTGTCCAATTCGAGCTCGAGCTGATGCCAATCGTCAAATACGGGTTTGGAGCATGGGCCGTCCTTGGATGGATGGTTCTGACGGGATTCGGATATATTCGCCACCTTTCATACGAGTTTTTCGTCATCCAGCATATCGTCTCATTCACCGTTTTACTCTGGCTTCTTTACGTACACTTGCCATCCTATGCACGTTACAACGTGTGGCTCTCGATTGGCTTCATTGCTCTCGATCGTGGAGGTCGATCGATTCTCTTTGTCATAAGAAACCTCCATCTCCACTCGAAGTCGAATCGGCAGAAGCAAAAATACCTCCTTGGGTACGCCACAGAGATAGAGGTGCAGGCAGACGATTTCATGATACTGACTATCAAGAACGTTGATATGCGATGGAGAGCTGGGCAGCATGTCTTCATTTCCATACCCTATTGCGGAATGGCGCAATCTCACCCGTTCACAATATCAAATCTCCCAAACGAATCAAGAAGCGCCACATTTATCCTCAAGGCCCATTCTGGACTCACTCGGAAACTATTAAAGCATGCGCGCGAGAAGCCACTTCAAAGTCTACGTGCCCTCATCAGTTCACCATATGGCTCACCACCACTGAACATTGTGGAGCGAAGCGATTCTCTCATTCTAATGGCCACATCCACTGGAGCTTCATTCATTGTTCCCATAATGCAGCATGCCATTAACAAGATAACCGGCATCCGTCGGATCTGCCTTTACTGGGTAGTCCGAGACCGGTCGCACTTGACTTGGTTCTCTTCAGAGATACTTTCAGCATACCAATCCGCTCAGACCAAGAGTATCACTATGAGCGTCCAAACTTACGTCACACAAAAGGGGGACGCCTCTCTTATGCCGAAAGCTGAGCCGCCAACACAAGACAAAGACATCTCAATGACCACGATTAGTCTTCTTAAAGACTGGGAGACAAGTCGGTCCTCCGGTTCGTCGCAAATAGAGCTGAAATTCCAGGAAACACCCGTGATATTTGGTCGTCCCGCCTCACTTGATGCCCTCATCCGTCCGACCGTCGAGGCATCGGATGGGGAGACCGCCATTATTGCATGCGGAGGTGCAACCCTTATGACGGACCTGAGGAATTACACCGCTCGTCTTTCTGAGGAGAGGGCAGTCCACAAGGGTACGGGAGCGCAGGGAATATATCTCTTCACAGAGACATACGGTTGGTGAAAGACTAAAAAAGGAAGGTTCGCCTTGGTAGTGAAGTCAAGTCATAAGACCATATTCGCGGTCGGCGCTGTTGCCAGACATCTGTCCACTCCCAGGACGAACGCCACGAGTATCTGTTTCACGCCGCAGAGCAAAGCCGAGAACCCCGCAGTGGCGACCCACTGGTGGAGCAAACCACGAGCCACCGTAATGGGTTAAACCTCCTCGTTTGGTGAGACGAGTAGTGTTTTGTTGTGAACAGGCCGCGTTTTCCGTTACGATTCGTGGGCCCAGACACTTCAGCTGGACAGGGACTTCCAGCTGGACAGGGAACGACTCGGGGGTCTCAGCTGGGCAGGTATCAGCTGAATGACAAGGGGGCCATGGGGGCCATAAGGGGCCTCACAGGATGGGAAGGTCTTATTGTCGATCGCATTTCTTGTGTCTATAAGTATCAGCTCGTTTCCCAGGTAGAATGACAATAAGCAGTGCTTCCACAATCACTTCTATACTTGCTGCGCATAACAGTGTTGGCCGGGGGGTGCCGCTAGAAGCCATATAGGTATTCTTGCTGCAGCAGGCAGAACATCCGAAGTCCGAATGATTGCGGTGTGCATCAATAAGAGGAAACTCGCTTGGAGCTGCGCAAGCTCCTCTTGCGGCTTTCTGTAGCAATAGAATGGCGCTGGAAGTTCCCAGCATCTAGATCATAAGCCAAAACAGGCTTTGAGCTGCTTCTGTAGCGTTGGTGACGTTGTCTATCTTTCAACGCCAGTAGTCATCATGGGTGTCTCTGGCAGCATGACTTGTACGATAGCCAGAGGGGTTGCAGTGAATGGTGGCGTACTCAAAACTGGTCAGATTCGCGTCAGGTCCCTGGAAAGTAGTTGTAGGTTTCACGTGAGCCGTTTCCCAGGTGCTCACCCAGGCACCCTCAATAGGCCCATGGCTGGAGATCAGGCGCCGGTAGAGGCGTCCTTGACCCCCGCTGGAGCTCGATAGGTACACTGTGACGGCCACGAGAGCTTGAAATCATTCAGCAAATCCCTGACAGCGCAGGATCCAACCCGGCGCTCCGCGGTATGAGGCCGGACCTGAATATCACCACAGTGAGGTAGTTTTTTCCATTGGCCCCATCGCGATCTCAGTTGAACTAGGTCCTATGCTGAGCGCCGTCAATCTCCGTTCTCGCTAATGAGAACGAAGGGGCTTGTTTTTTTACTGAGGCTTCGGATGACCCGAGCACGCTAGCCATATCAGTGGCTATTTTGAGCCCGCTCCCGCGAACCACTGCGCCATTCTTGAGCGGAGCACGGGCTGAGCGTGCGGCATTTTCTCCATTGGCCTGATCACAGCGCAATCTGTGCCTAGCTTAAACACTCCCTTGACCAAACCCAGCTGCAATGGAGATCGGCAACAAGACGGCGTAGTAGTGACGCAGCCAGTTAGCGTGCTGACGCGGCCTTGATCGGCCACGGTGGAGACGTAGGGAGGTGCAATGGATTGGTGGATGAAGCTTGAAGGGGAGGAGCAGGAGTCCTGCATCTAAGGCCGTCGCGTGACCAAGTCGCCGGCGACCTGCTGGAACGCCGGGCGCTTCACCAGCGTCATTGCGCAAGGGCTGACGCACGGATCAGATGGTCGAGAAGACAATGTCACCAAGGCGTCAAGCGAATAAGAGCCAGCGGGTCGTGCTGCGGCATTATTCCTACTGGCCGCGTCGTTTCGGTTCTGTGGGGGGAGGAGGGGCCTGCAGGGAGTAAGCGGAGCTCGGTGCGGCCAGAGGCACGACTGGGGGGGCGGTGCAGGAAGACGAAGATTGAAGGGAAAAAATGGAGGGAGAGAGGTGCTGGAAAAGCGGCGGGGGACGAGTGCGTCTTTATACCTGGCGAAAGGCCGGGCTGGCAGATGAGGTACGGGTTCGACGCCATGCCGGACGCGGCGGGCGATGATACGGCGGGGTATCTGGACCTTTAGTGCCAAAATCCCAAAATGGTTTTTTGTATGCATGTCTTTAACCCCACCAGTAACTTTTCGGCGTCGTTCCCACACCCCGTTCACGGTGTCTCTCACGTCGCCCTTAACGCTCTCGCGGGGGCACCAGGCCGCCAAGTCTACAGCACCTGGCTTTAGCGCGCGCATCACCCCTCGATATTTTGTAGAGCCTCCCCACCCGTTCCCAAAAACAGGCCCCCTCTCATTTTGCTCACTGAGAGCCCAAACGGGGCTCTCTTCGTATTTTGGCAGCTTCCAGGATCCCTATTTAAGGACTGTGTACGCCCTCTCTCTGTCGAAGATAACTCTCCGCAGCATCCTCTCAACTCCAAGCAAAAACGCTTTACTGCATCCGCAGCCTCGCGCCTGTCCAGAGTCTCATATCTGTCCACAGTCTCATATCTATCCACAGTCTCATATCTGTCCACAGTCTCATATCTGTCCACCTCTCCAACCATCATTGCTGTGGCGCGTTGCCACCTTTCTCCAGTTATCATCCTCTCTCGTGGACCATAGTCCCGCTCCTCTAAACCTCGTTACACAATGAATAGGTCGGCGACGGCCGTCGCTGGCGGCGGTGTCGAGATCCAGCCGTTTGTCACAAGAAGAAGCTCCCGCCAGACAGGATGAGATTAGGCAACTAGGATGGTTTGCTCCCAACTGGGAAGACGTGACAATCGATGCTGTCCGTGTCGCTGAACGATATTGGCGAAAGTAGGTGTCCTGTCCACTTTGGCCCTCTCTCAGATGCTGATACGCTTTCCCCACAGGTATTGCGATGTAGTGGGTGAAGCCCACATTCTCTAGTGCCGAACACGAACGGATTGCAGATACTTTCTTTGGATCAGACGCGGAGACGTTGACGGGTGAAGAGGCTCTATCGCGGCGAATCCAGGTGGTCAATGACCTAGTCGCATTTTTCCAGCTTGAGGGGCCCTCTCTCCGGGCGAAGATGTGCAGACGGGCCGAGTTCGAAGACGCCGCAGATGCCGACGTAAAACTAGAAGAAAATAGTTCGTCGCCTCAGCACGAGCCATACGAGTTCCCCTCCGACCAGTGCATATTCTGCGTTTCGGCTGCCTGCCTAGGTTTGCCTAATATCTAGAATACAGTAATGAAAAGATAGAAGCATTCCACTCTACCTAAGCGACCGTGCAAGTGCGCATGTGTGCATGTGTGCATCTGGGTAACTGGGCAGCTGGTGGTCCTTCGTGGAGGAGAAATTCCGCAAGTCGCCATTCCCATCAAGTTCTGCACCTTGGTAGTTCTGCTTCTTCGAAGCATCCTTGACTCCAAAACACTGAGGCCAGGTTGCTCATGCTCGTCAGTGTCGAAGAAGCTCTTTGCCCAGCATCGTCTCACACGGCCGCGAGTGCTTTTTGATACATCTCTTCCACATGCTCATACTTGCTCTGACCCATCAACACTGTCGCCAAGTCGTTCATACTCGTCAGTGTGTCAAGATGTTCTTTACCCAGTACTGTCTCCATCAGCCTGAGTGTTTGTCGAAGTATCTCTTCCGCCTGCTCATACTTGCCCTGATCCCTCAGCCTCAGCATCATCGCCAGGTTATTCATACCCGCCAGTGTGGATAGATGCTCTTTACCCAGTACCGTCTCCATCAGCCTGAACGCCCGTCGATGCGTCTCTTCCGCTTGCTCGTATTTGCCCTGATCCATCAGCACCATCGCCACGTTGTTCATGCTCGCCAGTTTGTCAGGATGCTCTTTACCCAACATCGCCTCCCTTAGCCCGAGTGCCTGTCGATGCATCTCTTCCGCTTGCTAGTATTTGCCCTAAATCCTCAGCACCATCGCCACGTTGTTCATGTTCGCCAGTATATCAGGATACTCTTCCTTGCCCTGAATGCTCTGCATTGTCGC